>Ga0207708_10003351_pt1 | contig 11811 bp, 8 predicted proteins | sample KBSK5101metaG_FD_184340 | JGI IMG/M metagenome (GOLD analysis project Ga0207708, IMG submission 184340) | Corn, switchgrass and miscanthus rhizosphere microbial communities from Kellogg Biological Station, Michigan, USA - KBS K5-10-1 metaG... | ecosystem: Host-associated > Plants > Roots >...
AACGGGCACCGTGATGTGTGGAAGATCCTGATCGGCCTGTCGGTCGTCTGTGCCGTCCTCGTCTTCGTGGGCGGCTTCTTGCACCGGCGCGCATTGGATGCTGCCGTCGCGGACCGTCAGGCGAAGTCTGTTGCGTTCGTCACCACCAAGGTGGACGTCGCCGCGAAGCACGCGGATCTCTCCAAGCAGTTGAAGGATCCCGAGTCGGCCCGGCTGACGAAGCAGCTCGATCTGCCGGCCGGCACCGATCTTCGCTTGTTCTCGACGGCCGGCGCGGTGCTGTACACCTCCCCCGGCCTGACGACGTTCCCAGTCGACACCGAGGGTCTCCAGGCCGCGGCTGCCGGCGGACAAGCGCGCGTCGTGGATGGCTCGGATCTACGCGTCTACGCACCGGTCGACGGCAAGGGCGCGAAGCCGGTCGCGATCGCCGCAGTGGTGTCCAACTACACACAGCTGCGCAACGACGCGTCAGGACCGCTCGACGGTGTTCGACTGCCGATCGTCGGGCTCGGCGTCGTCTTGCTGGTCGTCGGTCTGCTGCTGATGCTGCGGTCGGCCAAGGCCAGCGGGGAGACGACGCGCGCTGCCAAGCCTGCCGACCGGCCCGAAGCCCCGAAGGCGAAGGCGTCGTCCGGCTCGAAGGGGCGCGTGACCGGATTCGACCCCGTGCCCGTGTCGAGTCCCCAGAGCGTCCAACGCGTGGAGGCGGAGGAGATCTCGGACGCCCAGCCGGAACCGGTGGCCGACGAGGCACCAGCCGTCGAGTCGCCGGAGCCTCCGAAGGCCCGGTTCGGCCTTCGGCTCGGCTCGAAGAAGCCCAAGGGTGAGGTCGAACAGACGCTGGAGCCTCTGGAGCCGAAGGCGAAGCGCGCACTGTTCGGTCGGAAGAGCGCCACCGCGGAGGCAGCCTCGTCGACCGAGGTTGTGCCCGACACGACCGGCTCGGCGTTGGACCGTGAGGTCGCGATCCGACAAGCGCTCGAGGATCAGCTCGAGCAGCTCCGCACGCGGATCCAGACGCAGGACGTGGAGACGGCCAACGCTCAGAAGGAGTTGCTCGCGCAGATCGAAGCGGCGAACCGCCGTGCCGACGAGGCCGAGGCTCGTGCCGCCGCCGGCGCGGGTGTCGGCGTTGGGACGCAGGGCGCTCCCTCGGAGCAGGTTCCTACCCCCGCCCCCGTTTCGGACGAGTCCGCGCTCCGTGTGCAGCAGCTCGAACGTGAGGTAGCCGACGCGAGGTCGGTCACCGCGGACGCCGTCGCCCGCGCAGAGACGCTGCAGCGCCAGCTCGACGAGGCACAGGCCGCGCCGACCCCCGCTCCGGGCGATGCCGCCAAGGTGGAAGAGGCGATGGCCCAGCTCGCAGACGCGCAGCAACGGGCGTCCGCGGCCGAGCAGCGGGCCGCTTCCGTGGAGTCGGTGCGCGAGGAGCTTGAGGTGCGCGTGGCGCAGCTCGGCACCAAGGCGGGTGAGCTCGAGCAGCGGGCGACGGAGCTCGAGGCGAGTTTGAACGAGGCCAACGCGGGCGGGGATGCCGTGCGTGCGGAGATCGCGACGCTCACCGCCGCGCTCACCGCGGCGAACGCGCGTGTGACGGAGCTCGAGTCTGCACCGCCGTCGTCGCCTGCGCCGAGCGACGAGGATCAAGCGGAGATCGCCAGGTTGCGCGGCGAGCTCGCGAACCACATGGAGCGCGCGCAAGCGGCAGAGGAGCGCCTCGCATCGCTCGAGGCGGATGTGCTCGCCGCAGAGCGGGGCGTATCCGCGCTGCCGGTCGGGGCGCCGCCGGATGGAGCGTCGCAGACGGCTTCCGATGGATCCGTGGATGACCGACTCGCGGAGCGGTTCGAGATGTCGCAGCCTGAGATCGAAACGCACGAACCTGATCAGGTCGTCGCGGAAGAGCCCGAGGTGCGCGAGCCCGAGGTGCGCGAGCCCGAGGTGCGCGAGCCCGAGGTGGTTGGATCCGTGGCGTCCGAGGTCGACTGGGGAGCGGTCGAGCCGGCAGTCATGGAGGCGGCCGGATCCGTTGCTGAGGCTGCGCCTGCGCCGGAGACTCCGGAGCCTCGGGGCGAAGAGCTGAGCCCTGAACCGGTGGATCGCTGGGGACCGTTGGCCTCGGCGACGGAAGCCGATGACGACGTCGCGTCGGTGGCGAGTTCGGAGTCGAGTCCGCCAGAGCTGCCCGCTCCCGAAGCGGTCGAGACAGCCGTCTCGAGCAGCGAGCCTTCGCAGCCCAACCAAGACGAGCACGGTGTGCCGGAAGAGGCCGAGTCCGAGCCGATCGCGAACGAGACATCGGGGCCGGAGCCCATCGAGGAGGCGCCGGTTCACGAACCAGCCCCGTCGACGCCGGCCGTCGAGTGGCATGCGCCTGCAGCGGCGTCGGAGACTGCGCCCGCCTCACCGAACGGGAACGGTGTCCCACCGGCTCCGTCCGATGACGCTCGCTATGACGACATCTGGACCGCCGCGTTCGCGCCGCCGGAGCCACAGCCCGAGCCTGCCCGCTCGGAGAGTCAGCCGATATCCGACGAGGCGACGACGGAGCCGCACGTGTCCGACGAGGCGACGCCACAGCCTGACGCCCTCGAGGAGACCTCATCGACCGATGGGTCCGACTCGCCCGCGGCCGCCGTGTCTGCGGACGACCAGCCGTCCCCTCCCGAGGACGAATTGTCTGCAGAGGACGACATGTGGTCCCTTCGCGCGCGATTGGCCGACGCTGCGGCTCGCAAGCACACCCTGCCGCGCGGAACGACCGAGTCCTAAGCGCCGACCGCGAGCGTCGCAGTGCATGATGAGACCATGCGTCGCCCGCTTCTGGTCATCCCGATCGTCCTTGCGCTCGGGCTCACCCTCGATGCGACCGCCAACCCGCTTGCTTCCACCGGTCGGTCACTGCGCGCACGGGCCTACCGAGCCCACATCGAGCGGCTTCCGGCGCCGACGCGCAAGCTGATGACCGGTCGCTCGTGGCACGCCGGCTGCCCCGTTCCGCTGCGCGACCTTCGTCTGATCAAGCTGACCTACTGGGGTTTCGATCGGAGTGCGCACACCGGCAAGCTGGTCGTGCACAAGCGCTGGGCGTCGAGGGTCGCCCGCGTGTTCCACAAGCTGTACGACGCGCGCTTCCCGATCCGGGGGATGCGCCTCGTCGACCGGTACGGCGCCATCGACATGCGCTCGATGAAGGCCGACAACACATCGGCGTTCAACTGTCGGTACCGGAACAACGTCTGTTGTACGTGGTCGCAGCACGCGTATGGCCGCGCGATCGACATCAACCCGGTCGAGAACCCGTACGTCGGCCCGTGGGGTGTCTCGCCACCCAACGGCAAGAAGTTCGTGCATCGCAAGCCTCTGCGACGCGGCATGCTCTCGTTCCACGACCGCGCGTGGTGGGCATTCCATGCGATCGGCTGGCACTGGGGCGGATCGTGGAACTGGCCAACCGACTACCAGCACTACTCCGCCACGAACCGCTGACGGCTCCGCCACGAACCGCTGACGGACTACGAACCGCCGAGCGCGTCGACACACGCAGCCGTCAGCAGCGGGTTCGGGTCAACCGCGGCGCCGTCGCCCGGGTGCCATTCGATGTGGTCGTGCGGGCCGGTCGCGTCCCCGGTCGACCCCACGTACCCGACGATGTCGCCCGTGCTCACGTACCCGAGCGATCCGAGCCTGCTCAGGTGTGCGTTGTAGATGTAGCCGTCCGCGCCGAACACCCGGACCTCGAGCCCGCCGAGCTTGCTGCGACCGGTTGTCGCGTACCCGTCGAACGGCGCGACGATCGGCGAGCCCGTCGGGGCCATCACGTCGTCGCCCTGGTGCACGTGCACGGGAACGTGTGGAAGCCGGACGATCACGCCGAAGTTGTCGTAGATCAGGGTGAACGCCGGGACCGGGCAGGTCCGGAAGATGCCTGCGCTGTCGAGCCACGACTGCAGCGATCGGTAGCGGATGTGCAGGGCCGCCAACCGGTGCCGCGACCACGGGTCCAGGCGCTTCAAACGCGTGCGCGCGAGCACGAGCAGCCGGTCGATCGCGGCATTGGTCGCGGGAACCCGGACGTCTTCGACCCTGGCGCCGGGACCTTCGGGACGTCGCGACGTGCGCTCGAAGGCGGCGATCCGCCGGCGAAGCGCCCGCTCCAGGCGAGCCTCCTGCCCCCGAACGGCGCGGGCCTGTTCGACGGTCTGGTGCCGCTCGAGCAACACGTGTCGGACCGGGGTCACCGCGATCGAAGCGTGGGCGAACAGCGTGACCAGCAACGCCGCCATCACCATGGGTGCAACGAACCGCCAGCTTCGTGCCATCGATGGGTTCCCCTCGGCCAAACCCCCGCGCGTTCGCGGGTTGGGTTCCCATCGGCTGTCCGGTCGAGGGACCTTGAGCAGGTTCGGCCGTTCAAGGCCTCAGCGGTGTGGGCCGTGTCATGAGAGACATTCCATCGCACGGTATAAGCCAGGCGGGTGAAGGGGGCGGCGGGTTCAAGCTCCGGTCTGGTGTGTCGAAACCTCTCCAGACGCTTGTCGCCGATGACCGCATCGGCGAGCATGACGCCTCCTTCGCAGGGGCCCACACACACATGAAGATCATCGATCGTGCGACACGAGGCACGGCCGCCCGGTTCATCTGGGGGGGCCTGGTCGTGGTGTTCCTGATCGGTCTGTTCCTCGTCCGCGGACAGAAGGTAACGGCGCTCAACGAGCAGGTGCAGAGCGCCGAGGCGCGTGTCGAGTCCTACGCGAAGACGACGATCGCCGACCAAGCGATCGCCGATACGCGCGCCGGAACGATCACCTTCGACAAGAAGGACTTCGCCATCGCGGTGGAAGGCGACATCTTCACCGACCCGACCGTCGCGCGGGTCCGTATCTGGGACAAGGACGGACTGCTCCTGGGCTCGAGCGACCCCAGCGAGGTGGTCGGGCAGCTTCAGGTGACGAAGGACGCGTACTTCACCGACGCGCTGGACCGCAAGACGGAGTCCCATGTGGTGCAGGAGGACTTCACGATCTCGACCGTGGGATCTCCCCCGGCGCAGACGCAGCTGCTCGAGGTCACCACGCCGTTCATGGTCAAGGACCAGGTCGATCCGGCCGGCGTGGTGCAGATGGACCTGTTCTACGCGCAGCTCGAGGCGGCTGCCGCGAACCCGTGGCACACCTGGTGGTTGATCTGTGTCATCGGCGCGATCGTCGCCGGCATCCTGTTCGTCGTCGCGATGGTGCGCAAGCCGGTCGCGGCGGTGGAGGTCGAGCCATCGGTCGCGCAGGAGCCGGAAGAGGCAGACGCCGAGCCGGTGGTGGCGGCGACGACGACACCCACCCGCGACCAGGAGCTCGAGGAGGAGCTCAAGATCGCTCGCGAGCAGCTGAAGCAGGCATCCGAGGCGTTCGCGTTCCTCGAGCACCGCGTCAAGGACAGCCCCGGCGGGCAAGCCTCGCCCGCCGACATCGAGGCGGCGACCGGCAGGATCGCGGAGCTCGAGATCGCGCTGAAGCGCGCAGAGGACGAGGCCGCCGCGATGCGCAGCGGCACCGACGAGCGCGTCGCCGAGTTGGAGCGTCAGATCCAGGAGGACGCCGCGAAGGTCGACCCCGAGACGGAGAGGCTCCGGGCCCAGCTTGCCGAAGCGGAGGCGCGGGCGAAGGGTGCGGAGGCCGCGCTCTCGGCGGCCCACGCCGACGTCGTCGCCGCGCGCGAAGAGGTCGAGGCCGCCCCGAACGGCGAGGTGTCGGGCGATCTGATCGAGGAGCTCGAGGCCAAGGTCGCCGAGGCGGAGGCGCGCGCCAAGGAAGCCAAGGAAGAGGCCCTCCGGGTCACCCCCGAGGCCAACGACCTCCGGGCGCGGTTGGCGCAGGCGGCGGCGCGCAAGAGACTCGGTCCGTCGGGCTGACGCGCCGCGCTACCAGCTGAGCAACTGGTCGACCGCGTACGTCTCGCGGAGCGACAGGCCAACGTCATCGGCGGGCAGCAGACGTCTCGGTTCCATCCCGTATCGCTGCGCGAGCTCCAGGTGCCCCCAGCACAAGGGCACGAGCTCGTCGCGAGGGAACCAGCCCACGACGTCTGGACCTGCGGCATGCGAGCCCCACTGCCAGAAGCAGAACTGACAGATCAGCGTGACGAGCTGCGGATAGGCGTACTGCGCCCGGTACCCGTGATCGTGCTCGATCACCCGGCCCCACAACGCGACCCGGCCGAGGACCGCCGGGCATCGCGTCCGGCGGAGCAGGTCGAGACCGTGCGTGCCGTGCAGCCCGCAGGTGCACCCCAGGCTGGGCGAGGCGTGAAGGCGGGTGTGCTTGCAACCTGCCTCGGCGACCTGCATCGGCTTCCAGGGCCGCGATCGCCCGGCGACGGGGCGGAGCAGGAGGTTGGACGCGTCCCGATGCCCGGTCAGCGCCCACGTGCGCCAGGCCACGATCGGCTCGATGCCCGTCGTGGCCTCGAGCGGCCGCAGCGCGGACGCCGTCGTCATGGATCGACCGGTTCGACGGGGTTCGGATCCGGGGCGGGCTCGGTGACCGGCTCGTACGCGGGCAGGTCGGGCGAGGGCAGGGGCAATGACACAGGCTCGATCTCGATGATCCGCTGCGGACGCCCGATATCCATGCGTCGCTCCTCCCGCCGGGGGCCGGTCTCCCCAGCGTAGCCCAGGTTCCAACTTGGCGCGAGCGCCGCGCGGTGGATCGGCGCGAGCCTGCGGCCCGTCAGGCCGAGACCAGCCGGTAGATCCCGTTCGGGCCGCTGAAGTAGATCCGCCCCGTCGGCGAGACCTCGACCGAGTGGACGCCGTTGAGGCCGGACGCGATGACGCGCGCCTTCGACGAGAAGGCCGTGCGTCTGGCGTTCAAGTGGATCGCGTGGAGCGAGCCGGTGTCGACGTCGCCGAAGACGAGTTGGCCGCCCAACGACCGGATGCCACAGCCGTGGCAGAAGGCAGCCCCGGTGATGCCGATCGTCGAGCCCGTGAACCACTTCGGCCTGTGCCGGGGCTTGGGTCCCGAGTTGTTCGTGCCGCCCGGTTTCGGGGTCGAGCAGGTCTCCTTCGGACCCCATCCGAAGTTGGCGCCCTTCACGATCAGGTTGATCTCGTCAGTGCACTCGGGTCCGTTCTCGGTCTCCCACAGGCGGTGCGTGACGGGATCGAAGGTGAAGCCGAAGGAGTTGCGGTGCCCGTAGGACCAGATCCGGCTTCCGAAGGGGTTGCCTTTCGCGCCGGTGCCGTCGGGATCGAGGCGGAGGATCTTCCCGCGGAAGTTGTCCGAGCGGTCCTGCGCGTTCGGGCTGTGGTGCCCGTCGCCGATCACCACGTAGAGCTTGTGGTCCGGCCCGAACAGGATGCGGCCGCCGTTGTGGTAGGGGTCGGTGCTCGCCGGGCTCTTCAGCAACACCGTGAGCCCGTGGCCCGTTCCCCCCGACACCCGGAACCGCACGAGCTGGTTCTGCAGGTGACCGCCACCGCTGCGCGTGACGTAGACGTAGACCACCTTCTTGGCGGGCCACCGCGGCGACAGCGCGATCCCGAGCGCGCCGCGCTCGCCGTCGCCGTTCACGCCGTGGATCGTGAACACCCGGTGGTTCTTGCCGGTCCCTGGATCGAGGGTGTGCACCTCGCCGGTGCCGCGCTCGAGGTACCAGATCACGCCGTTCGGCGCGAAGGTGAACCCCGACGGCCCGTTCAGCCCGGTCGCGACCGCCCTGGCCTTGATCGTGGCTCGGTGGCCGACGGCCGCCTCGGACGACGCCGGCGCGGCGGTCACCGTCGCCAGGATCAGGATGGCCGCGAGGCCTCGTGTGGCGGTACGGATCATGCGTCTTCCCCCTCGATCGGGCTGTGGGACGATGGCCGCGGTGACCATCCCTCCCTCTACCTTCGGCATCCCGGCCCTGCGGACCGAAGACCCTCGGTTCCTTCGGGGCGAGGCTCGGTACGTCGAGAACCTCGAGATCCCCGGCGCGCTGCGAGCCGTCTTCGTTCGCTCCATCTTCGCGCACGCTGTGGTGGAGTCCGTGGAAGGGTTGGAGATCGCGCGCGCCATGCCCGGCGTCGTCGGCGTCTATACCGGCAGCGACCTCGATCTCCCGCATCAGCTCGCGGCCGGTTCGGTCGAGGTTCCCGGCGGCGATCTCGACCGTCCGTTCGAGCGGCCGATCCTCGCGTCGGAGCGGTTGCGCTATGTGGGGGAGCCGTTCGCGGTGGTCGTCGCCGAGACGCTCGGCCAGGCGCTCGACGCGGCCGAGGAGATCCACGCGATCGCCGAGCCGTTGCCGGTGGTGATCGACCCCGAGATGGCAGCGACGGGCGATGTCCTGTTGTTCCCAGAGACGGGAACCAATATCGCGACCCGCTTCGAGCAGCGGTGGGACGAGGACGTGCTGGCGGGAGCGGAGGTCACCGTCCGTGGCCGATTCGTCAATCAACGCGTGGCGCCGGTCCCGATGGAGATGAACGCGATCGCGGTGATCCCGGAGGCCGACAGGCGATACACCGTCTGGGTCTCGTCGCAGGTGCCGTTCGACGTGCGGAGCGACCTGGTGGATGTCCTCGGAGCGGATCGCTCGCACATCCGTGTGATCGCGCCCGACGTGGGCGGTGGGTTCGGCGCCAAGGTGCCGACCTATCCCGAGTTCCTGGTGGTGGCGAAGGCTGCCCAGGTGCTCGGGCGGCCGGTGCGGTGGGCCGAGTCGCGGAGCGAGTCGATGATCAGCATGACCCACGGACGCTCGCAGGTGCAGTGGATCGAGCTCGGCGCGCGCCGCGACGGCACGATCACCGGCCTGCGGTTCGAGGTGCTCACGAACGTCGGGGCATACCCGCAGCTCGGCGCGTTCATGGGACAGACCACCGCCGAGATGATCTCGGGCGTCTACGCGATCGGCGACATCGCGTTCCGGGGCCGGTCGGTGGTGACGAACGTGACGCCGCTCGGCGCGTATCGGGGGGCGGGCCGGCCGGAGGCGGCCGCGGCGATCGAGCGCGCGGTCGACCTCTTGGCGGTCGAGCTGGGCATGGACCCAGCGGCGCTTCGCCGGCGGAACCTGATCGCGCCCGACGCCTTCCCCTTCCGGACGGCCGCGGGAACGGAGTACGACTCGGGGGACTACGGGGCCGCGCTCGATCGTGCGCTGGAGCTTGCCGAGTATCCCGCGCTCCGCTCGGAGCAGGCCGACCGGCGTGCGCGGGGTGACCGGACCGCGATGGGGATCGGCCTCGCCACCTACGTCGAGATCACCGGGTTCCCGACGAAGGAGTTCGCGAGGGTCGACATCGAGCCCGACGGCTCGGCGACCGCGTACGTCGGTACGACCTCGTTCGGGCAAGGGCATGAGACGGCGTTCGCGCAGCTCGTCGGCGGCATCCTCGCGATCGAGCACACAGACGTCCGGGTCGTGCATTCGGATACCGCGCTGGTGGAGCGAGGACAGGGATCGTGGGGCTCGCGCTCGTTGCAGGCGGGCGGGTCCGTGCTCGTCGCGCGGGCCGACGAGGTCGTCGACCGGGCCAAAGCGCTCGCGGCGGTCGTGCTCGAGGTGGATGTCGCCGATCTGGAAGGCCCCGTCGATGGGGGCTTCCGTGTGTTGGGCGCGCCCGAGCGATCGATCGGTTGGCGCGAGCTCGCGGAGCGCGCGCAGACCGACGGCGGCGCGCTGTCGTCCAAAGGGGTGAGCGTGGATCCGGGCGCGACCTTCCCGTTCGGCGCGCATGTCGCCGTGGTCGACGTCGACCTCGAGACCGGCGACGTGCGGCTGAACCGGCTGATCGCGGTCGACGACTGCGGCCGGATCCTCAACCCGATGCTGGTGCGCGGCCAGCAGCACGGTGGCCTCGCGCAGGGGGTGGCTCAGGCCTTGTTCGAGGAGGTCCGGCTCGACGAAGCGGGCAATCCGATCACGTCCACCTTGATGACCTACCTGATGCCGAGCGCGGCCGAGCTCCCGTCGTTCGAATGTGCCAACACGGAGACGCCGACACCGGTGAATCCACTGGGGGCGAAGGGCATCGGTGAGTCGGGATCGATCGGGTCGACCCCCGCGGTGCAGAACGCCGTTGTCGACGCGCTCGCGCATCTCGGGGTTCGGCACATCGACTTGCCGTGTTCGCCCGAGCGCGTCTGGTCTGCGATCGCCGCGGCCGCGGCCGAGCGATAGGGCGGTCGGGTCGAAAGGCCTACCCCCCTGCCGATACGGGTTTTCACCTTCTGGCGCTACAGCGGGTCGCTCAAGTTCGTCAGACTCCTGCGAGATGCAGCGCTTCCAACGCAGCCTTATCCGGATCATCAAGGGGCCCACCGGCGGGTTCCTGGCGTCGCTCGGCGTCGCTGCGATCCTGGGCGGCGTTGCGCTGGCTTCGCCGGCCCCACCGATCGCGGCGGTCACCAACCATCACCCCGACGTGATCGTCGCGGCACCGCTCGGGAACGGTTCGATGCCGGTGGCCGAGGGGTCGGTCGCCCCGAGAGGGGGCCTGCACACCGACGCCGATCCGAGCGGCCGCGGGCCTGCGATCCACGAGCCTGGAGGCAACTCGTCGAACGGTCCCACCTCTCATGGCGGTGGCATGTCTTCGGGGAACGACGCCTCATCCGGCGGCGGGTCGCGGTCAGCGGGCGCGACACCCGCCCATCAGGACGCGCGTGATGATCCCGCTTCACACCATCAGGGGCCGCACAACCAAGGGTCCGGCAGCCACCAAGGGTCCGGAGGCCACCAAGGCGATGGCGGCGGACAGTCGGGCGGAAACGCAGGCTCGGGCGGTCACTCGGGCCAGGGCGGCGACGGCGAGCACGGATCGGACGATCAGTCGGGTCGCGGTCACGGCTCAGACGGCGGGGGATCCGGTTCGGGCGGCTCAGGCTCGCGTCCGGGCGGTAGCGACGGCGAGAAAGGGTCCGGTGACGCCGGCGACGGCGGCAAGGGGTCGGGCGGCAGCGGCGACCAGAGCGGCGGTTCGGGTGGCGGCTCCGGAAGCTCCGGCTCGGACGGCTCGAGCAGTGGCTCCGGCCGCGACTCCAGCGGTCCCCACTAGCACCCCTCGGCCGGCGGTCGAACGTTCCTCGGTCGGTTAGCCTCCTCGGCGATGAGCGGCATGCCGTTGTGGGAGCAGCGCTTGCGCGCCCCGGTCCAGTCCCTCCCGCGGTGGTCTCGCGAGCGGCCTGATCGATGCGTCTACGAGACGAACGCGTCGGGCATCTGGCAGGTGCACGTCTGGGACGTCGCGACCGGCGAGCGCCGGCAGGTCTCCGATCATCCGGTCGGCGTGCGCGAGGGTTCCCTCACGCCCGACGGTTCCGAGGTCACCTTCTGGCAGGAGGACACGGGCGACGAGACCGGCGCGTGGCTCGTCCAGCCGTTCGAGGGCGGCGGCTCCGAGCCCTTCCTCGACGGCGTGCCTCGCGGCTGGAACGGCGGCCTCGCGCAACGGAACGGCGTCGTGGCCGCGGGCATCAGCACCGAGGACGGCGCGTTCGGGATCTACGCCTCGGTCGACGGCGAGCGGCTCCGCTCGATCGCGGACTCGTCGCAGTGGTTGAGCCTCGCCGGCGATGACCACGGGAGCGACCTCGCCGGACTGTCGGCCGACGGATCGTTCCTGGCGATCCAGCACGCCGAGCACGGCAACCTGATGCACCCCGCGCTCCGGATCGTGGAGCCGGGGAGTGGGGCCGTCGCCGCGGAACGCGGCGACGGCACCGCGGCGGTGCTCGCCACCGCCTGGTCGCCGGTTCCCGGCGACCAGCGGCTCGCCGTCACCCACGAGCCCGACGACCGCGAGCGCGCGGCGATCTGGGA
>Ga0207708_10003354_pt1 | contig 11810 bp, 11 predicted proteins | sample KBSK5101metaG_FD_184340 | JGI IMG/M metagenome (GOLD analysis project Ga0207708, IMG submission 184340) | Corn, switchgrass and miscanthus rhizosphere microbial communities from Kellogg Biological Station, Michigan, USA - KBS K5-10-1 metaG... | ecosystem: Host-associated > Plants > Roots >...
GGCTCGTTATGCGTAGCGATGCCGCCAGTAGTACCAAACATTCAGATTTCCTGCCTCGGCCTCAGTAAGGTCGCGAGGTACACGGACACTCGCACGATCGGCCGCTTCAACTAGCCGCCACTCCGGATCACGTTGATCGTTCGCCTGAATGCCGCGGACGTTTCCGACAAAGCGGCTCTCCATCGCTCCGTGGATCCGATAGTTCTGCTGCGCGTCAACAAGCGACGGTCGATTAGCTCCCCCCGAAAACCACGGATCCAGAATCTGAACCGGATCATCCTCCCAGAAGCAGACGTGACAGATCTGGTACGAGCCTGGCGATTCGCTGAAGGTCTGGTACCCGCAGCATGGACAGGTGTAACGCTTACCGCTCACGACGCATAACTGACGCCGCCATAACTGCTTGTTTGTACTAGAGCACCGCGCGTGTTATGCGTCAATTAGTCGTCCGGAGTTAGGCGGCATGGATGCAAAAACCTGCGCCTTCGGGTTACCGTGCACTCAGAGGCACGCTCGGGATCGCCGGCGCCGGGAAAGAGCTCCTCGGTGCACCGCACGAGCGCCTCGCAGCGCACGCGATTCAAGTCGATGTGTTCATTCGACGATCAGCGTGTACGTGACCGCTTGCGCCATGCTCGGCAGGATACCGCCGAGATCGATGACGTGAGTGCCCGGCGGCAGTGGCCGCAGCATTACGTAATAGCCGTTCGCCGCGGACGGATACATCCGTACCGGCGGAGTCACGAGCTCACCGAGATTGAAGCAGTCGCCCGTGGCCTGTCGGTGTCGAGCGAGATCGCCGTAGCGTTCGCCGTCGATTCTGAGCACGAGATTGGAAACGCCCTCCGTCGTGCGGGCTGCCGTGTTCATCACCGACTGGCACTTGATCGGTGCCCCGTTCGGCATCACGACGTAGTTGATCAGCGGAAAGAACAAGTGCTTGCCACGCGGCACTCTGCACGTGCGAAACGTTCGCTGCGTCTCGTAGGTGCCCGCCAGGAACCACACGTCTCCTGATTGGTGACCCGCGCAGCGCTCGCCCGTTTGGTCGGCCACGGGACTCTCGAAGCGTTCGAACGTCGCCGCCCACTGCCACCAGACACGCGACCAGTCCTCTTGCGTTCGGTTGGCGACGACCGCGTCCGGTGGCAATAGGTACGACTCTCCTGCGAATGCCGGCGCAGACAGCAAAAGCAGCAGCACGACACGACATCCGGTTGCGCGCCTGTTACGCATACAACGCTCCCTGTTTGTTGGCGCCTAACTCGATGCACGGACGCGCCGGTCCGCGTGCGCTTGAACGAGCGGGCTCGCACGTGGCCCGGCCAGGCTCAAACGGTCGTATATTCCAGACATGGAAAAAAGGCCAACAGAACAAGGCTGGACTGAGAAGCAGGTCGCACGCCGTTCGCGTTCGCTCCATCGCTACGACGCACCGACTATCGCTTTGGCGAGCTCCACGGGATTCGCTTCGCAAGGAACCATGTGTGCGCAACCTGCGAACGTCAGCAGCGACGTACCGTAGTCGCGAGCGGTTTGCTCGGACGATCGCTGGTCGACCATGAAGTCGGACTCTCCGGCGATTACCGTAACGGGACAACCGACTCGTCGCGCGTCCGGTTTGAGCGTTGTCGTCTGATTCCCCGCGATCCACGATTCCTCTTGAGTGTCCGCGACATATCGCTCGACGACTTGCTGGCGTGTATCCGGGTGAAACAGCAACGAGCGCGCGACACGCGGTGACTGATAGAGACGCCGGAAGCTTCTTCGAATGCGAGCGGCGGCAAAGGTCCAGGGGTGCGCGGCCGCCATTCGGAACCCGTTTCGGCGCATGCCTTCGGTAGGCGAGGACGCGACGAGCACCACTCGATCGAGCTTTGTCTCCATCGCTGCAAGCTGCGCTACGAGCCCGCCCATCGAGTGTCCGACTAGGATGCGAAGCGTGTCCCAGTGACGGAGAACGGCGATCACGTCCGAAACATAGTCTTCGATTCGCCAGCGTTGGAGGTGCTCAACGCCTTCACTGAAGCCGTGCCCCCGCAAGTCCAAAGCTGCCGCGGGCGTCCCGACGTCCGCCAGCGCAGCCAAGACCGGCGTCCAAATAGCTGCGGTGCAGGTGGCACCGTGCACCAAGAGAACCCGCGGCGCACCTCCGGTGACGCGGACGGCGAGCCGCGGGGCGCCTTCGCGTAAGACATGGACGAGCTGGTCGTCGCAACGAGTCATTTCGCTTCGCGCTAAACGCCGACGAACGGAAACTGCACCTCGGGCTTCAATCCACTGACGATGCGCGCGATGCTCTTCCCGGAGCCGCACGCGTGCGTCCAGCCGAGCGTTCCGTGCCCCGTGTTCAAGTACAGATTCGGCAGCTTCGAGCGGCCGACGATCGGCACGTTCGACGGCGTCGCCGGTCGCAAACCCGTCCAGAACTGCGCACGCTCGGGATCGCCGGCGCCCGGAAAGAGCTCCTCGGTGCGCCGCACGAGCGCTTCGCAGCGCACGCGATTCAAGTCGCGGTCGTAGCCGTTGAGCTCGGCCGTGCCCGCGATTCGCAACTTGTCTCCGAGCCGCGAGAAGACGATCTTGTACTCGTCATCCGTCAGCGATACCTGGAACGCGCGCGTCGGGTCGCGCACGGGCATCGTCACGGAGTAGCCCTTCGCCGGATAAATCGGCAGCCGGAGGCCAAGCGGTTTCGCGTAAAGCGGGCTCCAGCTGCCGAGTGCCAAAACGTAAGTGTCGGCGCGGAGAAACTGGAATCGGCCTTCGGAGTCCGTCGCCTCGACGTGGTCGAGTTGGCCGCCGAACGAGCGCAGCGCCGTGACGGTGTGGCTCATGAGGAACCGCACGCCGTCGGCCTGGCAGTGCTCGACGAGCTCGCGCGCGAAGCGGTTCGCGTCGCCCGATTCGTCTTGCGCCGTGTAGGTCGCGCCGGCGAGTTTCGGGCGGATGTGGCGCAGCGCCGGCTCGATGCGGACGGCCTCGTCGATGGTGATCAAGCGGCGGTCGCAACCGAGCGCGCGCATCTGCGCGGCCGGGCCCTCGGCGGCCGCGAGCTCTTTCGCGCTCGTATAGAAATGGAGGATGCCTTGCGTGCGCTGGTCGTAGTCGATGCCGATATCGCGGCGCAACTGCTGCAGCATCTCGCGGCTGTAGGTGCCGAGGCGCACGATGTCCTCGATGTTGCGGCGCGTTCGCGCCGGCGTGCATTCGCGCAAAAACGCGAGCGTCCACAGCCACTGGCGCATGTCGGCGCGCACGCGGAACAGCAGCGGCGCGTCCTCTTTCAGCATCCACTTCAGCACTTTCAGCGGCGCGCTGGGGTTCGCCCACGGCTCCGCGTGGCTCACGGAGATCTGGCCGCCGTTCGCGAAGCTCGTCTCGGCGGCCGGCGTGGCCTGGCGATCGACGACCGTGACGTCGTGGCCCTGTTGGCGCAGGAAGTACGCCGAGGTCACGCCCAGCAAGCCCGCACCCAACACCATGACGTTCACGCCGGAGACACCTCGCGCGTCAGACGTTGAACCTGAAGTGAATCACGTCGCCTTCCTGGACGACGTAGGTCTTGCCTTCGAGCCGGAGCTCGCCGGCCTCGCGCGCGCCTTGCTCGCCGCGCCGCGCGATGTACTGGTCGTAGCCGATGACCTCGGCGCGGATGAAGCCGCGCTCGAAGTCGGTGTGGATCGCGCCGGCAGCTTGCGGCGCGGTCGCGTCGCGCTTCGTCGTCCAGGCGCGCACCTCTTTCGGGCCGGCCGTGTAGAACGTCTTCAAACCCAGCAGCTGGTACGCCGAGCGGATGACGCGATTCAAGCCCGGTTCCGTGAGCCCCAAGGTCGCGAGGAACTCGGCGCGCTCCTCGACGGGTAGCTGCGCGAGCTCGGCCTCGATCGCCGCCGAGATCACGACGACCTCGGCGCCTTGCGCGGCCGCGATCTTGCGAACTTGGTCGACGAGCGGATTCACCGCGGGCGAATCCTCGGCGACGTTCGCGATGTACATGACGGGCTTCGAAGTGATCAGGTGCAGCTCGTTGAGCACGTCGGCCTCGCCTTCGCCGAGCGCGACGCTGCGCGCGGGCTTGCCGTTCTCGAGCGCCGTGAGCAGCTTCTTCAACGCGTCGCGGCGCGCCACGGCCGTCTTCTCGTTCGTCTTCGCGTTGCGCTCGGCGCGCTGGTAGACCTTCTGCACCGTCTCCAAGTCCGCGAGCATGAGCTCCGTGTCGATGACCTCGATATCGTGCGGCGGGTTGACCTTGCCCGCTACGTGCACGATGTCGTCGTTCTCGAAGCAGCGCACGAGATGCGCGATCGCGTGCGTCTCGCGGATGTGCGCGAGGAACTGGTTGCCGAGCCCTTGGCCCTGCGACGCGCCTTCGACGAGCCCCGCGATGTCGACGAACTCGACGACGGCGGGCACGACCTTCTCCGGTTTCACGATCGCGGCGAGCGCGTCGAGCTTCGGATCGGGCACGGTGACGACGCCGACGTTCGGATCGATCGTGCAGAACGGATAGTTCTCGGCCGGGATCTCCGACGCCGTGAGCGCGTTGAACAGCGTCGACTTGCCGACGTTCGGCAATCCGACGATGCCGCACTTGATGCCCATGTCTACTCAGTCTCCGGTTTACGAGTGTGCAAACGATTCTTGGCGCGCTCCGCGCCGTGCTCCAGCAGCACCGGCAGAAGGTCGGCCGCCTCTTTCAGCTTGTCGCGCAGCGCCGCTTCTTCCTGGCCGTCCGCGCGCTTCAGCACGTGGTCGATGACTTCCTTGCGGCCGCCCGCCTGCTCGTTGTCGCGCGGATGGCCGATGCCGAAGCGCAATCGCCAGAACGCCGTGCCGATGTGCTCGATGACGCTGGTGACACCCTTGTGGCCCGCGCTGCTGCCGTCGAACCTGAGCTGCGCCCGCCCGGACGGCAGGTCGAGCTCGTCGTATGCGACGAGCACGTGCTCGGTCGGGATCTTGTAGTAATTGACGGCCGCGCCGACGGATTGGCCGCTCAAGTTCATGTAGGTCGTCGGCTTCAACAAGCGAATGCGCCTTCCCGCGATCGCGATCTCGGCCGACTCGCCCTGCAGCTTGCGCTCGCGCGAGAACGCTCCGCCGTGCTCCTTCGCCAAGAGATCGACGAACCAGAAGCCCGCGTTGTGGCGGGTGGCTTCGTACTCCGGCCCCGGATTGCCGAGGCCGACGATCAAGTCGAGTGGCGTTCCCATGCGGTGCCGGTGTTATGGTTTTGGTTCAACCGAAGTGCCGGAGTTACGGTTGAGCCGAAACCGTAACACCGGCACCTCTTGAACGGAAAGGCCGCCTCGCGGCGGCCTTTTCGCGCGAACGATAGACCTAAGCGGGCTACTCTTTCTTCTTGCCCTCGGGTTTGGCGCCCTTCGCCTCGGGCTTGGCGCCGCCTTTGGCATCGGCCTTCGCGGCGTCGCCGCCGGCCGCGGCCGCGGCTTCGCCTTCCTTGCCGGGCTCGACTTGCGCCAACGCGGGCACTTCGCCGGCCGGCGTCTCGGTCTCGACCGGAATGTCGATTTCCTCGGCGCGCGGCAGGTTGACCGCGACGACCGGGTGATCGTTGCCGCCGGCGAGCGCGACGAGCGTCACGCCCTCGGGCAGCTTGATGTCCGAGAGGTGATAGATCTGATTGAGCTCGAGGTTCGTGACGTCGAGCGTCAGGAATTCCGGCAAGTAGCGCGGCAAGCAGCGCACTTCGACGTCGGTCATCAAGTGATCGACGACGCCGCCCTGATCCTTGACGCCCTTCGACTCGGCCTCGCCCGTGAAATGGATCGGAACGGTCAGCGTGATCTCGATGTCCTCGCGCACGCGCTGGAAGTCCATGTGCATGATTTGCGGGCGCGCCGGATGGCGCTCGACGCCTTTGACGACGACCTGCTGCGCCTTCGAGCCGATCTTGAGCGTCAAGATGCTCGTGTAGAACGCTTCCTTGCTCATCTGATTTCTGAGCGAGTTGTGGTCGAGAACGAGCGCTTCGGGCGCTTCGCCGCCGCCATACATGATGGCGGGGACTTTGCCGGCCTTGCGCAGGCGGCGGCTATCGGTGCGGCCTAGCGTCGCGCGTGGCTCTCCGGCCAGTTCGAATGCGGCTTTCACGGGCAGGGTACCTCCAGGAAGCCGCGCATCTTAGCAGGGCCACCCCAAGGCAAGCTAGTCGAGATAGAGCGAGCTGACCGAGTCCGACTCGTTGATTCTGCGGAGGGTTTCGGCCAGCAGCTCGGCTACGGACAGCTGCCGGATGCGCTTGCAGGCCTTGGCGGCCTCGCTCAAGGGGATGGTGTCCGTGACCACGATCTCGTCGAGCGTCGAGGCTTTGATCCGCTCCACGGCGGGCCCGGACAGCACCGGGTGAGTGATATAGGCCACGACGCGGACGGCCCCGCGCTCCTTCAATACGCCGGCCGCCTGGCATAGCGTCCCGGCCGTGTCGACCATGTCGTCGATGAGGACGCAGGTCTTGCCCGAGACCTCGCCGATGACGTGCATGACCTCGGACTGGTTCGGCTGCGGGCGCCGTTTGTCGATGATCGCGAGGCCCGCGTCGTCGAGCCGCTTCGCGAGCGCGCGGGCGCGCTCGACGCCGCCGACGTCGGGCGATACGACGACCATGTCCTTGTACTTCTGCTTCCAGGCGTCGCCGAGCAGGACGGGGGACGCGTAGACGTTGTCGACGGGGATGTCGAAGAACCCCGTGATCTGATCGGCGTGCACGTCGACGAACAGCACGCGGTCGATGCCGGCCGTCGCGATGAGATTCGCGACGAGCTTGCCGGTGATCGGCACGCGCGCCGCGCGCCGGCGCCGGTCTTGCCGGCCGTAGCCGAAGTAGGGCATGACGGCCGTGATTCTCGCGGCCGAAGCGCGCTGGCACGCGTCGGCCATGATCAAGAGCTCCATCAAGTTCTCGTTCACGGGCGGGCACGTCGGTTGCACGATGAAGACGTCGCGGCCGCGCACGTTCTCCATGATCTCGACGCTGATCTCGCCGTCGCTGAAGCGCCCGACGGTGATGCGGCCGAGAGTCAGGCCCAGGTGAAACGCGATGTCGCGGGCGAGCGCGGGGTGAGCGTTACCGGAGAAGATGGTCGTCGAGATCGGGTCCAACGGCGCGGCTCCTCGGTGTCGTTCTCGTTATCGTTGTGAACTTCGACTGGCTGGGGCGGTAGGAATCGAACCTACGTATGACGGGATCTAAACCCGTTGCCTTACCGCTTGGCTACGCCCCAGCCTATATTGTGATGGGCGCGCGCCAGTTCGTTCAAGGCGCAGTCGTCGTCGCCGTCGGTTGCCAGTCGTCGATCGTGAGCTTCAGTGCGAGCGTTTCGTGCGTCATGTCGATGCGGCGCGGCACGAGCGCTTGTTTTCCCGACCCGCCGCTCGTCGCCGCGAGGCCGTAGGCCGGATAGTCCACGCGCCAGAGCCGTTGCTCGATCGAGGCGAGCGTGCCGTCGTTGCCCGGCATCGTGACGGCGCGAAACTCGTCGTCGGGAAAGCCGAGCAGCCAGTCCGGCAAGCTCGCCACGGGCAGCCACCAGCCGATGAGCTCCGACAGCTCGGCCTCGGGATCGGTAAGCGTGCGAGTCTCGCCGCGCGCCGTCACGGTTAGCGCATCCGGCGTCCCGGCGACGCGCAGAATGCCGGCCCCCAGGGCGTTGCGCACGACGAGATCGAGCGCGTCGTCGTGTTGCCGCCAGTTGAATCGGACCTGGACCGCGCGATCGCCGGTGTCGACGGTGAGGCGGCCGCGCATCTCCCAGCTATCCACCGACTGCAGCGCTTCGCGCCGCTGCTCGAGGTTCAGGCCGTCCGTGCCTGTCGGCAAGTGTGCGCAGCCGCCGAGCACGCCTAAGGCGAGCAGGGCGAGGCCGGCGCGCCCGTTCATGGCGCGAGTCGCTCTTCGACCTCTTTGAGATGGCGGCTGTCGGGATTTGCCTCGAGCGATTGACGCAAGAGCTCGCGCGCGCTGTCGTGCTCGCCGAGCTGCCAGCGCGCGTCGATCACGTGCGCCGCGATCTCCGCTTCCTGCTCGAGTCGATAGGCGCGCTCGAGGTAGTCGGCCGCCGCGCGGTAGTCGCCGAGCTTGTAGAGCACCCAGCCCATGCTGTCGATGATCGCGGCGTTGTCGGGGTCCAGCGCCAGAGCCCGCTCGATGTAATCGCGAGCCTCTTTGTGGCGGTTGAAGTGGTCCGTCAGCAGATAGCCGTACGCGTTCAAGATCGCGGCGTCGGCGGGGTTGTCCTTGGCGAGCGCCGCGAGCACGTCGAGCGCTTTGCGGTTGCGCCCCTGATCCTCGTAGAGCAGCGCCAGCGAGTAGCGCAGCGAGGTGTTGTCGGGGTAATGGTCGAGGCCTTCGTTGAGCAGCTTCTCGGCGTCGTCGGTCGCGCCGCGCTCGCTCGCGTTCTGCGCTTGAATCACGTAGAGCTGCGCATGCGCGGTGTGCAGCTCCGGATCGTCGGGCCTCGACGCGAGCGCCTCGTCGAGGACGCGCATGGCTTCGTCGGGCTGCTCCATCTGGAGCAAGAGCTGCGCTTGCGCGACGAGCATGTCGGTCGCGAAGCGCGGATTCGCTTCGCCGAAGTCGCGCAGGTGGCGGACAGCGCCTTCGCGGTCGTTCTGCTCGGAATAGAGAATGCCCGCCGTGCGCAGTTGCGCCTCGACGGCGTGCGTGCCTTCGGTGACGCGCGCATACGAGCGCGACGCCTGGAAGAAATCCTTCTCGGTCTCGGCGAGACGGCCCAAGTAATAAAAAGCCTCGCTGCGATAGTTGGGATCGCCGCGCAGCTCGTTGAAATAGCGTTTCGCGTCCTCGACGCGCTGCTCCGTCATCGCGAGGAACGCGAGCGCGCGAGTGGCCTCGGGCATCCCGGGGTTCCGCGCGAGGATCTCGTTGAGCCGCGTCTCGGCTTCGCGCGGGCGGCCCGCCGAGAGCAACATCTCGGCGTACTGGAGCTGCACCTCGACGTCGTCGTGCCGACTCGCGAGCTCGGCGGCGATCGCGAGGCTGTCGTCCGTCCGCCCCGTCACGAGCAGAGTGCGCGCGTACAAAAGCTGCGCGTCGATCCAGTCGGGGTCCGACTTGCTCGCGGCTTCGGCGTTCGTGAGCGCGAGCTCGAAGTCGCCGGAGCGCAGCGCGAGGCGCGCGAGCGCGTATTGACCGGCCGGCACCATCGGGAACGTCTCGTTCAGCGAGCGCATGATCGCGGTCGCGGTTCCCGTATATGGCTCGTCGGCGAGCGCTTCGAGCACGAGCGCAAATCCGGTCCTGCGATCGTCGATCGAGCGCATGAACGTCGTGAACTCCGTGATCGCGCGCTGAGCACGATTCGCGCGCGTCTCGAAGACGCCGAGGTACCAGGCCGGACGCTCGTCGCCGGGCGCGAGCTGGCGCCAGCGTGCCGCCGCGGTCAAGCCTTGCTCGGTGAGCTCTTGCTCGTGCGCGATGCGCGTCGCGCGCTCCGCCGGGCCGGGCTCCTCGGACAGCATCGCCGCGGCGAGGAACTCGCGTGCGGCCGTCTCGCGGTCCTGACGCTCGAGCGCGATGTCGCCGAGCAGCACGTGCGAGTCCACCTCGACTTGGGCGTGGACGCCGTCGACGGTCGGCGCTGCCGCGCAGGCCGCCAGGACCGAGGCGACGACGAGGAACCGAGTGGGCTTCATCCAGCCAATATAACCCAAGCCGCCGGCAGGGATTGTGCGGCCTTCGGCTGCTTGAGAACCCCAGGGGGTTCAACCACAATGCCGGCCGATGGAACAGCTGCAAGCATGGATTACGACCTTGGTCGACCCGCACTTGGTGGGCGAGGCCGTGATGGATTGGGGCGGCCGCATTTTCGGCGCGCTCGTAATTTTCGTCATCGGCCGCATGCTGATGCGGGGATTGACGAAGTGGGCAACGGCCGGGATGCGCCGCGTCGGTCTCGACGACACGTTGAGCCGGTTCCTCGGGAACCTGATTTACATGGCGCTGCTCGTCTTCGTCGGGATCACCGCGTTCAGCGCGCTCGGCGTCCCGACGGGGACCTTCCTCACGATCGTCGGCGCGGCGGGCCTCGCGGTCGGCCTCGCGCTCAAGGATTCGCTGAGCAACTTCTCGGCGGGCGTCATGCTCGTGTTCTTCCGGCCGTTCAAGGTCGGCGATCAGATCGATGCGGCCGGCACCGGCGGTGTAGTCGAGACCATCGGCATCTTCAACACGGTGTTGAAGACGGCTGACAACCGCGTCATCAACGTGCCGAACAGCCTCGTCTACGCCGGCACGATCACGAACTACAACGCCGAGAGCGCGCGTCGCGTCGATATGACGATCGCGATCAGCTACGACGCCGACATCCCGCAGGCGAAGTCCGTCATCGCAGCCATCGTCGCCGCGGAGTCGCGCGTGGCGCCGCACCCTGCTCCGGAAGTCGCAGTGCAGGAAGTGCAGCAGACGGCCGTCATGCTCGCCGTGCGCGTCTGGGTTCAGACCGCCGACTACGCCGCCGTCCGCGGCGATCTGCTCGAGCGCATCAAGCGCTCGCTCGACAAGTACGGGCTGTCCATTCCGGCCGCGCATCGCGCCGTGCCGCCGGCCCAGCTGATCGCGAGCAAGTGAAGGAGTCGCTGCGCACCAAGCTCATGGAGTTGGTCGAGCGGCACGAGGAGGTCGCACGGCTGCTCGGTGACGCGGCGACGATCTCGGACAAGGATCGGTTTCGCGAGCTCTCGAAGGAGTACTCGCGCCTCGACGAGGTCGCGCGCGGCTTCAATCTTCATCAGGAGCTCGAGCGGGACATCGCCGCCGCGGCGGAGCTGCGCGCGAGCGCCGATCCCGACATGCGCGCGCTCGCCGAGGACGAGCACAAGGAGCTGGCCGGACGGCTCGCCGCTCTCGAGCGCCAGTTATTGATGCATCTCGTGCCGAAGGACCCCGACGACGACGCGAACCTGTTCCTCGAGGTGCGCGCCGGCACGGGCGGCGACGAAGCGGCGATCTTCGCCGGCGATTTGTTCCGCATGTACAGCCGCTATGCCGAGCGGCAGGGCTGGAGCGTCGAAATCTTGAGCGCGAATCCCGGCGAGCATGGCGGCTACCGCGAGGTGATCTCGCGCGTCGCGGGCAAGGGCGCGTACTCGAAGCTGAAGTTCGAGTCGGGCGTGCACCGCGTGCAGCGCGTGCCCGACACCGAAGCGCAAGGCCGCATTCACACGTCGACCTGCACCGTGGCAGTGTTTCCCGAGCCCGAGGATGTCGGCGAGATCGAGATCAACAAGGCCGACTTGAAAGTCGACACGTACCGCGCGTCGGGCGCCGGCGGCCAGCACGTCAACAAGACCGACTCGGCGATCCGCATCACGCACTTGCCGACGGGCATCGTCGTCGAGTGCCAAGACGAGCGCTCGCAGCACAAGAATCGCGCGCGCGCGATGTCGTTGCTGCAAGCGCGGCTGCGCGACGCGGAAGAGACGAAGCGCCAAACCGAGACGGCCGAGAAGCGCCGCAGCCTCGTCGGCACAGGCGATCGCTCGGAGCGCATCCGCACCTACAATTTCCCGCAGGGGCGGCTCACGGATCACCGCATCAACCTGACGCTGTACAAGGTCGAAGACATCGTCAACGGCGACCTCGACGAGGTCATCGGGCCGCTCGCGAACGAGTATCAAGCCGACCAGCTCGGCTCGCTGGGGCTCGAGGCCTGAGCCATGAACGCCGCGGAAGCGCATTCCGAGGCGGCACTCTCGCAGTGTGAGCGCACGGACGAGCTGCTGCGGGCTGCGACGCACGCCATCGAGAGCGCCGGCGTCAGCGAATC
>Ga0207708_10003355_pt1 | contig 11809 bp, 8 predicted proteins | sample KBSK5101metaG_FD_184340 | JGI IMG/M metagenome (GOLD analysis project Ga0207708, IMG submission 184340) | Corn, switchgrass and miscanthus rhizosphere microbial communities from Kellogg Biological Station, Michigan, USA - KBS K5-10-1 metaG... | ecosystem: Host-associated > Plants > Roots >...
GCCATCGGGAAGGGCGATCGGCAGCGCGCGCAGATCGTAGACGTTGTTGATGATGCCAGTGGTGCGCACGGTCTGCTCGAGGCCGCCCAAGCGGCCCTCGCCGCCGGGATACTCGGCCTGAATTCGGCGCAGCTGCCGCGAGACGTCGCTTGCGGTGGCGCCTAGCGCCGCCATGCGGTCCGGATCGAGATCGACGCGGATTTCGCGCGCCACGCCACCCACGCGCGTGACGCGGCCGATACCGGGGACGGCCGATAGCTCGCGCGTGACGGTGAGGTCGACGAACCAGGAGAGCTCCGTGGCCGTCATGTTGTCCGACGCGACGCTCCACGTCACGATCGCGCCGCCGGCCGTCGTGACGCGCGAGACGATCGGCTCGTTGGCGTCGGGCGGCAGGTCCGAGCGGATGCGCGTCACAGCGTCGCGCACGTCGTCGAGCGCGGCAGAGAGATCGGTTCCGAACCGGAACTCGATGCTCGTCGTGGAGGCACCCTCGTCGACGGTCGAGGTCATCTGCTCGATGCCCGCGATCGTCGCAACGGCGTCCTCGACCTTGCGCGTGATCTCGCTCTCCATCTGGGTCGGCGCGACGCCGGGATACGTGATCGTGACGATGACGGCCGGGAACTCGATGTCCGGGCGATCGAGCACGCCGAGCTTCGGGAAGCTGATGAGACCCGCGACCGTGAGCCCTATGAAGAGGACGATGACGGGTACGGGATTGCGGATCGACCAGGTGACGAAGTTCATGAGCCGCCCACCGCACTGCTGACGCTGACGCGGTCGCCGTCCTTCAAGAAGCCGGCGCCCTTGTTGACGATGCGCTCGCCGGCTTCGAGCCCGCTGACGACCTCGATCGAGCCTTCCTGGACGGCGCCCGTCTCGATGCGGCGCCGCGCAACGATGTTGTCCTCGCTGAGCACGAAGACGTAGCTGTAGCCGTCGGAGCTCACGACACTCTCGAGCGGCACCATGTACGTGAGGCCGGTGCCGATCGCGATCTCGCCGCGCGCGAACATGCCTGGCCTCAAGCGCTCGTCGGCCGGAAGGTCGACGTAGATGAGCGCCGTGCGATCGTTCGACGAGATCGTCGGCGCCACGACGCGAATCGTGCCGTGGAACGGCGTGCCGTCGGCAGTGAGGACGCTGACGCCCTGTCCCGGCTTGAGCTCCGTGAGCCGAGTCTCCGGAGCCTCGCCGCGCCACTCGATGCGACCGTTGCGAAGGAGACGCAGCATCTCGTTGCCGGCCTGCGCGATCTGGCCCACGGTGACTGTCCGCGACGTGATGACACCGTCGTCGGGTGCCACGACTTCCGTGAACTTGAGCCGCAACTGCGACGTCTCGAGGTCGGCGCGCGCGGACTCGAGCCGCGACTGCGACGCCAACTGCTCGGACGTGAGCCGATCGAGGTCGGCCTTCGACAAGAGATTCTGCGCGCCCAGAGACACCGCGCGTTCGAGCGCCGACTGCGCGTTCATGAGCTCGGCTTCGCGTTGCTTCAGCGCTGCTTGCTTCGTCGCGACCTCGGCTTCGAGGAGAGCCTTCGACAACGAGACGAGCCGCTGGCCCTTGCGCACGCGATCACCGACGTCGACGAAAACCTCCGCGACCCGGTAGCCGCCGACCTCGGACGCGATGATGACGTCCTGCCAGGCATACAAGGAGCCGTTCATCGAGATCGAGCGCGTGAGCTCGACACGCTCGAGCGGCGCAGCCGTGACCGTCATGACGGCCTCGCGCGCGCTCGCGTCACCCGCTTCCGCGGAATCGTCGCGGCTGCACGCGGCGACAGTCATCAGAGCGACGACGGAACCGAGCGAGACGGCGACGCGAAGCCGTGCGCGCGATGCATGGGAGGACATGTAACGCTCGTCCTTGATTAGTATCAGCTTGCTGATATGATATCAGCTATCTGATAGACCGCAACGGGGGCGTCTTGCCCAAGAATTCTGAATCATTCGGCGACTGGCTCAAGCTCGAAAAACCCGAGCATGCCCTCGGCTTTCTGCTGAAATCGTTGCAGCACACGCTACGCCAAAGGATCGACGAAGCCCTTCGAAAACAAGGGGTTGAGCTCTCGTTCGCGCAGTTCGCGGCCCTGTTCAACTTGCAGAGCGACCCCGGCGTCACGGGCGCGCGGCTCGCGCGCCGCGCCTTCGTATCGGCGCAGACGATGAACTCGGCGCTGCGCGCCCTCGAGCAGGACGGCTACATCGAACGGCAGCGGCATCCTTCCCGTCGTGCCGACAGCTGGTCGCTGACCAAAGCCGGGCTCGCGGAACTGTCACGCGCTCGCAAAGTCGGCAGCGCGGTCTTCGAGCGCATGCTCCACGCGTTCGACGCGAAAGAAATCGCGGCCTTCGTAGACTACCTGCGCCGCTGCATCGCGGCGCTCGACGGCGACGCGCTGGCCGTGGTGCAGCACGAACCGCCGCGCAGCCGCGCGGAAAGGCGCTGGCGCCGCAGCGCAGCGGGCTGACCCGTTCTCCTTCAGCGACGCCAGAACGCCGGCGTCAGCAGCACCAGGAACGTGTAGATCTCGAGCCGGCCGAACAGCATTGCGACGGCGAACATGACTTTCCCCGGCGTGCTCACGTCCGCGAACGTGATCGCCACGTCTCCCAAGCTCGGTCCCACGTTGTTGATCGTGCTCGCGACGGCGCCGAACGCCGTGACCTGATCCATACCGTCCATCATGGCGAGCGCCATGAAGAGGATGAACACGATCACGTAGACGGCGAAGAAGCCGGCGACGGCGTCCACGACCGAATCCGGCAGCGGGTGCCCGTCGAGCTTCATGCGTCTGATCGCCTGCGGATGAATGAGCCGGTGGATGTGGATGCCGACCTGCTTGAACAGCACGACGAAGCGAATGACCTTGATGCCGCCCGTGCTCGACCCCGCGCAGCCGCCGATGAAGCCGCAGAAGACCAGCAGCACCGGCAGCGCGAGCGGCCACAGCGAGAAATCCGCGATCATGTAGCCGTTCGTCGTGACGATCGTCACGACCTCGAACGACGCGTAGCGCAGGGACTCCGCGAGCGACGGATACGCCCGCGTCGCGTATAGCACGGCCGTGCTCACGGCGATGAAAGCCAGCACGATGATCAGAAAGACTCGTGTCTGGGTGTCCTTGCCGTAGCGCGAGATCTGCAACGTGCGCCAAACGATGAAGTGCTCGTTGAAGCTGATGGCGCCGATCATCGTGAAGACCGTTGCCACGACCTCGATCGGCACGCTGTCGAAGAAGCCGATGCTCTGGTCGTGCGTCGACAGCCCCCCCGTCGAGAGCGTCGAGAAGCTGTGGCTGACGGCGTCGAACGGTGTCATGCCCGCGAGCCAGTACGCGACCGCGCAGGCGACCGTCAGTACGATGTAGACGACGCAGAGACTCCGCGCAGTGCGCGCAAGCCGCGGCGTGAAGCGCTCGTCCTTGAGCGGACCGGCGATCTCGGCCTTGTAGAGCTGCATGCCGCCGATGCCGAGCATCGGCAGCAGGGCCACGGCGAGCACGATGACGCCGATGCCGCCAAGCCAGTTGAGCTCCTGACGATAGAACAGCATCGACCTCGACATCGTGTCGAGCCCCTCGAGCACGGTCGCTCCCGTCGTCGTGAAACCGGAGACCGACTCGAAGAACGCGTCCGTGAAGCTCAAATCGAGCGACAACATGAACGGCACGGTGCCGAGCAGGCTCATCGCCGTCCACATCAGCGCGACGATCAGGAAGCCGTCGCGGCTTCGGATGACGTGCGAGTCTCGCCTGAACGGCAGCCAGAGCACGACGCCGACGAGCAGCGCGATCGCGAACGTCAGCGAGAAATGCTGGATTTCGGGCTCGTTGTGGAAGAACGCGATGCCGATCGGCGGCAACAGCGTCGTGCTGAACAGCAAGAACAAGACGCCGAGCGTGCGGATGATGACGGTTAGTCGCATTTCGGGACGTTACGGTCGGCGGCGAGTTGCGGATGGGCGGCGGCGCAGCGCTGCATTATGCCTCTCCTCGAGCCGACGGCATAAGCAGCCCGGCCATCCCCCGTCGAAGCTGTCAACGCGCGGTGTTATGCTGCGCGCCCCCCGTCGAGGTGCCCTGTGTCCGCACGACTCAGTCATTTTGCTCGCTCGCTGTCCGTCGAGACGGCGTTCACCGTTCTCGCGCTGGCGCGGTCGTTGAAAGCGGCGGGCAAAGACGTCGTCGAGCTCGAGATCGGAGATAGCCCGTTCGACAGCACGGCGGCGGCGCGGGCCGGCGGCATGGACGCGATCAAGAACAACCAATCGCACTATTGCCCGTCGCCGGGCCTTCCCGAGTTCCGCGCCGCGGCCGCCGACTTCGTGCGCGAAGAGTTCGACATTCCGGCCACGGCCGAGAACATCGTCGCGGGTGCCGGGGCCAAGGTGTTTCAGCAGTTCTTCTGCGAGGCGTTCCTGAACCCCGGCGACGGGGTGCTCGTGTTCAGCCCGTACTTCCCTACCTTCGTGCCGAACATCGAGCGGCGCGGCGCACGCGCCGTGCTGACCCCGCTAAAACAATCAAACGGCTTCCGGCCGAGCATCGACGACATCGAGCGATTCCTCGCGGACGATCCGTCGCCGCGGGCGATTTTCTTGAACTCGCCGCACAACCCGACCGGCGGCGTCGCGACGAAAGAGGATCTGAAACGGATCGCCGACTTGGTGCGCGGCCGCGACGTCGCCGTGTTCAGCGACGAGCCCTACTGCCACATGGTCTGGCGCGGCAGCCATCACTCGATCCTGAGCGAGCCAGGCATGCTCGCTCAGTGCGTCGGCGCGTACACGTTCAGCAAGTCGTACAGCATGAGCGGCTGGCGGCTCGGGTTCGCCGTGGCGTCGGTCGAGGTCGCCGATGTGATCGGGAAGATGATCAACACGACGTTGTCGTGCACGCCGCCGATCGTGCAGCTCGCGGGAACAGCCGCGCTGAAGCGCGACAAGAAGGAACGCGATGAGGTCATGCTGAAGTTCCGCGAGAAGGTCGTGCTGCTGACCGAGGGCCTGAACCGCATCGAAGGCTTCCGCGCGCTCGATCCGACGGCGACGTTCTACGTCTTCCCGAACGTCGCGCGCGTCTGTAACAAGCTCGGCGTCACGAGCCACGGCTTGGCGCTCTTCATGCTGCAAGGCGCCGACGACAAGTTCGGCATCGCGAGCTTGGGCGGCGAGTGCTTCGGTCAGGCCGGCGCGGGCTTTCTCCGTTTCAGCTGCGCGGAGCCGAACGACCGATTGCAGCAAGCACTGGACTTCATTCCGAAGGCCATCGCGCGCGCCGACCGGCTGGCGGCTTGGCTCGCCAAGCACCCGCAATACAGGCTCGCCAAGCCCTACGCGATCGAATAAATCAGAACTCCCGCACGCTTGTTTTGTCGCCCCTGTGACGTCGTTCACAGGTGCTCCCGAACTCGGGGACGATACTGTTAAGCAAGTTTCGGAGATTTTGCTCCTGACGGTTTCCCCCTGAACTCGCCCGGCTTCGGCCGGGCTTTTTTTTTGCCCGCCAGGGATGGCGGGCATGCAACAAATGCAGGAGCAATTTGTTGCTCCGGCCATGGATGGCCGACATGCCGAAAATGCAGGAGCATTTTTCGGCTGCCCTATTCGCCAAAGCGAATACCCTGCGCGAGCGGTAGATCCTGCGAGTAATTCACGGTGACCGTCTGCCGCCGCATGTAGCTCTTCCAGGCATCGCTGCCGCTCTCGCGTCCACCGCCGGTTTCTTTCTCGCCGCCGAACGCGCCGCCGATTTCCGCGCCGCTCGTGCCCATGTTCACGTTGGCAATGCCGCAATCGCTGCCGCGTGCGCTAGCGAACAACTCCGCCTCGCGCACGTCGTTGGTGAAAATCGCCGAGCTCAACCCTTGACTCACGGCGTTCTGCAGAGCGATGGCCTCCTCGATCGAGCTGTAGCTCATCGCGTAAAGAATCGGGGCGAACGTCTCCTGCTGCACGATGGCCCACGTGTTGTCCGCTTCGACGATGCACGGCGTGACGTAGAGGCCTCCCGCGGGCACGGCGCCGCTCAGCCGCTCGCCGCCGCAGAGCACTCGGCCGCCGTGCTCTTTCGCGGCCGCGATCGCCGTTTCGTAGCCCTCCACAGCGCGCTCGTCGATCAGCGGGCCCATCAGTGTCCTGGGATCGAGCGGATCGCCGATCCGCACCTGCTGGTAGGCGGCCGTAAGCTGCCGCATGAAGTCGGGGTAGATGGACTCATGAACGATGAGGCGCCGCGTGCTCGTGCAGCGCTGGCCGGCCGTACCCACCGACGCGAACAACACGCCGCGCAACGCCAGCTTGAGATCCGCCGAGGGCGCCACGACGATCGCGTTGTTGCCGCCGAGCTCGAGCAGCGTGCGACCGAGCCGCCGCGCAACGACTTCGCCGACGCGACGGCCCATGCGTATCGAACCCGTTGCGGACACGAGCGCTACGCGCGGGTCGGCAATCAAAGGCTCGCCTACGGCCGTACCGTCGCCGCAAACGAGCGCCAAGATCGCCGGGTCGACGTCGAGCCGGCGGCATACGCGCTCGGCGAGCTTTACGCACGCGATCCCGGTCAGCGGCGTCTTCTCCGACGGCTTCCAGATCGTCGCGTCGCCGCAAACCGCGGCGAGCGCGCTGTTCCACGCCCATACCGCCGCGGGGAAGTTGAAGGCCGAGATGATCGCGACCACTCCGAGCGGATGCCATTGCTCCATGAGTCTGTGTGCCGGCCGTTCGCTCGCGATCGTGAGGCCGTGCAGTTGGCGCGACAGACCGACCGCGAAATCGCAAATGTCGATCATCTCCTGCACTTCGCCCTCGCCTTCGACGAGGATCTTGCCGGTCTCGAGCGTCACGAGGCGGCCGAGCTCGCTGCGATGTAGTCGCAGCGCCTCGGCGTAACGCCGCACGAGCTCGCCGCGTTTCGGTGCCGGCACGTCCCGCCACTCGAGAAATGCGCCGTGCGCTGCCTCCACGACGCGTGCGACGTCGGCTTGTGTCGCGGTCGTCGCAGTGGCGAGCACGCTGCCGTCGATCGGCGACACCTTTTCGATTGCGGGGCCGGAACCGAACCATTCGCCGGCGAAGACGCCCGTGTTGTGCTCCGCGAGACCCAACCGCGCGAAAATCTCGGCAGCAGCCTTCCTTACCGAAGTCGCACGTACCCTCGGGCTCATTGCTGTAACGGCTCGCCGCCCCCGTAAACGCGACCGCCCCACTGCGTCGACAGGAATTCGTCGAACGTGATCGACTCCTGTCTGACGAACGATTTCGCGAGCGCTCCCCGCGCGAACAGCTCGAGCAGCGCGACGACGCCGGCTGCCGTCGAAAGTTGGATCGCCGAAAGGTGGCGGCCCTCGACCGTGCCGCCGCGTATCTTCCTCACGAAGCTGCGCTGGACGAGCTCGCCGCCGCTCGTGCCGACGGCGCTCACGTAGAACACGACGACGTCGTGCTCCGTCAGCGGCACTTCCTGATCGAAGATCTGCCGGAGCAGCTCCTGCTGGCCGGCCAGGTTCAGATCCTGCAGAAGAAACTTCATCAGGTCGCGATGGCCGGGATAGCGGATCGTCTTGTAATTGAGCTCGCCTACACGGCCCTCGAACGTCTCGCACATGGTCGCCACGCCGCCGGCGGTGTTGAACGCCTCGTACTCGACGCCGTCGATCGTGAGCCGCTCCACGCCATCGAGCGGCAGCGTGGCAATCCTCCGGCCCCCGTGCAGCGCCTCGCCGAGCTGGCAGTACTCGTTGATCAGGCCGGCCGTGCTCCAGCTCAAGTAATACTTCATCTGGTTGCCGGCGGTGAGCGGCAGCGCGCCGACGCGCATCTCGACCGAGCGCACCGAGTCGAGCGACGACGCGAGCGCGCCGCCCACGATGTTGATGGCGCCGGGCGCGAGACCGCACTGCGGTATGAACGTCACGCCCTTTGTCTCGCCGGCGAGCGTGCGCACGAGCGTCGTCGTCGCGACGTCTTCCGTGAGGTCGAAGTACGCGACGCGTGCGCGCGCGCAGGTCTCGACGATTTCGCGATTGAGGAAGAACGGCAGCGCGCACACGATGGCGTCGCAGCGCTTGACGAACGTGGTGAGCGCGGACTGCCGCTTCGCGTCGAGCTTCGTTGCCGACGCCTTGCCGAGCCCGGCGATTTTCACGCCGGCTCGCACGTCGCCCAGCACCACCGCGTCGCAAAAGGCGCACGATTCGAGCAGCGTCGCGATCGTGACGCCGATTTTTCCTGCGCCGACGACACCGATGGTCATGCCGCCGTTGCGCGCCACGTCAGATCGCCGCAGTGGAGAACGGCAAGCCGTGCGCGGCCGCAACGGCTTCGTTGGTCACACGGCCCGCCTGGATGTTGATGCCGCTCTTGAGCTCCGGGTGCTTGGCGCACGCGCCGCCAATGCCGCCCTCGGCGAGCCACTGCACGTACGGGAACGTGACGTTCGTGAGCGCCTGCGTGGCCGTGCGCGCATACGCGCCCGGCATGTTCGTCACACAGTAGTGGATGACGTCCTCCTCGACGAACGTCGGGCTGTCGTGCGTCGTCGGGCGCGACGTCTCCGCGCAGCCGCCCTGGTCGATCGCGATGTCGACGAACACGGTCCCGGGCTTCATCACGTGCAGCATCTCGCGCGTGATGAGCTTCGGCGCTTTGGCCCCGGGTACCAACACGGCGCCGATGATGAGGTCGATGTCGGGCATCGCATCGAGCAGCGCGCCGGGATTCGAGTACAGCGTGTGCGCCGTGTGCATCGTGATGTCGAGGAACCGCATGCGTTCCACGTCGACCTCCAAGATCGTCACGTCCGCGCCGATGCCCGTGGCAACCTGCGCGGCGTTCATGCCGGCCGTGCCGCCGCCGATGATGAGCACCTTGCCCGGCAGCACGCCCGGCACGCCGCCGAGGAGCACGCCGCGGCCGCCGTTGTGCTTGGCGAGAAAGTACGCGCCGATCATCACGCTCATGCGGCCGGCGATCTCGCTCATCGGCTCGAGCAGCGGCAGGCGGCGGTTCTTCTCCACGGTCTCGTAAGCGATGGCCGTGCAGCCGCTCTTCATCAAGCCCTCGGTCAGGGCTCGGTCGGCCGCGAGGTGCAAATACGTGAACAGCGTGTGCTTGTCGTGAAGCATCGCGATCTCGCGCGGCTGCGGCTCCTTGACCTTGACGATGAGCTCGGCCGCCTCGAACACGCCCTCCGCGTCGGCCACCATCTCGCAGCCCGCCTTTAGATACTCGGCGTCCTCGTAACCCGCGCCCGCGCCGGCGTCCTTCTCGACGAGGACGCGCTGGCCGCGCTGCACGAGCTGCCACGCAGCCGACGGCAACAGCGCGACGCGATGTTCTTTCTGTTTGATCTCTTTGGGAACGCCGATGGTCATCGTCGACACCGAAAGCGTCTTGGGGGGGAATTGTTTGCCTCGCAGACCGGTTCCGCAATACGGCTTCTTGTCTTTCAGACCGAGCGACCGCCCGCAGGCGCTACTCGACCGCGATGGGCGGATGCCGGCGAGCGAGCTCCGTCGCGCGCTCGAAGGCCCGCGCGAGGGCCAGCACGTCCGCATCGCGATCGCGCCGCCCGACGATCTGTAGGCCGACGGGCAGCCCGCCGGCAGAGAAGCCGCACGGCACGCCGATCGCCGGCAAGCCGGTGCAGCTGATCGCATAGCAGCTGGCCATCCAATCGATGTACGTGCGCATCGGGGTGCCAGCGATCTCGCGTGGCCAATCGATTTCGACGTCAAACGGCAATACCTGCACCGTCGGCAGCACGAGGAACTCGTGCGTCGCGAAGAACGTGTCGATCCTAGCGTCGAGCGCGGCTTGCGCGCGCCCCGCACGCGTCATGTCGGCCGGCGTCAGCTTCAGCCCTTGCTCGACGTTCCAAACGACGGTGTCCTTGAGCTGCGAGCGGCCGCGCTCGAGATCGCCGCGCAGCGCCGCGGCGTAACCCTCGGCGCGCAGCGTCTGAAACAGGTCGTCGACACCGTCGAAGTCGGGCTCCGCGTCGACGACGTCGCAGCCGAGCGTCGTGAAGGCAGAGCGCGCGGCGTTGCAGACCGCCGTGACTCCGGGCTCGACGGGGTAGCGGCCGAGGCGCTCGCTCCACGCTGCGCGGACTCCGGCGAAGCTGCGCTCCGGCACGTTGCGGAAGGCTGCGCCGGGCTCGGGCAGCGACGACGCGTCGCGCGCATCGGGACCCGCCATGACGGACAAGAGCAACGCGAGATCGTCGACGCTGCGCGCCATCGGCCCGTGCACGCCGAGCCTATCGCCGGTTCGCGCATGAAGGCGCGGCACGCGGCCCGGCGACGGCCTGAAGCCGACGACGTTGCAGAAGCTCGCCGGGTTGCGCAGCGAGCCGCCGAGATCGGTGCCGTCGGCGAGCGGCAGCATGCCGCACGCGAGCGCGACGGCGGCTCCACCGCTGCTGCCGCCGCAGGTCTTCGTGAGGTCGTAGGGATTCCGCGTCGCCCCGAACAGCGCGTTGAACGTCTGCGAGCCGGCGCCGAACTCGGGCGTGTTCGTCTTGCCAATGATGATCGCGCCCGCGCGGCGCACGCGCTCCACGTAGAGCTCGTCCGACGTCGGCACGAAGTTGCGGTACAGCGTCGAGCCGAACGTCGTGCGCAGCCCTCGCGTCAGCGAGAGATCCTTGATCGCGATCGGCAACCCGTGCAGCGGCCCTACCGTCTCGCCCGCGGCGAGCTTGCGGTCCGCCGCGGCCGCTTCGGCGAGAAGCTCGCCGCCCGCGCGCAAAGTCACGATCGCGTTGACGGCGCCGTTGACGCGCTCGATCTGCGCGAGAAACGCGCGCATGACCTCGACGGCCGACAGCTCGCGGCTCGCGAGCTCCGCCGAGAGCGCACGCGCGGAGCGAAACACGAGCGGCTCGGACGACACTGTCGCCACTCTCCTGGAGCGCGAGCCGCGCGTCAGATCGCTTGGCGCAGCGTTTGCGCGGCGATTGCGCGGCCGATCGCCGACAACGTGGCCTGCAACGACGCGAGCGAGGTGTCCTCGTCGATGCAGCAGGCGCTCGCCTGCTTGCCGCCGATCTCGACGGTCACCGACGCCAACGCCTTCGCCTCCCTGCCGGCCGACATCGCGTGCTCGTCGAACTCGACGACGTCGATGCCGACGCCGAAGCGCCGGTTCACGGCGTCGATGAGCGCCTCGATGAGGCCTTGGCCTTCACCCGTCAGCACGAGCTCCGTGCCGCCGGCAGCCATGCGGAACTTGCCGTGCGTGCGCTGCGTTTCCGAATGCAGGTCGTAGCCCTGGAGCTGCCAGGTCTCGGGAACCCCGAGAAAATGTTTCTCGAACAGCGCGCGAATCTGCCGCGACGAGACCTCTTCGCCGGTCGCATCGGCCTCGGCTTGCACGACTCGGCTCACGGCCGGGTGCAGCCATTTCGGCAGCGTGATGCCGTGATCGCGCTCGAGCACGAGAGCGACGCCGCCCTTGCCCGACTGGCTGTTGATGCGCACGACCTCCTCGTAGCGCCGCCCGAGATCGGCGGGATCGATCGGTAGATAGGCGACGGCCCAATGCGGCAGCGACTGCTCGCGGTGGAACGCCATCGACTTGCGGATCGCGTCTTGATGGCTGCCCGAGAAGGCGGCATAGACCAGGTCGCCGGCCCAGGGATGCCGCGGGTGCACGGGCATGTCGGTACAGCGCTTGTAGACCTCGATGATGTGGCCCATGTCGGCGAGGTCGAGCTTCGGATCGATGCCCTGCGAGTACAGGTTCATGGCCATCGTCACGATGTCCATGTTGCCGGTGCGCTCGCCGTTGCCGA
>Ga0207708_10003357_pt1 | contig 11808 bp, 9 predicted proteins | sample KBSK5101metaG_FD_184340 | JGI IMG/M metagenome (GOLD analysis project Ga0207708, IMG submission 184340) | Corn, switchgrass and miscanthus rhizosphere microbial communities from Kellogg Biological Station, Michigan, USA - KBS K5-10-1 metaG... | ecosystem: Host-associated > Plants > Roots >...
CGTATTGCCTGGGGTCCAAATCTGTGAAAGGACGTACCGGTCACGATACCTGCGAAAGACGAGCTTGCCTTTGCTTTCTGTTTCGTAGGCACGCAGTGGATTAGTATTAATAAGCACTTTGTCGCGGCCGTCGCGACTTTCAACCAGCCACACGACCTCAGAATCCCTTCTGTATCGCGCGACAGTGTATTCGCCAGCCGGCAGCGTCTTTTCACCTACATTAAAACTGAATGGAATGGCTGTGCTCTTGGTGCGGGGAGTTTGAGCCATGACAGAAACTGCTGCGACTGCCAAGAGGAGATTTAGCATCAAGAAAATTCTGAGACTTCGCGTTTTCATAAACTTGCCTTTCTTTTCTATCAATTTAACAGGGCGAACGCTGCCTCTTGTTAACGCGTGAGAACGAGAAAGAAAGGGCCAGCCTAAAACAAGTTATTTGAAATGTTGCGATGATTCTCTGCGTAACCTCGGCGTTCTCGGCGGCTCTGCGTCCTCTGTGTTTTCCCAGGACTGACTAGGCACACTCAACAAATCCGAGAATTGAGTGTGTTCAATGGGGCCAAGGAAAACGCAGAGGACGCAAAGACGCCGAGAACGCATAGAGTTGGTGTTTCCCTCGGCTCGTTGATTAAGTTTCTAATCTCAGAGTTTTTACACCAAGAAACCTTGCGTACCGATCTACCGCCTTTGCAATTGCAAGTGTTTCCGTCTCTGTTAGAGATCTAAAAAGCCGCACCGAGATCTTTGGAGAGCCCTTATCCTTCATCTGCTTCCAGCTGCCGACTATCTTGCCGTCGATGAGCACCGTCCGCCCAAGTGCTCCGTTCGCCATCGCAGTACGATCCTCAGAGTCGAATACTGCTGATCGATCCTTGTAGGCCACAACGTACTCATCGAATTCGGCCAGCAGGGAAGCCGAACTAACCCGCCGGGTAGCTGCAACTCCATCCTTCGGACCCCAGAACACTCTGTCACCGTCCGACGTTTTCGTCAGCCGTCGCTGGACCAAGTTGATGCCGTTCTTTGCGTCAATCGCCGTTAGCCCAGACCACCACATGAAGTCCTGTACAGTCGCGGGTCCATGACTCGTGAAGTATCTTTCCGTAAGCGTCGCGAGCGCTCTCTCTCGATCTATGCGCTTCGTCTGAGGCACACGTTCTTCGAACAGTGCGTAAGTGAATTGATTACCTTCTCTTGGACCACTGCAAATAACGCCATCAAGCTCTGCGCGCAGCAGAATATGCCCAAGTCGAATAGAATTGTCTGCGGCCACTCCTGATTCATTCAACAGGTTTTTGAGAGAACGCCGCGTGAGGTGTTTCCCGCCTCTCAACGCCCGCGCCAGGACTTTGTTAGTTTGTTTGAAGACGTGATCATCGAGTTCGAACTTGCGATAGGCGGAACCGCTTGCGATGTTCACTCGTGGAGCAGTCAACTCGAGAAGCCAGCGTATATCTTCAGGTGAAACAAAGTGCCAGGTCGGACGCATCACATGTGTTCTAATTACTTTGCCGTCATTGAAGTCTTGTTCTATAGATTCATTCGTCGCATTCTGCATTCGTTGACCTATGGCCCATTTAGCCGCGCCGAAATCCTGCGCCTGCACGGCACCGAGCCAACGCACAACTTCCACCGGTTTCTTGAATTCAGTCGAAGTCAACCGCTGATTCCGAAGACGTTGAGATACAATCAGTGACTTATTCATCTGAGTCTTGGTTCCCGAGAAGAGATCAAGATTATGGCTACGAAGAAAACTAAACCTACTACCGTTACGGAATACATCAATGCCGCCCCTAAAGAGGCGAGACAGAAGCTGCGCGAAATGCGGGCCACCGTTCGTGCCGCTGCGCCAGGAGCCGCTGAAGGTCTGAAGTGGAGCATGCCAGCGTATTCTTACCGGAGGATACTGGTGACGTTCGCCGCGTTCAAACATCACATCGGCTTTTACCCAACGCCGCCGGCGGTCAAAGCCTTTGCCAAACAACTTTCCGGCTACAAAACTGCCTCCGGGTCGATTCAGTTTCCACTCGACAAGCCGCTCCCTCTTGACTTGATACGTAAGATTACTGCGTTCCGCGTTCGCGAAAGTGTCGACGAAGACAAGAAGTGGAAGACTGGCTGAAAACATGAAACCGCTGAAGATTGGCATCACGGGAGTCAGAGGCGTAGTCGGTGAGACCTTCACTCCTGAGCTCGCTGTTGGATTCTCGCAAGCCTTCGGCACTTACCTAGAAGGTGGACGCATACTTGTTTGTCGCGACACGCGTCCGTCTGGACCGATGGTGCAAGCGGCCGTTACCTCAGGACTTCTGGCGGCGGGTTGTGAGGTGATCGACCTCGACGTATGTCCGACGACAAGTCTCCAGCTGGCTGTGTCGTGGCTCAAGGCAGACGGGGGCATTGCGATCACTGCGGGCCACAATCCGTCTCAATGGAACGCGTTGAAGTTCGTTCGGAGCGATGGCCTATACCTGAACTCAATTCAGGCCGAGGAGTTGCTCGACATCTTTCATCAGGGCGAATTCACGAAGGCGTCCTCGGATGAAATGAAATCCTCTGTCGAGAAGCAAGACGCAATCGAGCACCACCTCGAACGGCTGAGAGAGACGTTTGACGTAAAACGCGTCGCTGCGTTGAACCTAAAAGTCGCGGTTGATTGCTGCAACGGAGCCTGCTCGAAACTTATTCCCGAATGGTTGCGAGAACAGGGTTGCGAAGTGTTAGCTATCAATGATGATCTTAATTCGCCCTTTCCACACAGACCGGAACCAAAACCGGAAACGATGGCTCAACTCAGTGCGATCGTGAAGGCCGGCGACGCGGATATCGGCTTTGCTCACGATGCTGATGGTGAGCGTTTGGGCATCGTCGACGAACGCGGCGAACCACTTTCAGAGGAGCTGACGTTTGCGCTGGCCGCCCGAATTCGCCTTGCTGAAAGACCCGGCGCTGTAGTCACTAACGTTTCTACGACAAGCGCGATAGATCAAATTGCGACTCATTACGGTGGCAATGTAATTCGCACCCCCGTCGGCCAGGCATATATTTCAGAAGCGATGCTCGAGCATGGAGCCGTTCTTGGCGGTGAAGGCAGCGGTGGTGTATCCGTTCCTGAATTGCATTCAACTCACGATGGTGCTGCCGCCGTCGCGCTTATCCTTCAAGGGTTGGCGTCGTCTGGCAAAGCGGTGTCGGAGTTGGTACAGGAACTCCCGCGACTGACGATGCTGAAACATAACATCGCCGTCGAACCAAATCGTCTTTATTCCGTGCTGCAAAACTTTCGAGTGGCGATGGAGGAGGAGCAGTTAAACATCGACCTGACAGACGGGATTAAAATAGTCTTCCCCGAGGGTTGGATACACGTGCGAGCTTCAAATACAGAGTCGATGATTAGAGTCATCGCCGAGGCTGCGGATCCCAGGAGTGCGGAGAATCTACTTAATCGGGTGCGCGATCGGCTGGGGAAGGGATGAGGGATGAAGGATGAAGGATGAATGTCAGGAGCAGGAGCAGCAGGCAGGAGCAGGATCTTTTCGTGCTCCCGTGTACTGCTCCTGCTCCTGACATTCATCCTTCATCCTTATTAACATGGCAGCGATACCAACTCTAAAAATCAGTATCTCGGGTGTGCGCGGAGTGATTGGCGAGTCGCTGACCCCTTCGTTGTTAACGCGTTTCTCCCAGGCGTTTGGCACATATGTAGGTCCAGGCACGATCGTGATCGGTCGCGATCCACGTCGCTCCGGAGAAATGGTCAGGCAAGCCGTCATTGCAGGATTACTATCCAGCGGTTGCCGTGTAGTCGACGTTGGGATGTGTCCGGTGCCAACGGTTCAACTGTTGGTGCGGCATCTCAGGGCGCTTGGCGGTGTCGCTATTACCGCGAGTCATAATCCTGCCGAGTGGAATGCATTGAAGTTCATCGGGGCCAACGGATTGTTTCTGAGTGGCGATAACGCTCGCGAGATGTTGGACATCTATCACCAGGGCGAGTACACAAAGGTTACGGGAACAGAGATGCGCGGAATGGAGAGTCTTCCCGGCGCAACTGATCTTCATATTAAGACAATTCTTGGAGTTCTCGGACAGGTGCCCGCGGAACGGCGGAAGCTGCGTGTCGTGCTTGACGCTTGCAACGGCGCCGGTTCAGTGGTTGGACCACGACTCCTTGAAGCTTTGGGTGCCGAGGTGATTACGATCAACATTAATCCGGATGGAACGTTTCCACGCCCTGCTGAGCCTCTGCCCGAAAATCTTGGTGCGTTGTCTGCGGCTGTAAAAGAGCATCGCGCTGATATCGGCTTCGCGCAGGACATGGATGCCGATCGTCTTGCGATCGTCTCGGAGCAGGGAATACCGATCGGCGAAGATTACACACTGGTGCTTGCGGCGCTTCGCGTGTTGAATCATGAACGCGGTCCTGTTGTAGCGAATCTGTCTAGCACGTCTGTCTTGCAGTCTGTAGCGACTAAGTTCGACTGTCCCTTGTTTCTCACAAAGATTGGTGAGGTGAACGTGACGCAGGAAATGGAGAAGCAGAAGGCGGTGATTGGTGGCGAGGGAAACGGTGGCGTCATTTACCCGAGGATCAATTTTGCACGCGACAGTCTGGTCGGAATGGGTTTAGTGTTGCATCTGCTTGCTGAAACAGGGCAGACAGTCACACAGTTGGTCGATAGTCTCCCGCGTTTCAGCATGTTGAAAGAGAAGCTGCCTTGCCCGTCGCACAAAATCGCCGCGGTGCTCAGAATGTTGCGCGAGGAATACGCTTCCTATTCAATGGACGTGCGAGATGGTGTAAAAGTAATGCTCCCAAACGCGTGGTTTCTGGTCAGAGGATCAAACACAGAACCGATAATCCGTGTGATCGCCGAAGCTCAGACTGAAAAGGACGCGAGGAAAATCCTCGCCGAGGTATTCGCTAAGGTTAAGCCGCGTCTTGCAGCTTGAATCTCTTTGGAGTGCGGCGGCCCGGCGCCGCTTTGTGAAATTGAGAGTTGCGCGCTACTGCGAGGTAACAAAGCGGCGCCGGGCCGCCGCACTCCAAGGATGTAGCCTTTGGTAAACAACAACATTCAAACTGGAAGGAAAACAATTCTAATGCGACGTTCAATGTCCGCAGTCTTGCTGCTTCTTTTTTCGATACTTGTTGGTGCATGTGTTTCGACTAATCAGCCAACAAACTCAACCGCTGCCCGAAAGAAAAAGGGCCCGACCGATCCAGTTGTGATCGGGTTTTCGATGGACACGTTAAAGGAAGAGCGGTGGCAGCGTGATAAAGACCTGGTTGAGAAGCGCGCGAAGGAACTTGGGATGCAAGTGTTTGTTCAGGTCGCGAACGGCGACGATAACCTGCAGATCAAACAAGCCGAGAACTTGCTGACTCAAAACGTCGATGTGCTGATCGTGGCGCCACACAACGCTGACGTCGCTGCATCAATCGTCGAAGCAGCCCATCGGCAGGGTGTTCCAGTGATTAGCTATGATCGGCTGATTAAAAACAGCGATGTCGATCTCTACATATCACACCAGGTGATTAAGATTGGTGAGATGCAAGCGAAGTACTTGCTGGACCATGTCAACAAGAAGCCGGCGAACTTTGTGATTGTAGGCGGCTCACCGACCGACAACAATGCGCTGTTGCTTCATCAGGGACAGATGAACATTCTCAAGCCGGCGGTTGATCGAGGCGATGTGAAAATCGTCGCCGATCAATACGCGAAGGAATGGCAAGCGAGCGCCGCACTCAATATCGTCGAGAATGCTCTTACGCAGGCAAACAACCAGGTTGATGCAGTTGTCGCTTCGAACGATGGCACTGCACGTGGCGCAGTCCAGGCCCTCGAGGGACAGAATCTCGCTGGGCGTGTGCTTGTTTCAGGTCAGGACGCAGATCTCGCGTCGTTAAAACTGATTCTCGAGGGCAAGCAGACGATGACGATCTACAAATCGATTCAGCCGCTTGCAAACGGCGCGGTCGACGCAGCGATAAAACTCGCGCGTGGGGAGCAAGTCGCAACTACCGACACTCTGGACAATGGATTCAAGAAAGTGGCGGCAATTCTTCTTGAGCCGGTGGCGGTCGATCGAGCGAACCTGGTAAGCACTGTAGTAAAAGACGGATATCAGACGCTTGCGGCCATCTGCGCCGGACTGCCACCAGACAAGTGTCCGAAGGAATAGGGTTCAAGGTCCAAGGTCCAAGGTCAGAGCAAAGGCCAAAGACCAAAGACCAAAGTCGACTGTCAATGTCTAACGACCATCCATTCCTGCAAATGCGCGACATCACGAAGACCTTTCCGGGTGTTCGTGCGCTCGATGGTGTCAGCTTCGATCTGAACAAGGGTGAGATCCATGCTCTGGTGGGTGAGAACGGCGCCGGCAAATCTACCCTAATGAAAATCCTTGCCGGCGTTTACCCGCATTCGGAGTACGGCGGCGAGATCCTGATCAACGGCAAGGAAGTTCGCTTTGGCGGTGTGCGAGAAGCTGAGACCGCGGGAATCGCCGTTATCTATCAGGAGCTGTCACTCGTTCAGGACATGACGGTTGCGGAGAATATTTTTTTGGGCCGTGAACCTCGCAAGTGGGGAGTTCTACGCCGCGAAGAGATGTATCGAAGGTCACAACACCTGCTTGATGATCTTCACCTTACGATTGATCCACACGTCACCATTCGCAATCTCGGTATCGGGCAACAGCAGTTGATTGAGATCGCCAAAGCTTTGTCACACGAAGCAGCAATTCTGGTCCTCGACGAGCCTACAGCCGCCCTGACAGATGCGGAGGTCGAAATATTCTTCGGCATCGTCAACAAACTTCGCGACCGCGGTGTCGCCATGATCTACATCTCACACAAGCTCGAGGAAGTATTTCGCATCAGCGACCGAATCACAGTGTTACGCGACGGTCGGACGGTAGGGACTAATCCCACCAGTGAGTGGACTGAAGCTCAGGTGATTGCTCGTATGGTTGGCCGGGAGGTCGGCGACATCTTCCCAACAATCGATCATGAGCACGGAGATGTGTTGCTTGAGGTTCGGAATATTTCGGTTGCCGATCCGGTCGTTACCGGAAAGAAGCTTGTTGACAACGTTAGCTTTTCCGTCCGCCGCGGAGAAGTCCTGGGGATTGCTGGATTGATGGGCGCAGGTCGCAGCGATCTTTTGATGGGAATTTTTGGCGCTCACGCAGGTCGGTTCTCCGGTGAAATACTCGTGGAAGGAAAGTCAGTTCAGATTCGCAGTCCAGCTGAGGCCATTAAGAACGGGCTCGGATTTGTTACGGAAGATCGGAAGCGATTCGGACTGGTCCTGGACCAAACGATCCTCAACAACATGACGCTCGCGGGTCTGCGCAAGATTTCTGGTCGTTTCATTACAAGCATCGATGCCGAAGCAGCGGCTGCCGAGCGTTCGATGAAAGAGCTACGCGTTAAGTCGAATTCGGTTTTCACGATTGCCGGAACACTATCGGGCGGTAATCAGCAAAAGGTCGTGTTGGCAAAATGGCTCCTGACGAACCCGCGCGTGTTATTCCTCGATGAGCCAACAAGAGGAATCGACGTTGGAGCCAAGCAGGAGATCTATGCGCAGATTAACCAACTAGCAAAAGCGGGTTTGGCTATCGTTCTGGTCTCATCCGAGTTACCGGAAGTCCTTGGTCTCTCGGACCGTATTTTGGTTTTGCACGAAGGACGCGTGACCGGCGAGTTTTCTCGTTCCAACGCCTCGCCTGAACGTGTGATGGCTTGCGCCACCGGTTCGATTCACCAGGCAGCTTGATAGGAAAACCTAGGAATGGCCGACAAAACTGAAGCGAAGATCGACAGACCACCAGCCACGTCTGACATGGCTCCTGATCCAGAGACTGCGACCATCACGCGGCAAACAACCATCGCAGGATGGAAGATCCCGACAGACGTTCTCCGCGCATACACGATGGTATTTGCACTCGTTGCGATCTGGGTCTACTTCCACTACTCAACGGACCAGATCTTTCTTGAGTCCCGGAACTTTTCAAACCTGATGCGACAAACCGCAGTCACGGGTGTGCTCGCGGTAGGCATGTTGATGGTGATTATCACCGGCCAAATCGATCTTTCGGTTGGGTCAGTAGTTGGACTAGCCGGTGGTGTTGCCGCCGTGGCTCAGGGTTGGCTTGGGTGGGGACTCGGACCTTCGCTTGCTGCTGGTATTGCTGTTGGACTCGCAATAGGCGCAGTACAGGGAACGTTGACTGCTTACCTCAACATCCCCGCATTCATCGTGACACTCGGAGGACTGCTTGCCTGGCGCGGTGTGATTCTCGGCTTGAGTCGTGGTGAAACTATCCCTATTCGGTTGCCCGGTTTCAAATCGATCGGGCAGGATTATGTTGGACCAACAGTTGGTTGGATCATAGCGGGAATTGCAGTCGCTGCGATCGCATGGCTAACGATCAATCGTAATCGCGCTCGCCGGAGACACGCGCTCGCGGTTCCCAAAACGGCAACAACTGTGGCCCGCATCCTGGTGCCGTCGTTAGTGATTGTTGGTTTTATCTACCTGATGAATTCATATGAAATCGCTCCAGGTGTCCATGCAGGAATTCCGGTGCCGGTGATCATCTTTCTCGCGATCGCTTTAGCCGGCGTGTTTATTACTCAGAACACAACCTTCGGGCGTTATCTTTATGCGATCGGTGGCAACCCAGACGCTGCTCGACTGTCCGGTATAAACATTCGCAAGTATTTGCTCGCAGTGTTCTGCATCATGGGCGCGCTCACAGGTGTCGCCTCAATCATCTACACAGCTCGCGTGGGTAGCGCATCGCCTGACGCCGGCCAACTGCTGGAGCTCGATGCGATTGCTGCGTGTGTTATCGGTGGTACGAGTTTGATGGGTGGCAGAGGAACGGTGTTTGGGGCAATTCTCGGTGCGTTGATCATGGCAAGTCTCGACAATGGTATGTCGCTTAAAAATGTCGAGCCTTACCTGCAGAACATCATCAAGGGAGCGATCCTTGTAATCGCCGTTGGCTTGGATATGGCAGGTCGCAAACGAGGCTGACTAACGGCGCTGGTGTAGTTTGGATTTCTCTGCGCCCTCTGCGTCTCCGCGTCCTCTGCGTTGAGCTGTTTGACTCAGCCAGTACAAAACGCAGAGGACGCGGAGAGGCAGAGAACGCAGAGCAGAAGAGAGCGCAGGGGACGCCGAGATTTGAAACAGACTCAATCGATTCTTATTTCTCGAATGCGATGTTGTCGACAACCACTGTCCCTTTCTCGATTATGCACTTATCGCACGTCACACCGATCTGAACTGAAGTCAGTTTCTTCAAGACATCGCGCTTCAGATCCAACTGGGTGGCCCACTCCGGTTGATTGAATGAATCGAGTTTCAGTTTGTAGGTATTGAAGCCTTCCTGCACGCGGATATTAGCCATCGGATAACCCCCGTCCAGATTTGCACCATGGCCGCGAGTAATTAATTCGATGCGAATCATCCGAGGTCCCTTCGCGAACAGACGGAACGTGATGTATTTGAATCCGCTAACGTCGTCGGCAACGAGTTTACCGTCCTTCTCCGGCTGACCAAACACTTCGAGACTAACTCCTTCCCACTCGTTTGGTATGCGCATTTCATAATTGAAAGCTGCGGCTCGATCTTCATCTGTGACTCGAGCGAGTGCGGGTGCGGGCGGATCGACGTTTTCCATTCCGCTGAATTGCGGAGGATTGGCGGAATTCTGTGAATACCGATTTAAGCGAGTCTGGCCGCCACGACTACTCACCGGCCGGCCGTTTTGTGCGTTTTGGAAGTCAGCGTAAATAAGCTTCGAATCGGTTGATTCGACAAGCTTCGACGAGTCCTGTGCGACGACTGACGTCGCGAACAGCAGCAATAGAGGTGCAATCAAGAATAGACGCTTCATCGCATTTCTCCTCGTGAATCATTGATTTCACATCCCAATACCTTTCAAATGATACCGCTCTGTATCGTAATGAACAGCCACGTCGACCGTGTTGATCTTGCCTAGTACTTCGCGGATATCTACAAGTGACAAGTCACATGCTGGTGCGATACCACGAGCAGAAATCATCATCCCGAATTGCTTCGCGGCGACAGCTTCTGCCGCCCGCGCGCCGAACATCAAGCCCATAACCCGATCCACCGGACTGGGTGGACCACCTCTTTGCGGATGACCCAGCATAACCGAACGCGCTTCGTAGGGCGTTTCGCTGGCAATTTTTCGCGCAAGTACTTCTCCAATTCCGCCCAGACGCGCATGACCGAAAGCATCGTGTTGGTCGTCGATCGTAATCATCTCTCCATCTTCAGCGCGGGCTCCCTCAGCAACGACGACTACGGAGTAGCGCGGCTTTTGCGAAAGACCCCGACTGAGCTCGGGTGTTCCGTGCCGGCTAATGAGCAGATTGAACACCTTCTCATAACGAAAAGGATGCTCGGGAATCAAGATCAAATGTGCCTGGCCCGCGACGCCTGACCATAACGCGAGATGTCCGGCGTGACGTCCCATCACCTCAATCACTTGCACCCAGCCGTGCGAGCCAGCCGGTGTCCGTGACCGCTCAATGATCTCAGTAATGTTTCTCAGCGCGGTATCGAAGCCAAGCGTGTAGTCAGTTCCGGCGATGTCTTTATCAATCGTTTTCGGCACGCCCACTATTTGAACTCCGCTGGTCGCTAACCTGGCTGCCACACCGAGCGTGTCTTCACCTCCGCAGACGACGAGCGCGTCGAGTTTCAACTTCTCGATATTGACGAGCACTTCGCTCGAGCGATCGACTGTCTCACCCTCTAGCGTAACTTGTTTGAATGGATTTGTGCGTGATGAACCGAGGTTAGTGCCGCCGTCACGATCCCACCGGCGCACGGTTTCTCGCGTGAGCGGAAAAACATCCGGCAGCGGATCTATCAAACTTCGCCAACCATCGAAGAGACCTATTACCTCCTGGCCCAACTCTGAGCCTCGATACACGAGTCCCTTGATCGCGGGATTCAGTCCGGGAGCGTCTCCACCTCCGGTTAGCACACCAACACGCAATTTTGTTGTCATGGATGAAAAAGTTAACCCTGATTATCTATTAAACTCAATCGTCTGTTCTTTAATCCAATCGCAGACACCAGGTAGAACGCGACCGCCACCAGCACGAGATACTGAAAACCGAGTAGCATCGAACTGTATTCAGCAAGTCCGCCAACCATCGCTCCGGCAATATTAATACCAATTGCTTGATCGGGCTCGCTGGTTCGTTTGAAGACGCTTGCGAAAATCACTGCTGCAAAGAGTATCGGCGCAAAAACCAAAGCACACGCGGCAACAACCTGCGTTACTCTCGACATTCCCAGAAAGAAATCCAACGGAACCACACAATTCAGCAAAAGACTGATCAGCAGTCCCACGTAGTAGGGCCACAAACGCGCCGGGCTAAATCGTGCGGTCCACAGATTTGCCAACAGAATCATCAACAAGACCGCAAGGAAAACGACAGAGTTTACAATCCATGTGCTTCCGAACAACAAAGCCATGGTTACAACTGCCTTCGTTTCGATCAGCAGAAATCCAGCGCCAAGAAAGAAAAGTTGGACTCGAAGAACGAACGGATCCGCATTGTCCATGATTTCGGTCGCTGGCTTCGTTCGACTCTTGCGAACGAATGCGAAAATCAGTAACAGCGACAGGATCGCCATGATGATCATCCCGCGCCAGCTCAGCGTGGGAATCATCGGCTTGCGCAGGTAAAGGAAAGGCCAATGGTCTGTGGCGGTCCGCAGCGTCTCTCTTGGTGGAATCACTGTT
>Ga0207708_10003358_pt1 | contig 11808 bp, 10 predicted proteins | sample KBSK5101metaG_FD_184340 | JGI IMG/M metagenome (GOLD analysis project Ga0207708, IMG submission 184340) | Corn, switchgrass and miscanthus rhizosphere microbial communities from Kellogg Biological Station, Michigan, USA - KBS K5-10-1 metaG... | ecosystem: Host-associated > Plants > Roots >...
TGCGGGCGGGGTGGATCCGGCCGTCGGCGATCAGCCGCGCGATCGCCTGCCGCGCGACTTCGCGGCGGAAAGGATCGAACGACGACAGGATGATCGCGCCGGGGGTGTCGTCGACGATGAGCTCGACGCCGGTCGCCTGCTCCAGAGCGCGGATGTTCCGTCCTTCGCGGCCGATGATGCGCCCCTTCATGTCGTCGCTGGGCAGGTCGACCACGGAGACGGTGGTCTCGATCGCGTGCTCGGCGGCGCTGCGCTGGATGGCGTCGGTGATGATCTGCCGCGCCCGCTCCGCCGCGGTCTCGCGCGCCTCGGTCTCGAGCCGCTTGACCAGGTTGGCGGCGTCGCGTCGGGCGTCGGTCTCGATCTGCTTCAGGAGCAGGTCGCGCGCTTCTTCGGCGGTGAGGCTGGCGATGCGCTGCAGCTCGCGATGGCGGTCGGCGAGCATCTGCTCGGCGCGCGCCGCCGCCGTCTCGGCGCGGAGCCGGAGATCGCTCAGCGCCGCGTCGCGGGCGCGCAGCTCGCGCTCGAGCTTCTCGGTGTTGGCGATGCGGTCGGCGAGCGCCCGGGTGCGGTCGGCGAGCCCCTGCTCGAGGCCGACGATCTGCTGCTGCCGATCGCGGGCCTGCCGATCGGCGTCGGCGAGGAGCGTGTGCGCCTTCTCGCGCGCCTCGAGCTGGGCTTCCTTTTTGAGGGATTCGGCGTCGCGCTGCGCCTGCTCGCGCATCTGCCGGACGTGCTCATCGGCGCGGCCGATGGTGTCGGCCGCGATGCGCTTGCGGCTGGTCCACCACCAGACGATCGCGGCAATCGAGGCGATGTCCGCGACCGCCGAGATAACCAGGACAAGGTACACGGCTATGGGGCTCATCGTACCTTCTATCTGCCAACGGCCACGAGCGCCGGATTGTCGTGGGGAGAAAAAGGCCCCGCTTTGCCGTGTGGGGAGGTCGTTTGAACCTGGACAAACCAGGTGGAACCGCCGTACTCACCGCACGTCAGGCTTCCTCTTGCAGAGGCATGCACACGGCGCGGCGCCGCGATTCGCTTTGATGGAACATTGGCTCAAACCGAGCCTCCGAAACCATCACGAGCAAAGCAGGGAGCTCGAAAACTCCTGGAGGGATCTTAGTGTGAACCGGCTGCCCGGGCAAGAGGTTCCGCGTCGAGCGCCAGGTCGAGGAGCCGTTCCAGCTCGCGCGCCCGTTCGCTGACGCCGGCCCGCTGCGCGGCCCCTTCGTCGCGCGCCCGGAAGCACTCGTCGGCGATGTTGAGCGCGGCGAGCACCGCGATCTTCAGCGTGTCGCCGGCCGGGGACTCCCGCGCCGCCAGCTGCATTTTCTGCTCGACGTAGGTCGCGAGCTCCGCCACGTACGCGGCGTCGAGTTGGCTGCGGATCGGGTAGCGCAGCCCGTTGATCTCGACCGTGACGAGCCGCCCGTCGTCGTGCGACATCATCTTCAGGGCTTACAGGTTCAGGGCCTCGATCTGCCGCAGCATGTCTTCGACACGGCCGCGGATCTGTTCGCGCTCTCCCCGCATCGCCGTCAGCTCGGCGGAGGTCCCTTCGGAATCGGCAATCCGGGTGCGCGCGGCGTCGAGCTCGGCGCGCAGCCGGGCGTTTTCTTCGTTCGCGCGCGCGTTGTCGGCGCGCGTGCGATCGAGCACGGTGACCAGCTGCTTGAGCTTCTGCTCGAGGCGGTCGATCGCGTCGATGTCGAGAGTGGGAGTGGCGACTGCGGTCTTTGCCATCGTGTTCCTCGGCGGATCTGAGGATCCGCCCTACCTGCGCTCAGCGCCGTGCGCGCTCGCCAGCGCGCTGACAATCTTGTCCATCGCCTCGTCCACTTCCGCGTCGGTCAGCGTCCGTTCCGGCGAACGGAACGTGAGACGCAGCGAGAGGCTGATGCGTCCTTCCGGTACCCCCTTGCCGCGATAGCGATCGAACTCGACAATCCGCGCGAGCGTGGACGGGGCCGACGACCGGATAGTGCCACGAACGGCAGCAGCAGGCAAGGCACTATCGACGAGCACCGACAGATCGCGGACGACCGACGGATAGCGCGGCAGCGATTCGGCGCGCATCTCGTCGGCGCTCTTGAGCGAGGCCAGCGCATCCAGATCCAGCTCGAACGCCCACACCGCGTCGCCCGGCGGCAATCCGCGCGCCTCGAGAATCGGTGGCGCGATCTGCCCGATCAGCCCGAACCGCCGGCTGATGTTCGGGCGCACGTCGAACGACACGGCGGCGGCGCGCCCTTCGACGAAGTACGGCACCGTCACCGCTTCGTACTCCATCGTGACGCCGATCGCGCCGCCGAGCGCGTCGACGACGCCCTTGACGTCGGAGAAGTCGGCCGCACGCGTGGCGGCGGACCAGTGCGGCGGCGCGCCGGCGCCGGCCCAGACCGCGCCGACGCCGCGCGTCTCGCCGGCAGTGGTGAACCGCGTACCGGTCTCGAACAGCCGCACGTCCGCGTGCTCGCGCCGCCGGTTGTGGGCGGCGGCATCGACCAGTCCCGGCAGCAGCGACGGGCGCATCACGCTGAACAGTTCCGACAGCGGGTTGGCCACCGGCACCAGCACGCCGGCATCGGCGAACAGCGTCGCCGCCTCCGTCTCGATGAACGAGAAGGTCACCGCCTCGGAGAGCCCGCACGCGGTCAGCAGCTGCCGGACCAGGCGGTCGCGCTGCGCGCGCGAATCGGGCGGCGGCTGCGGCTCGGTCAGCTCGGGGAACGTGGCCGGCAGGCTGACGTAGCCGTCGTGCCGGGCGATCTCTTCAATCAGATCGATCTCGCGCTGCACGTCGACGCGGAACGACGGGACGTTGACGCTCCACACGGTGTCCGAAGTCCGAGATCCGACGCCCGAGGTCCGCGGGATCCCGGATCCGCGGTCGCCGGACGTCGGACGTCCGACGTCGACCGAGAAACCGAGCGGCTGAAGTCGAGCCGGGATCTCCGGATCGGCGACGGCCACCCCGAGCACGTGCTCGATCCGCGACGCGCGCAGCGTCAGCGTCACCGGCGGCACCGGCGACGGGTAGCGATCGATCATCGGGCCCAGCGGCTGCGCCGCGCCGATCTGCTGCAGCAGCGCCGCCGCGCGCGCGATCGCCACCGGCGCCGCGTTGACGTCGGCGCCGCGCTCGAACCGCGACGACGCCTCCGTCTTGAGTCCCAGCCGCTTGCTCGTGCGGCGGACCGACGCGGGCTTGAAATAGGCGCTCTCGAGCACCATCTGCTTCGTGCCGGGGCCGATCTCCGACGGGGCCCCGCCCATGACGCCGCCGATCGCCTGCGGACGCTCCGCGTCGGCGATCACCAGCATGTCGGGCTCGAGCGCGCGATCGACGCCGTCCAGCGTCCTGAGCGTCTCGCCGGCCCTGGCGCGCCGGATGCGCAGCGCCCGCCCTCCGAGCTTCGCCAGGTCGAACGCGTGCGTCGGCTGACCCATCTCGAGCATCACATAGTTGGTGACGTCGACGACGGCGCTGATGCTGCGGACGCCGGCGGCCTCGAGCCGCTCGCGCAGCCACGCCGGCGACGCGGCGCTGGAGCGCACTTCGAAGACCTGCGCGCAGTAGCGCGGGCAGAGCTCCGCGTCCTCGATCGTCACGTCGATCGGCTGCGGCTGGCCCGCCGGCGGCATCGTCCGCTCGGGCAGCTGCAGCGGCAGGCTGTAGGCCGCCGACGCTTCCCGCGCCAGCCCGATGACGCTCAGGCAGTCGGGGCGGTTCGCCGTGATCTCGAAGTCGATGACCGCCTCGCGGCCGTGCCCGCCGCGCGATCCGGCCGCCGGCTCGATCGAGGCGACCTCGAATCCGCGCAGCGCCAGCCGCGACGCGACTTCGTCCGCCGCCGACGGCACCGGCACGAGCTCCTGCAGCCACGACAACACCAGCTTCATAGCGGGAACTGCTCCAGGAAGCGCAGGTCGTTCTCGTAGAACAGGCGGATGTCCTCGATCCCCCACTTGAGCAGCGCCAGGCGCTCGATGCCGACGCCGAAGGCGAAGCCGGTGTAGCGCTCCGAGTCGTAGCCGACCGCTTCGAACACGGCGGGGTGCACCATGCCGCTGCCGAGCACTTCGATCCAGCCGGTCTGTTTGCACATCCCACATCCGCCTTCGCCCGCCGCTTCGCTTCCGGGCTTCGGCGGGACGGGCCCCTTCGGAGCCCGACCCGTCCCTCCACAGACCGCGCAGCTGATGTCGAGCTCGCCGCTCGGCTCGGTGTAGGGGAAGAAGCTCGGACGGAACCGCGTGCCGCGATCGGCGCCGAACAGCTCGCGCGCGAAGCCGACGAGCGTGCCCTTCAAGTCGGCGAGCGTCACCCCTTCGCCGACGACGAGCCCCTCGACCTGCGTGAACATCGGCGAGTGCGTGAGGTCGAGCCCGTCGCGCCGATACACACGTCCCGGCGCGATCAGCCGGATCGGCGGCTGGTGCGTCTCCATGTAGCGGATCTGCATGCCGGACGTGTGCGTGCGCAGCAGCGTCGCCGGGCGTCCGCCGTCGGCGGCGCGCACCGGCGTCTTCAGGTAGAGCGTGTCCTGCATGTCGCGCGCGGGGTGCTCCGCCGGCATGTTGAGCGCTTCGAAGTTGTGGTAGTCGTCCTCGAGCTCGGGGCCCTCGGCGATGAGGAAGCCGAAGCGCAGGAAGATCGCCTCGACGCGCTCGCGCAGCAGCGTGAGCGGATGGCGATGGCCGACGAGCGGCGGCCGCCCGGGCAGCGTCACGTCGATGGCGTCGCCGGCGGGACGCTTCGCGGTGGCCTGCGCCAGCCGCTCGTTCAGCTGGGTCTCGATGTGCTGTTTGAGCTGGTTGGCATCGCGGCCGAGCGCGGGCCGGCGATCGGCGGGCGCCGCCGCGACGTCCTTGAGCAGCGTCGACAGCAGGCCGCCCTTGCGCGCCAGGTAGCGATCCTTCAGCGCGCGCAGGTCCGCCTCGCTGACGGCGGCCGTCGCTTCGCGGTCGAATTGCTGTTTGAGGGAAGCGGTGTCCATGCGGTTCTAGAATTGTTTCATGACAAGAGGCCAGGAGACCGGCTCCTGACCCCCTGCGAAAAACGCTAGAACGCGCCTATTCCTGCGCGGCGGCCTGGGCCTTCGCCTTCGGCCGGGCGGCCTTGTGCTCGGCGGGCGCGGGCTTCTTGGCCGTGCGCGGCTTTGCGTCCGCGGCCGTCTTCGCCAGCCGGGCGAACGACGCCGGCGACGACACCGCGAGCTCCGCCAGGCTCTTGCGATCGAGCGTGTTGCCCGCCGCCTTCAGCCCGGCGATCAGCTGGCCGTAGGTGAGCCCGTTCTCGCGTGCCGCCGCGTTGATCCGCATCACCCACAGGCGGCGGAAGTCGCGCTTCTTGTTGCGGCGGCCGACGAACGCGTACTTCAACGCCGTGTCGACCGACTCCTTGGCAGAGCGATAGAGCTTGCTCTTGGTCTGGTAGAACCCTTTCGCGCGGCTCAGGAGCTTCTTGCGCTTCGCGCGGCGGACGTTTCCTCGTTTTACTCTCGGCATGATCTCAAACCTAGTAGGGAAGCATGCGGCGGAGCTTCGCCGTGTCCTGGGGCGACACCATCGTCGTCCCCTTCAGCTTGCGCTTGCGGCTGCGCTCCTTGCTGGTCAGGATGTGCGCCTTGAACGCGTTGCCGCGCTTGAATTTTCCGGTCGCGGTCTTCTTGAAGCGCTTCGCCGCGCCCCGGTGGCTCTTCAGTTTCGGCATGATCCTTCGTATCCTTCGCGTTCCTTCGTATCTTTCTAACTTCCTTCTACCGTCTCGGCCTTCGCCTTCGGCGCCGGCTTCTTTCCCCCTGCCTTCTGCGACAGGATCGTGTGCATCTGGTTGCCTTCCTGGCGCGGCATGTTCTCGGGCACCGCCACGTCCGCCAGGTCGTCGATCAGCCGCTCCAGGATGCGACGGCCGATCTCCGGGTGCGCCATCTCGCGGCCGCGGAAGAAGATCGTCGCCTTCACCTTGTCTCCGTCCGCGAGGAAGCGCTCGATGTGCTTCTTCTTGAACTGGTAGTCGTGCTCGTCCACCTTCGGACGGAACTTGATTTCCTTGACCTCGATGATCTTCTGGTGCTTCTTCGCGGAGCGTGCGCGCTTCTGCTCCTGGTACTGATAGCGCCCGAAGTCCATGATCCGGCACACCGGCGGGACGGCCGTCGCGGCAATCTCGACCAGGTCGAGCCCTTTCTGTCGCGCGATGGCCAGCGCCTGCGGCGGTGGCATGATGCCGAGCTGTGTTCCGTCCTCGTCGATGACGCGGACTTCCCGGACCCTGATCCGTTCGTTGACTCGCGTGCGATCGTCGCGCCGCGGACTTCTGTCAAAAGCGATAGGAACCTCCTCTTAGCTTGCCGCTGCCAGTCCCGCCACGGGCTCGCCCTTCGATGCCACTTCGGCGAGCGCCTGACGGATGAATTCGTCGATCGCCTGCGACCCCTGGTCGCCGCCGCTGCGGCTGCGCACCGAGATCGTGCCTTCCGCCGCTTCCCGATCGCCCGTCACCAGCATGTAGGGGATCTTCTGAAGCTGCGCTTCGCGGATCTTATAACCAATCTTCTCCTGGCGTTCGTCGAGCTCGACGCGCAGCCCGGCCGCAGCCAGCCGGTCGCGGACCGACGCCGCATACCCGGCGTGGCGGTCGGCAATCGGCAGCACCACCGCCTGCACCGGCGCCAGCCAGAGCGGGAACGCGCCGGCGTAGTGCTCGATCAATATCGCGATGAACCGCTCGAAGCTGCCGACGATCGCGCGATGGATCACGACCGGGCGGTGTTCCGTATTGTCGGCGCCGACGTACTTCAGGTCGAAGTTCTCCGGCTGCTGGTAATCGAGCTGGATCGTCCCGCACTGCCACTTGCGGCCGAGGGCGTCCGTGATGTCGAAGTCGATCTTCGGGCCGTAGAAGGCGCCGTCCTTCTCGTTCAGCTCGTAGGGCAGCTGGGCGCGCTCGAGCGCCGCCTTGAGCTGCGCCTCGGCGTGATCCCAGGTCGCGACCTCGCCGAGGAACTGATCGGGGCGCGTCGACAGCTTCGCCGTGTAGGGCAGCCCGAAGTCGCCGTAGATGCCCTGGACGAGCCGGATCAGGCGCTCCACTTCCTCGCCGATCTGGTCCTGCGTGACGAAGCAGTGCGCGTCGTCCTGCGAGAACTGCCGTACCCGCGTGAGGCCGGCCAGCACGCCCGACGCTTCATTTCGGTGCAGCGGGGTCTGCTCGTGGTAACGGATGGGCAGATCCCGGTAGCTCCGCACGTCGCTGGCGTACATCAGGAAGTGCCCCGGGCAGTTCATCGGCTTGACGCTCATCGTCTCCCCTTCGGATTCGATGAGGAACATGTTCTGCCGGTAGTGCGACCAGTGCCCCGAACGCTCCCACAGCGCCTTGTTGTAGACGAGCGGCGTCTTCACCTCGACGTAGCCGTTGGGAAAGAGCACGCCGCGCATGTAGTTCGCCAGCAGGTTGTAGAGCGTCGTCCCCTTCGGCAGCCAGAACGCCGCGCCGGGGGCCCACTGGTGGAACGTGAACAGCCCCAGCTCGCGTCCGAGCTTGCGATGGTCGCGCTTCTTCGCTTCCTCGATCCGCTGGAGATGGGCCTGCAGCTCCTTGTCGCTGAAGAACGCCGTGCCGTAGATCCGCTGCATCGGCTGGTTCTTCGCGTCCCCCTTCCAGTACGCGTTCGAGGTGTTCAGCAGCTTGAACCCCTTCAAACGGTTCGTGGACGGCACGTGCGGCCCGAGGCAGAAGTCGACGAAGGTGTGCTTGTCCTTGATCAAGTAGACCGACACGTTCGGCTCGCCGGCCGTCTTCTCCTCGATCAGCTGCACCTTCAGCGGCTCGCCGCGCTGGCGAAAGAACGCGATCGCCTCCTCGCGCGGCCAGAACTGCCGCTCGTACGGCAGATCCTGGCTGGCGAGCTCCTTCATCTTCTTCTCGATCGCCTCGAGGTCCTCGGGGACGAACGGGCGCGGGACGACGAAGTCGTAGTAGAAGCCCTCGTCAATCGCCGGGCCGACGCCGCATTGCACGTCCGGAAAGAGGCTCGTCACCGCCGCCGCGAGCAGGTGCGCCGTGCTGTGCCGGTAGACGTGCATCGCATCGGCACCGCGGTCCGTGAGGATCTCGACCCGGGCGTCGCGCTCGAGGGGGACCGTCAGGTCGACCGGCTTGCCATCGACGACCGCGGCGATCGCCGCCTTGGCGAGGCGCGGAGAGATCCCGGCCGCAACGTCGGCAGGCGTACTGCCGACGGGCACTCGACGGCTGGAGCCGTCGGGAAGCGTGACTGAGATCTCACTCATGAAATCGTTACTGAGTCGCTGACGTCCGCCTTCGCTGCTCCGCAGCTACGGCGGGACAGCCTTCGCGTGGCTTGCCCAGCCGAAGCTCACGCTCCGTCTGGGCACGCGTGAGCGAAGGCTGGTAGGCGCGAGTGGAGTCGAACCACCGACCTCCTGCGTGTCAAGCAGGCGCTCTAACCACTGAGCTACGCGCCTATGTCTTGAAAACACAGGCCTTGACGGAACGATCAGTCTAGCAGAGCGGACGCCGGAGGGTCAATCGCACGGAAGGGAAGGACGGGGGCGGACGGACGGCCGAACGCGGCCACGGCCCGCATTGGAATGGCCTGGACCTTGGGGTGTTTGCGGAAGAGGTTGAGCAGTGTCGCGAGAATGCTTCGTTCCTCGTCGTCCATGACGAGGTGATGAATCAGCAGGCCGAAGGGACGCTCGGCTTGCTCAATCGCCTGGGCGCAGCGCGCGGCCCACAGGTCGAGCCCGCGCGGACCGCGCGGCTTCGACGACCAGTCGATCGACACAGGGCACTCGGACAGGCCGCGCAGGTGCATCGGATCGGCGAACTGATCGCGGGACAGACCCGTGATGCCGGCCTGTACGAGCAGCGGCGCCGTTGACGATGCGCAGCGGTTCCAGGGAGGCGTGAACAGCGGATCGAGCTGCGTGCCGAAGTAGGTAAGCAGGCGCTGGCGGCCGTTCTCGATGTCTTCACGCTGCGCCGCGAGCGGACGCGCCGGGCCGAACTCCGAGCGCGGGATGCCGTGCTCGTGATTCTCGTGCGCGTATCCCTGCTGATGGAGGCCGAGCAGGCCGGACATGCGCGCGCGATGCGCGAGCTGCGCGGCCAGCTTCGAGGAGATCGTTGCGGGAATCACCGCGATGTCGAGCGGCAACCCCGCGTCTTCGAACAGCGGTAGAAGACGCGTCAGGCGGTCGTCGGCCCAGCCGCCTTCGTCGTCACGGAAGAAGAGAGGGAGGGGGATCGCGCGCGCGTCAAGCGCGCGCGCGATCGTCCGGGTCCAGCTGGCAATCATGGGGCGGGTCTTCACGAGCGGCTCGCGAAGGGCCGCCGGAGCAACTCGGCGGCAATGGCCAGGCTGTCCCGGGGATCAGTCACGGGGAACGGCATGGGCGTCTCTTCCGGCTGCGGCATCAGGGCGCGCTCGACGGCAGCCATTAAATGCTCGTCGAAGCTCGCCTGCACCGGCAGGCCGAAGCGCCGCGCGTTTTCACGCGCCGCGAGGAACGTCCGCAGTTCCACCATGGATTCGTGCGCACCGACCGCGCGGTGGCGGCGCCGGTCGATCGGAAACTCCACGAGCATGCGGCGATGCAGCTCGGGCCACGCGAAGCGGCGCAAGTCCGCCGACCCTTCCTGATCCGGCAGCGCGAGGGCCACGACCAGCAGCGCGTACAGCTGCTCGGTGCGGCGATGCCCCTTCGACGCGAGACGCGTCTTCAGGTGCTGCGCCTGCCGGCACAGGCTTTCGACGACCGTTTCCTGGACAATCGGCTCGAGCTCCGTGAACGACAGCGACTCTTCGAGCGCCGCCCACGAATAGAGCCAGTTCTGGACGCGGCGGGCCAGTGCGTCGGGCGACCCGTAATCGGGCCGCATGTCGGCTGCCCAGGCGCCCACAACCCGCTGCCAGGTGTCGAGATATCGCTGTTCCCGGATGGTGTGGAAGGCGAACGCCAGATCGAGCGTGTAATTGAACTCGATGCACTCGGCCCACCAGGCCGGCATGGCGCGCAGGTCTTTCCGCGTCCAATCCGGCTGCCCGCCCATGACGACCGTCGCGCCGGCATGCGTAAAGCGCCCGGCGCAGATGTCGCGGGCCAGCACCAGGTTGTGATGCAGGTGCCACGTCGAACAGTAGACAGGTCGTGGTGTGCGGGCGGTCATTCCCGTGTCATCTCAGGAGCACACGCCCATCCGGAAATGGGCGGCGTGTTAGCTGTACTCGTGAGGGGGCGTGAGTGCCCGGGAAAATATAGGGGAGGACTAATTGATATCGGGGCGGCGCACGCGGCTCAGGGCGTAGTACAGATCGAGCCGGAGATCTCCCGCCAAAGCCCCGTTACGAGGGCGGTTAACGCGCGACAGCGCATCGTCCACGTCCTCGGGATCGAGGGTCGGATCCCGCTGCAGGATCAGGGCGGCGGCACCGGAGACCAGGGCGGTCGAGAACGACGTTCCCGACACCAGGGCGTAGTGGTTGCCGGGGAATGCCGTGACGAGCCCCTCGCCAGGCGCCGACAGGCGAACCAGCGCCTTGCCGAAGTTCGAGAACGCGCTGCGGCGGTCCTGGATGTCGGTGGATCCGACGCCCAGCACGGTGCGCAGGCCGGCCGGGTAGACCAGCGTTTCCTTGCCCGCGTTGCCCGCCGAAGCCACCAGGACGACGCGGTGGTTCGCCGCGTAGTTCATGGCGCGGATCAACTCGTCGGACCATTCGGTCAGGCTGAAGCTCATATTGATCACGGTGGCGCCGTGATCGACCGCGTAGTAGATGGCGCGGACGACGTTGTAGACCTCGCCCGTGCCGTCGGCGCGGAATACGCGCAGCGGCATGATCTTGGCGGTCGGCGCGACGAGGTGGACGAGGCCCGAAACCATCGTGCCGTGGCCGAACCCGCTCGGGAGCGGCGCGGACTCGAGGATCGCCGCCGTCGACTGCTCGAGGATTGCCGCCGTCGACTGGTTCAACTGCGCCAACGTCAGCGGATCCATCGACGGATCCGGCGAGGCAAACTCGAGGATCGAGGCCGTGGACTGCTGGAGCGACGCCGTGTCGGAGGTGACGTTGGTCGACTCGGTCAGGAAGTCGTAGCCTTCGACGAACGTCCCCTGCAGCGCCGGGTGGTTCACATCGATGCCGCTGTCGATGACCGCGATGACGCCGGCGCCGGTCCCGAAGTCACGGTGCGCGTCGTCGTTGCGGATCAGCGTCGCGGCCGGCTGCACCTTGAAGCCGCGCCAGACGTTCGTGCCGTAGAAATCGATCGGCGTCGAGTCGGGCAGCGACGAGGTCGCCGGGAGCGGCGACGGCGGCACGTCACGCGACGTGTCGAGCGTCGGCTGGGGCGGCGGCGGCGTCTGCTCGGCGCTCGTAGTCGTTGACGGATCGCTCGGCGTGGACGACGCGGTCGGCTCGGGCGTCGTCGGCGCGGGCTCTGTCGTCGGCGCGGGCTCGGTTGCCGGCGGCGTCGTCGGCGCAGGCTCGGTTGCCGGCGGTGTCGTCGGCGCCGGCTCGGTCGCCGGCGGCGTGGTCGTGGCCGGATCCGTTGCGGGCGGCGTCGTGGTCGCCGGATCCGTCGCGGGCGGCGTCGTGGTGGCCGGGTCGGTCGGCGGCGGCGTGGTCGTCGCCGGATCCGTCGGGGGCGGCGTCGTGGTCGCCGGGTCGGTCGGCGGCGGCGTGGTCGTGGCCGGATCCGTCGCGGGCGGCGTCGTCGGCGCGGGATCGGTCGGCGTCTCGGGGACGGTAATGCTGCGATCCTCTT
>Ga0207708_10003363_pt1 | contig 11802 bp, 9 predicted proteins | sample KBSK5101metaG_FD_184340 | JGI IMG/M metagenome (GOLD analysis project Ga0207708, IMG submission 184340) | Corn, switchgrass and miscanthus rhizosphere microbial communities from Kellogg Biological Station, Michigan, USA - KBS K5-10-1 metaG... | ecosystem: Host-associated > Plants > Roots >...
TCGCGCGCCGACGAACTCCGCGAACGCGGCGCTGTCACGGGCTGCCATCGGGCCGTCCTCCTGGGCTGTTCGGATCTGCTGCTCACCCTGACGCGGTCAGCCTCGCAAAAGGTTGGGACGCGCGGAAGAAAATCCGAGATTGCCGGTGTCAGGCCGTCCGACGTGCCCTGTGAGAGGCGCGGCGGGACCGGAGGTAGTCAGCGACGACGTACTGCCCGAGCTGGTCGTTCTCCGGCGTGAGCACCCGGCCACCGTTGCGGCGGGCAACCGCGTCGACGAAGCGGGCCAGCCCCGGGTCATCGCCGAGCAGGAAGAAGTTCAGGGTGGCGCCGAGCCGCGTCATCGCGTCCACCTCGCCGACGGTGGCGCGGACCGTCTCGTCGGTCGGCGGCCAGTGGAAGAGCGGGTAGCCGTCGACATCGAGGTGCGCGGTCGGCTCGCCATCGGTCACGACCAGCACGACGGGCTCGGCGTCGGGGTGCCGGCGCAGGTGACGGCCGGCGATCTTGAGCGCGTGCTGCAGGTTCGTGCCCTGGACCCACTCGGGCTCGACCTCGGCGAGGTCCAGCGGCGTGAGCCGCCGGGCGGTGCGGTCGAAGCCGATGATCTCGAGGGCGTCGTTGCGGAAGCGCGTGGAGATCAGGTGCGCGAGCGCGAGGGCGGTCTGCTTCATCGGCCGCCAGCGCCCTTCCTGCACCATCGAGAACGACAGGTCGACGCAGAGTGCGACGGCGGCCGTCGTACGCCGCTCGGTCTCGGCGACGGCGAAGTCCTCCACGTCGAGCCGGGAGGGAGCCTCGTCGTCGTTCTGGTGCGCGGCACGACGCAGCACGGCGTTCTGCACGGTCCGGAATCCCTGCAGCTCGGCCTTGACCTGGTACATGCCAGGGGGCATCGCCGGAAACGTGTAAACGCCGGCCTCGTTGCTTTGTTGGATGCGGACCGCGTTGGTGGCCACGTTCTGCGCCGTTACGGTAGCGCCGGGAATCGTGCCGCCCGACTGGTCTTTTACTTCACCGGTGATGGTGCCGAGGGTCTGCGTGTAGCCGGGGGTACCGAGAAAGAGCCAAACGACAACCGCCAGAACGCGTCGAGACATGCGCTGCTCCTTATGGAAATAAGAGAGCCCAAACGCGAATGACCCTACGAAGGCTGGGAAATCGGCTAATGGCCGACGACGAATGAATCAGGGCTCACTGTATAGCCTCCCTTTTCGTCGCGGTCAAGGAATTCATTGCGGCGATTTGCATCTCGCGACGATGAGCGTCACATCGTCGCGCTGCTGGTCGCCGCTGAATCGGCGCACTTCCTCGAAGACCTCACTCACGATCCGATGCGGGCTCAGGTCGCGAGCCCGTCGCATCACGTCGAGCAACCGTTCCTCGCCGAACTCCTCATCCTGTTGGTTGAGCGCCTCGGTGATGCCGTCCGTGTAGATGGCAAAGAGATCGCCCGGGCTCAGTTGAAGCTCCGCCGTCCCGCACTGCCATTCCGGGAACAACCCCAGTACCGTGGCGGTCGATGACAGACGTTTGACCGTCCCGTTGTTCTCGACGACGAGACCGGGCAGGTGGCCGCAGTTCGCGTATCGCAGACGGCGGGTCCGATCGTCGAACTCCGAGTAGAAGAGCGTGGCGTACGCGTTGTCGGCCGTATTCTCGTAGAACAGCCGGTTCACGGATCGGAGCAGCTGTTCCGGTTGCTCCACGGCAGTCGCGCACTGGCTGCGCAGGTTGGCCTGCAGGTTGGCCATCAGCAGCGCCGCGGCAATCCCCTTGCCCGCGATGTCGGCAAGTACCAGCGACAGCCGCGCCTGGCCAAGATCGAGAAAGTCGTAGTAGTCACCGCCGACGTGGTGCGTCTGAATGCAGGCGCCCGCGTACTCCAATGAGTCCAGTTCGGGCAGCCGCTGTGGAAAGAGCCGCGCCTGCACCTGCCTGGCAATCTCCAGTTCGTGGGCGGCGCGCCGCTCCGCCTCCCGCTGTTCAGCGGCGGCCTTCCGCTGTGCGTTCACGGCGCGGCTGACTTCGTCAAGACTGACGAGCGCGAACGAGTTGTGATCGATGTCCTCGAAACGCGCGAAGACGCCACCCCATGCGGTGCCGTGGTCGTCGGGCATAGCTGTCGACGATCCCGCGGGTTCATAGGCGACGCGCCGCAATCGCGGCGTCCCACGGAATCGGACGCCGCGGCTGCGCCACTCGCGATAGGTTGCTGGCAGGTTTTCGGTGACGAAGACCACTTGCGTGGCACGGCCGATCAACTTCGACTGCAGCGAATGCGGCGGCGGCTGGATGAGCGTCAGCACGGTCGTTCCGTCGGGTGGTGCGACCGCGACCAGCCGCTGACCCGATTCAACGTGTGCGTCGAACGCAACCTGAAATCCAAGCGTGTCGATGTAGAAACGAAGGCTTCGCTCCTGATCCCTGACGTAGACATTGACTGCGTGCATCCGCAGGAACGGATCGCGCGCGCCCTGCTCCTCAGGGAGAGTTTCCATCGCCGTGATTATAAGGAGCCGGAGAAGAGCAGTGTTTGGGAGTTTGGGGGTTGGAGATTGGACGTTGACAATTTCAGCATCGGTTAGTGCGTCATCGCGTAGAGGATGACGTTGATCCCGAGCGCATAGCCATCGACCGAAAACTGGTAGAAGTAGGCAGGGTCCTCTGTTTCGCGCTCCCATGAATTCGACACGTCGGTGTTGTGGGTCATCACCGCGATGATGTGTCCCTGCTTGTTGCGAATCGCGCGGAAGTGCGGCACCGCCGTCTCCTCGCCACGCTCAGACGTCGTGCGGCCACCGACAGCACGCCAGAAGCCGATGCCGGTAACCTGCGGGATCTTCTTCACCACGGCCATCGAGCTGAAGATCGGATCGCTGAGCGGGACGTCTTCGATCGAATACTCATTCGCCGGCATCGCGCGTGCCAGCTCGTGCGACCACTGATCCCAGGCGGCCTCACCCCAGAAGTCATCGACCCACAAGAAGCCGCCCTTCGTGAGATAGAGGCGCAGCCCTTCGACTTCCTGCTCCGACAGCCCAATCGTGCCGACGTCAGAGGCCATCAGGAACGTGCACTGGAAGAGCGCCGGGTCGGTCAGGCGAACCAGATACACATGAGGGATGCCTGGTCTGATCCAACTGACGCGTGTCTTGGTCAGCTCCGACAGCCGGATCAGGAGATTGCGCTGAGCCCAGGGATAATCAGTGCGCCAGCCCGATCCGTTGGCCTCGCGGCGGACGCTGGTGTAGAGGATGTGGCATCCGGCGGCGTCGCGGTCGGGCCACTCGCGCGGTGGCAATTCTGCCGGGTCACCTTGTTCACCGCGCAACGGGCCGAAGTCGGTAAAGAAATTCTGCGGGAGCTTCGCGTAGGCGTAGCCGGCGATTAGCGTCAGCATCACCAGGCAGGCCGCCGTTCTGACATATCTACGGGTAACCACCTGTCAGTTTGCCTTCCGGCCGCGTTGGCGATTATCACCGATCTGGTCCTCATCATGTCGCGCTTGCCGGTATGTGCCTCGAGGAGTAAGGATTGAGTGTGTATATGGGGGTCAGACCCCGAGGAGATGATCGATGTTCAAGCGCGTTGTTCTCGCGGCACTTGTAGCGTCACTTGTCATTCCGTTGGCAGCGCAGGCACCCACTGGCTGGAAAATGCGTCTCGACCGCAGTAAGAGCGCTCAGGATCCCGACGACAAGTCGGGCGTCATGTTCATGGCGATGGGCAAGGCCTTTCACGTCGCGGGCGGGCCAGCTGGCGTCTACTGGAATCCGTCGATGACGGCGGCCGGCAACTACACGCTCAAGGGGACGTTCACGCTGTTGAAGCCGAGCAATCACACCAACTACTACGGTCTCGTGTTCGGCGGACAGGGACTCGAAGGCGCCGACCAGCGCTACACCTACTTCACCGTGGCGCAGGACGGCACGTTCCTGATCAAGCAGCGGACGGGAGAGATGACGAGGGACATCAAGGGATACACGCCCAACGCTGCGGTCAAGAAGCCGGACGCAACCGGCAAGTCAGTCAACGCACTTGAAGTGCGTGTCTCGGGCGATACGGTCACTTACGTTGTCAACGGCACGGTGGTGCACACGACGCCGAAGTCGGAGCTCAAGATGCCGACTGATGGTGTCGTCGCGTTCCGCGTGAACCACGTCACCGAAGTGCAGGTCGACGGTTTCGAGGTGCAGAAATCGTAGGACCAAGGACCAAGGACCTACTTGCCCATATGGGCCCGGTCCCTCTCGTTCTCGTTGCAGAAGTATTCGAGGATGTCGGTGTCCGGCTGCAGCAGGTGCGTCACGTTGATCGTGAACGGTTTCGTGTAGTTGACGGGATCGTCGAACGTGATTGCGACATCGAGGTGCCCGACGTCGCGCCGGCGGTATCGTTCGGTGATCCGCATCGACTCGCTTCGTGGATGGCCGATGATGTCGAGAGGCGCTTTGCCGTTGAAGCCGATCGTCTCGACGACGAGCGTGTCCTTTTCCCATCGGCCGGTCGAATATCCAAGCCATGATGGGTTCGGATCCACCGGGAGCGGGCGTCCATCGGTGTAAATCTGCCGGGTGGCGTTGTCGAGCTCGTGCATGATGAGCGTCAGGCCCGGCGTCTGTACAATCTTGCTCACTTCCGACACCGTCGTTGCGAGCGGAATGCTCGCTGGCAGGCAGCGAGTGAGATTGTCGAGACCAGAATCGGATCGTTGCTGATGTTGCGCGAGCAACTTCGCCACCTCCTTTCGCATCGGCTCTTCGCCGGGCTTGAAGTCCATGAAGATGCTGATCGCGTACTTCGAGAGGGTGTCGACCTCCATGCCGGGAACCTGCACGACGTCGATGTCGTTCCCGAATAATCGCTTCATCTCGGCAAGCCCGGTGGGCTGCACGTGCCAGACTCCCGACAAATCAGGCTTGCCGTCGGCCGTCTTCGGCATGGGGGCGGTCAGCTTCACTTTGCCGTCCTTGGTGCGCGGCACGCCCGGTGTCGGGTAGTTCAACCACTGCGCATGGGCGGCTGTCACGAATAGACTGCAGACAACGAGCACGAGAACGCTTCGCATAGCTCGACTGTAGCCTTGCCCGCCGTCGAGGTCAATCGAAGTCGGCTCACCTCCGGGAGCCGGTGAATTGTCTGATCCTGGTGGTCGCCTGTGCGGCAGCGGACGAGCGGCGTCCCGGAGGCGAACGGTCGGGATTTCGCGCGTCAGACAACGTGTGTAAACACACTGGTTTTGGGCGACTCTCGCGGCACGCAGTTTGAGACTGCGCGCGCGCATGGACGTACGCGCGTGGTTCGACAACCTCCGAACGGACATAAAGCTTGCCGTCCGCAGCTTGCGCCGATCTCCCGGGTTTGCCGCAGTGGCAATCCTGGCGCTGACCGTCGGCATTGGCGGCACTACTGCGATCTTCAGCGTCATCGACGCGACGCGGACGCAGGCCATTCCGTACCGCGAGCCGCACCAGCTCGTGTATCTGATCGGCACCGCCCGACGCGCGACGGTTGAAAGACGAGGCGCGTCCTATCCGGACTTTCTTGATTGGCGCGCGCAAGTCACGCGCATCGACGATCTCGCCGCCTTCGACGCTCAGCTGATGACGCTGGCCGGGACCGATGAATCCGAACGCCTCGGTACCGAGTTCGTCTCCGCATCGTATTTTTCGTTGCTCGGCGTGACACCGGCGCTCGGCCGGACGTTCGGTGGCGACGAGGACGACGTGGCGAAGCCAGTGGCCGTGGTTGTATTGAGCGACGGTCTGTGGCGCCGCCGATTCGGTTCCGATCCGCACGTGGTCGGCCGTTCCATCACGCTCAATGGTCAACCGTTCACGGTGGTCGGCGTGATGGCGCCTGGATTCACCGGCGTGACCGACGAAGCGCAGATGTGGATTCCGTTCGCGCAATACGCGCCGCCGCGCACGATGGCCGATCGCGGCAACCGCGGATTTACGGTTCTCGGGCGCCTCAGCCCTGGCGTAACGCGGGAGACCGCGCAGGCCGAGCTCGACGCGATCGCCAGCCGGCTCGAGCGCGCGTATCCGAAGACTAATGAAGGCCGCGGCATCGAGGTGAGCCTGTTGGCGACTGAGGTGTACGGACCACTGCGTCTGGCCCTTCAAGTGTTGATGGGCGCGATTGCGCTCGTACTCGTCATCGCCTGCGCCAACGTCGCGAATCTCCTGATCGCTCGCTCGGAGGTGCGGCGCCGGGAAATCGCGCTGCGCGTAGCGATTGGCGCGGGCCGCGGCCGGTTGCTCCAGCAACTCGTCACCGAGAGTTGTGTGCTCACGCTGTTCGGAGCCGCGACAAGCCTCCCACTGGCTGCGGCCACCATCCGTCTGCTCGTCACACAGGCTCCGGTGACGTTTCCCAGCATCCTGACGCCGGCTCTCGATGCGCGGATGGCTGCCTTCACGACTGGAGTCGCACTGATTTGCGGCCTGTGCATCGGCCTCGCGCCGTGGTGGCAAATTCGTTTCGCCGATCTGGTCAGCCGTCTTCGTGAGTCGTCGCGAGGCAGCGTTGGCCCCGTTTCTCAACGACTTCGAAACAGTCTCGTGGTTGCGGAAGTGACACTTGCCGTGGTGCTGCTCGTCAGTGCCAGTCTGATGATTCAGTCGGTGCGCAAACTGGCGGCAATCGATCCGGGATTCGACGCCGACTCGTTACTGACGATGCATATCAGCGTGCCGCGTGTCGCGCCGCCAGGCGATGGGCAGCCAGCGGGTGGAACGCCAGCGCCACCGGTCGCCACCGGACGTCAGTTGCTCGATCGCATCGCGTCGGTGCCAGGAGTCGCATCGGTTGGGCTCGGCAATGACGTGCCGCTCGACGGCAATGCCGCCGCCAACTTCTATTCCGTTGAAGGGCAGCCGCCCTTCACCGCCCAGGATCGCCCGCGCGCATGGGTCCATCGCGTGTCGCCGGAGTTTTTTGCTGCGCTACAAATTCCTCTCGTCGCTGGACGGACGTTCATCGACACGGAGCTCACGCCGTCGCCATCGTCTGTGATCGTGAGCCAGAAGGTGGCCGCACGCTTCTGGCCCGGTCAAGATCCGATAGGAAAGCGGCTGACACTCGGATCAGGGGACGCCAACGTCCAGTGGCTCTCGGTCGTGGGCGTCGTCAGCGATGTCCGATATCGTACGCTGAGGCAGAACGCCAACACGGACCCGGATCTCTACCTGCCGTTCGCGGATCGCAATGCGCAGATCGCGTTCGCGATCCGGACCTCTGTGCCGCCCTCTTCAGTCGCCACTCCAGTGCGCGCCGCCATCCGCGCGGCGAGCACCTCGATTGCCATCTATGACGTCGAGTCGATGGAGAGCCGTGTTTACGCCCAGTCGTCGCGCGAGCGATTCACGACGTGGGTGATGAGCGTCTTTGCGGGCATCGCGCTCTGGCTGTGCACGCTCGGCATCTACGGCGTGATGTCGTATGTCGTCACACAGAGCACGCGGGAGATCGGCATCCGTCTGGCCCTGGGCGCACAGCGGCGCGAGGTGTTGCAGAGAATCGTCGGCAATGGTTTGCGGCTGATCGTGACTGGCGTGGCAATTGGCGGCCTCGCGTCGATCGCACTGCGCCGCGCTGTGAGCGCGACGATCCTGGACGTGCCGCTGAGCGATCCCGCCACCGGTCTGGTGCTCGTCCTGTTCGTGCTTGTCGGCCTCGCCGCATGCCTCGTGCCCGGATTGCGCGCGACGCGTCTCGATCCCGTGCGCGCCCTTCAGCAGGAATAAACAACCAGTCCTTGGACCTTGGGCCTCGGTGCCAGGTCCGTCCTGCACGACGGGACCAGGGACCAGGCACCAAGAACGGACCAGGCACTAAGAGCCAAGGACAAAGGACCCAAACGCGGCGATCACGTCAGACGGCGGCTGATGAATTCGATTCGACGCTCGAAGCTTCTTCCGGCATATTGCAGCGAGCCGTAGTAAGCCGCCATCGTCACCACGACGATCGCCGCGATCGAGAGCGTCGTGGCTGGTGAATCGGACCGGTGCAGGACGATCACGCCCACTCCCGGAGCGCTGCCGATCAGCACGCTCATCATCACCGTCACCGGATCACCGCCCGACGCGAACCTGTGCGGTTCAGTCCTGCGTGGCTCGAAGACCGAGACAAGGTTGCCCCACGCGAGGTGCGCCAGAAGCAACACGGTCGCGACCACGACGTCCCCTCCGAGCTGCACGACGCCGGACTGCCATGCGCCAGTCGCGAGGAGCAGCATCAGTTGCGGTGCGACAAGAGCGGTTACCGCCACGTTCTTTGCGAGAAGGAGGTCCTTCCCGCGAATCGGCAGAATGCGATATCGCGTCAACCCCGTGGGTCGATCCAGGCCAAGGCAGTTCAGTGTCAGGTTCGCGATCAAGGCGCACACAATCACCAGGACCGCCTGGCGGGCAGTCGACGAAAGCGATACAGAGAGCGAGAGTGCTGCGGCCATCGACACCAGCAGAAGACCCATCCAGAGATCCAGCACGGTCCGCACCGACCGCTGCTCTTTTTGCACGAGAGGACCCAGGCGCCCAGGAAACCAGGCGATGCTGGTTTCGCGGCGGGCTGCCCGTTCCGTCGTTTCGTCGTAAAGACTGCGGGCAAAGCTCCACAACAACAGCGACCAGACGATGGAACCGGCAACCAGCAAGGTAGCCACCGGAAAAACCGTCGCCGCCGGTGTGCTCGCGACTGCGACCGTCGTGACCAGGATTGCCGGGTTCGCCGCAGTGAGACTTGCGATCAGCGAACGGGCATCGTGCGGCAGAAAGGTCAGCGCGAGCGTCAGGACCGTGACGGCAACTGCCGCGACGGCGACCCGCAGCCTGTTCCTCCGGCGAGCGACCTCGAGCAGCTGAGACGCAGTCACACCGACACCAATGGTCAGGGCAAGGAAGAAGAGCGCCGTGAGGCTGCCAAGCAGTGGATGGCGTGCCGAGAGAAATGGCGAGAGGGCGAGCAGGGACACGATGGTGGCCAGCCACGCAATCGGCGACAGGAACAGCGACGACAGCTTAAGTGCGACCAGCGAGCGCTGGTCGATCGGAAAACGCCGCAGACGATCGCTGCTCAGGCTGACGTTCAGGTTCTCGCCGAGAACGACGACCCAGAGCAGGCAGATCACCAGCAGCGACCGGTCCATCGTCGCCGTCTGACCCACGGCGAGCTCACTGGCGGCTCGGGAAAGACGATCCGGCAGCGCGCCAGCAGTGACCCACCCAAGCATCACCAGTACGCTGATGTAGAACTTGACGCGCCCGGCGCGGAGGGCGCGCCGCCAGAATGCGCGCCACTGGTAAGGAAAGATTAGCGATGTCCGAGCCACACCAGGTTCCCCGCCTCGGGCTTGCCGGCGTACCTGAGATACAACTGTTCGAGCGTGGTCCCATCACGCTCGAGATCCGAGACCGACTGGCAGCAGACGACTTCGCCCTTGACGATGAGGGCAAATCGCTTGGCGAGGCGTTCGACGATCTCGAGGATGTGGGAGGTCAGGAAAACCGTCACTCCTCGCTCTGCGAGCGCGAGCAACAGATCCTTGATGTTGCGCGATGAGCCGGGATCGATGCCCTCGAATGGCTCATCGAGGAAGAGCACGCGCGGGTTGTGCAGCAGGGCCATCGCCAGCGCGCACTTCTTCCGCATGCCAAACGACGCCTTCTCGACAACGGTGGTTCGGCCCTGTTCCAGATCGAGGTGTCGCAGCAATTGAACCGCCCGCGCGGCAGTCTCATGACGGCTCAACCCGTAGAGCCGTCCGCACAATTCGAGGTGCTCCCAGATCGTCAGGTCAGGAAAGAGCGCATCGTCTTCAGGCAGGATGCCGATCTCGCGGCGCAACTCGAGATCTTCGACCGATACAACGCGACCGCTCACGCGCGCTTCTCCTGCGGTGGGCTTGAGCAGGCCAGTGAGCAGCTTGACCGTGGTCGACTTGCCGGATCCGTTGGGACCCAGGAAGGCGAAGATCGTGCCGGTGGGCACTTGCAATGTGACACCGCGTACAGCGCTCACCTTCCCGAAGGTCTTGGTAAGACCACGCGCGTCAATCGCCCAGGGTTCGCTATCGGTCGGCATCGAGAGTGGTTACCCTTCAGTCGCCTGACTCAAACCAGGTCGAGATGCAGGAACTGATTGAAGGGACTCTTTTCGTAACCGTCGAATGCGCCGCCTTCGATGAAACCGTACTTGCGATAGAGCTCGAGCGCCGGCTCGAAAGCGGCGCCAGACCCGGTCTCCAATGAGAGGCGCTTGTATCCTCGTCGCAGGGCCTCGGCGATGATGTGATCGAGAATCGCCGCGCCAACACCCTTTCGTAGATGCGCGTCGGCTGTGCGCATGGATTTGATCTCGCCGGCGCCTGGCTCCAGCTCCTTCAGTGCTCCGACCCCAAGCAGGTCTTCGCCTTCCCATAGCGCATAAAAGCTGATCTCCGGCTGTTGCAGTCCCGACCAATCGAGCGCGAAGACGTGGCCCGGCGGCGAGTTGGCGTGCATGCCTTCGAGGTGGCGGGTCAGCAGAGCCTTCACGCGGTCATCTTCAAAGTCTCCTGGCCTGACGATACGCATTGTCTCGATTGGTCCGTTTCTCAGCTGAATCTGCGCGTATGGTCATCTATACGCGTCGTTCGATCAAGACGCGCCCAGCACGTTTTCGAGTTGCTTGAGCTTCTGACGCTCGCCCATCGCGATAAGGACGTCTCCGGATTCGAGCCGGACGTGTGCCTGCGGGTTGAACTGCATCGTGCCGTTCTGACGACGCACAGCGAGCGCGATCACCCCGTAAATGCGCCCGAGCTGCGCTTCCTCCAGCGTCTTCGAGGCCAGAAAGCTTCCGGGGGTGACGAGCAATTGCTCGAGCGCGAGGTCCAGGTCCGTTTTGCCGAACGCCGACGCGAGGTCCAGAAAGCTCAGGACATGCGGCCGCAGCAGTGACTGCGCCAGCCGATGGCCGATGTAGGTATACGGCGTCAGCACGGTCGTGGCGCCCGCGCGCTGCAGCTTCTCTTCCGCCTGATCGTCGCTCGCCCTGACGGCGACGTGAAGCGAAGGATTGAGCACCTTTGCCGACAGTGTCACGTAGACGTTTTCAGCGTCGCTGGCAATCGCCGACACGAGGCCGGCAGCGGTGTCGATGCGGGCTTGCCGGAGCGTTTCATCTTTGGAGGCGTCGGCGGTCAATGTCGGGATGCCGAGTGCGTCGGCCCACTTGACACGTTCGGCGTCGTTGTCGATGAGGACTACCCGCGCTCCGGCATGGAGCAGTTCGAGCACGACGCTGCGGCCGACACGGCCGGCGCCGCAAACGATGTAATGTCCAGCGAGCCCCTCGAGCATGCGAGTTCTCCGTCGTCGGCCGAAGTAGTCGGCGAGCTCCAGGCGCAGCAGGGTGTCGCCCAGAATCGCGAACGAGATAAAGACTGTCGCCACACCCACGAGCATCAGGAACGACGCGAACAGCCGGCCGCGGAACGACAGAGGGTGAATCTCGCCGTAACCAACAGTCGTCAGCGTCATGAGCGCCATGTAGAACGCATCGAAGAGCGGCCACCCTTCGACGAACGCGAAGCCGACGGTCCCCAGCACGATGGCGGAGAGCAGGACGCCGGCCACGGCCAGGAACCGCCATCGCAGAGCGCCGGCGGTGCGATCGAGGTCGCTGCGCACCCGAGCATCGTAGCCCATGCGCCGACGCGCCCTTCTGCGGGCGCTCGCGGCTGTAGTGTCCGCCTTGAGGCGGACCCCACGACCGAGTGACGGTCCGTGCTGCCGCAGCCGCAGATCACGGCGCC
>Ga0207708_10003364_pt1 | contig 11801 bp, 10 predicted proteins | sample KBSK5101metaG_FD_184340 | JGI IMG/M metagenome (GOLD analysis project Ga0207708, IMG submission 184340) | Corn, switchgrass and miscanthus rhizosphere microbial communities from Kellogg Biological Station, Michigan, USA - KBS K5-10-1 metaG... | ecosystem: Host-associated > Plants > Roots >...
GGCAGCACGCCCGTCGCATCGGGATCGAGCGTGCCCGCGTGACCGACGCGCTTGAGGCCCAGGCGGCGGCGGACGAGCGCGACGGCGTCGAAGGACGTGACGCCGGCGGTCTTGTCGAGGACGAGGATCCCGGCGTCGTTCACGGGCCGATCGCGTCGCGGACGGCGGCGAGCACGTCGCGCGTGACCGGCTCGAGCGCGCCCGGCACCGTGAAGCCGGCGGCGTTCGGGTGGCCGCCCCCGCCGAACTTCGCGGCGATCTTCTGGACGTCCACGTCGCCCTTGCCGCGCAGGCTCACCTTCACGCGGTCGCCGAGCGCGCGCAGCAGGCAGGCGACGCGCACGGAGTCGATCGAGCGTGGGTAGTTCACGAGCTCCTCCGACTCCACGAACGTCTCGGGCACCGCGCCGGCCGGCAGGGCCAGCCACGCCACGCGGCCGTCCTCGCTCACCTCGATGCGCGAGAGCGTCTGGCCGAGCATCCGCAGCGCGCCGGCGGCGCGCCGCTCGTAGAGCGCGGACGAGACCACGGCCGGTTCGGCGCGGACACTGGGATCCCGCTGGTCAGCCACTACGTCCTGCCGATGCTGGGGGCCGACCCGGACTGGCTGTTCGACGAACTCGCCGCCGAGGTGCCGCGCTGGCCGCGGCGTCCGGCCGCGGCGCAGTACCAGAACCTGTTCGGCCACCTCAGCAAGCTGCTGGGACGGCCGGTCGTCGTGGAGCGGTCCGCTTCCTCGCTGCACCTGATCCCGCTGCTGCACGCGCAGTTTCCCGCGGCCCGGTTCGTGCACCTGCACCGCGACGGGCCTGACTGCGCGCTGTCGATGAGCCGGCATCCCGCGTTCCGCCGGGAGATCTTGGCCATCGGCGCGGTGCGGGCCGTAAAACTCCCCGCGGGTTCGACGTTGCAGCAGGTCAACGACGCGCTGCCGGAGCGCTTCCGCGGCCTCATCTGCCCGCCCTACGACGCGCGGAAGCTCAGGAACTTCCCGATACCGGTCGAGGTGTTCGGCCGGGACCGCTGGTCGCCGATGATCTGCGCGGGCGTGGCCGCCCTCGGCCGGCTGCCCGCCGCCAGCCGGACCAGCCTGCGCTATGAGGACCTGCTCGCCGACCCCGCGGCCAGCCTGGCCCGGGTCGCGGGATTCATCGGCATCGGCGTGCCAGGGGAGTGGCTAAACCTGGCATGCCGAACGGTCGATCCTGCGCGCACCGGCACCGCCGCCGCCGAACTCGAGGCGGACGCCTTGGCCCGCCTGCGCGCCGCCTGCGAACCGGGCACGCGGGCCCTGGCCGCCGCCCGCTAACGACTGGCCGCTAACGACTAGCCCGCTAACGACTGGCCCGCTGGCTCCCGGCCGGCCGTTCTTCCCGCGCCACCTGTCCCCGATCCGTGGCGAGGCGGGAGAGCAGCGCGACGATGGCCGGCTCCTTGGCCGCGCCGGCCAGTGAGCGCAGGGACCGCAGCTGGTCGTTGGAGAGCTGCAACAGCTCGCGGGCCAGGTCGGAGACGGCCCGTTCGCGATCCCACAGGCCCGGCTGGGTGGCGGCCGCCTGGTCGATCAGCGCCCGCACCAGCGCCTGGCCGTCGCCGTCCGGGCATCCGTAACGGTGGGCGAAGCGGGCCAGTTCCGGTATGACGTGGTCGACGCGCAGCATCCGGCGGTCCAGTGCCTCGGCGAGGAAGCCGCCGGCCTCGCCGGCCTCGGCGCCGTCGGCCAGCAGGTCGGTGAGCGTGCGCAGCGCCGTGGTGACCGGCAGCCCTTCGGCCCAGGTCACCTCGTACGGCGCGAGCGTGCCCAAACGCAGCCGGACCAGATGGTCCCGGCTGGTCCGCCGGCGCGGGGTGGTGAACTCCATGTCCCGCACCACGAGGTCGCCGAGCTGCAGCAGCATCGCCGCCGAACGGTGGGAGACGATCGCGCTGTTCGCGCCGAGCAGCGGCCGCTCCCAGGCCGGCACCGCCGGGTCCATCCGCAGCCAGGCCACCTTGACCGCGCGGTGGCGCGCGGCGGCGGCCTGGCCGCCGATCATCAAGTAGACCCCCTGCCCCGCCTTCTCCAGCAGCCCCGCCTCGGTCATCCGCTTCAGCTGCATGTAGCTGACGCCGGCCTCTACCGCCTGGGCCGAGGTGACCATTCCCCACTGGCCCTGGGCGAACCGGGCCAGGGTGACGAGTGCGGTGCGACTATCCATATCCGGAGCGTATCAGGCACGCAGCACTACTAACTGTAAGACGTTAGAAATGACGATAATCAGATGGCGAGAAGATAACGAACGGCTAAAAGCACCGGGAAAACACGGGCCTACCTGACAGGTGCGCTAATAGCATCACTTCTCACAGTCATAGATGTTAGACACTTCAGACACTATGGCGTTCTCCCCGCTCGCGGGGACGGGGAATCGACCGAGCGGACCCAGCAGGGCGTCCGCGCAGCACGGAGGAGATGTGACATGGCCGGAGGAATCCAGGGCGCCGATCTGGCCCAGCTGCAGCACCTGGTCCAGCAGCTCGGCGGTCCGTTCCAGAGCGAACTGCAGACCACCCTGAACGGCATGAACCAGAAGGTCCAGGCGAGCAGCGCGTACTGGGTGGCGCGGAACGGCGACCAGTTCCGGGCCGACTTCGCCCAGTTCGTCAGCAAGTGCGAACAGCAGCTCAACCAGATTCTCCAGGAGGCCGCGAAGGCCAGCGGCCAGCACCTGCAGGCCATCCAGACCGCCACCGGCTCGGCCATCTGACGCCCGCTCGCTCGCACGGGCATGCCGCAGGGGCATGCCCGCGGGCCATGACGCCCCGATGAGTGGGCGACGAAGGAGTTCGCGCATGTCGCTCAGACCTGATGAGGGCGCGGGCACCCTGGACGAGCGGGTGCTGATCGCGCCGGACGAGGTGCTGGAGAGCGAGCGGTCGTCGGTGATCACCGGGATGGTTGTCGCGCGTGCCTGGCGAGACCCCGGCTACCGGAACCGGCTGCTGTCCAGCCCGAGGGAAGTCCTGGTCGCCGAGGGCCTCGAGATCCCGGACGGCATGGCCATCCGGGTCTTCGCGGACACCCCGGCGATCAGGCATATCCATCTGACCAGCCTGACCACCGAGCCGGAGGAGCTCATCGGTGTGCTGCGGGAGATACTCCCGTTGCCCGAGGGCAGCGAGGTCCGGCTGATCCAGAACACCGAGCAGGCGCTGTGCCTGGTCATCCCGCTGGCGCCGCCGGAGCCGCAGACGCTCACCGACGTGGACGTGCTGCGCCGGCTCGCCCCGCGCGCGTCGGCCTTCGCGGCGGGCGATGTCATCGCGACCGTCGTGTCGGACGCGTTCATGGAGGCGGCGGGGGAGGCGGCCGCGGCCGCCGCGGCTGCGGCCGCGGTCAACACGACGCAGACGGAAACGGCCAGCGCCACGGCCTTCTCCCAGGAGTCGGCCGAGGTCATGACGCAGACGCAGACCCAGGGCTGGACGGAGTCGGTGATAGCCACGCCCGGGGCGGAGGCAACCGTAGAAGGCCAAGTGACGGTCGAGGGCCTGGTGACGATCGTCCTGGACGGTAGCTTCACCGTGGAGTCGATCCAGTCGTCGGCGTCCGCCGAATCGACCGCGTCCGCCGCGGCGGACACGTCAGTGTCGACGGAGACCAACGTGGTCACGCTGACCAACACCTACACCACGACCGACGTCTCGACCACGTCGTTCGAGTCGACCTCGAACGTGACGACGCAGACGACGACGGCGGAGACCACGCTGACGGCCGCCGAGTTCGAGGCCGTGGCGACCACGACGTCGGCGGTGGCCGAAGGCGAGGCGGCGGTCGTCGTCGTGGCCGTCGGCGCCGCGGTGCTCACCTAACGGGGCCTGAGAAGGGGATTGGACGAATGACGAGGCAGTCAGCGTCGTACTACCGCTTGCTCGGCGATCTGTCCGATGTGCCGGACGAGTACATCAGGGACGTGTCGCACATGAAGCGCTTCCTGGAGCGGTGGACGATGGACCCGAAGTACCAGGACGCATTCGCCAGCGACCCGGAGGCGGCGCTGACTGCCCTGGGGATCGGATTGACCCCGGCCGAGGTGATACCCCTCATGGACCGCGAGGCGGCCATGGAGGCGACCCGCCTGGTCCGGGCGGGCCGGGCGGCCGAGGTTCCGCCGGCCGTGCTGCGCTACCGCTATTTCATCCACGAGAAGGTCGAGCACCGCCGCCGGCAGCGGGCCGAGACCGTCCCGGGCGATCCGCGGCTGCGCGCCTGGCGGGAGCGGATGATCAACCGCTGCATCGGCGAGCTGGGCCAGGACCGGGCGGACCAGATCGTGCACGCCCCGGTAGCCCTGGAGCTGTCCAAGGGGTGCACGGTGGGCTGCTGGTTCTGCGGGGTCGCGGCGCCGAAGTTCGAGCACACCTGGAAGTACACCGAGGACAACGGGCGGCTGTGGCGGGACTGCCTGGGCGTGGTCGCGGAGGTGTACGGCATCGCGGCCCGGCGCGGGTTCCTGTACTGGGCCACCGACCCGCTGGACAACCCGGATTACGAGCACTTCCTCGCGGACTTCTACGACGTGTTCGGGGTCTGCCCGCAGACCACGACCGCACAGGGGCAGAAGGACATCGAGCGGACCAGGCGGATCCTGCAGCTCGCCCATTCGCTGGGCTCGCCGGTCGACCGGTTCTCGATCATCGCGCTGAACTCGCTGTACCGCGTGCACGAGGGGTTCACGCCCGAGGAACTGTTGCGGGTGGAGTGCGTGCCGCAGAACAAGGAGTCGGCCGCGGCCGGCCGGGTGCTCAAGTCCAACGCCGGGCGGGCGCGCAAGTTCGCCGCCAAGCGGGGCAACGAGCTGGTGTCGGAGGAGCAGAGCTCGACGATCGCGTGCGTGTCCGGGTTCCTGTTCAACATGGTGGACCGGACGGTCAAGCTCATCAGCCCGTGCAACGCCAGCGACCGGTGGCCGCTCGGCTACTGGGTGATCGCGGAGGGCACCTTCGACACGGCGGACGAACTGCGCGACCTGATGCGGTCGATGATCGACGACACGATCAGGGACAGCCTCGGCGTGCTCGATACCGTGCGGCTGCGGCGCGACGTGCGGATCGTGGTCGGGCCCGAGCGGCTGCGGGTGGTCTCGATGGGCCTCGGCCTGGCCTTCGAGAACCAGCCGCAGCCCAGCGAGCTGGCCGAACTGCTGGCCGCGGGCACGTACACCGTGGAGCAGATCGCGCTGCGGCGGCGCCAGGCCGCCGGGGTCCCGCCGGCCGAGACCCTCGCCGTCCTGGACCGGCTGTTCCTCGGCGGTTTCTTCGACGAGGAGCCGGAGAGCCCTGTGTCGGAGAGCACTGCGCCGGAACCCGCCGGGCTGCTCCAGCTCACGGCGACCGGGCGGCCAACGGAATGAACAGGGGGATGACCAGCGCGCCGGAGCTCGCTACCAGCTCTCCCGCGGTCGCAGGGGCCGCGGGAGAGCGGGGGGCACCGGACGTCTGCCTGGTCACGATGCCCTATGCCTCGCCGACCCGCCCGTCCATGGCGCTCGGGCTGCTGAAGGCCATCCTGGCCGAGGGCGGCATCACCGCGTCGGTGGCCTACGCCAACCTCTGGTTCGCCGAGAGCGTCGGGCTGCGCCGGTACTCGCTGTGCGCGTCGAACATGCCCATCGTGTTCCTGGCCGGCGAGTGGACCTTCGCCGGCGCGGCCTTCCCCGACGACCCGCGGCGGGCCGAACGCGATGCCGAGTACCTGCGCCAGGTCCGCCAGGCCAGCGACGGGTACCCGCAGGTCTGGTCCGGTGCCCGCGGCGGCGAGTTCACCGCCGACCTGCTGGCGTTGCGCGCGGCGGCGACCGAGTTCGTGGACGAGGCCGCGCGGCGCGTGCTCGCCACCGGCGCCAGGGTAATCGGCTGCACGTCGACCTTTGAACAGCACGTGGCGTCGCTGGCGCTGCTGCGCCGGGTGCGTGAGCTCGATCCCGGCGTCATCACCATGCTCGGCGGTGCCAACTGCGAGACCGTGATGGGCGAGGCCACGCACCGGTGCTTTCCGTGGGTGGACTACGTGGTGTCCGGCGAGGCGGACGGCCTGGTCACGGAGCTGTGCCGGCTGGCGCTGACCCGCGGCCGCGACGTGGCGGCGACCGACCTGCCGCGCGGGGTGCTCGGGCCCGCGCACAGGCAGACGCAGCAGGGCGATGCGGGGGCACGCCCAGCTGGCCCCTTGAATGCACGGCGGAAGCTGGCCCGGGCGCTGTTCGGTGACCTGGACAGCCTGCCCACCCCGAAGTACGACGACTACTTCGACACGCTGGCGGCGTCGCCGCTGGAGGCCAACGTGCGGCCGGGCCTTCCGCTGGAATCCTCGCGCGGTTGCTGGTGGGGCGCGGCCCACCAGTGCACGTTCTGCGGGCTGAACGGGACCAGCCTGGGCTACCGGTCCAAGTCGCCCGAGCGGGTGCTCGCCGAGATACACGAGCTCGAAGACCGGTACGGCGTCAGCGACTTCGAGGCGGTCGACAACATCCTCGACATGGGCTACCACAAGACGCTGCTGCCCGAGCTGGCCGCCGACACGAGCACCCGGCGGATCTTCTACGAGATCAAGGCGAACGTCAGCCGGGCCCAGGTGGCGGCGCTGGTGGACGCCGGGATCATGTGGGTCCAGCCGGGCATCGAGTCGCTGCACAGCGAGGTGCTCGCTCTGATGGACAAGGGCATCCAGGGGTGGCAGAACGTCCAGCTGCTCAAGTGGGCCCGCGAGCTGGGGCTCCGGCTGTCCTGGTCGATCCTGTGGGGCTTCCCCGGCGAGAAGGACGACTGGTACGAGGACATGGCCGGGTGGCTGCCCGCCCTGGCGCACCTGCCGCCGCCGGCGGCCACGCCCCGCGTACGGTACGACCGGTACAGCGTCTACCACGAGCAGGCCAGCCAGCAGGGCCTGATCCTGTTCCCGATCGGCACGCTGTCGCTGGTCTACCCGGCCGGGCCGGGCGACCTGGACGCGCTGGCGTACTTCTTCACCACCGAGCCGAACAGCGGGCCGTTGCGGATCATCCAGACGCTGAGCGAGGCGGTGACGGCCAACCCCGGTATCCGCGCGGTCACCCGGGCGGTCCGCGACTGGGCCGCGGCGCACCGGAGCGGGGAACTCCCGGTGCTGACGATGGAAGACCGGGCGGGCGTCCTGGAGATCACCGACACCAGGGCCTGTGCCCGCACCTCGCGCCAGCTGCTCACCGGGCTGTCCCGAGCCGTGCTATTGGCCTGCGACAGCGCGCCCCGGCCGGCCAGGCTCGCCGAGATCGTCGGCCGCGACGGCGGCATCACGGCCAGCCAGGACGAGATCGACGCCGTGGTCCGCAAGCTGCGCGACGACCGGCTGGTCCTGTCGATGGACGACAGGCTGGTGGGCCTGGTGCTGCACGGCCCCGTGCCGGATCACATCCCGGACTACTCCGAGTTCCCCGGCGGCGGCCTCGTGGCCGGGCCCCGGCCGGACGCGGAGCCCCGGTGATGGCCGCGCCCGCGGCCCGGGCGGCGTCCGGCGCCGTGCAGGCGGGCTGGCTGGACAATCAGTCCCTGACCGGCCCGTCGCATCAGCTTCACCTCGACGAGCCGCTCCTGCTGGACTGCGGCCGCGCGCTGCCCGAATACGTCGTGAACTTCGAGACGTACGGGACGCTCTCCGCCGCCCGGGACAACGCCATCCTCGTCTGTCACTCGCTGACCAGCCGGGCTCACGCCGCCGGCCGCCACGCGCCGGACGACCAGCGGCCGGGCTGGTGGGATGCGGCGATCGGTCCCGGCAAGATGCTCGATACCAAGCGCTACTTCGTGATCTGCACCGACGCATTGGGCGCGGGCCAGACCACGGGACCGGCCAGCCCGGATCCGGAGACCGGCCGCCGCTACGGCGTCCGCTTCCCGGTCATCACGGTGCGGGACATGGTGCGTGCTCAGCACCGCCTCGTGCAGCGGCTGGGGATCGACCGCCTGCACGCGGTCATCGGCGGTTGCATGGGCGGGCAGCAAGCGGTCGAATGGGCGATCGCCTACCCCGCCATGGTGGGCAACGCGGTCGTCATCACCACGACGCCCGCGACCTCCGCGCACACGATCGCGATATTCAGCGTCATGCGCCATCTCATCCGCGCCGACCCGGAGTGGAACGCGGGCGACTACTACGGGAGATCGTTCCCGGCGGCTGGCCTGGGCGCCGCCGTGGCCGCCGCGGTACCACTGTGGATGAGCCGCGAGGCCATGGAGGCCCGGTTTGGCCGCCGGTCCTCCGGATACCGGTACACGCTCGGTCCGGAGTTCGAGGTCGAGTCGTTCATCGCCAGGCTCGTGGCCCAGGCCCGGCACGACACCGACCCGAACGGCCTGATGTACCTCATGCGCGCGGTCGAGTACTTCGACCTCGAGCGCGAGTACGGCGACCTCGAGGCGGCCTTCCGGCCGGTTTCCGCCCGCGTGCTGTTCGTCAGCTACCGCCGGGACTGGCGGTATCCGGCCGCCGAGGCCGAGCGGATGCGGGAGGCGATGACCGCGTCGGGCGGGGACGCCCGGCACCTCGTGCTGGACAGCGCGATGGGTCACGGCGCCTTCCTGTACGACATGGGCGACCTGGCCGCCCGGGTCTCGGGCTTCCTCGGCGCCCCGATGCGGTGACCGCACGATGACCGCGGCGGTGACCGGCACGATGACCGCGCCGATGACTGGGACTGCCCGGGTCTGGGACGCGCTGTGCCGGCACATCGACGGGATGGCGATCGGGACCACCGTGGCGGCGCTGCACGAGCGGGGAGCGCTGGCGATGCTGGCCGCGCAGGACCGGACGGAGTTCGGGCCGCTGCGCGAGCGCCTGGCCGCCAACGCCGGGTTCCTGCACGTGGCGCTGCGCCTGCTGGCCGACCAGGGCTGGGTCGCCCGGCAGGGGGAGCCGGGCACGGACCAGATGACGATCACGCCGACGGCCCGGGGCCGTATCGTCATGACTCAGCTTGCCGGGGCCTATCCGGCCGCGGTCCGCTCCCTGCCGGTCCGGGTGGACGGCGAACCCGGGCCGTTCGGCACCCTGATGCGGCGGGAGTGGGGACTGCCCGCAGGCGTCCCGCCCGACGTCCGCCACCAGGTCCTTTCTCACCTGAACGGCCACCTGGTCGCGCCGGTCATGCACGCGGTGAGCAGCGGCGAAGCCGACATCGCGACGAGCCGCGGCGCGGCGGAGATCCTCGCCGCGGCGGGCTGGGCGCGGCTGGACGGGGAGGTGCCCGGGCTCACGCCGGACGGCGAGATCGCGGTCTCGCTCGCCCGGCAGTACCGGTACCCGGTGATGTACCTGCCGTTGCTGCGCCAGGTCCCGGAGCTGATCTTTGGCGAGCCAGCCAAGACCGATGAGGGCGGCGAGGAAACCCACCTGGACCGGGAACTCGACCTGAGGTTCAGCGGGGACGTGTTCACCGCGGCGTGCCGCGAGCCGTTCCTCGGCCTCGCGCTGCCGGTGTTCGAGGCGGCTCCGCTCGACCGGCAGCCGGCGCTGGTCGTCGACGCGGGGTGCGGCGACGGCGCACTCCTCGAGGCGCTGTACCTCGCGGTGCGCGAGCGGACCGCGCGGGGGCGGCGCCTGGCCGAACGGCCGCTGCTGATGGCCGGCGTCGATCCCAGCCCGGTCGCCCGGCGGATGGCGTCGGCGCGGCTGTCGGCGGCCGGCGTCCCGCACGTCATCATGGACGGGGACATCGGCGACCCGGCCGGCCTCGAGCGGGCGCTCGCGGCGCGTGGCCTGGACGCCAGGGACGCGTTGCACGTCTGCAAGTCCGCCATCCACGACCGGGCCTACGAAGGCCCGGCCCCAGAGGCCCCGGAGAGCCCAGAGACCCCGGAGGGACCAGCCAGCCCGCCGAATTATGCCGGGCCGCCTGGTGCCGGAGCGTACGCGCTGCCGGACGGCAGCGCGATCCCCGCCAGCTCAGTGGCGCTCGACCTCGCCCGGCTGTTCCGCCGCTGGCGGCCCGTGGCGAGCCGGCACGGCTGGCTGGTGATCGAGGCCCACGCGGCGCCAGCGGCGGTCCTGGCCAGGCTGATCGGGCGGACGCACGCCACCGTGCTCGACGCGACGCACGGGTATGCCTGCCAGTACCCGGTCGAGCCCGGCGTGTTCGCCTGGGCGGCCCGGGCGGGCGGGTTCGTCAGCCGCGGGCACGCCGAGCCGGGGGCCGCCACGCTGGGGCACACGATCCTCACCATCGACCACTTCGTGGCGGCTGTTTCGACTCCGGGGGGGACGACCCCCCCGAGCCCCTCCGGGGCGGCCAGACCCGCATGAGTCAGGTCTTGTAACGCCGTGCCTCTTCCAGCTGCTCCGGGGTCAGGCTGGCCTCCCGCACGTTGCCGCACGTCACGATCTTGCCGTCCACCGGGCACTGCATCTTCCTGAACGGTCCCATGTGTACTGAGCCGAACAACCGGGATGACTCGCTGGACACGAACAGGTGGCCGTCACTGCATCGCAGGATCCGGTCCCCGAAGACTGCCATCGGTTCTCCTCATTCCTCCGCCGTATTGGATGCGCCCGTGATGATAGGCCAAGGCCGGGGCGCGGGAGATCGCCACGTGCCACCATATACCCGGCATGAGGCTAGAATAGTTACAAAGGATGATCGAACCATTACTCTTTGCTAACCGTTCTGCGGTTGGGAGCCAAGCAGAGCACCGGAAGCTCGAGGAAGGAACAGCTCCATGCGCGTTACGCGGGCCGCGGCGGCGGCTGCGCTGCTCTGCGCCGGGCTCGCCGCCTGCTCCAGTGCGGGAGCGGCCGGCGGGTCAGGATCGGGTTCGGGAGAGGTCGCGGCGGCCAGCAGTGATGTCTCGTTCGCCGTCGACGGCACGAAAACCTACGGGACGCTGGAGATACCGGCGCACCGCAGCGGCCAGCACCTGGCGGCCGCGCTGCTGCTGGCCGGCAGCGGTCCCACCGACCGGGACGGCAACCAGCCGTCCCAGAACGTCACCCCGCAGACCCTGAAGCTGGTCGCCGGCGTGCTCGCCCAGCAGGGCATCATGACGCTGCGGTTCGACAAGTACTTCACCGGGCAGACCGGCGCGGGCACCTTCACGTCTGATCCCGGGACCATCGACCTGAACGCCTACATCCGCCAGGCCGACGCCGCGTACGCCTTCCTGCGCGGCCAGCCGGCCGCCGACCGGCAGCACATGCTCGTCGTCGGGCACAGCGAGGGCGGGTTCTACGCGATGCTGGTGGCGGACACCGTCTCGCCGCACCCGGCCGGGCTGGCGCTGCTCGAACCGCAGGACCAGCGGATCCTGAGCCTGGTCGCGCTGCAGCTCGACGAGCAGCTCAACGCGGCCGTGCAGCAGGGCCAGCTCAGCGCGTCCGCCGCCCAGCAGCAGGCGGAGGGGATCAGCAACGCGATCGCCCAGTTCCGGGCCGGCCAGCAGGTGGAAACCGACGGCCTGCTGCCGCAGATCGCGCAGCAGCTCACTCCGGAGCTGCTCACCCCGAGGAATGCGAAGGTCGCACGCACCACCGACGCGGTCAGCCCGGTCGAGGCCGCGGCCAAGGTGGCGGCGGGCACGCGCGTCCTGGTCACCGACGGCACCGCGGACACGAACATCCCGGTCAGCACGATCAGCCCGCTCGCCAGCGCGCTGCAGGGCGCCGGGACCACGGGGCCGGGGCTCAAGGTGCTCACCGGCGTCAACCACGACCTGCACTTGCCGGGCACGGCCAACAACGACGCCGTGCTCGCTGCCTCGGTGGTGGTGGCGCTCAAGGCCTGGGCCCAATCCTTCGC
>Ga0207708_10003365_pt1 | contig 11796 bp, 9 predicted proteins | sample KBSK5101metaG_FD_184340 | JGI IMG/M metagenome (GOLD analysis project Ga0207708, IMG submission 184340) | Corn, switchgrass and miscanthus rhizosphere microbial communities from Kellogg Biological Station, Michigan, USA - KBS K5-10-1 metaG... | ecosystem: Host-associated > Plants > Roots >...
GGAGCGCACCGTGAATGAGTTCACGGCCGAGGAGTACGCCGAGGAGTGGGACCTCGAGGCGCTCGTGAAGCAGATGGCGACGCTCTACGACACCGAGGTCACGGCCGACGAGCTCCGCGAGGATCTTGGCGAGCTCTCACGTGAGTCGCTCGTCGAGGACTTCCAGGAAGATGCGCGCGACTCCTATGCGGCGAAGGAAGAGGAGCTGACGCCGGATCTCATGCGTGAGCTCGAGCGCTTCGTGATCCTCCAGGTCGTCGACCAGCGGTGGCGTGAGCATCTCGACGCGATGGACTACATGCGTGAGGGCGTCCACCTGCGCGGCCTGGCACAGAAGGATCCACTCGTCGAGTACCAGCACGAGGGGCACATCATGTTCAGCGAGCTCGGGGCAGGGATCCACGAGGAGGTCGTGCTGACACTCTTCCATGCGCAGCTCGCGCCCGAGGAGGCGGACGAGCTCCAGCGCGCGCAGCAGGCGCAAGCGCAGGCCCTGAACGGCGGCGGGCTGCAGTACGAGCACGAGTCGCTGGCCGGCGCCGAGGCGATGCTTGCCGCAGGCGGTGCGAGCACCGGAAGCACGGCCACGATGTCGATGGCGGGCGGAAGCGGCACGACGTCGACGGCCGGCGCGCCGCGCCCGATCGTGAACACGGAACGCGACAACATCGGCCGGAACGAGCCCTGCTGGTGCGGCAGCGGCAAGAAGTTCAAGAAGTGCCACGGCGCTTGACCGCTTCGCGCCGCGCGAAAGCTTCGCTTTCGCGCGGTAGTTAGGTACGGCGCTTCGCGCTGAACGTGCGTGGGCGGAGCCCACGCACTCTTATTTGTCGTCTCGTTGGGCGGTTGTTCTCTTCCGTGCCGGCACGGGCGCGTCGCGGCCGCGCCGGCATCGGTTCGCCTACGCTAAGCCCGGCTTCGCCTGGTCTTAGCCTCCGGCATTGGTCTCGATGTGGGTTCGAAGCCGTAGACGCGTGGGTTCGAAGCTGGAAACAAATGACTAGGACCTGTGCCAGGGCTTGACTGGACACAGCTGAAGGTCGATCCTTTCGATGCTCACTCGAGCATCGTCTGACCGGGGCAGAGAGAGGAGGATGTGTGACCAAGCTCTTTCGCCTGTCCGGCTTGGCGGCGATCGCCGCAATCGTTTTTCTGCTCCTTCCCGTATCCGCTCTAGCGGATCCCACGACGTTGAAGATGAAGGACGACTGCGATCCGGTGACCTTCAACCTGGCCGTCCCGGCAAATCCGCCTACGTGTGTAGGCAATGGTGGCACGACGTTCACCGACTTCATCGGGCAACTCGTCGACCACAAGTTCGCCGGTGCGTGGAGGTTCTCACCGAACAGGGTCAAGATTGACGCGGGCAGCTCCCTGAGACTTGTGAACCAGGGCGGCGAGACACACACGCTCACCGAAGTAACACAGTTCGGCGGTGGTGGCATTGTCCCGGGCCTCAATCAAATTCTGTTCGGAACGCAGTTTCCGCCGACATTCTTCTTCGGTCCGTTCAACTTCGTTCCGGCCGGTGGAACAGCCTCGATCGGGCCCGACATCCTGACGCCGGGCAAGCATTTGTTGATTTGCGTGATCCATCCTTGGATGCACGAGACGGTCGTCGTCGAGAACAACGACAACTGAGCGCAAGGCAAGGGTCAGGTCTTGCACGAGGGCCTAGTGCCGGAGTGCGGGGCCTGACCCGCTCTTGGCTACCATCGACGTATGGCCGAAGAACATGCGCAGTCGCTGAACGAACAGCTCGAGGAAATCAGGGCCCAGCTCGCCTGGGTCCGTGATTATCTTTGACCCGGACGCACTTGCGGCGCGCCGCACCCAGCTAGAGGCCCAGATGGGCGAGCCCGGTTTCTGGGACGACCAGGAACGCGCGGCGCAGATCTCCACTGAACATTCGCGTGTCACGCGCAAGCTCGAACGTTACGAGCAGCTGACCCGTGACTTCGAGGACGCGCAGGAGCTCTTCTCGATGGACGGCGGAATGGAGGAGGAGATTGCAACCTCGATCGAGCCTCTGAGACGTGAGCTCGCGCTCCTCCAGGAAGACGCGCTCTTCTCAGGGGAGTACGACGCCGGCGACGCGGTCGTCACGCTTCAGTCCGACGTGGGCGGGACCGACGCTCAGGACTTCACCGAGATGCTTCTCCGCATGTACCAGCGCTGGGCCGAAAACCGCGGCTTCAAGAGCGAAGTGATCGAAGTGAGCCCCGGTGAAGAGGCGGGTCTCAAGTCCGCGACGTTCACCGTCGAGGGCGAGAACGCCTATGGGATCCTGCGGGCCGAGCGTGGCAAGCACCGTCTCGTACGGCAGAGCCCGTTCGACCAGGCCCATCGGCGGCACACGTCGTTCGCACAGGTGATCCCTGCGCCTCTCCTCTCACAGGACGGCGACGTCGCGATCGACGAGGGCGACCTGCGCATCGACACCTACCGAGCGCAGGGCGCCGGCGGCCAGCACGTCAACAAGACCGACTCCGCGGTCCGGATCACCCACCTCCCGACGGGCGTGGTCGTCCAGTGCCAGAACGAGCGGTCGCAGACCGCCAACAAGCAGACGGCGATGCGGATCCTCAAGTCCCGCCTCGCAGAGCTCGCTGAAGAGGAGCGAGAGCAGGAGCTGGCGAAGGAGCGGGGTGTGGTGAGCATGGGATTCGGCGGAAACCCGATCCGGAGCTACGTGCTCCACCCCTACCAGCTCGTCAAGGACCACCGGACCGACTTCGAGGTCGGGAACGCCCAGGGCGTGCTCAACGGCAACATCGATCCCTTTATCCATGCCTATTTGCTCGCCCGGGCGGCGGGGAACGTCGTCTAACCCTTCAGCTAGACTTGCCGACCAAGGCCGGTGCGCGCCCCCCAGGAACCCGCGCCCCCTCGAGAGAGACCCGTGGCGGACGTAACCCTTCAGACAGAGGAGATTCCAGGGGCCCCGGTCCCCGAGCTTCAGCCCGTCGAGGCCCCGGTCGCCGGGCCCGCGTCGATGATCGTGTTCGATTCGGTGACAAAGGTGTACGAGCCCGACGTCACCGCCCTCCGCGATGTCTCCTTTGTAATCGACAAGGGTGAGTTCGTCTTCGTCGTCGGGGCGTCGGGATCGGGCAAGTCGACGATCATCCGCCTTCTGCTCAAGGAGCTCGAGCCCACGCGCGGACGAATCTTCGTCGGCGGCCGCGACCTGACGCGTCTGCGCCGGTCGAACGTTCCCAAGCTACGCCGCAACGTCGGTTGCGTCTTCCAGGACTTCAAGCTCTTGCCGACGCGCACAGCGGCGGAGAACGTCGCCTACGCGTTGAAGGTGCAGGGTGAGAGCGCCGCCAACATTCGCCGCAAAGTTCCCGAGGTCATGAACATGGTCGGGCTCGCGCACAAGATGAACTCACTTCCCGATGAGCTCTCCGGTGGCGAGCAGCAGCGCGTCTCCATCGCGCGCGCCTTCGTGAACCACCCGCCGCTTCTGGTCTGCGACGAGCCGACCGGGAACCTCGACCCCGACACCTCGGTCGGGATCATGCAGCTCCTCTACCGAATCAACCGCGCCGGCACGACGATCCTGATGGCGACGCACGATCGCGAGATGGTCGACAAGATGCGTCGCCGCGTGATCGCGCTCGAGAACGGCAACCTTCTGCGCGACGAACGCCGCGGAGGCTACGAGTCCTAGGCGGATGGAACGTTTCAAGCTTCTCTTCAGTGAATCGCTTCGCTCGCTCGGTGCAAACGCGTCGACCACGCTCGCGGCGACGGTCACCGTTCTGATCGGGATGTTCCTGCTCGGCCTCTTCATCGCGTTCGGCACGTGGGTCGTCTCCTGGAGCGACCACGTCAAGCGCGAGCTCGTCGTGCACGTCTACTACTGCACGAGCGACACCTGCGCGAAGGAGGCCACCACCGCGCAGATGAACCACGTGGCAAACATCGCGTCCTCGAGCCCGCTGGTCAAGAGGATCGTGCCGGTCTCGAAGGAACAGGCACTCGCGCAGATGAAGAAGACGCACCCCGAAGAGGTCGGAGCGCTGCCGACGAACCCGTTCCCGAACGCGCTCACGGTCGTCCCGAAGCGTGGGGAGGACGTCGAGAAGGTCGCCTTGCTCTTCAAAGCCGATCCGGCCGTGGGGATCGACAAGATCGACTACGGCAAGAAGACGACACACCGTGTGCTCAAGCTCGCCCATGTGATCGAGATCTTCTTCATCATTGCGGTGGCCCTCCTGCTCCTCGCGTCGACCTTGCTGATCGCGAACACGATTCGCTTATCGATCTTTTCCCGCCGTCGGGAGATCGAGGTGATGAAGCTCGTCGGCGCCACCAACTGGTTCGTTCGCGGCCCGTTCATGCTCGAAGGCCTGTTGTGCGGCATCGCCGGCGCACTGGGCGCCGTGATCCTGCTCGTGATCGGCAAGGAGATCGCTCTTCCTTCGCTGCTCCACAGCGGACCGCTGAAGGCCGGTGACGACGTGAACGCGATCGCGTTCTCGCTGAACGCGCTGATCCTGCTCGGCACCGGGCTTCTGCTCGGCGCAGCCGGCTCCGGTTTGACCATCCGCCGGTTCCTCCGGGTCTAACTGAGCGACCTCTAACTGAGCAACGTACTAGTCGTCGAGGTCGACAAGCGCGGCAAGCTGCTGATCGGCGAGCCGTACTTCGTCCCGAACGTCCCGGTCACGATCGACCGCAAGGGCAGCGGGGACATCCGGCCCGGCGATCTGGTCGTCGTGCGCACCAACCGCGGCCGCGCGAAGCTCGAGCGCAAGCTCGGCAAGGCGAAGGACATCCAGGTCGTGCTCGAAGGGCTGCTTGTCCACGCAGGAGTTCGCACGGACTTCGAGCCCTACGAGGCGCCGCAGCCCGATCTCAGTGACCGCGTCGACCTGCGCGACCAGCTCTGCTTCACGATCGACCCGGAGACCGCAAAGGACTTCGACGACGCGATCGCCGTGCAGGCGGAGGGTGACGGCTTTCGCTGGTGGGTCCACATCGCCGACGTCTCGGCGTACCTCCCGGCCGGAGTGCCGCTAGATCGCGGTGCAGCGGAACGTGCGTTTTCGACGTACGTTCCGGGCCGGGTCGCGCCGATGCTTCCGCCCGAGCTTTCGGAGGATCGCTGCAGCTTGCGCCTGAACGAGGACCGGCTCTGCGTCACCGTCGAGATGCCGCCGAATGGGGAGCCGACCTTCTATCGCTCCATCATCCGGAGCAAGGCCCGGCTCACCTACGGGGAGGCCGAACGGCGTCAGGCCGAGCCTGCGGTCGTTGCTGCGCTCGAGCTCACCGACCGGCTGACGGCCGAGATGCGCGACCGGCGCTTCGCGCGCGGAGCACTGCGCATCGAGAGCCCGGAGATCAACTTCGAGTTCGACGGCAAGGGTGGCGTCGCACGTGCCTGGAAGGAGTCGGAGCCGACGGCGCACCGGCTGATCGAAGAGCTGATGATCGCCGCGAACGAGGCCGTCGCCGAGCTGCTGTCCTCGCGCAAGCGCCAAGCGCTCTACCGCGTGCACGAGCGTCCCGACCCGACCGCGATCGAGCTGCTGCTGACGAAGCTCGCCGACCTGGGGGTTCCGACGCCGCCCGCCCCTGAGCAGCTTTCGCCCGCGACGGCCGCGCAGGTGGCGGCGGACGTCAGTGAACGGGTCATGGACTACGTGCGGCGCTCCGGCCGTGGCGTCGAGGCATTTCCTTCGCTCGTCCTTCGCTCGCTGAAGCAGGCCCGCTACGACCCGGAGAACCTGGGGCACGCGGGCCTGGCGAGCCGGGCGTACTGCCACTTCACGTCGCCGATTCGCCGCTATCCCGACCTCGTCGTCCATCGTGCGCTCTTGAAGGAGCTCGGGCTCTCCGACGAGCCGCCACCCGCGGATCTGGAGAGCATGGCAGAGCACACCTCGACGCAGGAACGCGCCGCGGCGCAGGTCGAATACCTGGCCGACGAGCTCTGCCTCGGCTGGCTCCTCGATGCGACGCTCTACGAGCGGGGCTGGGACGACCCGTTCGAGGGCGAGATCGTCGGGATGATCGCCTCAGGGCTCTTCATCCGTTTCGGAGACGTGTTCGAGGGCTACCTGCCGGCCCGCCGGCTCGCGGGCGACTACTTCGAGCTCAACGACCTGGGAACGGCCATGGCAGGACGCCGGGGTGGCCGCACCTACCGCCTCGGCGACCCGATCGAGGTGCTGGTTGAGAAGATCGAGAAGGCCGAGGGCAAGGTCGAGCTCTCAGAGGCGCGCCGCACTCGCAAGTAAGGGATGCGTCGCCCTGCTAGCGCAGGATGACGAAGCTTCTGGTGCCGAGCAGGGTTCCGTAATTGGCGTCCTTGCGAGGCCCGACCCCGGGCCAGACGAACCACTCGTAGCGCCCGGGGCGGAGTGCGTACTTGCGCCCCCGGTACTTCCAGGCCTTCTTCAGAGCAAACGTCGGCTTCGTCGGCCACGCCGCAAGAATCCTGACGTTGTTGCGCAGGAGTTGCAGGTTGTAGTAGTCGGCCTCCGCATCCCGTGTCCAGACGAGTTTCGGTGGCTTCTTCAGCGTCGCCCCGTCTTTCGGGGAGCGCAACATGTTCCGATGTGGAACCGCGACGACCGCGACGCCGGCCGAACGATTCCCGGACGCATCGACGCACCTGATGACGTATCGGTATTCGATCCCGTTCTCGAGCCCCTGGTCCTCGTAGCGGCTCCCCTTTCCTGAGTAAACGACCTGTTCGCCGCTCCCGTCACTGTTCGACCGGCTCACGACGACGTGATCGCAGCCGGTCGGCGGCTGCCATGTGAGGGTGAGCGCGCCGTCGAGCACGGCAACCCCGACATTGTCGACGTTGGACGGAAGCGACGCGACGACGACCGGCGGCAGCGGAGGAGCATTGGCCTCGGGTGGCGGAAGAACGGTGAGCGGCACATCGCGTATCGTCCCGTTGCCGCTGAAATCGCGAGCGTAGAATCTGATGGTCGTCGTTCCCACGGGGAGGAGGGAATGGATATCGCTCCCGACGACGGGATGGGGGTCGACGATGTCGGTCGCGCGCGCGGCCTGGACGAACGCGACCACCCCCGGGTCGGAATCGCTTGCTCCGAGCGCGGATGACGCATAGACGCTGTGCGGACCCGGTGTGAGAAGCGTGGGAGCCGTTGTGTCGTGCACAGTCACCGTGAACGATGCCTGCCCCTCATGCCCCGCCAGATCGGTAGCCGTGCAGGTCACTGGCGTGTCGCCGAGCGGGAAGGTCGATCCGGGCACCGGGGTGCAGGTGACTGGGCGCGGGCCGTCGTTGTCGTCTGACGCAGTCGGCGGCGTGTAGTTCACCGCTGAGCCGTTCGGCCCGTTTGCCTCGACTATTACTCCGGACGGCACGTTCGCAAAGGACGGAGGGTTGTCGACCGGCGTGGTCGTCGTGACATCGGTCGTCGTTGCGTCCGTTGTCGTTGCGTCCGTTGTCGTTGCGTCCGTCGTCGTTGCGTCCGTCGTTGTCGTCGTCGTCGTGTCCGTGGAGGTTGAGTCGGTCTCGGCGAGCCAGACGTATCCCGCTCGGTCGAAGGAGCCGCTAGCCGACCAGCCCGCAGCCCCGAGCGCGAGGAAGAGGGCGCAGAAAAGCACTACACGCATCTAGGCCCGGGTCATGAGGTAGAGCATGAGGATAATCGCGAGGAGAGCCACCCCGATCAGCGTCATATCGACCTGTCGCTCCGATCTGAAAGTCGCGACCTGGTGCCATGGGAGTGCTCTCGCCGGAATCAAGGCGAACGAGAAGCAAGCCGTCGCGATCACCAAACCGAGGATGAGCACAAGGGAGCTGACGTCGAATGAGCTGGTGGACTTCGGGCCGGCTTGGTTGCGGAAACTGAGGGGCGCTCCGAGCGTCCGTTGCGGCGTCAACGTGACTGCGGGCGCCGCTTGCGGGTGTCGGGCCGCCGCCTTTCGATGAACTTTGTGGGCTTGGATCTTGGCTTTCTTCGGTTGGACCGTGACCGGGTGCGACACAACGCTGGGCGAAGCGGCAGAAGTTGAGGCAACCGGCGAGACTTTGATTCGCGCGGGTGGCGTCTTTCGGGGCGTGCTTTTCGGGGTCGGCGACTTCTGACGTGGAGGCTTCACCACCCGCGGCGATGGATCAGGGGCCGGCACCGGCGCGGGCAGCGTCGGCGTCGACACGGTGGTCGGCGGCGGGTCGTCCGCGCGTCCAGTACTCGAGGTGGTGAGGGCGAGAGCGCCGCCGGCAAGAAGTAGTGCGAGGAGAGGCAGCGCCGACCGCCATCCCCAGAAAGGACACTTTAGTACTTGCAACCCTTCAAGTCCTCCCTTTCGAGACCCCAGAACGGCGATTGTAGACGGAATCGGAGCCGCTTGAGAGCGCCGAGGAGTCCGGAGAGAAGGCCCAGGAGAGGCGGCCTTTTCACAGGCAGGCCGCACTCGGAGGTAGGGAAAACCGTAACGCTTTCGCCCGTCTTGTAGTCGAGACTCAGGACATGAAGAAGCGACTGTTCATCATCTTGCTCGTCATCGCAGCCCTGCTTCTCGCAGGCCTCGGAACGATCATCGGCACGGGCGGCGACTGATGCTGTCTCTCACAGTCGCTGCCCCGCTCGCCTTCCTGCCGATCGTCAGCCTCATGGCGACGCTCCGCTGGATGGCCGTCTCGACGACCCGGTAGCCCTACTTCTTTTTCTTCTTCGGCTTTGCCGGTTTCGGCGTCTTCGTGATCTGGAACGTGGCGGGTCCCATGAGGGGCCCGTACTTGACGTTCGCACGGGCGCCGTAGCCGGGCCAGACGTACCAGGTGTAGGTGCCCTTGGCGATCTTGTAGCTCTTGCCTTCCCACTTCCAAGGGCTCTTGAAGTTTAGAGACGGCCCGGTCGTCCAGGTGCTAAGGATCTTCCGCGGTTCTGCCGTGGTGCTCTGAAGGAGGAGCGTGCCCCCGAGGAAGAGCTGGAAGTTGTAGTACGACGCCTTCGGATCGCGGGCCCAGGCGAACCTCTTGGGGATCGTCGCGAGGCGGGCCCCGTCGGCGGGAGTCCGGAGTGGCTGGAAGTGCGGCGTGATGTTGATGCCGACTCCCTCGGACTTGTTGCCGTTCTTGTCGAGCGAATGCACGACGTAACGGTACGAGACGTCATTCGTCACGCCCTTGTCGACGTAGGAGGTGCCGGTGCCGTGGTAGACGACGGTGCCGGTTGCGTTGACGCTCGAGAAGGCGGCATTCGTTCCTCGCTCGATCTCGACGGCGGCAAAGTCCGAAACCTTGGGATTCGTCCACTTGAGAGTGGCACGCCGGTCGCCACCCTTGCCCACGAGTCCGGTGACGTTGGCAGGCGGAGTGTTTTCGGTAGGTGGAGGCAGCGCAGGCGGCGTCGTGCCGGGCGCCGGCTTCGGAAGAATCGTGAGCTTGGCTTGTGCTTTGGTCTTGTTCCCGCTCGCATCCGTTGCGGTGAAGTGCACCGTTGTCGTTCCGACCGGGAAGAAGCTCGGCGTGTCCGTCGCGAGCGTCGGATGCGGATCCGCGATGTCGCTGACGTGAGCCCCGAAGACGAACTTCTGGACGCTGTCGTCCGACGGGAAGGTGCCAGAGTTCTCAACCGCATACGCGCTGAAGTCACCGGGTGGATTCAGGGTCGGCGGGGTCGTGTCGACAACATGGATCTTGAACGTGGCAGTGCCTGTGTTGCCTCGCCCGTCCGACGCCGAGCAGGTCACGGTCGTGGTGCCGAGGGCAAAGGTGGAGTTTCGTGCCGGTGCGCAGGTGACCAGCCGCGGCTCTCCGAGGTCGACCGCCGTTGGCGGGACGAAGTCGACTATCGAGCCGGCAAAGCCGTTCGCTTCCACAGTCTTGTCAGCCGGGACATTGCTCAGGACCGGCGGTGTCGTATCGGCAACGGTGACCTTGAATGTCTTGCTCGCGCTGTTGGTGTGTGAGTCCGTCGCATTGCAGGTAACTGTCGTTTGCCCGATCGGGAAGGTCGTTCCCGAGGCCGGCGAACAACTCGAAGTCGAGACCGCGTCGTCGGGATCTGTCGCGCTGAACGCGTAGGTGACGGCCGCGCCATTTGGCCCAGTTGCCTCGGCGGTGATGTCGGCCGGCACCGTGATCGCAGGCGGCGTGTGGTCCGCCACGATGACGTGGAACGTCGTCGAGGCCGAGTGACCGCTTGGGTCACTCGCCGAGCAGCTGACGAGCGTCGACCCGATCGGGAACGTTGAGCCCGAGGCAGGCGTGCAGTTGACCGCGACCACGCCGGCTACGGCATCCGTCGCAGTCGGGTTCGTGTACGTCACCACGGTGCCGCCGGGGGCCGCATTCGCATTCACATCTGGCGCTGGACCGAAGACCGGAGGCAAGCTGTCCTGGACCGTCACTTTGAACGACTTACTCGCGCTATTGCCTGCGCCATCCGTCGCCGTACAGACGACAGTCGTTTCACCGACAGCGAACGTCGACCCCGACCCGGGTACGCAGTTGACCGGTACCGATGCCCCGAGATCGGTCGCCGTCGGGGTGCTGAAGGTCACAGTCCGTCCGCTCGACGATGTCGCCTCCTGGGAAATGTCGCTCGGCACGTTGCTGATCACAGGATCAGTGGTGTCCTGGACCTTAACGTTGAACGACGCTGACGAGGTGTTCCCGTGCGTGTCGGTTGCCGAGCAAGTGACAGTGGTCGTCGTGATTCCGAAGGTCGACCCCGATGGAGGTGAGCACGTCACCCCGGCCGGCCCCGACACGGCGTCGCTTGCAGTCGGGTTGGTGAATGTCACTACGGCGCCCGAGCCCGACGTAGCCTCGGTCGTGACGTTGCCTGGGACGCCACTGATCACGGGTCCGATCGTGTCCACGACACTGACCGTGAACGACGCCGATGAGTCGTTGCCGTGCGAATCACTGGCGTTGCAGGTCACGGTGGTGTTACCGAGGCCAAATCCCGTTCCCGACGCGGGAGTGCAGCCGAAGCTCGCGACCGCGTCGTCCGGATCGCTCGCCGAGGCGGAATAGGTCACTGTGGCACCAGAGCCGCTGGTCGCCTCTACAGAGAAGTCTCCAGGCGTCGTGATAGTCGGGGCCGTGTTGTCGGGCGGAGGCGGCTGCGGAGTAACGGTAATCGTGAAACTTGCCGGGGTGGCGGTGTTGCCGGCGTCGTCAGTGGCTGTACAGGTCACTGTTGTGGTGGTGATTGGGAAGGTCTCTCCCGAGGCGTGGTCGCATCCGTGTGCTGCAAGGTCGCCATTGGGGTCGCTGAAGTCCACGGTGAATGTAACGACCGCCCCATCGCTGCTGGTGGCCTGCTTAGTGATGTCCGGAGGCACGGTGATCACCGGTGGGTCGCCGTCGAGCAGACGCAGACTGCGATCCGTCATCGCTGACGCCAGCGGCGTCCCGCACAGGAGCACAAAGGCGCAGACCGCCACTAGCCATCTGATCGTCATCCTCGGAGACCCCCTCCTCAAGGGTTATGGCCCACCGGTCAAGATCAAGGCAAAGGCGGTTGCAACCAGAAGCGCAAATCCGGCCAACGTCAAATCGAGCTGGCGGTCCGAGACGAACACTGCGACCGGGCGCCACGGAACGCGGTTCGCCGGTATCACGGCAATCGACAGGGAGGCGATTGCGAACGACAGTGCGATCACGATGAAAATGGACGCGAGGCCTCCCGATGCAGGTGACTTCGGGTGGAGCGGGTTGCTCGAGCCGATCGAGGCTCCCGAAACCTGCGGCGGGGTAGTGATCGTGGGAACGACGGCCTGCGGCTTCTTCGCCACGACCTTCTTTCGGTGGGCCTTCTTCTTCGGTTGTACGTGCTTGCG
>Ga0207708_10003372_pt1 | contig 11782 bp, 9 predicted proteins | sample KBSK5101metaG_FD_184340 | JGI IMG/M metagenome (GOLD analysis project Ga0207708, IMG submission 184340) | Corn, switchgrass and miscanthus rhizosphere microbial communities from Kellogg Biological Station, Michigan, USA - KBS K5-10-1 metaG... | ecosystem: Host-associated > Plants > Roots >...
GTGAGGATCGTGCTCGCCGCGGGGAACGTGACGAGCGCGATGCCCTGCACGACGCCGGCGGCGTTGACGACCCTCGTCTCGGCTGACGTCGCCATCGTCGGCCGAGACGCTGCTACCGCAGCCGCTCGAGCAAATGGTCGCCCACGCGGAGCGAGTTCGCCATCGCCGTGAGGGCCGGATTCACCGCACCGATGCTCGGGAAGACGCTCGTGTCGACGACGTAGAGGTTGTCGAGCTCGTGCGCCTTGCAGTTCACGTCGAGCACCGACGCGCCCGGATCGGTACCGAACCGGCAGGTACCCGCCTGGTGCGCGCAGCCGGCGACCGGGATGTCGTTCTTCATGTACGCAAAGCGGTGGATGAGGTGGCCCGGGTTCATGTCCAACTCCCCGAGCAGCGACTTGACCTTCGCGTAGAGCCGCTTCTTCGCCTCCAGGTTCGTCTCCGTATAGGTGAGCGTCAGCTTGCCGTCGCGGCCGACCGTGACCCGGTTGTCGGGCCGTGGGAGATCCTCGGTCGACAGCCAGAAGTCGATCGCATGGCGCGCCATCCGCTCGAGCGTCCACTCCGGAGCCAGCTTCGTGTCGCGCGGTCGCTCGCCGCGGAACATCGGCGCCGTCGACTTGCCGACCATCTGGACGTTGCCGAGCGGGTACTCGAAGTCGTCGTCCCCGAAGTAGAAGTCGTTGAGCCCGAGCGTCTTCTGATACGCGGTCGCGTTCTCCTCGCGCGAGAGCGCAAGGACGGCGGTCGAGTCGTGGAACATGTAGTGGCGGCCGACCTGATCCGAGCCGTTCGCGAGACCATTCGGGTGCTTGTCGCTTGCCGACTGCAACAGCAGCTTGGCCGTGTTGGCGGCGCCGCACGCCACCACGACGACGTCGCCCGCGAACCGCTCCTCGGCCCCGTCCCCCTCGACGACCACCTCGGTGACGGCGGTGCCTTCCCCGTTCGTCTCGAGCCTGACGACTTTCGCGTTCGTCCGAAGCGTCACGTTCGGGTGCTCGAGGGCCGGCCGGACGCCGAGCACCTCCGCGTCGGATTTCGCGTGCACGAGGCACGGGAAGCCGTCACACGTCGCGCAGCGAATGCACGTGCTGAACGGTGGGTTGGACTCGTCGAGCATGATCCCGCACGGCGCGTGGAACGGCCGGTAGCCGGCTGCCGCGAGGTCGTCGGCGAGCTGCTGGATCCGCGGCTCGTGCGACACGGCGGGATGCGGATACGGCGCGCTCGCGGGAGGCTCGGTCGGATCCTCCCCGCGGGCGCCGTGCACGTGGTAGTGCTGCTCCGCGAGCGTGTAGTACGGCTCCAGGTCGTCGTAGGAGATAGGCCAGGCGGGCGAGATGCCGTCGTGGTGCCGGAGCTCGCCGAAGTCCTCCTTGCGAAGCCGGTACAGCGCGGCGCCGTAGAGCTTCGTCGCGCCTCCGACGAAGTAGTGCACGCCGGGCTGGAAGGGCTTGCCGCCGGCGTCGTACCACGTTTCCGGAGAGACGTAGCGGTTGTCCACGAACACGTCCTGGTCCGACCAGTTCTGCGGCTCGCGCCGGAGCCAGTCGCCCCGCTCGAGGAGCAGGATGCGCTTGCCGGACGGCGCGAGGTGACGGGCAAGCGTCCCGCCTCCGGCGCCCGTCCCGATGATGACGACGTCGTAGCTGTCCATTCGCGTCTCCCTCCTACGTCACGGCGGCCGCAGCGGGCTGGTCCGTCGCGGTGATCGGTTTCGTGATCTCCTCGAGCGATTTGCCCTCGGCCTTGATCCCGATCGCGAGCTCGACGATCCCGCCGAGGACCATGATCGCTCCCCCGATCACGTAGCCGATGAACAGCCCGGTCGTATCGGAGCCGTCGCCGATCAGCCAGCCGTAGAAGACGGGGCCGAACGCTCCGAAGACCTGCGCGATGGCGAAGAAAACCGCGATCGCCTCGGCGCGGATCTCGATCGGCCACGTCTCGCTGACGGTGAGGTAGGCGGCACTCGCCCCTGCGGAGGCGAAGAAGAAGATGACGATCCAGCAGAACGTCTGCGTCGTCGCGTCGAGGTGGCCATCGTTGAACATCCAGCCGCTGATCGCGAGCAGGAGGCCCGAGATGATGTACGTGCCCGAGATCATCGGCTTCCTGCCGACGCTGTCGAAGAGTGGAGCGAGGATGAGCGGCCCGCACAGGTTGCCGACTGCGAAGGCAAGGCCGTAGAGGGGCACCTTGTCGGCCGCCACGCCGTAGAACTTGACGAGCACCAGCCCGTAGGTGAAGTAGATCGCGTTGTAGAGGAACGACTGGGTGATCATCAGCGTCGCGCCGAGCACCGCCCGCCTGGGGTACGTGCGGAAGACGAGGCCCAGGAACATGACGTAGCCGTAGCGCTTCTCGGGAGTGAGCTCGAGCGCCTGCGAGTCGTCGACGGGCTCGATCTCCTGGCCCGACTTTCGTACCGCCTCCTCGATGCTCGCGATGTTCCTCTCGGCCTCCTCCATGCGCCCGTGGGTCATCAGCCAGCGCGGGCTTTCGGGGAGGGTGCGCGCCACGATGATCACGACGATCGCGAGCACGGGGCCCATCAGGAACGCGAGCCGCCAGCCGACGTTGGGGGCGAACGCGTTCAGGAAGATGAGCGAGGCGAACGAGCCGAGGATCGCGCCGGCCCAGTAGCTGCCGTTGATCCAGATGTCGACCCGGCCCCGGTACTTCGAGGGCATCATTTCGTCGATCGCCGAGTTGATCGCCGCGTACTGGCCGCCGATGCCCATCCCCGCGATGAACCGCGTCCCGTAGAACCAGGCGAGCCACACCCAGCCGCCGTCGTTGATCGTGAACGCTGCGAGCCCGGTGCCGAACAGGTACAGGAGCAGCGTGATGATCAGCAGCCGCTTCCGTCCCAGCTGGTCGGACTTCCGTCCGAAGTACAGCGCACCGACGACCTGCCCGACGAGGTAGATCGATGCGATCATTCCGACCTGGCTCGAGGTCATGTCGAGCGTGTCGGGCTGGACCAAGACGCCCGTGACGGAGCTCGCGATCGTGATCTGCAGCCCGTCGAGGATCCACGCCGCGCCCAGTCCCGCCACCATGCGGGTGTGGAACGGCGACCAGCTCAGGCGGTCGAGCCGCGCCGGGATCGTGCTTCTGATCGTCATCCCCTTTGCCTCGACCGAGCTCATCGGTCTCTCCTTCCTCGCTCTTTCGGTGGGTCTAGTACTGCTGCAGCATCTCGGGGACGATGATTCGGGCTGCGGCCTCCATCAGCGCCAGGTGGGAGAAGGCCTGCGGGAAGTTGCCGAGGTGCCGGCCCGTGTCGGCGTCGAACTCCTCGGCATAGAGGCCGAGCGGCGATCCGATCCGCAGGAGCCGCTCCATCAGGTCGCGTGCCTGCTGCAGCTCGCCGACGATCGCGAGGGCCGAGACGAGCCAGAAGGAGCAGATGAGGAACGTCCCCTCCTTGCCGGACAGGCCGTCGTCGGTCTCGTCCGTGCGGTAGCGGAGGACGAACCCGTTCTCGGTCAGGTCGGTCGCGATGGCCGCGACGGTCGCATGGAGTCGATCGTCGTCGCCGGGGAGGAACTCGAAGATCGCTGCGAGCAGCACCGAGGCGTCGAGGGCGTCCGTCGCATAGTGCTGGCGAAGCACGCCCTTGTCGGAGACGCCGTGCTCGAGGATGTCCGCACGGATCTCGTCCGCGGTCGCCCTCCAGGCAGCCGCCTTGTCCTGGTCACCGCGGATCGTCGCGAGGTCGGACGCGCGGTCGAGCGCCACCCAGCACATCAGCTTTGACGACACGTACTGCTGCGGCGCCCCGCGGGCCTCCCAGATCCCCTGGTCGGGCTCGCGCCAGACCTTCGTGGCGCACTCGGCCTGCGTCTCGACGATAGGCCAGAGTCGCTGCGGCAGCCGGTCGCTCTTGCGTGTGTGGAGCAGGATCGAGTCGAGCACGGCACCGAAGACGTCGTTCTGGCGCTGGTCGTACGCGCCGTTGCCGATCCGCACGGGGCGTGCTCCGGCGTATCCCGTGAGGTGGTCGAGGGTCGATTCCGACAGGTCACGGCGACCGTCGATGCCGTACATGATCTGGAGCGCACCGTCGCTGTTCGGCTCGAGGTCGGCGACGAACTGCATGAACTCGTCGGCCTCCCAGTCGAGGTTCAGCCAGTGCAGCGCCTGCAGCGTGAAGGTCGTGTCGCGCATCCACGTGTAGCGGTAGTCCCAGTTGCGCTCGCCCCCGGGCGTCTCGGGGAGCGAGGTCGTGAGGGCTGCGACGGTCGCGCCGGTCGGCATGTAGGTCAGGCCCTTGATGGCCAGCGCGGAGCGCTGGATTGGGTCGCGCCAGCGGTGGTCGGGGATCCGTGCGCGCCCGAGCCAGCCGCGCCAGAAGCGCGTCGTGGCGGCCATCCGCTCCTCCGCCTCCTCGACGGTCCGCGGGCCGGCGAGCCCCTCGGCCCAGGTCATGCAGCAGAACGCGTGCTCTCCCGCCTCGAGGACGTGCCGGCCGCGGACGCGGTTCCCCTCGATCCCGAGCGCGAGATCGGACAGGAGGCGAAACGTCTGCCCGGCACCCGTCGCGTCGGCTGCGTGGAGGTCGTCCGCGGCCATCGTCCACGCGGCCGGCGTCCGGCCGTAGTCGAACGCCGGCTCGCAGATGACCTCGACCTCGACCCGGCCCTCGATGCACTCGAGCGTCCGGACCAGCATGTGATCGCCGTCCTCGTCGGCCGGCGGCCGCGTGTGGGGCGTCACTGCGTCGGCTCCCGCGTACGGCCCCATCGTCAGGGCGTCCCTGACGACGATCCAGCCCATCGGCGTCTTCCAGGTCGTCACGAGGATGTTCGTCCCCGGCTCGTAGCTTCGCGCCGAGGGATGGTTGATGCCGTACGGCCCGACGCGCATGAACCCGGCCTGCCGGTCCAGCAGGCTGCCGAAGACGCTCGGCGCGTCGAAGGCGGGGAAGCAGAGCCAGTCGATCGCCCCGTCGGCCGCGACGAGGGCGCCGGTGTGGCAGTCCGAGAGGAACGCGTAGTCGGCAATGGGCGGGAACGGCGACGGCGCCGCGGCGCTCTGCGGTGCTCCGGCGCCCGCGCTCTTCTTCGTGTCGCTCATGACGCCAGCCACGGTCCGTGCCAGCGGCCGAAGCCGGCCACGAGCTTGTCGGCCGCCTCGGGGCCCCATGAGCCGGGCGCGTACGCGTGCACCGGCGGGGGCGCGTCGAGGAGCGGTTGCATGATCCGCCATTGCTCCTCGATGCCGTCCTGCCGGGTGAAGCGGGTGGCATCGCCGACCATCGCGGCGTGGAGGAGCACCTCGTACGGCGTTGCGCCCTCGCCGCCCTCGCCGGCGAACTCCATGTCGAGCTCGATCCGGGAGGCGCCCGGGGCATCGGCCCGGTGCGCCGCGAGGATCGCCCTGATCCCCGTCGAGGGGTCGAGCTTGACGACGATCTGGTTGGGCTCGGAGGAGGCGATCCCGAAGCCGAGCCGCGGCGGATGCTTGAAGACGACGCGAACCTCGGTCTGCGTCGTTGGGAGGCGCTTCCCGGTGCGGATGAAGAACGGCACGCCCGACCAGCGCCAGTTCTCGATCTCCAGGCGGAGCGCCGCGTACGTCTCGGTCGTCGAGTCGGCGGCGACGCCGTCGATCCCGAGGTAGCCCTCGTACTGCCCGCGGACGTAGTGGGAGGGGTCCGCCTCCAGCACCGCGCGGAACAGCGCCACCTGGGAGTCCTTGATCGTCGCCAGGTCGCCGCGGGACGGCGGCTCCATCGCCGTCGCGGCGACGACCTGCATCAGGTGGTTGACCACGACGTCGCGGAGCGCGCCGACGGGGTCGTAGAAGTGGCCGCGATCCTCGACGCCGAAGTCCTCCGCCATCGTGATCTCGACGCACTCGATGTGGTCCCGGTTCCAGATCGGCTCGAAGATCCGGTTCGCGAACCGCAGGTAGAGGATCTCGTCGAGGCCCATCTTCCCGAGGTAGTGGTCGATCCGGAGGAGCTGCGACTCGTCGATGTACTGGTGCAGCTCCGCGGCGAGCGCGCGCGCCGACTCGCCGTCGTGCCCGAACGGCTTCTCGACGACGATCCTCGCGTTCGTCGTCAGACCGGCCTCCGCAAGCCCCTGGACGACCCGGCCGAAGAGGAACGGCGGGATCTCGAGGTAGAAGACGGGGCTCTCGGCACCGGAGATCGCGGCGGCGACGCGCTCGTACGCCGCCGCGTCGCCGAAGTCGCCCTGGACGTACGAGAGCCGCTCCGCGAAGCGCTCGAACACCGCCTCGTCGAGCTGCTCGCCGGTGCCGACGATCGAGTCGCGGGCGCGCTGCACGAGCTGGTCGATCGTCCAGTCGTCGACGGCGACCCCGACGATCGGGCACCCGAGCAGTCCGCGCTGCTCGAGCCGGTACAGCGAGTGGAACGTCATCACCTTGGCCAGGTCCCCGGTGATCCCGAAGACCACGAGCACATCCGCAGGGCTGTCGTTCGACGTCGGGCTAGCCACGTCGCGTCTCCTCTCGCTCGGTCTGCTCACTCGTCCTCGGCAACGCTGATCCGGCCCACGCGCTGGTGCGTCAGCTCGCTTCCGGCCCAGTCGACGACCGCCTTCGCGCGGTCCTCGTTCGTGGGGAGGAGCGCGAGGTGCACGGCCCGCCAGGCGAACTGCGCCTTGTGCCCCTTCATCGTCCTCCCGCCGAGCATCTGGACGACCGCCGCGTTGCGTCCGATCGCGGCCATCGTGCCCTTGTCGCGGTACGCGAACGGCTTCGTCGCCTTGCCCGCCACGCGGCGGGCGATCGACTCGCCGGCGTGCTCTCCCGACTGGAGCGCGACCGAGCCGAGCTGCGGAAGCACCTGCTGCACCTTCGCGTCGGTGATCGCCGCGATGTCCCCGACGACGAAGACGCCCGGGTGGCCGGGGAGCTCGAGGTCGGGACCGACGGCGATCCGGTCGCCGCGCTGCAGCTCGATCCCGAGCGACCGGACGAGGCTGTTGCCCTGGAGACCCGCGCCCCAGACGAGCGTGTGCGCGGGAATCACCTCGCCCGAGGCGAGCGTGACGCGCGTCGGCGAGACCGATTGCACGCGCGCGCCGGTGACGACCTCGACCGTCCGCTTCTCGAGCGCCTCGCGCGCGTACTTCCGGAGGTTCGGCTTGAACATCGCGAAGATCTCGTCGCCCGCCTCGACCAGGACGATGCGCACGTTCTCCTGCGGGATGGTCGGGTAATCCTTGTCGAAGTTCGTCCGGTAGAGCTCCGCGAGCGCCCCTGCCGTCTCGACGCCGGTCGGGCCGCCGCCGACGACGACGGCGTTGAGCGCTCCGTCCTCGATGAGGCTCGGGTCCTTGTCGGCCGCCTCCCAGCGCTCGAGCACGTGGTTCTTCAGCCTGAGCGCGTGGGGCAGGGTGTACATCGGGAAGGCGTGCTCGGCGGCGCCCTCGGTCCCGAAGAACGTCACCTCCGCGCCCAGCGCGAGCACGAGGTAGTCGAAGGCGATCGGGTCGAGACCCTCGAATCGAGCCTCCTTCGCCCCGAGGTCGATCTCGGTGATCGGAGCCGTGTGGATCACGGCGTTGTCTTGGTCCTTGACGAGATCGCGGAGCGAGTGCCCGACGGCTGTCGTCTCGAGGAGGCCCGTCGCGAACTGGTAGAGCAGCGGCTGGAAGGTGTGGTAGTCGTGCCGGTCGACGACCACGACGTCGACGTCCGCGCCGCCGAGCTTGCGGGCTGCGCCGATCCCGGCAAAGCCGCCGCCCAGGACGAGAACACGGGGACGTGACTGCGTGCTCAAGCGCCGAGCATGACAGATGACGCACAAGTCGCGAAATCGGCCACCCAACCTCACAGGTGCGGTGAAACATGACCTCAGCCGCGAAGAGTGAGATGATGCGGTCCCGATGAGCTCGCTCGCGGTCACGACGGTCGACCTGGCGCGGATCCAGTTCGCGACGACCTCGCTGTACCACTTCCTCTTCGTCCCGCTGACCCTCGGGCTCGCACCGCTCGTGGCGGTCATGCAGACGCTCTGGTATCGCGGCGGGGACGAGCGCTGGCTCCGCCTGACGCGCTTCTTCGGGACCCTGATGCTGATCAACTTCGCGATCGGCGTCGCGACCGGGCTCGTGCAGGAGTTCCAGTTCGGGATGAACTGGTCGATCTACTCGGAGTACGTGGGCGATGTGTTCGGCGCGCCGCTCGCGATCGAGGGGCTCGCCGCGTTCATGCTCGAGTCGACCTTCCTCGGGCTCTGGATCTTCGGCTGGGACCGGCTCTCGCGCCGCGTCCACCTGGCGACCGTCTGGCTCTTCGCCCTCGGCAGCTGGGCGTCGGCGTTCTTCATCATCTCGGCGAACTCCTGGATGCAGCGGCCCGTCGGCTCCAAGGTCACCGACGGCCGGGCCGAGCTGACGGACGTCTGGGAGCTCTTCTCGAACCGCTTCGGGATCTGGGCCTACATCCATGTGCTGCTCGTCGGGCTCACGACGGCGTCGGTCGTGATCTTCGGCGTTGCCTGCTGGCACTTCGTTCGCGGCCGAAACCAGGAGCTGTTCCGCCAGGCGGCGAAGCTCGCCCTGATCGTCGGCGTCCCGATCTCGGCGGTGAACCTCGGCATCGGCAGCCAGATGGGCGTCGTCGTGACGGACTACCAGCCGATGAAGATCGCCTCGACGGAGGCGCAGTGGGACACCTGCCAGCCCTGTGCGTTCTCGCTGTTCCAGATCGGCGGCTTCACGGAGGACGACCAGACGCCGTCGTTCTCGATCCAGATCCCACACCTCCTGTCGATCCTCGCGACCCTTTCCTGGGACGGCGAGGTGAAGGGGATGAACGGGCTGCAGGCAGCGGATCAGTCGCAGTACGGAGCCGGTGACTACATCCCGCCGGTGCGGGCGACCTACTGGAGCATGCGGGTCATGGCCTACGCCGGCACGCTCGTCTTCCTCGTCCTCGCGCTCGGCGCCTTCCTCTACCGGCGTGGGAGGCTTGCCACGACGCGCTGGTTCCTGTGGCTCGGCGTCCTGACCATCCCACTTCCATACGCGGCGGCGCTCGCCGGCTGGGTGCTCTCGGAGGTGGGGCGACAGCCGTGGATCGTGTGGGGCCTCTTGAAGACGGCGGACGCCAACTCGCCGAGCGTCTCGACGGCCACCATCGCGACGAGCCTCGGCGTCTTCGTCGCCCTGTACGTCGCGCTCCTGGTCGTGGACTTCGTGCTCATGCGCCGCTACGCGCGCGTCGACCCGCCCGAGCTCGGCGGCGAGGGCGACGAGTTCTCCCTGCCGGCCGTGGAGTACTGATGGACCTCGAGACCTTCTGGTTCTGCCTCATCGTCGTCGTCTGGGCCATGTACTTCCTGCTCGAAGGGTTCGACTTCGGTGTCGGGATGCTGCTGCCTTTCGTCCCACGTTCGGGCGAGGAGCGGAGCACGACACTGCGAACGATCGGACCGGTCTGGGACGCGAACGAGGTCTGGCTCGTCGTGGCCGGAGGTGCCACGTTCGCGGCGTTCCCGGCCTGGTACGCGACGATGTTCTCGGGCTTCTACCTGGCGCTCCTGCTCATCCTCTTCTTCCTCATCGTCCGCGTGGTCTCGTTCGAGTGGCGCTCGAAGAGCGAGAGCCCACGCTGGCGCGCCACATGGTCGTGGGCGAACACGATCGGGAGCTTCGGCGCGCCGCTCCTCTGGGGCATCGGCCTCGCGAACCTCCTCGGCGGAGTGCCGATCGACTCGGACGGCCACTACGCCGGCACCTTCTGGGATCTCTTCTCGCCGTACACGGTCGTCGCCGGGATCGCGGTGGTGGCGCTCTTCGCCTTCCACGGCGCGACGTTCCTCACCCTGCGGACGATCGGCGACCTCCACGACCGCGCGGAGCGCGCGGCGCTGCGCCTCGCAATCCCCGCGGCCGCGCTCGGGGCCGTCTACGTCGTCTGGACGGTGGCGATGGCGATCGACCGCAACGACAAGGATCTCTTCCCGCCGGCGCTCCCGGCCGCCGTCGCGATCGTCGCCCTCGCGCTCGCCGTGGTCTTCATCCTGCGCGGACGCAACGGCCGGGCGTTCACGATGACCGGGCTCGGGATCGTCGCCGCGGTCGCAACGCTCTTCACGAGCCTCTACCCACGGGTGATGGTCTCCAGCCCCGACTTCGGCAACAGCCTGACCGTCGAGGGGGCCGCCTCGTCGCACTACGCGCTCGCGGTGATGAGCGTGGTCGCCGTGATCTTCGTGCCGGTCGTCCTGCTCTACCAGGGGTGGACGTACCACGTCTTCCGCCACCGGGTGGGGGGCGACGCGGTGAACTCGTAGGCGTGGCGAGCGATCACCACAGCGCGTACCTGGCCAGGGCCCTCGCGGCGCTCGCGCCGGAGGGCCGGGCGCGGGTCGACGAGCTCCTGGCGCAGCTCGCAGAGGCCGCGCGGGCGGACGAGCGCGTGGTGGGGTTCGCGGCTGCCCGGCAGGCGGAGGTCGCGGCCGGCCGGGCCGACCCCGAGCCCGCGAACAGCCTCACGGAGCAGGAGCTCGACGTGCTGCTCGGCGGCTTCCTGCGGATCCGCGACCAGGAGCAGCGCGACGACGTCGCCGACTGGGCGAACGCCGTCGTCGCGCTGCTCGAGGACGCGCTGGCCGAGCTGAAGGAGGACGGGCGAGGCTGAGGCCGCGCCCGAGCCGCCCTACTCCTTCTCGAGCTCCGCCGCCTCGAGCGCGAAGCCGAGCGCGCGCACGATGTTCCCCGTCGCGGTGGCGATTCGCGCCGTGCCGACGATCGGGGCGATCGCCGCCAGCACGCCCTGCACGTCCTCGAGCTCGAAGCCGAGCTCGCTCGCCGCGCCGAGGTTGAGGACGTAGGACGCCGGGGGTGCGTCCGCGGCGACGAGCGCGGCGAGCCGGACGAGCATGAGCTCGTCCGAGTCGAGGCTCGACGCCTCGAGCGAGTCGGCCGTCATCGATGCGAGCAGGTCGAGAACCGGGGTGTCGGAATCCGGCATGTCGTTCTCCTTCCGTCGGGATGTGCCGTGTCGATCGCGCAGGCTACGCGGTCGCCGCCTGCCCGGCGGCCGCCTCGTCCCCCGCGTGGTACTCGGCGCGCAGCTCCTCCTCGCGCTCCTTGCGCGGGTAGCAGAAGAAGACGAGCGCCATGCCCGCGACGATCGCGACCATGGCGCCGACGTAGGCCCAGTCGCCTCCGTCGAGGAACGACTTCTTCGCCGCAGCGGTGATCTGGCTCGCGTACTGCGGATTCTGCTTCGCGAGGTCCTCGGCGCTCGCGAACGAGAGCTGGAGCTGTGCCTGCGTCGCATCGGTGACGTTCTTGCCGGACTGGTCGATCGCCTGGCCCATCGCGGACGCGTAGCCGAGCGTGAGCAGCGTGCCGAGCACCGACGTCATCACCGCGCCGCCGAGGTCGCGCTGCAGGTCGGCCGTCCCCGAGGCCATGCCGACGCGCCGCACCGGCACCGAGCCGGTCAGCGAGTTCGACGACGGCGTGCCCGCGAGGCCGACGCCGGCGCCGAGGAAGCAGAGCGGCAGCGCGACCTTCCAGTACGCGATGCCGTCCTGCCAGAGAAGGAGCATCAGCACGAACGCGACCAGGAGGAGCGCCTGGCCCATCAAGAGCGTCCGGCGCGAGCCGTTTGCCTGCACGAGCTTTGCCGAGCGCGGCGCCACGAGGACCATGCAGACGACCGCGGGGAGGATCGCGGCCCCGGCGTCGATCGTCGAGTAGCCGAGGACGTTCTGGAGGAACTGCTGGTTCACGAACATCGCGGCCATCAGCGAGCCGAAGACGATGATTCC
>Ga0207708_10003378_pt1 | contig 11770 bp, 7 predicted proteins | sample KBSK5101metaG_FD_184340 | JGI IMG/M metagenome (GOLD analysis project Ga0207708, IMG submission 184340) | Corn, switchgrass and miscanthus rhizosphere microbial communities from Kellogg Biological Station, Michigan, USA - KBS K5-10-1 metaG... | ecosystem: Host-associated > Plants > Roots >...
CCTCGAGGACGATGGCCTGGTCGGTCGCGGGCCTCGGCGCCTGCGCGCCCGGCGACTGCGCGTTCGGATCGACGCAGGAGCCGAAAATGGAAACGGCGACCGCGACGTGTGTCGCGATCGCCGCCGCGGGGCGACGTCCCGTCATTTTTCCCACATTGGGACTACTGGCAGATGAACTTGAGGTCGTCGATGTAGATGTCGTAGTTGGCCGACGGAACGTTGACCTGGAACTGGATGCCGAAGATCTTCGCCTGCGTGATGTGCGGCTTGCGCGGGTTGCCCCAGCCCGGCATCTGCTTCATCGCCTTCCACGGGAAGATGTACTGCTTCCAGTCTTCGGTCAGGTTCAGGTCGCCGCCGAAGTCGTTGAAGCACTCGGTGCAGGCGCCGCCGTCCGGATCGGTGTTGGCGTCCGGCACCTTCAGCCGAACCTTGCCCGTCGAGTTCGCGCCCTTCTTCGCCCAGAACGAGATGCCGGCGTACTTCGACGCGTCGTAAGGCGCCTTCGGGTCGACGAAGTTCATGCCCATGCCGCCGAACAACGGCGCGCCCGTGCCGATCTTGCCGTGGAAGCGCGCGGCGAACTGCGAACCGTGGCCGCCCTCGCTCATCGCGAAGGTGCCGCCGTCCTCACCCGCGACCGGCTCGATCGTCGTCCCCTTCTTGTCGCGGAACGTGTACCAGTAGCCGCCGCGGTTGTCGTTCGGCATGTTCTGGTTGTTGCCGTCCTCGCCGTCGTCCAGCAGGCCCTCGGCCGAGCACTCCTTGAGGCCGGTGTTGCCGATCGGCGCGCCCGCCACCGCCGGCGCCGACGGCGCGGAGGGGGCCGGTGCGGCCTCGGTCGCGGCAGGCGCCGCCGCGCCACCCCCGATCGACGCGGCCGATCCCGGCGCCGGTCCCGCGCCCGATCCGGGCGGCGGTGCGATGCAGGCGCCGATCGTCAGCAATCCGAGGGACAGCGTTCCAACTCGAAGCTTCATCTCGATTTTCATATTCGTCGTCCTCGTCTTAGAACCAGATGATGGCGGCGATCTGCGCCGCGTTCTTGTCGACCGCCGTGAACCCGTTCACCGGAGTGGGCGAGAACATGCCGCCACCCGGCTGCGAGTTGTACGGGAACTGACCCTCGACCTCGCGGCCGACCCAGTAGTGCGAGTACTGCAGGAGGATCTGCTCGTGCGTCACGAACGCGGTCCGGAAGATCAGGCGCGGCGAGATGACCGTGAAGCTCTGGGCGCTGTTGTCCAGGTCCGGTCGGACGAAGTCCGCGCGCGCACCGACGCCGAACCAATCGAGCGCCAGGTACGTCCCCTCGAGGCCCCACTTCAGCTTGTCCTTGTTGTCGAAGAGCATGTTGCCGCCCGGCGCGATGTCCACGTGGTTGAACATCCCGAAGGCCGTCACGATGGCGTCGGGCCCCTGGCCCCAGAACGCCTGCGGGTGCCACAGGAGCTGACCGATGCTGATGCTGTACTGTGCTTCGACGCTGTAGATCTTCCCGGTCACCTGATCGACAAGGCCCGGAGGGCCGAAGTAGTTGTCGTGCAGCTGCCAGCCGCCGAACGAGTGCAGCACCTCGATCGCGTCGCCGATGTACATCGCGTTGCGCGCGTCGAGGACCGAGAAGCCGAGGTAGCCGTCGCCGATCCACTGGTGAAGCTGCTTGATGTCGAAGCCGTAGATCATGATGCGCGGGCGCGGATCACGGTTCGAACGGCCGCAGAACGCCGGCATCGCGCTCATGTTGTTGCAGTCGGTGTTGAACGTCGACTGCGTGAACGCCGTCGAGCGTTCGTTGTCGTTGGCGAACACGTCGATGAGGTGCGCGCCGAGGATCCACTGGCGCTTGAACACGGCGCCCAGGTGGGCGTGCGCGACGAAGCCCGACTCCTGCGGGCGCGGGCCCGGGAAGGGATCCCACATCGTTCCGTGCGTGCGCGGATCGGTCGACCCGCTGCCCGGCGCGCCGTAGTACGGGATCGGCTCCAGCTTCGCGCCGGCGCCGGTCTCCACCTGCACCGTCAGGTCGTCGTTGACGTCCCAGGCGACGTTGACGGTCGCGCCCGCGACGTGCGTGCGTCCGAACAGGTAGGTCTCGTACTTGCCGGCGTCATAGCGGCCCGCCGCGCCGTAACGGTTCGTGAAACCGCCGACCGTGAGCGTCAGGTGAAGGTTCTCGTTGTTCCCCAGCTCCGGCCACAGCAAGGTGATGAACGCCTGGTTGATGCCCAGGTTCGCTTCCAGACGGCGGTAACCGGGATCGGTCAGGTTGTACGACGCGATCTGGACCTGCGCCTTGACGCGATCGTTGCCGTACTTGAAGTTCAACTCCGTCCACGGCGCAACCAGGCTGTTGGTGTAGCGCCAATCGATGTAGTTCGCGTCCGGCACCAGCGGCGGCGTGCGCAGCTGCGTGCCCGCCGCGTCGCGCGGCAGGTTATCGCCCGTGGCCGGGTCCAGCTCCTGCGTGATCGCCGGGCCCCAGGAGAAGCGCATCGGCGCGCGGAAGTAACCGGTGACCTCGAACTTCCACTCGGCGCTCGGCTCCGGCGCTACCACCGGCGGCGGCTCCGCGGGCGACGAGACGCGGCCGCCGACCTGCGGCGTATCCGGCGACAGTGACAGTCCAGGACCGCTGCCGGTCTTCTTCTTCTCGGGCGCCGGGGCCGGCGGCGGCGGCGCTTCGGCCGCCGGAGGCGCCGGCGGCGGTGCGGCCGGAGGCGGCGCGGCGGGGGCCGGGGCCGGTGTCTGGCCGAACGCGGAAGCCGTCGCCAGCGACGAGGCCAGGAAAACAACTAAAGAAGAAGACAGGGACAGCTTGCGGGTGGTCATCATCATCCGTTGACCCTTCGCGGTTGGTTTTATGGCAGTCCCCATTAACACGAGCGGGACCCGGTTTGAAGCGTCGAATTGTTGCTCCCCCCTATGGAGTCTCGACGTGCAGGTCGTGGACCGCCGAAAATGGGGTTCTAACGATTGGGGCCGGCGGGCGGGCGTTGCGCGCCGCGCCGGGCCCGCGCTACATAACGTCGGGAATCTGGAACCTGTCCCAGGCCGGCGTGTGATTGCTGCTGGTTTCCGGCTGGTTCCAAAGATAGACGGCGGGGTAGTTGGTCTGGATGTTGATCTCGTCGGTGGTCACCGCGGTCATGTAAAGCTGCGCGATCGGCCCGCCCGTCGGGTACTTGCCGCCCTCGCGCCACGACGAGAAGATCATCCAGTAGTAGGTGCGGTTGCCGTATGTCTCGACCTGCGGCGACCACTTCGGCCAGCTGTTGTTGATACCCGGGCTAACCGGCTGTCCGGAGCATTGCGGCGGATCGTTGGCGGCCAGCCGGTGCTTCGTTCCGCCCTGGCTCTGGATCGCGAAGATCTCCGTCTGGGGCTGGGCGTACATCCCGTCCAGGGTCGTGCCGCTGTCCATCGAATCGAGCGCCGGGTGCTGCTGGCCGGCGATGGTCGCGTCCAGCTCGTTGTAGGCGATCATCTTGTCGTCGGCCGACAGCGTCCCGTAGTACTGGACGCGGCCGTTCGCCGAGCCGTCGCCCGGGACGGCCGTCGGCGTCTGCGGCCCGCTCTTCGAATACGGAACGGTGTAGAGGTGCGCGAAGCTGCTGGTGCCGAGCCGCCCCGACTTCACCTTGTCGGTCATCGTGAACAGCACCTGCGTCCCGTCGTGGCTGAACGACGGCGCCGCCGCGTAACGCCCCGTCGTGGGCGCGTAGATCCAGTTCCACGCCAGGCCCTTCAAGCTGGGACCGAAGCCCATGTTCCGATCGCCGGGGGTGGTGTTCTCGAGATCGAACCACGCCAGCCCGGACTGCTGGTCCATGTCCATGCCGCCGCCGTTGCCGCAGGGCGCCCCGTTCCCGCACGTGCCCAGCGGCGCCACCATGATGTGATCGCCGTCGGCCCAGTGCGCCTTCGAGAAGCTGGTGATTCCGACCCACGGCTGGGTGATGGCGTTGACGCCGCCCGCGCCCAGGAGGTTGGTCGGCGGCTGCGCGCCCGCGGGCGGCGTGCCCGATGCGAGCACCGCGCCCCACGGATAGAAATCGTTGAACGCGATGTATGAACCGTCGGGCGTCGACGTGTGGCAGCCGATGCACTTGACGTTGCGCGGGTTGTTCCCCTGGTCGTAGGTCTTCATCGCGACCTGCGGCAGGCCGTTGACGTAGGGTCGCAACACCTCGACGACGCCCTCGTCGCCGACCGCGAAGCCGTTGAGCAAGGTCTCGCTGCCGGTCGGCTGGCCGTTGAAGTACGTCGTGCCTGACGTCGACCAGTAGACCAGCTTGCCGTTCGCGGCCACCGGAGCGACCGTGAAGTGCACCTTGCTCCCGACCTGCACCGTCCCGCCGCCGGGCGGCGCGGTGCGCACCGTGACCTCGATGGGGATGTCGCGCGTGTGGACGGCGAGCAGCGACCAGAAGTTCTTGTCCATCGTCCACTTGGTGTCGGTCGTGTACACCACGAGGTCGTTGGCCTGGTTGCTGGCGTGAATCCGGATCTCGTACAGGCCCGCGCCGGCCGTGAACCGGAAGCGCGGACGAAGCCAGTTGTAGGGGAACAGCGTGTTGTCCTGCGGCTCGATCAGGCACGGCCCGCCGGGCGATCCCGAGCCAGCGGGGCCGAAGATCGTCGCCGCGTTCGCGGGCGCGCTGCCCACCATGACGGGCGTGGTCGGGAAGTCCATGCACTGGCCCACGCACGGCATCGACATCGTCATCGATCCGCCGAAGCCGCCGATGCCGGTGGTGTTGCCACCGCCCGCGGTGCCGCTGCCGGTGGAGCTCGGCTTCACGCCGGCGCACCCCAGCGCCAGCACGATCGAACCAGCCACGAACAGCAGCGGGCAACGATTCATCGGCCCCCTCACTTCTGACGACATCTTAAGCGAAGTACTACCTTAAAAAAGCCCGCGGCGCGCCCCGATGAACGGGAACGCGCCGCGAAAGGGTCCGACCGGTTACTTGATGAAGTACAGGTCGTCCAGCCAGAAGTCGTACATCTCGCCCTTGTCGACCGACTGGATCTGGATCGACGTCACGTGCGCGGGGTTCCACGCGAACACGGCGCCCCAGCCCTCCTGGTGGAAGCCGGTGTCGGCCCACTTGATCGTGAACTGCTTCCAGCTGCCGTTGCCCGGGAGGTTGAACTGCTCGCCCCAGTCATCGCTGCACTTGTTGGTCGTGCTGTCCATGCACAGACCGCCGTCCTCGATCTTGGTCTCGTCGGTCATCGGGAACTTGATCCGCAGCGCCGTGTCCGAGCCGGTCGCAGCCTGCGCCCAGAACGTCACGCCCGTGTACGGACCCACGTCGTAGGGAACCTTCGGACCCGAGTAGGTGCCACCGTCGGCCGCCGCGGGCTGATTGAGATCAGCGCCGATGCCCGCGCCCCAGATCGTGCAGCCCGACCAGGAACCGTGGAGGGAGAGCGAACCCATCCCGGCGTTCGGCACGCCGGCCGGAGGCGCCGTGCCGAAGTACTTCATGGTCATGTCCATCGCCGCCGGCACCTGCGTGCAGGGCGTCTGGTCGTTGTACGTGTACCAGTAGCCGTTGCGCGGCGGCGTGCCCGCCATCACGATCGTCGCGGCCGCGGGATCTTCGAAGTCGCTGATCAGGTTCATCGGATCCAGGACGACGCTGCTGCTGCCGCCGCCGCCGCCGCTACCACCGCTGCCGCCACCGCTTGTACCTGCGGTTCCGCTGCTGCCGCCGCTGCTGCAGCCGACGAGAGCGGGAGCCGAACTCAAAAAGGCGTAAGCCGCCGCAAGAGAAATGAAAGACCAATGACGCGTTTTCATGCCGAAGGACCCTTTCAGTCGGTTAGGTTAAATCCGCGCGTGCGACACCAACTGGCGATCGCGCGCGCCCCTGTGGATAACGTAGAGCACCCACACACAACCACAGCAGTTCAAATCAGTCAAGCCGGCCATGTCACGTCCGGCGCCATCCTTCACACGCGTTTTGCCCCTTCCGTACGCGTGGTTAGCGCGGCTCGCGACGGAGCTCTGGGAACAACCGGTCCATCATGTCGGCCAGCTCGGAGCGGCCGGCGGTGAAGTGTCCCTCGAGGTCGCGCGCGAATTCGCGGGCCGTCTGGTAACGTTTTCCCACATCCAGCGAGAGCGCCTTCTTCAGCACGTCGGCGGCGACGGGCGGCAGAGCGGCCAGCTGATTGAACTCGGTGTTCGCGGGACCGATCGCCGCCTTGACCAGGCGGTTGAACATGGTCTCGTCCTTGTAGAGGAACTGCGCGGTCAGGCAGTAGTAGAGGACGACGCCGGCCGAGAACAGATCGGATCGCTGGTCGACGGTCTCGCCGCGCGCCTGCTCGGGGGACATGAAGCTGACGTTCCCCTTGATCATGCCGACCTCGGTGCGGCTCATTCGGCCTTCCGCCTTCGCGATGCCGAAGTCGGACAGCTTCACCTCGCCGCGCGCCGACACCAGGATGTTTCCCGGCGAGACGTCGCGGTGGACGATCGCCAGGTTGCGTCCCTCCGCGTCGGTCTTGCCGTGCGCGTAGGCGAGCGCCTCCAGCGCATCGTGCATGATGTAGAAGGCGACGGGAACGCTCAGCGACTTGCCGAACACCTCGATGTGCCGGCGCACCAGCCGTTCCAGATCGCGGCCGTGGATGTACTCCAGCGCCAGGAAGTACTCCTCGCCCACGCGCCCGAAGTCGAACACGGGAACGATGTTCGAGTGCACCAGGCCGGACTGCAGGCGGCCCTCGTCGATGAACTGGTTGACGGCGTCGCGGCTGCGCGCCAGGTGCGGGTGCATGCGCTTGACGACGAAGTAGCGGACGAAGCCCTCCGCGCCGTGCGCGGTGGCGATGAAGATCTCCGCCATGCCGCCCTCGCCGATGCGTTCGAGCAGGCGGTAGCGGCCCAGCGTCACGCCCGCGCCCGCGGGCGGCGTCTCGATCATCGCGGCGGCGGCGGCCGGCGCGGCGGGGGTCGGCTCGGCTCCGGGCACCAACGGCCCGTGCCCGGGCGGACGCAGATCCTTGGTGCGTTCGATCTGTTGCTTGGTCGGCGGCTGCGGCCGCTGGCCGCTGCCCATCGGCCGCGTGATCACCATCGGGTTGTCGCTGTCGACCTTCGCGCGACGGCGCCCCGACAGCTGCATGACGAAGCCGGCGCTGCCCAGCAGCACGCCCGCCGCGCCGATGACCAGACCCAGATTCGAGCCGGCGGGCGGCGGCGCGCGCGGCGACACCGCGTCCAGCCACAGACCGCGATCCAGCGCGATCGCCACGCCCCCGCGTCCGTCCTCCAGGGTGACGACGCCGGATTCGCCGGCGCGATCCTCGCGCCCCACCAGCGCTGCCAGCGTGGCCTGCGCGGCGTCCGGCCCGGCCTGCGCGAGCAACCGCTTGCCGTCGGACACGGCCACGGCGGTCGCGGCGCCGTCGGCGATCGCTTGCAGCGGCGCCCGCTCCAGCGGCACGCCCAGGATCACCACGGCGCCCGACGCGTGCTTGCCGCGCGGCACGCGCGCCGCCGCGACCATGTACGCGCGGCCCTGCATGGCGGTGACGCCCGAGGCGACCCCCGCCTCGCGCGCCTGGCGCACCACCGCGGCGCCGCTGAGATCGGCGGTTCCCGATCCGATCGTCGCGAGCGCGCCGCTCGCCGTCACCAGCCCGGACAGCGGAAACTCGGTGCGGTACGGCGCCCACCAGTCCTCGTTCTCCAGCAGATCCTCGAACGTGTGCGGATCCGCGTCGAGGTCCAGCCCCGACACGATCTCGGGCAGGCGCGCGGCCGTCATTGCCTTGGGCTCGAGCGCGCGCGTCGCGCCCGACAGCGCCTGTTCGGCGCGCCCGCGCAGCGACGTCGCCGTCGTGCGCGGATCCTCCCCGCCGCCGCCGATCGCATGCGTCCGGGCGACCACGCCGGTCGCGATCAGCAAGAGCCCCACCACCAGCAACAGCGCGCCGACGACACCGGCGCCGCGAGCGGGCACGCGCTCCTCACTTCGAGCGGCGCGTGCCTGCGGCTCACTCATCGTAGGAACCGTATGCCTGTCCGCGTTTGTTCAGGTGCGGCCTGACCGACATCGCCTCGGAGCTGAACGTCACGGTCCCGCCCTTCGGGGTCACGTCGACCTGCTGCGACACCGGCTTGAGGGTGGGACTCCACAGCACCACCTTGCGCGAGCCCACCGGCACACCCGACAGCGAGAACGATCCGTCGGCGGCGACGCGCGTCCAGTGGTTGTTGGGAACGACGAGGACGTCGGCGCGCATCTTCGAATGGATGTTGCAGAAGATCTCCACCGGCCCCGGCTTCAGCAGGACCACCGGCGGCGACGTCTCGCCGCCCTTGACCGATCCGAGGTCGAACGAATTCCCGGACGCCGTCGAGAAGACGTTGTGAATGACGGTGTCCTGGTTCGGGAACACCAGCTTCGTGCCCAGCGGCACCACCACGACGCGCGGAGCGAACTGCTTGTCGCGCTGCTTGATCTCGACGGTGTGGCCGCGGGCGCTGGAACGCAGCCCGTCGATGTAGACGTAGGCCTCGCCGATCTGACCGCCGCTGGCCTTCACCCGCCCGGTCACGGTGGCGGCCTCGTGCCCCGACCCGCCGGAGTCCTTGCTCGGCTCGCTCCCGCTGGCGGTCGCGCCGCTCTTCGGCATCACCGCCGACGGCGACGGCGGCGGCGGCAGCGCCGACGTGTCGCCCGCGCCGCCCGCGCGCAGGTATTTCAGCACGACGTCGTAGCGCTGCTGCTCCGCCTGCATCAGCTGCAGAATCAGCTGCCGCTGGTCGGCCAGCTCCTGCTTGAGGCGATCGATCTCGCCCTGCAGGCGCGCGACGTCGCCCGGCGTGGCTTCACCGGCGGCCATCACTGTCATCGGCGCCAGCGCCAGCGCGCAGGCAGCGGCCCAGCCGAATACACGAATCACAAGCATCGCGATCCTTCCCCTAGCGGTTTGCGATTTTCGTCCATGCATGGTCGTCGCGTCAAAAGCTCATCACGAGGCTGCTCGTGAAGATGTCGTTGGCAATCTTCGGGATACCATCGTATTCGCCGTTTTTCAGGTACTCGGCCTTCAGCACCGCGCGCGTCGTCACCACCCAGCGCAGCCCGACCGTGGCCCGCCACGACTTGGTGATGTACGCGCGCTGATCGCCCAGCCACACGAACGCGTCGCGATACTCCCCGCGACCGAGCATGCCGAACGACGAGGTGAGCATCGCGTCCAGCTCGAGGTAGCCGCCCTGATTGAGATCCAGCCCGTACACACCCTGCGACGGTTCGCCGTCCGCGTGGCCGGTCATCCACTGCCCCTTCAGGTCGACGGGCCCCCAGTGCCCCAGCAGGTCGAAGCCGTAGAACCACATCCAGTGCGCGGTGTCGGTGGAGCGATCTTGCGGCCCGGCGCTGCCCGAGGCGCCGATCTCGAGCGACAGCGGCAGGCGGATCGCCAGCCGGGCGCTGCCCGTCTTGCCGCGGTTGCTGTCGATCTCGTCGTAGAAGTGGAACTGCTCGGTGGTGTTCGATCCGTTGGTCAGCGCGATGGCGATGACCAGCCAATCGTTGGTGCCGAACTTCGTGCGCAGCTTGAGCCCCAGCGCGGTGCCCATCGTGTAGCGCGACATCAGCGACGGCGTAATGCCGAAGCGCTTGTCGGCCTTTCGATCGCGGTACTCGATGCCGAACACCGGCTCCATCTTGCCGGCGAAGATCGACGTGCGCTGCGAATCGGTCGGCAGCCATTCCACCTGCGCGATGTCGACGTCGAACGAATCGCCCAGCGCGAAGTCGTTGCCCGTGCGCGGTGTGAAGTTGATGCTGGCCGACACCAGCGCCGTCGGCGTCAGCGCCGACCGCAGCGTCACGTTCACCTCGTTGGCGATGAAACCGGGCGCGCCGCGCGAGTTGATGCTGTCGAAGCGGGTGACGCCCGGCGCGGGACCGAGGTCGGCGACCTCGCCGCGCGAGTTGACGGCCGGCGCGAGGATGTCGCCCAGGAAAACCCAGCCGAACTGCCCGGCGTACTGGGGGAAGAACGCGTGGCCGAAGTCCTCGACGTAGCCCGAGCCGTTGCCCTGCGGCACGAAGTAGCCGAAGTCGACGTACCCGCCCACCTGGACCGTGGGCTGGTTGTTGCGGATCAGCGCTTCAGACTGCGCGAGCCGCTGCTCGAACGCGGCGTTGTCGAGGACGACGCCCGCGGATGAGTCGTCGTTCTCCTCGCTGTCCTCGGCGGCGCCCTGCGCGCGCACGCGCGCCGGAATTCCGGTGGCGGCGGCGAGCAGCACGGTCGCTAACACGAACCGCCTGGACGCCTCCGGCTTCAACACGGTCCGACATTATCAGCCGGCAACACGCTGGAGTTACAAGCAGAAAACGGCCCGTCGGGACGGCAAGCAAATGCCAGTGGGCACGCTGTTCGACGCATCGAGCCGAAGGCTTTTCGCGGTAAAGTGGAACGCGAGCAGCAATGCAGGATCGCACGCACCCCGCGCCTCGTCTTGCGCTTCGTCATGGGCTTCGTGGCGGGCCGGCGCTGATCGCGCTGGCGATCGCCGCGGCCCAATCCATTGGAACGACCGGCTGCACCCAGTCGGGTCCGCTCAGCGACCAGGAGATGGAGCAGCTCCGCGCGTTCACGCTGCCGCCGGACGGGCCGCCGCCGGACACGTCGAACGGGTACGCGGACAATCGCGCGGCGGCGCGGCTGGGCAAGCGGCTTTACTTCGACGGCGGCTACTCGGGCGCCCTCGGGGCGTACAACGTGCAGAAGGACGTCAACGGCGCGCTCGGCGCCGCGGGCGTCGCCGGGCTGGTGTCGTGCCGGTCGTGTCACGACCCCGCCACCGGCGGCGTGGACACCCGATCGAAGCCGAGCGCGACCAGCCTGGGCGCCGGCTACACGGGCCGTAACGCGCCGACGGTGATCAACGCGGCCTACTCGCGGTACTGGCAGTTCTGGGACGGGCGCGTCGATTCGCTGTGGAGCCAGGCGCTGGCGCCGCCCGAGGGCGGGATGGAGTGCAACAGCAGCCGGCTCGAGGTGGTCCAGTTTCTCTACAAGAACTACCGCCAGGACTTCGAGGACGTGTTCGGCCCGGGCTCGTTACCCGATCTGATCGCCAGCCTGCCGCCGGCGGGGAAGCCCGGCGACCGGGTGTTCGACGAGCTGGACAGCACGCCGGGCGGCGCCAAGGACATCGTGAACCGCGCGTACGCCAACTTCGGCAAGGCGATCGCCGCGTACGAACGGCTGCTGGTCAGCAACAACTTCGAGGCGTCGCCGTTCGATCGCTTCATGAGCGGCGACAAGGAGGCGATGTCGCCGGCCGCCATCCGGGGCGCGCGCCTGTTCGTCGGTCACGCCGGCTGCGCCGAGTGCCACCAGGGGGCGATGCTCAGCGATTTCTCGTTTCACAACGTGGGCGCGCCGCAGACGGGCGAGTACGTGAGCCCGACCGACAACGGCCGTTTCGACGGCGTCACCGCGCTGACCAGCGCGAGCAACATGTACACGCGCAGCAACGCGCTCTACAGCGACGACACGACGCAGACCACGTATCTCGAGTCGCTGCAGGGACCGCCGCCGGTGGCGCTGAAGGGCCAGTTCAAGACGCCGACGCTGCGCAACGTCGCCAAGACCGCGCCCTACATGCACGACGGCGTCTATCAGACGCTGTGGGACGTGGTGAACCACTACAACTTCGGCGGCGCCAGCGGGCAGTTCGCGGGCGACAAGGATCCCACCATCGCGCCGCTGATGCTGA
>Ga0207708_10003379_pt1 | contig 11768 bp, 8 predicted proteins | sample KBSK5101metaG_FD_184340 | JGI IMG/M metagenome (GOLD analysis project Ga0207708, IMG submission 184340) | Corn, switchgrass and miscanthus rhizosphere microbial communities from Kellogg Biological Station, Michigan, USA - KBS K5-10-1 metaG... | ecosystem: Host-associated > Plants > Roots >...
CGACAGGCCCGGCAGATGCCGCTGGTGCGCGACGCGCAGGGCGGTGAGATCCGGGCGGTCGATGCGAAGCTCGTTGGCGATCCGGTGAATCTCGCCCTCTTCGGCCGACGAAATCGACGCGTCCGCCGCTGACAGCGCGAACAGGCAGTCCATCAGCGCGAGCTTCTGGTCGTAGCTGGCCAGCTGCGAGAAGTCCCGAGCGACGAGAAAGTTGGCGGTGCCGCCAAACAGCAGGTTGCTCGACTTCGCCAGCTGCACGACGACGATCGCCTGATCCGGCGACAGCTGTCCATGCCGCTGCACCAGCGCTTCCATCGCCGCGGTCTCCTCCGGAGACACGTGCTGGTCGGCGTGCGCGACCCGGCCGAGCAAGTACGCGAAGGCGGCGAGATAGCGCGCCCGCTCCGGCTCGAGATGATCCAGCGCCTCGAGGGTGTCGCGAAGCGGTGCGAACTCCTGACCGTCTGAGGAGCCAATACCCAGCCAGGCGCGAATCGACTTCAACGGCATCACCTGAGTGTAGCAAGCAGTCCGGGATTGCCGGACCTTCCCCCTCGCGGATTAGTCGTATAGTTCCAGCAAAGGGGATGGTGTGGCCATGAAGACTATCGGACTGATCGGCGCCGGGCACATCGGCAGCCAGCTCGCGAGGCTCGCGATTGCCAATGGATACGCTGTGGTGATCAGCAACTCGCGCGGGCCGGAGACGCTCGCTCCGCTGGTCGCCGAGCTCGGGCCGCATGCGCGCGCCGCGACGCCAGAGGACGCTGCCCGCGCCGGAGACCTCGTCGTCGTCACCGTGCCGCTCAAGAGTTATCGGGCCGTGCCCGTGGCGCCGCTCGCGGGCAAGATCGTCATCGACACCAACAATTACTACCCGGAGCGCGACGGTCAGATTCCTGAACTGGACAACGAGTCGACGACGACCGCCGAGCTCCTGCAGGCGCACCTGCCGACGTCAAAGGTCGTGAAGGCGTTCAACCATATCCAGGCCGCGCAGCTCACGACCGACGGGCAACCGGCAGGGTCGACGAACCGCCGTGGCCTCGTCATCGCCGGCGACGATCCGGGCGCCAAGGCCACGGTCACACATCTGCTCGACCAGTTCGGCTTCGACACGGTTGACGCCGGCCCGCTGAAGGAAGGATGGCGCATTCAGCGCGACACGCCCGGCTACGGTCCACGACGCACAGCCGAGGAGCTCCGCAACGACCTCGCAGCGGCCAGGCGATACAGGGACTCATAGCCGCGCGACGCACCGGCTGCATCGCGAGCTTCGGTGCCGTGGTCCACACGCGGTATTGTTCTAGTCGTGCCGCCTCCTGATCTGAGCCGCGCATTCCGCCGCGAGATCGCGGGCGCGCTTGCGCTGCTCACCGCGCTGACGATCATCCTCACCTGGCCGCAGGTGCTGCACTTGAGCTCGCACACCGCGCGGCACGATGACCCGTTGTTCAGCATCTGGCGGCTGTCGTGGGTCGCGCACGCGCTGCCGAACGACCCGGCCCATCTCTTCGACGCCAACATCTTCCACCCGCGCCGGCTGACGCTCGCGTTTTCCGACGCGATGCCGCTGGAAGCGGCGATTGCGGCGCCGTGGCTCTGGGCGGGCGTGAACCCGGTCCTTGTCTACAACGTGCTTCTCCTCGGCGGCATCGTGATATCCGGCCTCGGCATGTTCGTGCTGGCGCGATACCTGATGAACGATGCCGACGCCGCGCTCGTATCGGCGGCGATCTTCACGCTCGTCCCGTACCGGGTCGAGCACTTCATGCACCTGGAGCTGCAGTGGACGGTGTGGATGCCGCTGACCTTGTGGGCGATCCACCGCGCATACAGCGAGGCCTCCTTGCGCTTCGGTGCGCTCGCGGGCGTTCTGCTGTGGCTGCAGATGCTGTCGTCGGTCTACTACGGCGCGTTTCTCGGCCTGATCGGCGCGTCGTTCGCGCTGCTGCTCGCGGCGACCGGACCACGGCGCGCGCGCTCCGTCGCCGGTCCGTTCTGTCTCGCCGCGTTGGTCGCGGCAATCCTGACCGCGCCGTACGCGATCCCGTACGTGCTGAATACACGCGCGCTCGGGCCGCGCGATCCTGGCGACGTCGCGACCTTCAGCGCCCGATTCGCGAGCTACGTCTCGGCACCGGAGCAGAACTGGATATGGGGATGGACATCGATCGACTACCCGGGTAACGAACTCCACCTCTTTCCGGGTCTCGCCGCCATCGCCCTTGCAGTGCTCGGGTACGTCAAGGGTCCGCGGATCGCGCGTGTCTACTCTGCGCTGCTCGCGATCGCCGTTGTCCTCTCGTTGGGGCCCTCCGGGTGGGTTTACGGCTGGCTGTACGCGCACGTCCGCGCGCTGCAGGGTTTCCGTGCGCCGGCGCGGTTCGCGATTCTCGCCTGCTGCGCGTTGGCGATTCTCGCCGGCTTCGGCTTCCAGGTACTGCGCCGGTTCGTCGTGCAACCGCGGGCGCACAAGTCGCTGCTCGTTGCGGTCCTCGTCGTCGTCGGCCTCGAGTACGGGTCGGCACCGATGACTCTCGCAGAGGTTCCGACTGCCGTGCCTGACCTCTACAAGACCATCAAGCAAATGGAGCCGTCACCTCTGATCGAGATTCCGATGGCCGACCTGGACCTGTCGGTCGATTACATGTACTGGTCCATTTATCATTGGCATCCGCTGATCAACGGCTACAGCGGCTACATACCGCCGGATTACACCGAAACACGACGAGTGATGCTCTCGTTTCCGGACGCGCGTTCGCTCCAGCGGCTGCGGGCACTCGGTGTGCGCCACATCGTGATCCATGGGACGTATTACAAAGTGTCGGAGTACCAGGACATGATGCTGAGTCTCATGCGAACACCTGGCGTAACGAAAGTCGGGCGATATCGCGACTGGGTTGGGTGGGCCGATATCTTCGCGCTGGCGCCGGCGTCCTGACGTCAGAGCTCGACAATGAGTTCCGGACTTGCCGGCCGCGAACCTCGACAGTGCGAAATTCAAGCTGGGCCAGAGGCCGCGCCGCAATTGTGACTGAAGCGCGAGGTGGAGCGGCCGACCTCGACACTCTAGTCGCGATCTCAACGCGGCCGTTTTGAATCCGCTTTGCGGAGCTCCTCGGCATCGAGCTTCAACTGCAGCATCCGCGCCTCGCTGAGGCGCCGATCGAGTTCGTCCAGTTCGGTTTTGACCGGCTGGGAATCGGCAAGGCCGCGTTCTGCCGCCCGCCGCGCCACATCTTCGCGAAGGGCCAGCAGCGCGGCCACGTCGGGACGGCGCGCCAATCTTCCCGCACGCTGCAGCACATTTTCATCGTCGCGCGTCGTGTCCGCTGGCGGCGCCGTGGTCTCCGACTGAACTGTCGCCTGAACCGGCGGGGGAAGAGATGGGGCGGCGGTGTTCGTGCGGGCGGTTACGCTCACCTTCGGCGAATCCGCGGCCGCGGTTGCGGCGGTGACCACGGGGGCGGCGGCGGTGACCACAGGGGCAGGTGCAGCGGTCGTCGTCGTCGTCGTTGTCGTCGTTGCCGTCGGCGCGCGCAACGACCAGAGTCCGGTTGCCGCCCCGACCGTACTGCCGATGAGCGCCGCAATCGCGGCGTTTCGAATCAGAGCCGTTTTATTTTGCGCTGACATTGATCACGACCGGGCTGACGAATCGAACCGGAACGCCGCCCTTCATGGCAGGCTTGTACCTCCATGTGCGCGCGGCAGCGACAATCAGCGCGTCGTACGCCGCGGTGACCGACTGGGTGACGATCACGTCGTCGACCGCGCCTCGTTCGTTGATCACCACGTTGATCGCGGCGGGGCGGTTCAGCCTGCGCACCAGGTCGAGCAGTACGGGCGGTACGTTGGGCTGCGGTTGGTAGACGGCGATCGGGGCGGTGATGCCTGTGTCTGCTGCAGCGGGAACGACCGCGGCCGGTGGAGGTGCGGCGTCTGACGGTGCCGTGGCGGCCGGCGGAGACGCGGCGTCGGACGGCATCGTGGCGGCCGTCGTCGCCGGCGGCCGGTTCGGCGGCTCGCCAGCGCTGGCGAGCTCGAGAAACCCGTCGACCAGCATCCGGATGTCCGCGAGCGTCTCGTCGAAGGCGCCGACCCGCTCGGCCATGGCCAGCAGACTGCGGACGTCCATCAGGCGAGAACGCGCATCTGACGCGTTTTCGAGGGCCCGTGCGCGCGCGGTGCGATACGCCTCTTTGACCAGTGGCGGCAGCACCCGCCGCTGCACGGCTGTGAAGATCGTCGCGATACGCGGCGACGCGTCGGGGAATTGATCAACCGACAGCAACGGGTTGGAACGGACGAGCGATTCGGCACGCTCCTGCGCTTCGACGGCGCGCCCGAGTGCCACGAGGCAGAAGACGCGGTAAGCGTCCTTGTCGCGCATCGTCGCCGGTGTTTCGGGGCTCGACTCGACGCGGGACAGTTCGGCCAGTGCTTCTTCGTATGCCGCCGAAGCATAGAGGTCGCGCGCCGTCCGAAGCGGATCGTCCTGAGCCGTGACGACCGACGGCATCATCACCAGCGCGACGATGAGTGCGAGGGCTCCCATATCAGCCGCGCTCCGTTACTTGTTGAGATCCACCGCGACGCGGTTCACACCTCGGCTCGTCACCACGATGTGCTCGGTCCGCTCGCCGAGCTGCGGATGACGAAACGTGATCTGGTGCGAACCGAGCGGCAGCACCAGGTTCGAGAGCGGCGTTTGTCCCGCTGCCTCGCCGTCAATCAGGACGTCGGCCCAGGGCCGGGCATTGACGTTGAGCAGCCCGGTCGGCGCGTCGATCACGAGCGACACGATTCGACCGGGCGCCACGGTGATCGTCCGCGGCATCTCGAAGCCGAGTTTCTCGTTGCGCAAGACGATGTCGTGCTTGCCGGCGGCGAGCATGATCTTCGTGGCGCCGCTCGCGCCGACGACTTCGCCGTCCTCGACGACATCGACCGCGAATGGCGATGCCACCGCCACCCAGCCGGCAACCGGTGCTTTCGGCAGCGAGAACACCACCTCGGTCATGACGCCGTTGGCAACGGTGATCGTCCGCTGGGTGGAACCGTGGTCCGACGTCACCGTGATCCGATGGTCTGCGGCCGCGAGCGCCTCGATCACGACTGGCGACACACCATGCGACCGTCCATCGACTTCGACTCGGGCGCCCGCGGGATCGGTCACGATCGACAGCCGGCCAGCGGCGGCAGGCGGCGCGATGTTCTGCGATAGATCGACCTCGCGCAGCACGGGCTCGGCGGCCTTGGGCTTGACGCTCGAAGGCACTGAGGTGGCGGCGCGTAGTCCGGGAAACCACGTGCGCACCGCTCCGAACGCGCCCACTGCGCTCACCACGGCGATCGTGGCCATCACCAGCGATGTCAATCCAAATGTCGGCGTTGCAGATCGTTTGGGCGAGACGGCCCCCGGGCGGTCGTCAACTGGCGCCATGGGTCGAGCTCTCCTGTGCGGGGTGCACGCGTTCGCGAGCACGTATTTTTCGCACAAGGCAGGGTGACGAATCAATGCGTCAATGCGCGGGTTACTGCTCAGTTGCGTCCACGGCGCGGTGCGGGCCGGGACGGCCGTTTACAGTAGAGCTATCGACCCGACGTGAAGGGCAACCCGCTCAAACCTGCACCCCGCCGGCTCGCGCCAGCTGACGCACCGGGCGCGCCCGCCTGCGGATCACCGCAAGCTCGGACTCGTGCGCAAGCTCCCGGCGCTCGGACGTATCGGTGAAGCGCCACGCAATCCCGACGCTCAGCATCCCGACCGCGACGCCGGCGATGATGTCGGCGAGCCAGTGGATACCGAGCACGAAGGTCGCGAAGATGACCATCAACCCAAGTGCGGTCACGGTGAGGCGCAGGCGGACGTGGAACAGCCAGCACACGGCAATGATGATCACGGTCAGCGAGACGTGGGTGCTCGGGAACGAGTTGTTGACGGCGCTGATCGGACGGATCGAGTCGATGAGCGACGAGGTCCAGTTGTCGGACAGCAGGATGGCATTCGACTCCGGGTACGCCCAGCGCTCCGGCACCGGGAACATGAGGAACCACGGCAGGCTGACGATGTAGTCGGCCGCGACCGCGAGGCAGAGCACGCGAAACGGCGCCAGCTCGGGACGCCGGGCGAGCGCGATCAGGATGCCGATCGCGAGCACCGGAAACAGCCCGAAGTAGGAGATCGAGTAGGCATACATCGCCCACGGCGCGGTGCGGTCGTGAAACTCGAAATTGATGAACGCGGGCTCGAGCTGCTGCACCACGTAGGCGCCGCGATAGTCGGCGGCCGACACCGGCGATCCGCTGTGCAGCGACGTCTCCCACCGTGTCTCGGCCAGGTTCACCGTGAAGACCAGCAGCAGCAGGAGGAGGAGCCCGGGCTTAGTGTTGGTCAGCATAATCCCTCAGAATCGCAATCGGCTTGATGTGCAGCGAGACGGTGGCGTGCTCCACCGACCAGTTGAGAATTTTTCCAAACACCCAGGCCCGCAGCTTCCCGTCGGGGGCCGACCCGGCCAGAGCGCAACCGGCTGGCAGGTGTACTTCGAGTCGCACCTTGCTGGCCGTCGCCGAACCGTCCTGGTTCCTGAGCAGCAGCGCCGTCGACATCTGTCCTTCGAAATCGAGGCCGGCTGCTGTCTCCGACTGGCGGACGGTCCACGTCTGGCAGAAGAGGCTGGCGTCGTGCGTGGCCTTCTTGATCACGCTGCGGAAGTGGTTGGAGACCACCCCCGAGAGCACGCTGTGCTGCGTGCCGAGATTCGCCTCGACCCGCTTGTCGCAGATGCCGAGGCGCTGAAAGTTGCGCGACGCGATCTCGTTCAGCGCCTCCCATTCGATCGGCCACGCCGGCAATCTCGAGGTGCTGGCGCCGCTCTCCGGCAATCCCACGAACGGCGACAGCCGGCGCCGGCAGACGAGGAACTGAATCAGCGTGTCGAGCGCCATCACGTTGCCGCCCCCCGCCGCTTCGACCAGATCGCGTCGCTTGAACAGGCTCGACCCGAGCTTCATCAGGATCGAGAACCGCATCGGCAGCGGACCGAAGTTGAAATCGAAGCCGCCGGCCTTGACCACGTCGACAAAGGACCCGGCGGTCTTGAGCTCCCTGACGAACACGTCCAGGCAGGCGGGATCGCACCAGAGAATCTGCCCCTCCTCGATCTCCTGCTCACGCCACGGCCGGTGATAGGCCTCCACCATTCGTTGATACGTCTGCTGGAACCCTTTGGCTGGCGGCTGCCGCCGGCGCAGGTCAATCGCCACCCCGGCGCAGGCGAACGCGAACAAGCCGATGAAGCCGTAGGTGAGGACGACCCAGATCCGGCCGGCCTGCGGCGCGCGCGCGATCACCACGCGATAGGCGATGTTGCTCAGCGGATCGAAGTTGAACGAGCCGTCGGCGTTCCTGGGGAACTTGATCTCGTCGGTCAGCCGCAGCTTGCTGAGGTCGGTGTTGTTCTCGATCTGCGCCTCGAACGGCGTATCTTCCTCGTATTCGTTCCGCGCCGGATCCATCCAGCTGATCTTCTGGACGATGACGCGTTGATCCGGCGTGAAGTCGAGGTCGCGCAGGACGACCGGGTACTTCTGCTCGTACGGCCACACGTAGCGGATGCGGCGCAGGCGCGACCGGGCCAGATCGGCGATCCGCCGCGGCAGATCGTTGGTGTCGACAAAGCTGATCTTGAACTCCTCGGCCGATTTTGCGAATCCCGAATTGAGCCTGCTCGTCAGCTTGAGGGCGCCGTCGTGCGTCGATTCCAGCGCCCAGGTCATGTCGGCGCGTTTGTGCAGGTCGCGGTCCTCGAGCACGAACTCGGTGCCCGACAGCCGGACAGCTTCCCTGGCCGCATGGACATACGCGTTCAGCAGGTCTTCCATCCGCTGATCGGGGAGGCGGTCTTTCGGGACGCGTTCAACCTTCACCACCACTGGTGTCGGCCGGCGTCGCGCGTCCTGGCGCAGCTTGGCGAGCGCCTCCCTCGCCGAATCGGTCACTTCGCTGTCGATGCTGTCCCACGCGTACCACGAATCGAAGTCGTCGGTCGGCGGATTCGGTTCTCCCTCGCACGGCGTGCGGACCTCGGCCCCGGCAATCGGGACGCTCCTGGCAGGAACGGTCAGATCGGTACACGCCCGGTCGGCCTCGGGATGCTTGGTGATCGCGTCGAGAATCAGCCGCTCGGTGGCCGCATCGATGCCGGAGGCGACGAGAAAGTCGTTCGGCACCGGGGTCGGAATCTGGATGAAGAGCAGCTCGGGATGGCTCTCCCACTTTTTCTTGGTGCCGTCCCATACCGCCACCAGATCGGCCTTGCGGTCGAGGACCCGCTGCACCAGATCGCTGCTGCTCGTCGTCGCCAGCCGCTCGACCTCGATCGGCGTGAGGCGCGAGTTGAGCGTCTGGTTCGACGCGAACACTTCGCGCGCCTTGAAGTACAGCGACGGCATGAAGTAGCTCGAGGTGCTGAACCGGTCGTGATACATGAACTTCGGCGGCGTCTTGAAGCTCCTCAGATACTTCTCGATGTCTTCGACGCTGGCGTCGCCGCTCGCCGGGTTCCAGTTCACCTGCGCGCGAAAACTGTCTTTGCGCACGACGAAGTAGGAGTGGTAGGTCGTCTCGCGGGTCGCCGAGCTCCGGTAGACGGCGAGGATGTTCAGCTTCGCGCCAAGCATCTCGGCGGCGACATACGCATACGGCGTGATGCGGGCGAGGTACGGCCGCTCGGAACCGGCTTCCGCGAACGCCCGGATCACATCGCCATACGGCATCGTCTGCAGCGGGAAGCGCACCCGGCGGTGAGACGCGTCCGCCGCCGATCCCGCGCTGACCGCCTTCTCGAGGAAGCGCTTCAACCGCGTGTCGGCCGCCGCGGTCTCCTTGTCGACGACGATGCTGAGGAAGTTGATCTCACCAGAGCCGGACGATTGGGCCGCGGCGACGGTGGACTTGCGGCTGCCAGAGGCCACCGCGATGAGCATCAGCAGCATCAGCAACGTGACCTTGTTCGATGGCATACAGTCCCCCAAATCGGCGCGTCACCTGGCCGTTACGTTTGGGAGCGTGTCCGAGCAACTGCCGTACCGCGCGACGATGGGCATAAGCGCGCGGGCTTCCGCGTCGGCCAACGCGCTGATTCGTCGGCGCTTTGCGGCCGGCAGCAGCCGTGAGCGGCGCGGAACTGGGCGCAAGCGCCTGGCCGTGAAAACGCTATCCGTTCGGATAGGCCAATCCGTTCGGATAGCGCCGGCACACACCTTCCGTGAAAGCCGCCGGATCGCCCGGGTATATAAATGGGCGGCGATGGTTCCGACGCTCGTCGCCCTTGCCGGGCCCTCGAGGGGCGCCGCCTTTCCGCTGGAGCGGACCGAAACCAGCGTCGGACGCGATCCTGCGAACAGCGTCGTGCTCGCGGACGCGTCGGTGTCGCCGCGGCACTGCGTCCTCTTGCGCGCCGGCGGCCAGGTCACCATTCGAGATCTCGACCCCACCAATCCCAGCTTCGTCAACGGCCTGCCCGCATCGGATCGGAGAGTGGAGAACGGCGACCGCATCCGGATTGGGGGCTCGACGTTCGCGCTCACCACCGAGCCGGTCATCGCCGGCGAGCCGCTGGCGATCGGCGAAGAGCGGGCCGGCGAGCGGCCGATGATCGTGATGCGCCGCGAAGACGTGTTCGCGGATGGTCGGTCGGCGGACGGCATGCCGCCCGATCGGTTGGAGGGCGACCTCGCCGGGCTGATGCGGGTGAGCGCGGCGATCAGCTCCGTGCGGGGTTTGGCGGCGCTGGAGCGGCCGCTCATCGAGCTCATCGCCGAGGTCGTGCCCGCGGATCGCGGCGCGCTGATTCTCTCCAGCGATCCGAACACGGCGATCGCGTCGGTTCACGGTTGCGATCGGACGGGCGCCGCTGGTCCCATGCGCATCAGCCGGGCGGTGCTCGATCGCGTGCTGCGCGACGCCGTCGGGGTGATGACGACCGGGCCGGCGTCGGCCGGCTCGATCCTGGCCGCGCCGCTGGTGGCCTTCGACACGCGGCTGGGCGCGATCTACCTGGAGTCGGATGCGCCCGACCAGCCGTTCGACGAAGGGCGGCTGCGGCTGCTGATGTCGATCGCCGCGGTGGCGGCGACGGCGCTCGCGCACGAGCAGCATGCGGAGGCGCTTGCCGACGAGAACCACCGCCTGGAATCCGAGCTCGAGATCGAGCACCAGATGATTGGCGACAGCCCGGTGATGCGATCGCTCTTCCGCCGCATCGGACGCGTGGCGCCAAGCGATTCGACGGTGCTCATCGTCGGCGAGAGCGGGACCGGCAAGGAACTGGTGGCCCGTGCGATCCGCAGCAACAGCCAGCGCGCCGATCGACCCTTTGTCGCGATCAATTGCGCCGCGATCCCGGAGTCGCTGCTCGAGAGCGAGCTCTTCGGACATGAGAAGGGGGCGTTCACCGGCGCGATCGCGCAGAAGAAAGGGAAGCTGGAAGCCGCGCACGGCGGCACCGTCCTGCTCGACGAGATCGGCGAGCTGCCGCCGCCGCTGCAGTCGAAGCTGCTGCGCGTGCTGCAGGAACGGGAGTTCGAGCGTGTCGGCGGCACGCGCTCGATCGCGGTCGACTTCCGCCTGCTGGCCGCGACCAATTGCGACCTGGAACAATCGATTGCCGCGGGCGCCTTCCGCCGCGATCTCTATTACCGCCTCAACGTCGTCTCGCTGACGGTACCGCCGCTGCGCGAGCGGCCGGACGACATCCCGCTGCTCGCCAACCACTTCACCAGGCGCCATGCGGCCAACGCCAAGCGGCGGCTCACGGGCGTCTCGGCCGACGCGTTGGCGTGTCTGATGGCCTACGATTGGCCCGGTAACGTGCGCGAGCTGGACAACGCGATTGAGCGGGCGGTGGTGCTGGGCTCGAGCGACATGATCGTGCCCGACGACCTCCCGGAGACGCTGATCGAGGCGGGGCCGACGACCTCGTCCGGCATCACTTCCGGCGGCGTCCGCGCGCAGTTTCACGACGCGATCAAGCAGACGAAGAAAGAGCTGATCGTGAACGCCTTCGACTCCGCCGGCGGCAGCTACAGCGGCGCGGCGCGGCTCCTCGGCCTCCACCCCAACTACCTGCACCGGCTGATCCGGAACCTCAATCTGAAGACGCTGCTGAAGAAGTCCTCGTAAAGCTGAATCCAGCCCTGCAGCACAACTGCTTTGTTTCGCTGCCCACCACCCCGGAAGGACTAGACTTAGGCTGCGTTCGAGAAACACCAGACGGCCTCTTTCCGCCATAGAACCGCCGAGAGCCGTGCTCCGATGCCGGCACGCCGTGGCATCCGGACAGGTGGTTGGATCGGGTCTCCACCCGTGATTGCCGTGCACGACGTTCCGCCACGGCCAGTCATCGCAGCGCTCAGCATTGCGCGAGCCCAATCGAGTACATGGGGACGCAAGCCCACAGCGAAAACGGATCGGCGCGCACAGGTCAGGCGTTGAGTAATGGATGAAGTAACGCAGCTGCAGTCGAGCACGCTTCGCTTCAGGCGCGAGGTCGCCGATCGTTTCGGTGTTCTTCCCAATTTCTTCTGTTCCGCGGATGCGGCCCCGGGGCTGGTCGAGGAGCTGTGGAAGTTCGCGAAGTCGGCCTACCTGGACAGCCCGCTGCCTTCGCTGTTCAAAGAGCGGCTGTTCGTCCATCTCTCGCGATTCTGCGAGAACCGCTACTGCATCGTCCGGCACGTCGGCTTCCTCATCGGCC
>Ga0207708_10003382_pt1 | contig 11762 bp, 13 predicted proteins | sample KBSK5101metaG_FD_184340 | JGI IMG/M metagenome (GOLD analysis project Ga0207708, IMG submission 184340) | Corn, switchgrass and miscanthus rhizosphere microbial communities from Kellogg Biological Station, Michigan, USA - KBS K5-10-1 metaG... | ecosystem: Host-associated > Plants > Roots >...
GGGAGCAGGAGCCGGGCCGGACGGCACTGAGAACGATGGCGCACTCAGGGGCGGGAAGTTCTCAATCCAGGCTGACGGCCTATACCGGTAAGGACATTGCGAAGTACCTCGGCGTCAGCCGAGCGACGCAATACCGGTACCCAGCGTCGGAGCGCGCAGCTTAGGCCACGTCGAGGAGATCGCACGCGCCGCGATCAAGTCGCCCCCGCGATGGCGATGAACGGCCGGAAGAACGGGGATCTCGCTGAACAACCAGCCGTCGCCCAGTTTTCAAACGAGCCCGGCGGCCCGCCGGCCAGCGGTGCGGGGGGGCGAGGACAACCGCCACTCGGAGGTCGAGCACCCCGATGCGTGGGCGCATCGATATCTCGATGAGCTGGACCGTGCCTACGCAACAGCAGTGCATGAGATGTCCACCGGTGCAGGCGGTACTGCCCACGCAAGAGGGCACCCGCATTGGGTGCCCCTCTTCGTGTGCGTGTGGTTACCGGTGCGGGACGTTGGCCGCTGCGGTGATCGTGCCCTCCGACGTGGCCGCTGCCCCAACCACAGCCACGATCAGCCGACCGGCGCCGGTGCCGTCCCTGGGTTCGGCAACCGCAGATCACGTTGAGCACGCGGCCGAGCTGATTCGACAGGCGCGCAACCCCGTTCTGTTCGTCGGTGTCCGAGCCGGCGATCCGGCCTCCTGTGCGGCGCTGCGCGCGCTGCTGGCCGTCACCGACCTGCCGGTGGTGGAGACCTTCCAAGCCGCCGGTGTGGTCTCGCGCGCGCTCGAGGATCGCTTTGTGGGGCGGGTCGGGCTGTTCCGCAACCAGCCCGGCGACATCCTGGTCGCCGACGCCGATGTCATCGTGACGGTGGGTTATGACGCAGTGGAATATGACCCCCGGCTGTGGAACACCGCCCCGGGCCGCACCCTGATTCACCTCGATGAGCTGCCCGCCGACATCGACGTGCACTACCAGCCAACACTGGAATTGCGCGGCGACATCGCCGCCACCCTCACCGATTTGGCCCCGAGGCTGGCCGGGTGGCGGCTGCCCGACGCGGCGGCGGCAACCGTGGCCGAACAGCGCTCCGCGCTCGCGGCTATCGACGAGCAAGCACGCAATCAGCGCGAAACCAAGCTGGGGCTCAATCCTGCAGCCCTGTGCCTCAAGATCCGCGAGCTGGTTGACGACGACGCCACCATCGCCTGCGACGTCGGATCCAACTACATCTTCATGGGCCGGCACTTCCGTGCCTACCAGCCGCGGCGGCTCTGTTCTCCGACGGACAGCAGACTCTTGGTGTTGCGTTGCCACGGGGCATGGCCGCCGCGATGGTGCGCCCCGGCACCCAGGTGGTGTCGGTATCCGGCGACGGCGGATTCCTTTTCAGCGCACAGGAACTGGAGACCGCCGCTCGGCTCGGGCTGAGCTTCACCCACGTCATCTTCCGCGACAACGCCTACGACATGGTGGCGTTCCAAGAAGTCATGAAATACGGGCGCAAGTCCGGAGTGGCACTGGGTGGCTACGACATCGCCCACTACGCTGCGGCATTCGGCGCCACCGGGATTCGGGTCACCAGCATGCACGAATTCGAAAACGCCTTCAAACACGCACTGACCGAACCGGGAATCACCATCCTCGACGCCCCGGTCGACTACAGCCACACCATCGACCTGTACGCACAACTTCACGACGGAGTGCTGAACTGACCGGGCTTCAGGCCATCGCCTCGCTGATCGCGCGGTGCAGTCTCCGCGCACTGCCGCCGCGGCCACATAATGAGCGAGCACCGCATACCGAGTCAGAGTTCTATGTCGTGATCGGAAGCTGCGTCCCGGTTCCTACCCCAGTGACGGTCGTTGGTCCTGTCGACGGAGCGACCGAGTTTCGGGTCTCTACGTGCCAGTGCTGGTAAGTCGCCAACCGCCGTCGGATCGCCATCTCCCGACGGTCCATCACGCGCTGAACCCGTTCGAGGACAACGGCGCACAACACGATTGGGCGACATGACAAAGGCGCTAGCTACAGACCGTCGAGGCAGCGGACTCGGAGTTGCTGGTCTACCACGGCCATTTCGTCTTCGCCCATCTTGCAGGAACCCACCGGATGGTAGTGGAAATGCCACAACGATTGAGACGCCTGAGGCTCCGATTCTCGTTGGATACTCGGCACTCCCCCAGTTCGCTGTGCCAGATCTAGTGAGTCACGACATCAGATTTGAGCTTCGGGCGACCGCTGACTGCAGGATTGCTGCGCTGACGGGACATAGCAGTAGCCGCGACGTGAGGAATCGACGGCGGCATAACCGTCGCGCCGATGTCCTTCTACGAGACCGGCGGAGGCTTTCCCTCGCCGCTGGCTGCCAGCGCGGCGTCCCAGTCGCAGACCGTGCAGCCATGGCGGTAGGCGGATCGGGCGAAGGCGAGCGCGGTGGCATGAGGATCGTCGGCAACGCGGGCATCGTGCCAATCGAGCAGGTACTCGCCGAGCGAGCTGTCCCAGCGTGCGGCGGCCGGCTCGAGCGTCGCTGCCGCGAATCCGTCGGGGGCGGGATAGGCGTAGGCGTAGAACGCGGCGTGGGGGTAGCGGGCATCACCCGGCCACCAGCCCACCGCCACCTCCTGTGCGTCCATCGAGTTGCGCATGATGAAGTCGTTCGACGGCGGCTTCGCGGACCGGCCGGAGAACAAGCTCACGGCGAGGTCGAACGAGCCCCACCAGGCGTTGACCGGAGTCAAGCGACCGCGGTACGGGGCCCGGTACTCAGTCAGGACCTGGGCGGCGCGGGTCGCGGCGATGAAGTAGTCGGCGACCGCGCCGGCGTCATAGGTGGTGTGCTCGCGGTCCTCATCGAGCGGTACGGTCCAGGAGACCTCCTGCGGCGTCATATCGATTTTCGGATCGCCGGCCGCGGCGAGGACGTCGCGGGTGACGTCGGCGACCGCGCGGTCGGGGGTGAGCGGGATGCGCTGCGCGCGCCCGTCGCTGTGCTCCACGGCGGCGGCGTGCTGGCGCAGATCGAGCGCGACGACGAGCGTGCCCGAACCGTCGGGCGCGGGCAGCGGGGCGGTCTCCCAGCCGCGCGCGGTCAGCCGCAGCGCGGCGTGCTGAAGCTGCGGCTCCGGCGGCGCCAGGACCACGGCGAGCTTGCCGAGGATCTGGGTGTGGGCGTGCAGGGTGTCGCAGGTGGCGCTCCATGCGGACAGGTCGAGCGCCGGCCAGAGCGAGGACATGGCCGGAAGGTACCACTGGCGAATGACGTCCGGAAGCGATGTGCCGGGTAGTCGCGACCAGTACCGTGTCGAGTGGAGAAGTGGGGAAGGAGATCCGATGTCGGGCATGCAGTTCGGGGTCTTCACCGTAGGAGACGTCACACCGGACCCGACAACCGGCATTGCACCCACGGAAGCTGATCGGATCCGGGCGACCGTAACCATCGCGAAGAAAGTCGAAGAGGTCGGCCTGGATGTCTTCGCCACCGGCGAGCATCACAACCCGCCCTTCGTGCCGTCGTCGCCGACCACGTTGCTGGGATACATCGCCGCGCAAACCGAGCGCATCATTCTGTCGACGGCGACGACATTGATTACCACCAACGATCCGGTCAAGATCGCCGAGGACTTCAGCGTGCTCCAGCACCTGTCCGGTGGCCGCACCGACGTAATGCTGGGTCGCGGCAATACCGGCCCCGTCTACCCGTGGTTCGGGCAGGACATCCGCGCCGCCATTCCGTTGACGGTCGAACACTACGATCTGTTGCGGCGACTGTGGCGCGAGGAGATCGTGGACTGGACAGGTGAATTCCGGACATCCCTGCAAGGCTTCACCCTGGCGCCGCGACCGCTGGACGGAGTGCCGCCGTTCGTGTGGCACGCGTCGATTCGCACCATGGAGGTCGCTGAACTCGCGGCGTATTACGGCGACGGCTTCTTCGCGAACCACATCTTCTGGCCGTCCTCGCATACCAAGCGGATGGTTCAGTACTACCGGCAGCGGTTCGAGCACTACGGGCATGGCAGTGCGCATCAGGCCATCGTTGGACTCGGCGGGCAGGTGTTCATGCGGGCCAACAGCCAGGATGCGGTGAACGAGTTCCGGCCGTACTTCGACAACGCCCCGGTGTACGGACACGGGCCATCGTTGGAGGAGTTCACCGCTTCGACGCCGCTGACCGTCGGCTCTCCTCAGCAGGTGATCGACCGCACGCTCGGGTTTCGCGAGTACGTCGGCGACTATCAGCGCCAGCTGTTCCTGGTCGACCACGCCGGCTTGCCGCTGAAGACGGTGCTCGAGCAGCTGGACCTCTTAGGCGGGGAGGTTGTGCCTGTGCTGCGCAAGGAGTTTCAGCGGGGTCGCCCTGCAGATGTGCCTGCCGGCCCAACGCACGAATCACTGGTGAAGGCCGCGGCACAGGAGGACCGGCAGGAATGACGACGCTGGCAGTCATCAGCGGTGGGTTGCGCGAACCGTCCTCGACACGCCTTCTGGCCGGCCGGATCGACACCGCGGTGCACCAGGCTCTGGCTGCGATCGACACGTCGGCCACCTCGACGATGATCGAGCTGCGGCCGCTGGGTCGAGCGATCATGGACGCCATGCTGACCGGTGTTGTCGCACCGGAGTTGGAGGAGGCGTTCGACGCGGTTGCCAGTGCCGACGGCTTGATCGCCGTGACGCCGGCGTTCAACGCCTCGTTCAGCGGGCTGTTCAAGTCGTTCTTCGACGTGCTACCCGAACAGACGCTATGGGACATGCCGGTCTTGATCGCGGCGACCGGCGGCACCGAACGCCATTCGCTGGTGCTGGATCATGCGCTGCGGCCGATGTTTTCGTACTTGCACGCGATCGTCGCGCCGGCCGGCGTGTACGCCGCCACCAACGACTTCGGCGCCCAAAGAGGGTCCGCAGCGCTCAGCGAGCGAATCAACACCGCAGCCCGCGACTTCGCCCGCCTGCTGCGCTCGTGCGGCGCTCGTACCCGCCGCGACGCCTTCGCGGACGAGCTGACCGAAATGCAACGCCTACTGGGCGCCGCCTCCCAGTGCAAAGACACCGCAACCATTGAGGACTGACTCGTTGAGTCGCTGCCCAGGCGTCGTGGCAGTTGTCGTGCACTACGCGGGTGTGCGCGCTCACCTCAAATCGACCGCCGCACAGGTACTTTCAGGTTCTTCATGATGGGTTGGTCGCTCTGAGTGCTGTAATCACCGATGACGCACAGCACGTTCATCTCGGGCATATGGCCCGCGGCACGATGTCGTAGGGGATCGCCGAGTAGCGGTGCAGCGAGCGGCTGCTGCCGGCGCGAGCGGTGGCCACGATGTCGACGTCGTCCTGGATCTCGGCGCGGATCGCCTCGCGCTCTATGTCATCCACGACGGCTCAGGCGCCGCGGTCGGCGCTGCGGTTCCGATTTGTTGGCGCGGCGGCGCGCCGGTAGTCGCGCCCAGCCGTGCTGCCAAAGTGCTGCCAAGACTGCAGCTAGTGGAGTGCATTTCGTCCTGGAGGACAGCCCCGACGAGGTCGGCGCTGCCGTTGCGCAATTCGTGCAGAAGCTACGCTCGGCCTAGCGAGTAGGGCAGTTGGGATTTCGGCATGAGTTCCCAGCGCCGTCGTAGCTCTTTGTGGTCTCACGCCTGCTTGACGGTCTCGATGTCGAGCGTGATGGTGACCTTGTCGCCGACCAAAGCGGCCCCCGGTTTCCAGAGGCAGATCGATGTCAATGCCGAAGTCCTTGCGATTCAACACGACCGACGCCTCGAAACCGGCGACCTCACCCTGGCCCATGCCCGGATTGACACCGTAGAACTCGAGGTCGAGGCTGATCGGCTTGGTCACGCCCTTGAGCGTGAACTGTCCGTTGAGCACATAGTTGCCACCGTCGGAGTCCAGACCGGTGGAGGTGAATGCCGCGACTGGGTACTTCTCCACATCAAAGAACTCAGCCGACTTGATGGTCTCGTCGCGCTGGTCGTTGCCGGTGTCAACGGAGTCGACGGCGATCTCGGCGTTCACCGACGGCGTCCCGTCCTCGGCGACGACAGTTACGCCGCCGAACTTCTCGAACCGGCCGCGCACCTTGCTCGCCATCAGGTGACGTACCGAAAAGTTGATCGAGGAATGAACGGGATCAATCGCCCAGGTCCCCGAGCTCAGTTGGCTGGTTGCCGTTGCAGTCATGTTTACCTCTCCCTGCTCTGAGGTGCCGGCCTGCCCGACCCCTTCGATGTCGTAGACGTCAATCCGTCGTGGGTGCAGTGAGGAACACCAGGCGAACCTTGCCCATCTGGATCTCGTCGCCGTTGGTCAAAACCACCGAATCCACCGCCTCCCGGTTGACGTAGGTGCCGCTGAGACTGTCGATGTCTACGACCCGGATTTCGCCGGTGTCCCGTCGGAACTCACCAACGTGACAGTGCCACGCCGACGAACCACTCCGTTCTTCGTGTGCATGGAAAGTGACAGCATCGTCGCCAATTTCAATGCGCGGCAACACAGCCCTACACGCTGTCTGACTATCGGCTGGACCGCCAGAATTCGCAATCCTGATTCGTCATGTCGCGGCCTGCCGACGTGCTCACCGCTGACGTCGAACGAACGGGCTGCTCGCTAGTCGGGAGTTCCGCAGGGCCGTCAAAAGTCCAGATACTCGTGGGGAATTCGAGGTTTCACGACGATGGCGTGCTGTGGGCCATTATTCGGTGAAAGCTTCTGACGCCCACAGGGATTCGACCACGTCGCTCACCAAAGCGCTCCATTGATCGTCGGCTTGTCGGTCATGCCGTGAGGCGGCGCGCGTGCCCCGAGGCGACCGCTTCCTCTAGGGACGCGCCTCGAAGATCATGTTGAACGGCGTCTCCGTCGCACGCCGGAACCGCGTGAAGCCCCCTTCGTCGACCATCACCGTCCGCAGCCGCTGCTCGCCCGCCTGCGCGCCCAGCGCGGGTCCATGCTGCGCCAGCGAAACCGGCACGCAGACCAGCGACGACGCGCCGTAGTACAGCCGCCCAACCGGATTCAAGTTGTCCGCGACATGGTCACCCGCCATCGGCTCCACCAGCAAGCAGTGCCCGTCGGGTTTGAGCGCTTGTCTGGCGCGCCTGGCGGCGCCGACCGGATCGGCCATGTCGTGCAGGCAGTCGAAGAATGCGATGAGGTCGTAGTCCCCGCCTTCATACGATGTCGCGTCGGCCACTTCGAAGTACGCATTGGTGACGCCCGCCTTCGCTGCACGTTCCGTTGCGGTCGCAATCGACGCGCCGTGGTAGTCGATGCCGACGAACTCCGATGTCGGAAACGCTTGCGCCATAAGGATTGTGCTCGCACCGTGGCCGCAGCCGACATCGGCCGCGCGTGCCCCGGCCGTGAGCTTCTCCACTACGCCGTCAAGCGCAGGCAGCCACGATGACAGCAGATTCGCGTTGTAGCCGGCTCGGAAGAATCGCTCGGTGCCCTCGAACAAGCACGGATGGTGCTCGCCCCACTCCATGCCCTTACCGGTGCGGAAGTTCTCGACTGCACGCTCTCTGACGTGGAACAGGTCCCGAATGATCTGATATGCGCCCGGCAGATCGACCGGTCCGTTCGGGTCAGCGAGGCACAGTGTCTGTTCCTCGTTCAGGTAGTACTGGTCGTTCTCGGCGTCGTAGTCGACGTAACCGCCCGCCGCCTGGTTCGCCAGCCACTCGCGCACGTAGCGCTCACTGGTGCCGGTTTTCTCCGCCAGCTCTCCAGGCGACAACCGCTGCCCCGCTAATGCCGAATAGAGGCCGAGCTCGTCGCCGATCAACACCAGCACCGCGCTCACCGATGCCGCCATGTCGCCGACCGCCCTGCCCAGAAAGGCGTTCAGTCTGTCCTCTGCAACCGTCATCGCACGCTCCTTTGCCCCGACCTGAGCCCACCCAGAAAACGCTACGCGTGAGGTGATGGCTGCGTCGCGAAGTTGACACATCGCCAGGCGGCAGGGGGCCTGCAGCCGACCGTCAAAGCCATCATGAGCTCGATCAGCGAAATGCATTACAAAGCAAGGGAATACGGCTATTATCTGATAAAACATAGACTATCAGTAATAGGCTAAGTAGCTGAGATAGCCCGATATTTGGGCTTGGCCCGTTTGGTGGACACAGACTCAGGCGCTTGTGCCATCTGAGTGAGTCGGTCTTCGAAGCGGACCGGGCCCGCAGCGGCTTCGCGATCGCCGAGAATTTCTCGCCACAGCGCGTGGTCGTCGTCGACTACGTCTACACCACCGGCGCGGCATCAACAGCGCCGCCGTGGCTCTCGACGGCGGTGGACACGATGTTTGCGGCGCATTCGTGACAGCCCGCCGCGTCAATCCCGATAACCACCGCGCGGCGGGGTGGTAGTCGGCCTCGGTGGCCGCGATCGCCCCACTAGCGACCATCGCAATTCACAACGCGGACTCGCCAACCTTCACCGAGCGCGAGCGACGTCCATCCGGCGAGGTCGGCCAAGGTCCTCGCCGTCCGGTGGACACGCGCAGTGGAGACCAGATTGGGACGTGCTGGCCGATCCAGCCCGACCGGAGACGGGTCACATTAGCTGGCGAAGTGGTTTGAACCCGATGACGCTCGCCAATTCGTACACAAGGTGGGGGTGCGCCGAAGGCGCGCACCTGGAACGGAGTGTGATCATGATGCGCAGGCTCTTCGAGACAAGCTGTCTGGCTGGCATGGTCATCATTGGCGCCGCAGCGCAGAGCGGTGGATTCGCTATTGCCTGAACGCGCTCCCTAATAGAGTCGGGGTCTATCCAGACGGATTCCCGCGCTTGCCTTGTAATGCGCGGTCGAGTGCAGAAAGGAGAGGCAATCGTGCTGCTATCCGTATGTCAAAACCGCCGGGAGAAAATCTGGCGCGTCGCCGCGGTGTTGGCTGCGACCGGCGCTCTGGCGTTGTCGGGGTGCACCAGCAACGTGAATACGAGCGAACCCACGACCCAGTCGGCAACACCAACAGCGCAAGAGGAGCAAGAGGAGTTTGTCGTAGAACCGGTGGCGGAGAAGACGGTCACCGAGTTGCCTGCCGGTCCGCTGTATTGGCACGTCGAGAATTTCCCCGCGCTGCCGGACGCCGAGGCGGCGGCTGGTCCGTTGTCCCTGGCCGCCGACGTGGAGGGCAAGGTCTGGCTCTTTACGCTTGGTCCCAAGGGGACGCCGACGCATGGTGGCAGCATGGTCACCGAGATCGGCCCCTTGGTGGACGTCTCCGCCCCCGAGTACCTGCTGGGCATCTACCATGCCGTCGCGGCACCGGGCGCCAAGTCCGGGGTGCACACGCATCCCGGCACCGAGGCGTTCTTGGTGCTGGAGGGTCAGTTGAGCCAACAGACCCCGCACGGCGTGAACGTTGTCGAAGCCGGCAAGACGCTGGCGGGGGGTCCCGCCGAGCATCCGATGGAGGTCACCAACAGCGGCGGGGAAGAACTGCATTGGCTGATCATGTTCGTCTTGGATGCGAACAAGCCATTCGCGTCGGACGCTACTTTCGAGTGAGACGGCTGCTGCTTTTTGCAGTTTCGGGTACGGCGACGATGGCTCTAACTCTTTCGGCGGCTTCGGCGGCTGATGTCTGACTCGCAGATGGCGGAGGGAGCCCGCGCTGTAGGCTCGCCATCTCATGACCGCAAGGAGGCCCCGATGAGCCAGCGGACCAACGAGGCAGACATCGCCGCAGTGACCGAGGTGGTGCGCGCCTAGTACGACGGGATGATCGAAGGCGACGCCGCAAAGCTCGGCCGCGCCTTCCATCCGCGGGCGTCCATCGTCGGCAACGAGGGGGGCGAGCTGTACTGGGCGAACCTCGAAGAGTTCGTGGCCGAGTGCCAGGGGGCAGTCTCAGAGGCGGGGCCGTACGAATGGCGAATCGAACGCCTCTCGTTCGAGGGCGACACGGCTCTGGTCAGGCTCGGCGGCAAGTGCGCGGGCGTCTGGTACAGCGACGACCTGTCTCTCGTCTTGATCGACGACGCCTGGCGCATCGTCCACAAAACGTTCTACCCGCACCCCGCGGGTTGAGGGGGCGAGGTTCAGACGGGCAATCATGCTCGCCACCCTCCCTATGTCGCGAGATACTGAGCCGGTGATGTCGCAGGAGAACGTCCCTGACGTGGGCTTTCTCGACGCGTTCGGTGAGCGCTTCGGAGCGGCTTGGAACTCGCACGAGCCTGACCGCCTGTTGGAGTTGATGACCGACGACGTCGTCTATGACGATTCCGCCTGGCCGCGGACGATGCGCGACCACAGTCAGGTGCGCGAGTTCCTCGAGTTTCTCTGGCGTGCGTTGCCCGATCTCGAGTTCGAAGACCTGGAGGGCCCGTTCCTGGCTCGCGAGGCGCCGACGGCTGTTTACTACTGGAGAGGCACCGGCACATTCACAGGGCCGCTGAAGCCGCCCGGCTTTGCGCCCACCGGCGCCCGAGTCGCGTACGAGGGCTTCGAGCTCCTCGAGTTCCGGCGCGACCGCTTGTGCCGGCTGCGGATCGTTTATGACCTCATGGACCTCTACCGCCAGATGGGCGTCGAAAGGACGCCGGTTGAGGGCGCCGGGCTGTCGGAGTAGGCGGATGTCGCAGGAGAACGTCAGCAAACACCAGGTTCTTGCCGAACGAGTCTGCGGTCGCGTTCTCGGACCACTGCACATCCACACCGCGGCTGTCGGTGTCCAACGCGACCGCACCCGTGGTGAGGACGTGCACGACGCCGGCCGTCTGCGCGTTGGTGGTGACCACCGGCACACCGAACAGCCGCTGGCTAGTCGGATCGTACGGAAGACCCATGTGCTCAATCGAATTCGTGGTTGACAGCTGCGGAGATCGGCGACCGTGACTGGCACGCGTTGCTCGACGCACACGACGCTGTCGTCCGCTCGCAACTCGCTCGCCTTTCAAGGCCGCGAAGTGAACACCTCGGGCGACGGCTTCCTGGCAATGTTCGACGGCCCGCAGCGCGCAATCCGCTGCGCCATGTCGATCCGCGACGTGGTGCAGGCGCTCGGCATCGAGGTGCGGGCAGGGTTGCACACCGGCGAGTGCGAGGTCCGCGGCGACGACATCGGCGGGATCGCCGTGCACATCGGCGCGCGCGTAAGCGCACTGGCAGGGCCGAACGACGTACTGGTGTCCAGCACGCTCCGCGACCTCGTGATCGGATCGGGGCTCGAGTTCGAAGACCGCGGCGCATACGAGCGCTCAAGGCGTACCCGGCCAGTGGCACCTCTTCGCAGTCGCCTCTCCGTAAGTCTGCCGTCAAAACGGCGGCTGGTCGTCGTCCCCTGGGGGTCGCGGTCGGGATGGGAAATAGGCGTCGTCGCAAGCATTTCCGGGATTCTCGCGCAGTTCCCGATTGCGAGCTCGTTCGGCGTCGATGGCGTTTGGCGCAGTCTTGTTCTCGGGTGCTCTTGCGGCGCGGCATCCTCAGGCCGCGGTTCGGTTGGGCGCTGGGCAGATTGGCCGGTGCGGGCGCGGTTGCGGTGGTCCGGCACAGAGTCGGAAACAGCCGTCGGCTGCCCGGATGTGTGGCGTAGGTCTGCCCGCTGGGCGCAGTCCACAGGACGGTGCCGTCGGGTAGCTGAATCTCGGTCCAGCCGGCCGGACCGGCGTGAAACGTCTTGAACAGGTGATGGCACCGAAATGGCGCAGGCCCGTTTAGACCGTATGGGGTGACTGCTCGCGGAGTGGAGTAGTTGCTGGCCGGCGCCTCGCTCGCGCAATCTCGTGGGTTACCGAGTGTGGTTCCGTGCTCGG
>Ga0207708_10003386_pt1 | contig 11751 bp, 10 predicted proteins | sample KBSK5101metaG_FD_184340 | JGI IMG/M metagenome (GOLD analysis project Ga0207708, IMG submission 184340) | Corn, switchgrass and miscanthus rhizosphere microbial communities from Kellogg Biological Station, Michigan, USA - KBS K5-10-1 metaG... | ecosystem: Host-associated > Plants > Roots >...
AACGATCACCAATTGCCAGGTGAGCGGATACGACGAAGGCACGTTGTTGGACGGAACTTTCAAACGCGAATACAAGCGCTACAGTCACAACAGCACTACCGGGCGAATCAAGTTTGGGACGGAGTCGAACGGCGGGTTCAAGAACATCACGATTTCAAATTGCGTGTTTGATTACTCAAGAGGCCTGGCGCTGGAAGCGGTAGATGGTGCGTTATTGGAAGACGTGACAATCAACAACATCACGATGCGCGATATCACTAATGCGCCGATATTCATTCGTCTCGGTAACAGGGCCCGTGGTCCAAAAGAAACCACGACAGTCGGAAAGTTGCGCCGGGTAATCATTAGCAACGTGGTGGTCTACAACGCCGATCCAAAGTATGGCTCAATCATCAGCGGCATCCCGGGTCATTCGATCGAAGATTTGCGATTGAGCAACATTCGCATTTATTCGCAGGGGGGCGGTACAAAAGATCAGGCTGCGCTCCAACCACCGGAGAAAGAGGACACCTACCCTGAACCGGTGATGTTCGGCGAGATTCCCGCGTATGGCTTCTTTATCCGTCACGTAAATGGGTTGAAGATGGATAACGTGGAGGTTAGTTATCTGAAGGATGATTTGCGGCCAGCGTTCTGGTTACACAACGTGAACGGTGCTGAATTTTTCCGCGTCCGCGCTCAAAGACGATCGGATGTGCCGACTTTTTTGTTGAAAGATGTCGAGGACTTCAGTGTGGTCCAAAGCCATCCAATTGCGGATACAAGGCTCGATAAAATAAAAGAAGGAAGGATCCAATAAACGAAAGATCCAACGTACATAACTCTAACAACTCAAGCAGCCATGGTACGAATCAAGCTCCGATAAACGCAGTCGGGAAGGGTGGCTTGCCCCCGCTCAATATCAATAACCGGCAACGTGCGTGGTGTGAGTCTTGAGCGGGGGCAAGCCGCCCTTCCCGACTGCGTTTATCGACATTGAGTTAGCAATCAGAGTTGGCCGTTGATGTTATGTACGTTGCGGGATATACCGTCCACTTGAGTGATCAATGAATCGGAGACCAAGTCACCCCCGAACTTGCAATGGGCCGAAACCTGAACCACTGCGATTAAGTAGTCTCTTCCAGCTCTTCTTCTGCGGCAGCGTCGACTAGTGACGCACTTGTCACCTTGTCAGTCGCATCAGTCTTTATAAGTCTGACACCCTGGGCGCTGCGGCCGGTCTTACGAATATCAGCAGCCTCGAGTCGTATCAACTTACCCTGTTGAGTGATGATCATGATCTCCGCTTCATCTTCAACCGGAAACACGGCGACAACTTTGCCAGTCTTGTCAGTTGTCTTCATGTTGATTACGCCTTTACCACCGCGGGATTGCAGCCTATAGGTTGTGATCGGCGTCTGCTTTCCGTAGCCCTGTTCGGAGACGGAGAGCATTCGCTCAGTGTCTTCTGCAGAAACAGCGCACACCGAAACCACGTAATCATCCGGGCGAAGATCGATTCCCCTAACGCCGCGTGTTGCACGACCCATCGGCCGCACATTCTTTTCGTCGAACCGAATCGCCAGTCCATTGTGAGTCGCGATAAATATTCGCTTCGTCCCATCAGTTAAAATTACGTCAAGAAGCTGATCACCTTCATCGATGTTGATGGCGATGATTCCATTCGTTCGGATGTTCTGAAAGTCGGCGAGCGAAGTCTTCTTGATCACACCTTTGCGCGTGACCATCACGACGTACCTACCTTCAGCAAAATCTCTTACCGGCACAACCCCCGCGAGCTTCCGATCGGACGGAATGCTGATCAGGTTTACAACCGCCTTGCCGCGAGCGGAAGCTGCCGCATCCGGCACTTCGTGCACCTTCAGTTTGTAGACCATTCCGTCGTCAGTAAAAATCATCAGGTAGGCGTGCGTCGACGCGATAAAGAGATGCTCGACAAAGTCGCCATTCTTTGCGGCTGCACCAAACCGACCCTTTCCGCCGCGTCCCTGCCGCGAATAAGTGGTGACGGGCGTTCGTTTGATGTAACCACTGTTAGTAACAGTGATGGCCACGTCCTCATCAGCGATCAGGTCTTCGATTGAAAGTTCCACGCCTTCATCGACGATCTCCGTTCTGCGCGCGTCACCAAACTCTTTCTTAACCTCTTCGAGCTCTTTGGTGATCACCCGGCGCAAAGATCTCTCATTCGCAAGAATCTCTTCCAGTTCGGCGATGAGTTTGATAATGCCCTCGTACTCGTCAGTGATCTTCTGTCGTTCCAGGGCCGACAGACGGCGTAACTGCAAATCGAGAATCGCCTGTGCCTGAATCTCTGAAAACGCAAGCCGTTCCATCGCTTTTTGTAGTTTGCCGATGTAGGTCTTCAGTTGGATGTCAGAAGGCACGCCCTTCCAGGTCTTGACCTCACTCATGGAGCTCATTTGCTGACCAGTGAGCCAATGCCGCGCTTCATCAACCGAACGTGAATTGCGAATCAAAGTGACGATAAAGTCGAGAGCATCAATTGCTTTTGTGAGACCTTCGAGAATGTGGGCTCGAGCTTTGGCTTTGCGGAGCTCATATTCAGTGCGACGCTTAACCACTTCGCGGCGAAACTCTATAAAGCACTCCAACATCGCCTTCAGTGTTAGAACGCGCGGTTGGCCGTTAACAATCGCGAGATTGATAACACCAAACGACGACTGCATCGGCGTCAACTTGTACAACTTGTTCAGCACCACCTGGGGAACTGCGTCACGTTTCAGTTCTACGACAATGCGCATTCCTGTCCGATCTGATTCATCACGAAGATCTGAAATGCCCTCGATCTTCTTTTCATTAATCAGTTCTGCGATGCGCTCGATGAGACGGGCTTTGTTGACTTGAAATGGTATTTCGGTGATGACGATGGCGTCGCGCTCCTGGGCACCGCGACCGATGCGGTCAATACCTGCGCGAGCACGCAATTGCAACACGCCGCGACCCTCGGTGTACGACTTGCGGATTTCGTCGCGTCCATAAATGAACCCACCGGTAGGAAAGTCGGGTCCAGTGACAATGTTCGTGAGGGCTTCAGCTGTTAGATCGGGCTCCCGAATTAATGCGATCGTCGCATCGATGATCTCGTTCAGATTATGCGGCGGAATCTTTGTCGCCATTCCCACGGCGATTCCGTCTGAACCATTGATCAAAAGATTCGGCACACGTGCCGGAAGTACAGTCGGTTCGCTCAACGATTCGTCATAGTTTGGTTGAAAATCGACCGTCTCTTTCTCGATGTCGGCGAGCACTTCGGTCGCCAAACGCGCCATACGAATTTCCGTGTACCGCATGGCCGCAGCCGCGTCGCCATCGACAGATCCGAAGTTTCCCTGACCGTCGATCAGTGGATACCGCATGGAGAAATCCTGCGCGAGTCGAACTATCGTGTCGTAGACCGGGATGTCGCCGTGCGGGTGATACTTACCGATGACGTCGCCGACGATGCGAGCGCTTTTCTTGTACGGCTTGTTGTAAGTGTTTCCCAGTTCATGCATTGCCCACAGCACACGACGGTGCACAGGCTTCAGACCGTCGCGAATGTCAGGTAATGCGCGCCCGATGATCACTGACATTGCGTAGTCGAGATACGACCGGCGCATCTCGTCTTCTATGTTTATATGGTTGCGCTCCGAAGTGGTTTCCATCTAGCAGCCTTTCAAGTACAATCCGCCCGTTTTAAGCGGCATGTCGTTGACCTCAGTCGCATCCAGCTTCACAAACTTCGCCCAGAAGAAACTGCTTCTAGAGGCGGTTCGACTTGAATTGATTGATCGTTCCTTAGGTGGGGAAGACGGATGCGCATTTAGCATTCAAGTACGCGAAGATTTTAGCCCTTTTCGGGCTTTTTTTGCAACCCTTCGCGAAGTGGAAACTCTATTAAAATCAATAGCTTCAGGGGCATTTCTAAAGTTAATCTCAGAAGCACCTCGGCGATGCGGCCGGCGAGCCAAAACTAGCTTTCGGAGACTCAACTCCCATGAGTCAAACACGAGATTGGAAGCGGATTCGCGAGCGTCTTGAATTAAAACTCCCAGTGCGCGTTCGTTGCAAAGAGACGCCGGACTTTGAGTGGATGGAAGTAACACGACTGACGGATGTGACGCCTTTTGGTGCAGGCTTTACGCTGAAGCGCCCGACGGAAAAAGGACGTCTTGTGCACATGACAATACCGATGCCGCGTCAGTTGCGCGCCTTCGATCACGCGGAAGATCAATACAGAGTTTGGGCGATAGTAAGACACGTGGGCGTAATCAGCGCGGGAGACAACCAGACGGTGTTTGAAGTCGGCGCGGCATTCATCGGAAAACATCCCCCGAAGAGTTATGAACTCGAACCGTGGAAGCGTTACGAACTCGCGACACCTGATAACCGATCAATGCCGGGAGTTGAAGACATTGTTCAACCGGCTCCCTCGTCGGATCAACGTATCCATACGCGTCACAACATTGCCGTTGATATGCTCCTTGAAGCTGTGAACGAAAAAGGAGAGCTTACCGAAAGCGAACAGAGCGTAACGGAAAACATTAGTCGCGGAGGGGCAACGCTGTTTACTACGCTGCAGATTCCCGTCGGACGCTTCGTTCGCCTCACAAGTCAACAGTACAACCTTTCAGTCCATGCAGCAGTGCGGGCGCGAAGCACTGGCGCCGATGGAATCCGTCGTATCCACGTCGAATTCATCGACAAAGAGTGGCCGTTGTAAAATACCGCCATGCCACAAAGTCGATCGATCCAGATTGAAAGAGAAGTTCTGCTGTTTGAGATAGCTCGCCGCTGTAACTTTGCCGATTGCAACCAGCGCGTTTCTCTTGGTCTAACGAAGGCCGAAGCTTTCGAGTATCGCGGATTTAAGTGCGGCTTCTGCGAACGTTGGAACGACGACGCTTTAACGGAACGTGACGTTCCTGATTGGTGGGATGAAATTCAGCTCCTCTCCAGCGTCAACTAAAACGTCTCGACGAAAAAGGCCTTGAGTAACAACGGTACATCTCCAGCCAGAAGCAACTTGTCGCAGCCTAATAGCGGCCGGACGATGTTCCCGCAGTGGGTCCTGGAAGTTATACGGCCCATCGTTGGCGGTGTCAGCCGTGTTTTTTGGAAAATTGAGTTCTCCGGTTTGGAGAACGTTCCGAAGAACGGCGGCTTGATCATTGCGTCGAATCACCAAACCTACCTCGATCCTTTCTGGCTTTCACTTCCAATCAAACGTCCGATTCGTTACCTCGCATGGAGCGCCGCTTTCAAATGGCCTGTGGTGGGAAGGGGCCTTAGGTTGTTTGGCGCGTGGCCACTCGCATTGGAGGGCAGTGATCCCGCAGCGATTCGGCGATCGTTGCAGTGGTTACGAGAGGGCGGGGCGGTTGTGATCTTTCCGGAAGGTGGACGGAGCACATCGGCGGGTTCACTCGAGAGATTCAAAGCTGGAGCAGTGCGTCTGGCATTGGAGGCCAAGGTGCCTATTCTGCCGGTGACTATCAAAGGTGGGAATCGAGTTTGGCCCAGAGGATGGAAGTTTCCTCACATTGGGAAAGTTGTAGTTACTTATCATCCACTGTATCGCGCTGAGCCTGGTCCTGACGATGAGACTCGCGCTTACGCAAGGCGTGAGAGTGAGAAGCTCGCGAAGGTGATCGAGTCGGCGCTTTGAAAGGAAAAAAGCGAAAGAGGGGAAAAGGCGAAGAGGGTAAATCATTTTCCTCTTCCCCTTTTCCCCTCTTTCCCTTTTCCCCCTTTTCTTCTTTTCGTTCCTAGCGCCGTAGTAAACGAAGCATCGCGTCGTGAACTCGACCGTTACTTGCGACGACTTTCTTTGTATAGATATCCAGTGGTTCGTTTTCGTAATTAGTGATTCTTCCGCCCGCTTCACTAATCAGAATCGCACCCGCTGCAACATCCCACGGGTTTAGTCCATCTTCCCAAAAGCCGTCGAATCTTCCGCAAGCAATATAAGCAAGATCCAATGCCGCCGAGCCATCGCGTCGAACAGCCTGGGCGTGGAGTGTGAAGTTCGTGAAGTCGCGCGCGAAGTCCGGACGCGTTCGTACGTTGTAGGGAAACCCCGTACACATCATCGCGCTATTGAGTTGCTCCACGCTGGAGACGCGGATCCTTCGCTCGTTGAGTGTTGCTCCTTGTCCGCGTTCGGCAGCAAACATCTCATCGCGCATGGGATCGTAAACCACGCCAATCTCCAGCGTGCCCGCATGCTCCACTGCAATCGAAACGCAGAAACAGGGATAGCCGTGCGCGTAGTTGGTGGTGCCGTCTAATGGATCGATGATCCACTTCCACTCGCTTCGTGACGTTCCTTGCTGAACTGCTTCGCCGGATTCCTCTGCAAGGATGCCGTGCAATGGGTAATGCGAACGAATGCGATCGATGATCAACTCTTCCGCAGCAATGTCCGCTTCAGTGACGAGATCGATGTCGCCTTTGTTGGAAATCTGCGCGGAACCTAAACGCTGGACGAGAAGATTGCCCGCATCACGAGCGACTTGAATGGCAAAGTTTAGCAACGCTAGTTTTTCTTTGGAGCGCCGACCCTACGAGCCGGGATCAGCTTGGGTTGACTTCGGGGAGGCTCCATCGGGGGTCGCACGTTTAGTTTCCTGAAAGCGATCCTTAGTACTTCCTGGACCTGTCGGTCCCAATATCCCCAGGAATGATCACCGGGCAGCTCACGATATTCATGCGGGATCTTCTTCTCGACCAACAATGCCGCCAGTTCACGGTTGTCGGCAAATACGCCAGCGTCCTCGGTTCCGGAGTCGAAGTAAATAAACGGCAAAGAAGAGATTCGATTCGCAGGCAATTGTTTGATCAGCTCGAAGACATCATTCTGCTTCCGCGTGTCGCTGCCAACAGCGCCAAAGAGTTTGAGTGACTTTTTCAGGGCCTCCCATTGAATACCCTGATCATCGACGCGCGTAATTCCAAAGGCCCCACTCATTGAACCAACAAATGCAAAAGTGGATGGCGACTTCAGCCCAAACTTAATAGCGCCGTATCCGCCCATCGAGAGACCGGCGATCGCACGTCCATACCGAGCCTCAATGGTCCGATAACGAGCCTGCACGTCAGGAATTATTTCGTTAAGAATGTAGCTCTCATATTTCTCTGACGGTACAGCCACACTATCGATGTACCAACCATCATTACCCTCGGGAGTGACCACGATCAGTCGGTGCTGAGCTGCATAGTCGGCGACATTAGTGCGTGAGAACCAATCGTTGTAATGACCGGTTAAGCCATGAAGCAGGTAAAGCACTGCGTAGCGAGTCGTCGTTGAATCATCGTAATCCTCAGGCAGTGCCACACTGTACGGCAGTGTCGCGTTCATGAGCTTGCTGCGAAACTGAATAGTTTCGACGCGCGCTTTTGCGGACGCGCTACTTGAGACCAGCCCGCCGCCCAGAACTGCTGCGAGAACCGTTATAAGTATTTGGGTTCTAATCGATTTGTACATTTGCTTCGGCAAAGATTCATCCGCAGATTACGCAGATCAAACATAACTGACAGACCACTTCAGATCTGTGCGATCTGCGTAAATCTGTGGCTAAGAATTTTCCAGCATCGGGATCTTGATTTCTTTTTCGCGCGCAGTCTTTTCTGCTTCTTCGTAACCGGCATCCACATGTCGCGCAACGCCCAGGCCGGGATCGTTCGTGAGCACACGATTCAAACGTTTAGCCGCATCGTCAGTGCCGTCAGCAACCGTAACTTGTCCCGCGTGCAGCGAATAGCCAATGCCAACACCACCGCCGTGATGAAACGAAACCCAACTCGCACCACTCGCAGTGTTGAGTAACGCATTCAACACTGGCCAATCGCCGACTGCGTCGGATCCGTCTTTCATGGCTTCGGTCTCTCTGAACGGTGAAGCAACTGAACCGGTATCGAGATGATCACGACCAATCGCAATCGGAGCCTGAACTTCTCCGCGCTTAACAAGATCATTGATCGCTTCGCCCATCTCCGCACGCTCCCCATAGCCAAGCCAACAGATTCGCGCCGGCAAGCCCTGAAACTGAACGCGATCTCGAGCCAGGCGCAACCAGCGATTCAACGTTCGATCTTCCGGAAACAGCTCCAGCGCGAGATCATCAGTCTTGCGAATGTCGTTTGGATCACCGGACAGGGCGACCCAGCGAAACGGTCCTTTGCCTTCGCAGAAAAGCGGCCGGATGTACTCGGGAACGAAGCCGGGAATATCAAACGCGTCGTCACAGCCTGCATCAAACGCCTGCTTGCGAATGTTGTTGCCGTAATCAAACACAACTGCGCCAGCACGTTTCAGACTCAACATCGCATCAACGTGCTTCGCCATTGCTTTCATCGATCGGTTGACGTACGACTTCGCATCCTTCACGCGCAACTCTTCCGCTTCGTCAAGACTCAATCCATCGGGAACGTAGCCATTCAGCGGATCGTGAGCGCTTGTTTGATCTGTTACTACATCAACGTGCAGCCCGCGACGAACAATCTCCGGCAAAACATCCGCGCAATTGCCGACGAGTCCGACTGAAATCGCACGGTTCTGCGCGCGCGCGTCCTCGCAAATGGTGATCGCTTCATCCAACGTTTGGGCCAGGCGATCGCAGTAGCCCGTCTGCACTCGCCGTTGAATGCGTTCCGGATCGACGTCGATGCCAAGAAAGACCGCTCCATTCAACGTCGCGGCCAGCGGTTGCGCGCCTCCCATTCCGCCCATCCCACCTGAAACTACCAGTTTTCCATTCAAACTTCCGTCGAAGTGTTTGTCGGCGAGTGCGGCAAAGGTTTCGAATGTCCCCTGAACAATCCCCTGTGTGCCAATGTAGATCCAACTACCGGCCGTCATCTGGCCATACATCATCAGGCCGCGACGCTCGAGCTCGTGGAAGTGATCCCAGTTGGCCCACGCTCCAACAAGATTGGAGTTAGCGATCAAAACGCGTGGGGCGTAGTCGTGCGTGCGAAAGACTCCGACGGGCTTTCCTGATTGCACGAGGAGAGTTTCGTCGTTACCAAGTCGTTGAAGCTCGCGAACTATCGCATCGAACGCGTTCCAATTCCGCGCCGCTTTACCTGCGCCTCCGTAGACGATCAGCTCGTCAGGTTTTTCAGCGACCGCCGGATCGAGGTTGTTCATCAAGCAGCGCAAGGCCGCTTCCTGCTGCCATCCCTTGCAATTGAGCTGCGACCCTCTCGGCGCTTGAATCATTCGGTGAGACATAAGTGAAATCTAATCCGGTTTTGAACCGAGGCGTCTAAACCATCCATCAGAGTCTTTCTGGATCAATAGCGCGAGCTCACCCGCATCGAGCCACAGACCGCCGCAGTTGTCACATCGATCTACTGACACATTTTCAAACTTCGTTACTTTGAGCGCCGCGTTACAGCGTGGACAAAGCATTGATGACTCGCCTGCTGCCTTGGCCTCGTCCGCGACCTTGGCCTTTTCTTGAAGCCACTCAACCGCTGCCGCTGGTGCTTGACCGTTGAGAGTGTTTGCCATAACAAGATCCTCCGTTTGTGAAACGGACACGGGACTCTTGGTCCAGTTGTCGGGGTTGATCAAAACTCGTCGCGCTGGATTGCAGTCACAATATCCTCGATGTCTGCAGACATCGCGCGATCCACCAGGACGGGCGATACATGTTTTCTAACTACATCGTAGAACGTCTTTACGATTCGGGCTTAAGAGGCGCAGCAACTCAGGCGCCTGTGCTGCGGTAAGTAAGTTAGTCGCCGCCCCACCAACGTGTGAACCAGCCAGTGGTGTCTTTCTGTACCAATTCCCCAAATTCGCCCGGATCCAGCCAAACACCTCCACAGTGATCACATCGCTCGATCATGACTTCCTCAAACTTAATTTCTGTAAGCTTCCCTGTACAACGAGGACAACGCATCGTTGACTCACCCGCCTCTTTAGCTTGCTGGGCGATCTTCATCTTTTCTCGAAGTTTTTCGATTGCTTCCTGATTTTTCTTTCGGAAGTATTCTTCTTCAGACAGTCGTCCTCGATTCCCTAACACATCTGACATGTGTTCCTCCTATTGGTGTGCTTAAAATTCATCGCGGCGTATCGCTGTCACAATGTTCTCAATATCTTCCGACATCGCGCGATCCACCAGGACGGGCGATACATGTTTTCGGACTACATCGTAAGCCGCTTTCACTCCACGACCGGGCAGCAAAGGCGCACGGAACTCAAGTGCCTGTGCCGCGGTAATCAACTCAATCGCCGTCGCTAGTTCGGCGTTATCAACAATTGTGCGAAATTTTGCTGCCGAGGTCATACCCATCGACACGTGATCCTCTTTGCCGCCGTCAGTGGGAACATTATCGATGCTCGCCGGATGGGCCAAAACCTTTGCCTCATTTAACAACGCCGCCGCCGTCACTTGCAGCATCATGAAACCGGAAGAGATACCTGGTTGTTTAGTCAGGAATGGCGGTAAATCTTCGTTGGCGTCCGGATTCACCAAACGATCGATGCGTCGCTCAGTGATACTTATCAAGTCAGTCAACGCGAGCGCCGCATAATCGAAGACAAGGGCGAGCGGCGCTCCATGGAAGTTCCCGCCTGAAAGTACTTCACCGCTACTGGCAAACACGAGTGGATTGTCGGTAGCGCTGCCGCTTTCAATTTCAACTACACCGCGAGCGTGGGCCAGGGCATCCCGAACCGCGCCGTGTACCTGCGGCATGCAACGAAGACTGTAAGCATCCTGTACGCGCGGGTCGTTTTCCAGGTGCGACTCGCGTATTTCGCTATCGCGTAGAAGCTCGCGCAAGTGCTCGGCAACTTGAGTTTGTCCGCGATGCGGTCGTGCAGCGTGGATTCGCACATCAAAGGCCACTGGAGTGCCGCGCAATGCCTCAAGCGTCATCGCGCCCGCAAGGTCAGCTAACCGTGCAACGCGCTCGGCCCGGAACAGCGCCAGTCCTCCCACGGCGCCCATCGCCTGAGTTCCATTAAGTAGCGCCAGTCCTTCCTTAACTTCCAGCTGCAGAGGAGAAACACCCGCGCGCTCAAGAGCGACAGCGCCCGGCAGCCGCTCCTTTTCATAAAACGCTTCGCCTTCGCCGATGACTGCAAGCGCCAGATGAGCGAGCGGCGCCAGATCTCCGCTTGCACCCACCGACCCCTTTTCAGGAATCACTGGCGTGACGCCTCGCTCCAGCATCGCAATCAACGTCTCGATCACCGCGGGACGCGCGCCGCTGAATCCCGCTGCCAGCACGTTTGCCCGCAGCAACAGCATTGCCCGCGCCTCAGGTTCAGACAATGGATTTCCCAGACCGCACGCGTGACTGCGCACAAGATTCAATTGCAACTGACGCAGTTCACCTTTTTCGATGCTGACGTCAGACAGCTTGCCGAATCCTGTGTTTACGCCGTAGACCGTCCTTCCTTCATTGACAATCTGCTCCACCACTCGCCGTGCGGCGCCGACTCGTTCGCGCGCAGAGTGGGACAAAGAAACGTTTTCTCTGCGAGTAGCGACGTCGAATATTTGTTGCAGAGTTAGGGATTGACCGTTGAGCTCGAGCATGGATTGGATGACGGATTGTAAAACGGTAATTGCTGATTGCCAATTGCCGATTGAGAGCAGATCCACCGATTTCCACCAAGCAGATCCACCGATTCCCACAGATTGCACAGATTAAGCGTTTAGATGGCTCAATTGAGTCGTCAAGCAACTCGTTATCCCACGTAGATCTGATGAGCACAATCACTCA
>Ga0207708_10003387_pt1 | contig 11746 bp, 12 predicted proteins | sample KBSK5101metaG_FD_184340 | JGI IMG/M metagenome (GOLD analysis project Ga0207708, IMG submission 184340) | Corn, switchgrass and miscanthus rhizosphere microbial communities from Kellogg Biological Station, Michigan, USA - KBS K5-10-1 metaG... | ecosystem: Host-associated > Plants > Roots >...
GGGGGGTCCGGCGGGGCGAAGCCCCCCGGTAGACGATGAAGCCCGCCGGCACCGTGCAGATCGCGCCGTCGCTGCTCTCAGCCGACTTCGCACGGCTCGGCGACGCGGTGGCGCTGGCCGAGCGCGCGGGGGCGGATCTGATTCACTTCGACGTGATGGACGGCCACTTCGTCCCGAACATCACCATCGGTCCGCCGGTGCTCAAGTCGCTCGCGCGCGTCAGCCGCCTGCCGATCGACGTGCACCTGATGATCGAGAACCCGGATCGCTACGTCGAGGCGTTCGCCGAGGCTGGCGCCGCCAGCATCACGGTGCACGCCGAAGCGGCCGTGCACCTGCACCGCACCATCCATTTCGTGAAGAGCCTCGGCGTCAAGGCGGGCGTCGCGCTCAACCCGGCGACACCGGTGGCGGCGCTCGAGCAGATCGCCGGCGACGTCGACTACGTGCTGGTCATGACCGTCAATCCGGGGTTCGGCGGCCAGACTTTCATCCCGCGGTCGGAGTCTAAGGTTCGATCCGTGAGGGAACTGCTGCGCCGGGAAGGCAGTTCGGCGCCGATCGAGGTGGACGGCGGTATCGATGTGCACACCGCTCCGCGCATCGTCGCGGCGGGGGCCGACATCCTGGTCGCCGGCAACGCGGTGTTCGGGTCGAGCGACCCGGAGCGCGCGATTCGCGATTTACGGGCCGCGGCGGAAGCGGCGGTTGCCTGAATGCCACAGTCCGTTTCCACGCTTCGGGTCCGCTACGCCGAAACCGATAAAATGGGGGTGGTCTACTACGCCAACTACCTCGTCTGGTTCGAGGTGGCGCGGGCCGACCTGCTCCGTTCGCTCGGCTGGACCTACCGCGAGATGGAGCTGGCGGGGATCTCGCTGCCGGTGATCGAGGCCCACTGCGAATACCGCAGGCCGGCGAAGTACGACGACGAGATCGAAGTGAGGACGGAAGGGCGGATGCTGTCACCGGTGCGCATGGAATTTCAGTACGAAGTGATTCGAAAGACCGATCAAGTGGTCGCGGCCTCCGGCCGCACCGTGCACGCGGCGCTCGACCCGAGCGGGCGGCCCTGCCGCCTGCCGGAGCGCGTCCGCGAGGTGTTCGCGTGAAGGCGCTGGTCACCGGCGCCGCCGGCTTCATCGGATCGCACCTGACCGCATCGCTCCTCGACAACGGCGCGACGGTGGTGGGCATCGACTGCTTCACCGATTACTACCCGCGCGCGATCAAGGAACGCAACCTCGAAGAGAACCGGCTGCGCGAGGGCTTCCGCTTCGCCGAGACGAAGATCGAGACGGCGGATCTGCCGGCGCTGCTCGACGGGGTCACGCACGTGTTCCACCTGGCGGCGCAGGCGGGCGTGCGCAAGAGCTGGGGCAAGGACTTCAAAATCTACACGGTGAACAACATCGACGCGACGCAGCTGCTGCTCGAAGCGTGCGTCAACCGGCCGATCGAGAAGTTCGTGCACGCGTCGAGCTCGTCGGTCTACGGCGACCGCGTCCCGATTCCGATGCGCGAGGACGCGCTGCCGCAGCCGGTCTCGCCCTACGGCGTCACCAAGCTGGCCGCCGAGCAGCTCGGCTACCTCTATCATGTGAACTTCAAGGTCCCGACGGTGGCGATGCGCTACTTCACCGTCTACGGCCCGCGGCAGCGGCCCGACATGGCGTTCAACCGCTTCATCCGCGCCGCGATCAAGGACGAGCCGATCACGCTCTTCAGCGACGGCGAGCAGACGCGCGATTTCACGTTCGTCGCCGACGCCGTCGCCGCGACGATCGCCGCCGGCGAGCGCGGCGTGCCCGGCGCCTCCTACAACATCGGCGGCGGCTCGCGCGTGTCGATGAACCACGTCGTCAAGATCATCGAGAAGATCGCCGGCCATCCGCTGAAGATTCAGCGCGAAGAGGCGCAGAAGGGAGACATGCGCGACACCTACGCCGACACCACGCTGGCGAAGAAAGACCTCGGCTTCTCCCCCAAGGTCTCGCTCGAAGAAGGGATCCAGGCAGAGTACCGATGGTTGGCGTCCTCCCCCGCGCTCGTATGACCTCGATGTATCGGCTCGCGGCGGCGCTGCTCGCCGCGCTCGTCCTGACGACGTCTGCCGGCTGCGCGTCCAGCGGCCCGAAGAAGCCGCCCACCGGCACGCCCGAGCCCGACAAGTTCCTGTTCGATCGCGGCAACGAGAACATCGAGAAGAAGCGCTGGATCGTCGCGCGCGAATACTTCCGCCAGCTCGTCGACAGCTATCCGCAGAGCCAGTACCGCGCCGACGCCAAGCTCGGGATCGGCGACGCGTTCATGGGCGAGAAGAACGCCGCGTCGTACGTGCTGGCGATCAACGAGTACCGCGAGTTCCTCAGCTTCTACCCCACGCACACGCGCGCCGATTACGCGCAGTACCAGCTGGCGATGGGCTACTTCAAGCAGATGCGCTCGCCCATGCGGGACCAGACCGAAACCCGTGACGCGATCCGCGAGTTCCAGGCCTTCCTCACGAAATTCCCCAACCCGGAGTCGTCGAAGCTGTATCCCGACGCGAAGCAGCGGCTGCGCGAGGCGAAGGACCGCCTCGCCGACTGGGACACCGGCGTCGCCGATCAGTACTTCCGCCTGAAGTGGTATCCGGGCGTCACCGGCCGGCTGATCCCGCTCCTCAAGAACGACCCCGAGTACACACGGCGCGACAACGTCTACTACCTGCTGGGCGAGACGTTCATGCGGAACAATCGGCCGGCCGAGGCGCTGCCCTACTTCGAGCGGCTGGTCAACGAGTTCGAGCAGAGCGAGCGGCTCGAGCTCGCCAAGAGGCGGATCGCCGAAATCAAGGCCGGACCCGCCGCCCAGCCGGGCAAGGCCCCTTCGAAAGGATAACCGGCCATGACACTCCTGGTCGCCCTGCCGCTGATGTCGCTGCTGTCGCAGTCGCCGATCCCCTACGAGCAGGCTGCACGCGAGCAGATCGCGTGCGCGCCGATCAGCCTCCCGGCCAAGCCCACCGACGGGCTCCGCGTCATCGGCGGTTCCGTCCCCGGTCGCTACCTCTTTGGGCCAGGCGATGCGGTGATCGTCAACGCAGGCACCGCGCAGGGGCTGCAGAAGGGGCAGCAGTATTTCGTCCGCCGCTACGTCAAGGATTACTTCACGCCGATGTACACCGATGTCTCGTCGCACAGCGTGCACACGGCCGGCTGGGTCACCATCGTCGACGCCAAGAACGACCTGTCGGTCGCGACCGTCACGCACGCGTGCGACGGCGTCATCGAAGGGGATTACCTGGAGCCGTTCGTCGAGCCCGTTTTTCCGCCGGCAGCTCTCAGCGGCGCGCCCGACTTCGACCATCCCGGCCGCATCGTCATGGGAGACGAGAAGCGCCAGATCGGCGCCGGCAATTCACTGATGCTGATGAACCGGGGTACCGATCACGACGTCCGCGCCGGACAGACGGTGACGATCTTCCGCGAGACGATGGGGGGCAAGGGACCGCTGCTCGAGATAGGCCACGGGACGGTGCTCAACGTGCGGCCGCAGACCTCGCTCATCCGCGTCGACGCGACGCGCGAGGCGGTCTATCTCGGCGACCTGGTCGCCATCCACCGCATCACCCAGTAGTGCGCGCGTAGCGGCGGTAGTAGTCGATGCCGGAGATCGTGGCGGTGAGCATCGCCACCCACAACGCGATCGTGCCGATCACGTAGAACTGCTGCAAATTGTCCTGGCCCAGGATTAACGCCAGGATCGCCACCACTTCCGATCCCATCTTGAACTTCCCGAGCGGCGAGGCCGGGATGGCGATCCCCTTGTCGTGCGCGTAGCTGCGCAGCACCGTGACGGCGAACTCGCGGCAGAGAATCACCCACACCATCCACGCCGGCGCGAGATCCATCTGCACCAGCGAGATGAACGCCGCGGCGACCAGGAGCTTGTCGGCGAGCGGATCGAGCCGCTGCCCGAGCGTGGTGATCTGCTTGCGCCGACGCGCGAGATAGCCGTCGAGCACGTCGGTCAGCGCGGCGATGCCGAAGATCGCCGCGCCCACCAGTTCCTTCCGCACCCCCAGGATCAGCCGCCCCTCGAACTTGGTCAGGAGCACGACGACGAGCAGCGGGACGAGGAAGATCCTGCCGACGGTGAGCGCGTTCGGAAGGTTCATCCTTGGCGCGATTCTATCAAAAGCGCATAGAATGACTGATTGTCATGAAGGCCATTCTGCTCGCCGGTGGGAAGGGCACGCGACTCCGGCCGCTGACCGTTCACACGCCGAAACCAATCGTGCCGATCCTGGATCGGCCGTTCCTCTACTACCAGATCGATCTCCTCAAGCAGATCCCGGAGATCGACGAGGTCATCCTCAGCCTCAACTACCAGCCGCGGCGCATCGAGGAGATCTTCGGCGAGGGTGAAGGGCTGGGCATCCGCGTGCGCTACGTCGTCGAGCCGATGCCGCTCGGCACCGGCGGCGCGATCCGCTACGCCGGCGACTCGCTGACCGAGTCGGTGGTCGTGTTCAACGGCGACGTGCTGACGCAGGTGGATCTGGCCGCCGTGCTGCGGCTGCACCGCGAGCGCAAGGCCAAGGCGACGATCGTGCTGACGCCGGTGGACAACCCGCGCGCCTACGGGCTGGTCGAGACCGACAGCCAGGGCAACATCCAGCGCTTCCTGGAGAAGCCCGGCGAGAGCGAGATCACCTGCAACACGATCAATGCCGGCATCTACGTGCTCGAGCCCGACACCTTCGATCGCATCCCGAAGGACACGGCGTGGTCGATCGAGCGCAGCTTCTTCCCGTCTCTCATCGAGCGCGGCGAAGCCTTCGTCGCCTACGTCTACGACGGCTACTGGATCGACATCGGCACACCGGCCAAGTACATGCAGGTCCACCGCGACATCATGGACGGCCACTACTCCGCGGCGCCGTTCAATGGCAAGGGATCGGCCTGGGTGCATCCCGACGCGCGCGTCGAGCAGGGCGCCGAGGTTCACGGCCCCTGCTTCATCGACGACGGAGCGGTGATCAAGACGGGCGCGAAAATCTATCCCTATTCCGTGATCGGCCGGCAGACGCACGTCGAGGACGGCGCTGTCGTCGAGGGCTCGATCGTCTGGCCGAACGGCTGGATCGGGCCTGAAGCATCCGTCCATGGATCGATTCTTGGACGCAACGTCCACGTGGGGCGCAACGCCATCATCAAGACCGCCGCCGTGCTCGGCGACAAGACGGTCATCACCGACTACAGCCATTTCTGAATCGACATGCCGATCAACTCCAGCATCTTCAAAGCCTACGATGTCCGCGGCCTCTACCCCCAGGAGGTCGACGAAGACGCGGCGCGGCTCATCGGGCGCGGCTTCGTCGCCTACCTGAAAGCGAAGCGGATTGCCGTGTCGCGCGACATGCGGCTGTCGTCGCCGTCGGTGGCGGCGGCGTTCATCGAAGGGGCGACCGCGCAGGGGGCCGATGTCGTCGACTACGGGATGATGGGCACCGACATGCTCTACTTCGCCGTCGCCCGCGACGGGCACGACGGCGGCGTCCAGATCACCGCGTCGCACAATCCCAAGGAATACAACGGCATCAAGATGGTGCGGAAGGAAGCCTTCCCGCTGTCCGGCGACGCCGGGATCGGCGACATCCGCGACATGATCGTGTCGAACGCCCTGCCGCCGACGGCGCCGTCGTCGGGCAAGGTCACGCAGTCGAACGTCGTCGACGACTACGTCAAGCACGTGCTCTCGTTCATCGACGTCTCGATCATCAAGCCGTTCAACATCGTCCTCGACGCCGGCAGCGGCATTGCCGGCATGGTCGCTCCGCTGCTGTTCAAGGACCTGCCGAAGAAGAAGCTGACCACGCTGTGCTTCGAGGTGGACGGCACGTTCCCCAACCACGAGGCCAATCCGCTCATCGAAGAGAACCGCCGTGACATCACCGAGGCGGTCATCCGCGAGAAGGCCGACATCGGTATCGCCTGGGACGGCGACGCCGACCGCTGCTTCTTCCTCGACGGCGCCGGCGAGTTCGTCGCGGGGGACTTCGTGACGGCGCTCCTGGCCGAGGCCTTCCTGATCAAGCACCCGGGCGCCAAGATCGTCTACGACGTGCGCGCCAGCTATGCGGTAAAGGACACCGCCGCGAAGTACGGCAGCGAGGCGCTGATGAACCGCGTCGGCCACGCCTTCTTCAAGCGCCGCATGCGCGAAGACAACGCCATCTTCGGCGGCGAGGTCACCGGGCACTATTACTTCCGCGACAACTTCTACGCCGACAACGGCTTCATCCCGGCGCTGCTGATCCTCGAGCTGATGTCGCGCAAGGGGCAGACGCTGCGCGAGCTGCTCGCGCCGCTGCGCGAGAAGTACTTCATCTCGGGAGAGATCAACACGAAGGTCGGCGACATGCGCAGGGCGCTGGAGAAGATCGACGGCCTGTCGGCGAAGTACCAGTCCGGGCGCGTCTACTCGATGGACGGCGTGTCGGTCGAGTTTCCCGACTGGCACTTCAACGTGCGCGGCTCCAACACCGAGCCGATGCTGCGCCTGAACCTCGAGGCGACGACCGAGAAGATGATGGTGGAAAAGCGCGACGAGGTGCTGTCCTACATCAGGTCGTGACGGTCACGACGGTCCGCCGCCCGACCCGACGACGACAGCGCGGTCCGCTGCAGCCGCGTTGCGAGGCACGCGGCGGAGGGTGGTCATCGTGATCGGACGCGCCGGGCGCAGGGTCAGCACCGCCTTCATCGGCACCGGCGCCGTCTCGACCCGTTGCAGCCGCCAGTGGCGCGCCAGCGTCGCGAGCACCAGGATGCCCTCCGTCCAGGCGAACGACTCCCCGATGCACACGCGGTTGCCGCCGCCGAACGGAAAGTAGGCGAAGCGGGGCCGCGCGCGCTGGCGCTCCGGCAGCCAGCGATCGGGATCGAACCGATCCGGGTCTGGGAAGAAGCGCGCGTCGTGGTGCAGCAGGTACTGCGACAGGAGCACGACGGTGTTGCGCGGGATGGTGTAGCCGCCGATCTCGACGTCCTCGATGGCGCGCCGGCCGATGCCCCACGCCGGCGGGTAGCAGCGCATCACTTCCGCGAGGACGCGGCGCGTGTAGGGCAGGGCCGCCGCATCGTCCGCCCGCGGCAGCCGGTCACCGATCACGCTGTCGATCTCGTCGTGCAGGCGCCGCTCCACCTCCGGGTGCTGCGCCAGCAGGTACCATCCCCACGTGAGCGCGTTGGCGGTGGTCTCGTGCCCCGCCAGGAAGAGCGTCATCGCTTCGTCGCGCACCTGCTTGTCGGTCATCCGCGCGCCGCCGCCTTCCTCGTCGCGCGCCAGCAGCAGCATCGACAACAGATCGCCGCGATCGGAGGGGTTGCTGCGCCGCTCGTCGATGATGCGGTAGATGACGCTGTCGAGCGCCGCCTGGGCGCGGTTGTAGCGGCGGACCACCGGCAGCGGCAGCCGCTCCAGCAGCGGCGCGATCGGCGACATGGTGATCGGAAAGATCTCGAAGACGGCGCTGAGCGACTCGCGCACCGACCTGGCGTCGCTTTCGACGTCGGTGCCGAAGAGCGTGTCGCCGACGATGGTCAGCGTCAGCTGCGTCATCTCGGCGGCGACGTCGATCTGGCCGCCGTCGCGCCAGCGCTCGGCCGTGCGCGAGGCGTGCGCCACCATCGCCTGGGCGTAGCCTTCGATGCGCTGCCGGTGGAACGACGGCTGCACCAGCCGCCGCTGCCGCAGGTGCGCCTCCCCTTCCGCCGTGAGCAGCCCCTCGCCGAGCAGCCGCTTGGCCCGCTCCAGCGCGCGTCCTTTCTTGAACAGCCGCGCGCGCGTGACCAGGACGTCCTCGACGTAGTCCGGGTGATTGAGCAGCGCCATGCGCTGCGGCCCGAGGCGGAAGAGCACCACGTCGCCGTAGTCGCGCGCCAGCTTCGCCAGCGCGCCGATGCGATCCCCGCTGAACGCGGGATACGCCGTCAGCCCGAAAAAGCGCGTGGGAGGCCCTGGCGGGAGCCGCATGCCGCCAGCTTACCGCGAGCGCGGCGCCCGTTTCCGTGATTCTTCTCACGATGACGTAAGCGGCCCTGCGCATCGCCCCCGCGTTCGGCAGCCTGCGGCACGATCCGCGGGCTGGCACGCGGCGTGCGGTCCAGCCGACAGTCCCATGCGGAGCTCTGTCCCGTTGACGGTTACTTTGCTACTGCTTGCGGCCTTGTGGCCGTCCGGCGCGCTGGCGCAGGCCGCGCTCGATCGTGCGATCGGCCTCGATTCTTTCGGCAAGCCGCTGGTGCTCACGAAGCTGACCGCGGCCGATATCGGCAGCCTCGCGGCAGCGGCGCGCGTGCCGATGGGATTCGAGGCTGGGCCGCCGGGCAGCCCGAGCGGCTGGAAGGTCGAGGCATCCGGCCGGACGCTGCGCAGCGTGCTCGACGCAATCGTCGCCGCTGATTCACGCTACGAGTGGCGCGACGACGGCGGTGTCATCGTCCTCAGGCCGTCGGCAGCCTGGTCCGAGCGGGACAATGCGCTCTACCGGAGCGTCGGATCGATTCGCTTCGACGAGGTGGGTTCAGCGGACGCGCTGCGCATCGTCGCGGGCCTCTTCGGCGAAGATCTCCGTGCGTCACAGCGTGACGATCTGAGCGACGCGAAGCGATTCAGGCTGGATCTGCCGCCAGGCACGATCCTCGAGGCGCTGAACGGCATCGTCCGCGCGCACGGCCTCCTGGCGTGGGCCCTCGAGCCGTGGCCGTCCACCCCGCATGGCCCGGGCTCTGTCGTCCCTCCGTTCATGATTTCGCTGGCGAGCGGCAGCACCGGCAGGGCACACGGTACGGGCGTCCGCCTGGATCGCGAACCCCGCGTGGCGGAGCTGGTGGAGTCGTGGCGCCGGCCGCGGCCCTCGTCTGGCCCCGTGCTCGATCGCCTCGTCGGGCAGAAATACAACGGCGACGCGTTCGTTCTTCACGGCGCCCACGATCTGAAAGACCTCGCCTTTGCGGCGCAGATCCCGATCGGCGTGGAATTGCTGCCGGCGCCGAACCCGGCGCCCAGGGGCGTTCGTGTTACCGGGCTTACCGTCCGGGACGCGCTGATCGCGCTGATGGCACTGGATCCGCGCTACGACTGGCGCGAGTTCGACGGCGTGATCGTCGTCCGCCCGGTGCTGGCGTGGGCCGACCCGGAGCATCCGCTCTCGCGCGAAATCCCGGCAGTGCGTCTGGATCAGATCACCGTCGCCGACGCCGTCAACTTCCAGCACTCGCTGCTGGAGCCGCGGTTCAAGTACGCGCCCGAGCGCGATGGCGGCGCCGACGTTCCGCGCGTCTCCGCCGACGTCCCGCGCGGTCCTCTCCTGCTGCTGCTCAACGCGCTGGCGCGCTCGCACGGGCAACTGTGCTGGATGTACGAGGAGCTGAACAACCGGGACACCCAGTTCTTCGGCGGCCGCCGGCACCAGCTCTCGTGGCAGGCGGCCTCGGGCGAAGGGCTTGGCTTCGCTTTTCGCTAGAGCGGGGCTTGAGCCTCCCGCCGCACGTTGATAAGATCGGGGGCGTGCGGGCTTAGCATAGTGGTAATGTCCTGGCTTCCCAAGCCAGTTAGACGGGTTCGATCCCCGTAGCCCGCTTGATTTTCGCTCTCCGTCCACGGGCGAAAATCATCCACCGTAGCGCTTTAGCGCGGAGGTGGACCTCAACGACTCGCCTCCTCCTTCCGCGTGTCCAGAATGTCTCCAAGATTCTCCACACTCACGATGCCGGAGTCTCGGCCGTCGAGCAATCGGATCGCGTCTTCCGTTGCCGGACTCGGGTGCATGTAGCGCTGCGTCGTCGAGAGGTCCGCATGTCCTGCCAGTTCCTGGATGGCCCGCGCAGGGGCTCCCTTCATCGCCAGGTGCGAACAGAACGTGTGCCGAAGGATATGCACGCCCTGATCGATCCCCGCGACGCGCTGAGCCCCCCGGATGGCTTTAATCACGCGGTCGCGCGTGATTGACGTTCCATCCTCCAAGCACAGGACCCGACCCGATCGGAGATGTCGAACGCCCCTGAGCGCTGCCGTCAGACGCTGTGTCATCGGCAGCTGCCGTGACCGACCGCCTTTCGGCACCGTCACGTGCCCAAGCCATTCGGATCGCTGGACAGTCAACCGGCGTGCACTCAGCTCGACGTCGCGCCACTCGAGCGCGATGATCTCGCCGAGCCGCAGTCCGGCGTCACCGCCCAGCAGCACCATCAGGTACGCCTGGGCATCGCGCTTTCGCGCGATCGTCAGCAAGCGCTCGTACTGCTCGAAGTCGTGGAACCCCATCGTCTTTTTCGGATTCGGCAGCAACTTGATCGTGCACGGCAGCCGCTGCAGCTCGCCCCACTCCACGGCTCGCTTCAGCAGCGTGCTCAGCACGGTCAGGACGTTGTTCACGGTCTTGGGTGCACGCTCGACAAGCGCTAGCTTCAACCGCTGCACCTGTTCGTTCGTGATCGCGTCGAGACGCTTGGGACCGAGCGTGGGAATCAGATGCCATTTCAGGATCGATTCGATGGAGTTGATTCCGCTTGGCTTGTGACGGTTCGCCCGCGCGTGTCCGGCGATTCTCGGCGCGAATGTTTCGAGTGTGGCCACCTCCTTGGTTGCGGCCGGCGGGCCGTGCTGCAGCAGGTGCCGAGTTCCTCAACGTCACGCTCCAGGCAGCGTGAGCAAATAGTCCCGGCACCAGTCGCCGTGACGTTCCACCCTGGCAGAGTCGCTCCTGACCAGCGCCCGACTCCTTGACCAGAGCGTCTCATCGTGGGACGCTGGTGGCATGACCCAGGGGGCGAGAAAACTGATCGAGGAATTCGATGCACTTCCAGAGCAGGAACGCTCCGAAGTCCTGGCGGTGCTTGCCCGCCGTGTAGGGTTGTCGCCGCATGACCTGCCACGGGACGAGGATCTCCTCGCGGCCGCCGACCAACTCTTCGTCGAGCTCGATCAGCGCGAGTCGACTGAATGACGGTTGCTCGTCGTGGCGAGGTCTGGCTGGTGGATCTCGGCATGGCGGCTAAAGTTCGGCCGGCGGTCGTGGTGAGCGTGCCAGCTGGCGACACCGACCGGGCGCTTGTCACAATCGTTCCGCACACGACAAGCCCGCGCCAATCGCGATTCGAAGCGACAGTCCCAGTACCATTCCTGAAACCAGGCGTGTTCGACGCTCAGAACCTCGTCACCATTCCACACGCCAAACTGATTCGACACCTTGGAACTCTGGGAAACTCTCAATTCGCAATTGTCGAGCGAGCGATGCGCCTGTGGCTCGGCCTTCCCAGTTCTGACGTCGATCGGCCCGATTCGAAGACATGAGCGGCAACGCGAGGCGGATTAGGCCTCCTCTGGCGTCGTTGACACCCGGGGTGATCCCGTCGGATCCTGGCCTCGTGACGTTGGCGCTTCCGCCTGAACTCGAAGCGAAGCTCGCACACTTGGCCGCGCAAACTGGACGAGGAGTTGATCGGGTCGCGATAGATCCGCCGGCGAGTTCGATGGACCATGTCGAATGGTTCGGAGGCGAAGTCGAGAAAAGCAGCGCTCCGTCAAAGTCGGCTCGTCGATTATGACCAGGTCGCAATTTAAGCGGACCCACCGCCACGGCGACGCGGATTCGCAGGGTCTGCCAAGACACGGCGATTGGCCGACTATTCGTTAACCGGACACCAGGTGATGTGGCATCCTGCTCAGCTAGGCGAGGTTATCGCGGAGCGTC
>Ga0207708_10003390_pt1 | contig 11741 bp, 17 predicted proteins | sample KBSK5101metaG_FD_184340 | JGI IMG/M metagenome (GOLD analysis project Ga0207708, IMG submission 184340) | Corn, switchgrass and miscanthus rhizosphere microbial communities from Kellogg Biological Station, Michigan, USA - KBS K5-10-1 metaG... | ecosystem: Host-associated > Plants > Roots >...
CCGCGCCACCCGCTACACCAACGAGAGCCCGGGAAAAGACCAGGACATCCCCGACCCTGGGACCCCCGACTCGCCGATGAGCGACTCGCCTACACCCCTGCCTTCCTCGCACGCTTCCGGCTGACCCTCGACGAGATCGCGACCATGCCACGGCAGGTGTGGGTCGGACTGAAGGCAATCATCGACGCGGAACGGGGGCGTTGATGGCGGTCCGTAAGGAGCAGATCGACGTCACGGTCACCGGCGCGCAGTCCGGTGCCCGGGACCTGGACAAGCTGGGCCGCGCGGTCGACGACGTCGGCGACGAGCTCAAGGGCGCCGCGAAGGACGCGTCGTTCCTCGACCGTGAACTCGACCGGTTGCAGCGCACCTCCCACAACCTGAACCGGGAGTTCGCCCGAACCGGTGACAAAGGGCTGCTCAAGCAGATCAAAGAGGTCAAGCGGGACCTTGGCCCGTTGCAGGCCGTCCGACGAGAACTCGACAAGATCGCCGTCGCGGAGGAGAAGGCGCGTCGGACCGCGGCCAAAGAAGCAGCCACCCGAGGTGGAGGCGCCCGCGCGGGTGTTGGCGGACTGTCCCTGCCACTGTCCCCGGCAACCCTCGCGATCGCCGGCACCGGGCTTGGACTCGCCGCGCCGGGAGTTTTCGCACTCGCGGGCGGGGCAACGCTCGCAGCAGGCGGGGCCGGTGGTGCGGCGCTCGGCGTGGCCGGTGCGGCGGCGAACAACCCGCAGATCGGTAAAGCCACCACCGCCGCGCTGCAGGACGAGTCCGTCCGCTGGCAGCGGGCGTCACGGGCGTTCGAAGAGCCCACCCTGCGCGCCATTGCCACGATCAAACGCGCGGTCGATGAAATCCCGCTCGAAGAGATCCTGAAGAACTCTGCCGAGTTCGTCGACCCGCTCGCCCGCGGCGTCGCCGGGTTTGTTCAGGGCATCGGCAAAGGCGTCGGACATCTCATCGCCGACGCCGGGCCGGCTGTCGAGGAACTCGGCGCCGGGCTCTCCCGGCTCGGGGACGCGTTCGAAGTCATGTTCGACGAGATCGGCCAGGGCGCTGAAGGTGGGGCGCGGGCATTACACGACCTGATGACCTTCACCGAGCGGATGATCGTCGGCACCGGCAAGCTCATCCACTTCTTCGAGGACTGGTACTCGCTGGCCGTCAAGTTCCGCGACGTCCTCCCCGGCGACCTGTGGGATGACGACCGGGTCAAAATCATCGGTTTCAGCCAGGCCATCGGCGGCGCCGGTGACGAGATGGGCACCTTGGCCGATGCCACCGAGGAAGCCGACCGGGCCGCGTCCAAGTATGAGATCACCCTGCACAAGCTCCTCGACCTGCCGCTGGATCTCGCTGAGGCCAGCGCCCAATATCAGGAATCGCTTGACGCTCTCGCCGAGTCGATCGCGGAGAACGGTCGGGTTTGGGACGACACCACCGCGAAGGGCCGGGCCAACGGGGAAGCGCTGCGCAGCGCCATCCAGGACGCGGTCGCCTTCCGCGACGCGCAGATCGCGATGGGCGCGCAGTCCGGCGACGCGAACCGGGCACTCGACGCGCAGATCGCGAAACTCCGGGCCGACGCCATCGCGGCCGGCATGGATGCCGCCGCGTTTGACCGGCTCGCAGGCGCGTTGCGTAACTACATCGCCCAGCCCTCAGTCAAGGTCATCACGACCCGGTTCGTTACCGAAGGCTCCGCACCGCGATCAAGCACACCCGGTCGACAGGTCGCCTTCGCTGGCGGCGGTAACTTCACCCCCGGCTACGCCGTCGTCGGCGAGGAAGGCCCGGAGCTCGTCAAGTTCAACGGCAGCGGCAGGGTGTTCAACAACGCCGAGTCCCGGGCGATGGCCACACAACTAGGCGCCTCACAAGCGGGCGGCCAGATGTCGATCGAGATCGTCGGCAACCACAACGACTACCTGTACCAGACGGTGATGAACGGCATCCGCACCAATGCGATCATTTTGAAGGCCGACGGGAAACGGGTCACCGTCGGCTAGCCCGCCACGTCGACCCGGATCACCGACCACCCGTCCCCGGAAGTCTCTGCCTTGCACCGGTAGGAGGACCGCACAAGCGCGCCGAAGCTGTTCTGTGCGTCGACCGAACCGTCGATGTAGTGGAATCGATCACCCAGTTCGACAGCCCGTTCGTTGGAGAACCGCGCGGTCGCCGGGGCTTTCAGTTGCCGTGTCACCTCGGTTCGGCAGGCGCCGACCAGTTCGATGTAGCCGGCCTCGGTCGTGTTCGTCTCACTCGGTCGGGTCAGCGCGTACACGGCGGCAACCGACCCGCCGCCGAGTGTCAGCAGCACGGCGAGAGTGACGAGCGGCCAGATCCGCCGTCGTCTCGGTGCCATCTGTTCGAGCTTGAACGGCGCTTCGGCCGGCGCCTCATGGCGGCCGGAAACATGAGGGGTCACGTACGCATTGTGACGCATCCGGTCAATGACCGCACTCGATCGATCGGTTGATCCGGGGAGGGTGCAGTGGCCTTCCCGCAGACCCGCCTCGACGTCGTCGTGCAGATCGCCCTCGGCGCCGACCTGACCGAACACCCCGGGCTGTGGTCGTGGACCGACATCACCAACAAGGTCCACTGGCAGTCGGGGATCACGATCACCCGGGGACGTGCCGACGAGTTCTCGACCGCCGCACCATCACGGATCGCGTTGACCCTCATCAACACCGACGGCCGGTTCTGCCCACGTAACCCGGCCGGGATCTACTACGGGCAGATCTCCCGGAACACGCCGCTGCGGGTCCGGGTCAACGCCGGTGCCGGCTACGTCACCCAGGCACTCGGGTTCGTCGATCAGTGGCCTGTCGTGTGGGGCGACAAACGGCTGACCGTGTCATTCGCGCCGGTCACCGCGTCGGGTCTGCTGCGCCGCCTCGGCCAAGGCGAGGTGCAACGTTCACCGCTGTACCGGTCACTGGCCCGGTCCGCGTACACCCCCACCGCCGCGGTGAAAGGTTATTGGCCAGGCGAAGACGAAACCGGTTCGACGTCGATCGCGTCTGGCATCGACGGGCGGGCGGCGATCCTGTCCGGTGGTGTCGAGGACTTCGCCGCGGACACGACGATCGCCGGGTCCGACCCGCTGATGCAACTCACCCCCGGGGTGGGGTTCGTCGGCTACATCAACCCGTACGCGTCCACCGGCGAGACCGCGATCAGGGCCATCGTGAAAATCCCGGCCGCGCCTTCCGGGACGATTGAACTGCTGCGCTGGTGGACGTCCGGATCGTTCACGGTATGGACCGTCGAGGTCGTGCCGGGCAGCCCCGACCGGATGTTCCTGCGCGCCTACAACAGTCTCGGCGTCGAGCAGCTCGGCGGCACCGGCATCAACATGGAAGCCGACGGCCCCGCCGGTGCGGCCATGTATGGGATGACCCTGTACCTGCAGATCGACCTCATCGAGAATGCCGGGGCGATCAACTGGGCGATCTACGCCTGGCATACGTGGTCGTACGGGTCCGGCTCGGGTGCCTTGGACACCGGGTCGGAAGCGGCGTCGACGGTTGGAACGTTGGAGGCGATCGGCTCCCACAACCATTCAGCGGCGGCTGCGGGAACCACACTCGGGCACATCGCTGTCGCCTCGAATGCGAACTTCGCCACCGACCCTTCGGCTGCGGTCGGGTTCGCGATGAACAGCGTCTCCACCCGGTGGACCGAGATCGGCAACGAGCTTGACATTTTCACCGACAAACTCGGCAGCCTCGCCGATCACCTCACCTATGTCGGGGCGTCCACCGCCACCGACACCGTCGAGTTGTTCCGGGAGTTGGAGACCGCCGAAGTCGGGGTCATGTTCGACGGGAAAGCCGGGTTCTTGACCCTGAAAATGCGTGAGGACCGGTACAACCAGGCCGTCGCGCTCACCTTGAACCGGACCGCCGGGGAAGTCGACTACCTCGCCCCGACCGACGACGACCAGCAGCTACGCAACGACGTGACGGTCAGCCGGCCCAACGGTTCGCAGGCGCGGTCGTTCGATGCCGCGCACATCGCCGCGAACGGCACCTACGCCACCCGCATCGAGTCGCTGCTCGCCGACGACATTTCCCTACCGGAACACGCCGCCTGGCACCTGCACCTGGGCACCGTCGAGGAGCAGCGCTACCCGCGGATCGGTATCAACTTCACCCGAGTCCCGGCCCTGATGGCATCCTGGCTGGCCTGCGACATCGGTTCCCGGCTGCAGGTGACGAACCCGCCGGCCGGGCAGCCACCGGACACCATCGACGTCCACATCGAGGGCTACACCGAGTTCCTGAAACCCGACGAGTACCGGGTGGAGCTGAACTGCTCACCGGCCTGGCCTTGGCAGGTGTTCGCGGTTGAGGCCGCAGGTAACCTGGGCCGGCTCGACACCGCCGGCTGCCTGCTCGCCGCGGCGATGTCCACCGTCGACACCACCATGCACGTGCAGACCACCGCTGGGCCGACGTGGGGCACCCAAACCCCCTACGACCTGCGGGTGTCCGGTGAGCGGGTCACCGTCACCGCCGTTGCGAGTGTCGTCGACACGTTCACCCGTTCGGTGTCCAACGGTTGGGGGACGTCGGATTTCGGGTTGGCGTGGACCACCTCGGGCGGGTCGGCGTCGGACTACAGCGTCACCGGCACCCTGGGCCGGCATTCACACGGCAGTGTCAACGTCATCCGCGAAACAGCGCTGGCGTTGGGGTACTCCGACATCGATGTCACGATCACCTCGACGATTTCGGCGGCCCCGACCGGGGACACAGTCACCTCCGGTGTCGCCGCCCGCTACGTCGACTCCTCCAACTACGTTGACGTCCGGATCTTCCGGGCAGCCGCCGGTGGGGTGACGATCGCGGCCCGCCAGGTCCTGGCCGGGGTGGAAACCGTCACCTCGTTCCCGACGGTGTCCGGGGTCACCTCCTCCTCCTCGATCAAAATCCGGCTGCAGGTCGCCGTCGGGACACTGAACGGCCGGGCGTGGCTTTCCACCGCCGACGAACCGACGACGTGGACGGTCACCCTCGCGGTCACCCACCTCACCGCAGGCGCCCTGCGGGTCCATTCTGTTCTCGGCTCGGCGGTGTCCAACACCCTGCCGCTGCTGCTGGATTTCGACAACCTGACCGTCCTCGACGCGCAGGCACTCACCGTCACCCGGTCCGTCAACGGCGCCGTCAAAGCCCAGACCGTCGGCACCGCCGTCTCCCTATGGAATCCGGGGGTGCTTTCGCTGTGACCTTCGCCGCCGGTGACATACCCACCGCAGCCCAACTCAACGACCTACCGCCGAGGTGGGCGTACAAGAGCGGCGACGAGACGATCATCTCGAACTCGACGATGCAGAACGACGACCACATGTTCCTCACGGTCGCAGCCAGCACCAAATACGAGTTCAGGTTGTATGCGGTGTACAACTCCGGCACCACACCCGACCTGAAGATCGGTTGGACGCTGCCGGCCGGTGCGACGAACGTCTACCGCATCGACTACTTCGACACCGCGGCGGCCTCCCAGAAAGGCCAGTCGAGCACGGTGCCGACGACCGGCTTCGCGGTCGGCGGGTTCGGCGCCGACCTGTTCGCGATCTTCGACGGCACCATCTCGGTGTCCACCACCGCCGGCACGATGCAGATCCAGTGGGCGCAGAACACCCTGACCGCCTCCAACTCGACCATGCGCGCCGGGTCGTACCTGCGACTACACAAGATCCCGTAAGGAGGGTCCGCGAATGCCGATCTCCGCGGCTGACCCCCGCTACCGGGCCGAGTTCGAACCTCCCGAGATCCTGGCGATGCGCGGCCCGCTGTGCGCCGCCTACAGCCGTCCCGGCGACGCGTTCGGATGCAAAGGCAACCTTGTCCACTCCTCCGGCTACCACCGCTCGTTCAACTGGGTCACCCAGTCACCGGACTCGCGTTACCAGTGGAACGACTACTCGATCACCCAGACGTTGGATAACACCGGGTTGGACCGTAACGCCTGCTGCGCCGCCGACTTCGTCCCCGGCGAATGGGGAAGCCCCGACAACCGGCGCAAGATGACCGCCATCACCGGCAGGCTCCTTGAAGCCGCCCAACGCCGTGATCCGGCGATGGCGGCGCTGCGCGAGTTCGCCGGCACGTTGAACGGCACCTCAGTGGTCACGTACGACCTGGGTCGACAGGCGTTCAAATCGCCGTTCGACGCGTCGCACCTGGACCACGTACACCTCTCGTTCTGGCGTTCCCGGGCACGAAGCGACCACGCCGGAATCGTACGAATCATGTTGGGAGACGACGAGGACATGGATGCGAACCAGGCCCAGATGTTAGGCAACATCCACGACTGGATGTACGACTTCTGCAGGGGACTCGTCACAGCGGATCCGGGCACACCACACGTCACCACCTATGTGCCGAACAAGATCCTCACCGAGTTGCAGCAACGCCCCGGGGTGGTGCTGCCCCCGATCAGCCTGTCACCGGAAGACCGGTCCGCGATCGTCGCGGATCTCGTCGCACAGCTCGGGCCGATGCTGCGCGGCATCGTCGACGAGGAGCTGGACGAGCAGTCCAGGGCCGGCGCCGACGTCGACCCGGTCTGATGCTCCGGCGTGGCGTGTCGGTCCTCGACCACGTCCGGGCACTGCTGCACGAGAAGGACCTCCGCGATCAGCAACGGTTCGAAGCGCAGTCCAAAGCTGTCGATACGGCCATGCTCGCCCAGACCACCGCGATGCAGGCCGCGTTGCAGGCAGCCGAGAAGGCAGTTGACCGGGCGATGACCGCCGCCGAGAAGGCAGTCACCAAAGCTGAGGCGGCGACAGAAAAGCGCTTCGAAGGTGTGAACGAGTTCAGACAGGCCTTATCCGACCAGACCGCCACGTTCCCGTCCCGCGTCGAACTGCAGGCCCTCGCCGAGCGGTTGAACGACCTGCAGACCCGGATGGAACGCGCCGAAGGCGCCAAGGGCGGCGTCTCCTCGTCGGTGGCGATGATGTTCGCAGCCGTCGGAGTGATCCTGACGATCGTCGGTGTCGCCGTGGCGATCTTCGCAACGCAGTGAACTGGCTCCACCTGTACGACCCGCCGACCCAGACCCCGTCAGCGGGATGCACTAGGCCGAAACGGGTACCCCTGTGACGATCAACGATTGGCAGGAACTGGGCATCGTCTGCGGTGCCCTCCTCGCCCTAGGCACGCTGATAGGGCTGACATATCGGGCGGTGATCCGGCCTGTGTGGCGAACGATCAAGAGGCTCAACCAGGTGGCGGACATTCTCCTCGGCGACCGGGCCAGAGCCATCCCGTCACTACCGGAACGCCTCGATCACATCGTGTCGAAAGCGGCCGCGCTGGACCAGCAGATGCAGGCACACCTGGAATGGCACGCCACCCGCGCCCGCGCGAGGCCACGCCCGGCCGACCCCGTCCCGCCGTAGGAGGCGCCATGTTCGCCCTGATCGCGCTGATCGCCTTCATACTCGCGCTGTTCCACGTCTCGCTCGGCTCGATCGACCTCGTCGTGCTCGGGTTCGTGTTCATCGCTTTGCACCTGATGTCCGGCTGGGGAATCCCGTGGAACCGGATGCGCGGGAACCCCTGAAGCTAACGGCACCCTCCGACAGTTCCCTCAAATAGACCGGTCCGCGCGGCTTTCCCCCGTTGCCTCCCCTGGCACCGCGCGGACCTTGAAACGTGTGCCCGGCCGGGTCTGAGGGGTGCCTGGCCGGGCACACCACCCAACCCCCCCCTGCACCGCTCCTGAGGAGTGGACCTATGCATATGCTCCCCATCCCACCGTCACGTGAGGCTGACGCCCGCAACCGGATGTCACGGACCTTCTGGCAGGGGCTGCTCATCGACGTGGCCGTTGCCCTGGTGGTGACGGTCGGGCCGATCCTGATCGGCTCGGACTTCGCGTTTACCCGCAACTACGGCCTGCTGCTGGGCACACTGGCCGCGAAAACCGTCGTATCAGCGGTTGTGTCGTACTTCATGCGCAAGCTCGTTCCGCCCGAGTTCGATCCTTCACGGGCGGCGAGGGAAGCAACCCCAACCACCCCGACCACGGTCACCTGAGACAACGAAAAACGGCCCGGCTTCCCTTGGGGGAGCCGGGCCGTTTCTTCGTGTCCTCAGAACAGCGCCGGGGAAACCGGTGCGTCTGCGGGGACGTAGCCGGACCGCATCTCGGCGAGTTCGCGATCGGCCTTCTTCTGCGCCTTGGTGATCGCTGCCTTCTGCTGTGGCGTGAGCACCTTCGCGCGCGCGTGCCTGCGGCAGGTGCAGTCCTCGGCGCACTTGCGGGCCGGCCGATCGAAGCCCGCGTTCGCCCGCACCTCGTGCTGCTCCAGATCGGAGAAGTCCGGCTTGATCCGTGCGGTGACGAGCTTCAGGCCCACGATGATCGCGACGAGGGTGCCGAAGACGATCCGGGCGAGCAGGGTGCCGGGCGCCGCCACGTTGACGGTGGCGCTGAGCCCGCCGCAGATGCCGAGCATCCACGCGGCGCCCTTCTTGGCATCACGGCTCATGCCGGGCGTCTGTAGGATCTCGACCATCGTCAGCATGGCCAGATCGTTGATGCCGGGGATCACCCAGCCGAGAGCGCCGATGCTCTCGTCCGCTACGAGGAAGTCCGCCTGGTGCTTGTAGGTGACCGCGAACACGCCGGTCATGATCAGGCGGGTCTTCCACTTGCTGTTCTTGATCGCCTTCAGGAGCGCGGGCACGACGCCCTTCGCGTACTCGTCGGCGAACTGCTGCGACAGACTGGAACTCATTGCTGCCTCCTCGGGCAGTAGGTACAGGGGTAATGCCTTGGGGTGCGGAGCGCTGAGCGCTCGACGCGAGGGCTGAGGAGCTACCAATCGAGCCCGACTTGGTCGGCGGGCTCGACGGGGTAGGTGCTCAGGACTCGATCTCGGCTTGGATCGCTTCGCGGTCCTCGTCAGCGAGGCGCTTCAGTACGACGGCTGCGCAGTTGAGGTCGATACGGTCCTGTTCGGACAGTCGCTTGTAGTGGCGCTCCAGTACCTCATCGATGCGGTCGATGAGGACCTCGCACGAGTGCGGCATGGCGATCGGTTCCTTCATTGCTGCTCCTTCAGTCCCAGGTCTTCGGGGTAGTACAACTTCGTCCGGGCGTTCAGTTCGGCGGCCGGCGTGATGCCGTGCCGGGCGATCCAGGACCGCAGCGACGCGGTGTTCTTCCATCTGCCGCTCCGCTCGACCGCCTGATCGGTGGTGATGACGAGGCGGCCGTTGAACCGGATCTGGATCACTGCTCGGCAAGGAGCGTGATCGTGAGCCTGTGATGCAGTTCGCGCACCTGCTCGCGGGTCATCCAGACCTGCGCGGTGTCGCCGTCGTTGGACAGTTCGATGCAGCGCCGATCGCCGTCAACCGTCGACCAGTCGATGTAGCTGTCGTCACCGTCGATGTCGTAGACGCCGTCGTCGGTGGCCGTGTGGGTGGCCACCAGACTTTCGATGAGGTCCTGTGTCATGACGCGATAGTGCCACGGGTACGTACCCGTACGCAAGTGTGGTGTGAGCTGCGGCGACATCCAGAGCGCCGCGAGGCACGCTCGACGCCGCGCCCACGATTCAGACATACCGGGACGCTTCTCAAGCGGTATTCGTCGATCCATGTTGGACTGTGCAATGTGGAAAGAGACAGTTCCGGCATTCACGTTTGACCTAGGCCGGATCGTTACCAAGTGAATGCCCACCAATACGGACATCCCGCGAACTCCTGTCCGATCACCCTAACCAGCGCTCACCAATCGGCCAGTCAATGTCGATCTCGGGTAGCTCACCCAACGCCCGCCGCAGCGTGTACACCTCAAGCAGCCGCCGCAACTCGACCTCGGTATCAGCGGCGTACCTGACGGTCAGCGCCTCGTTCATCTCGGCACACCTGGTCCGAAACCACTGCTCGAAGTCGCTCATGAGCCGCCCGTACGCCGCTGCTCGGCGAGCATCAGCCCGACCGGCATAACGAAGATCGACCTACGTTCGACCGCCTCACCGGCGTCGTTGACCTGGTAGCCGTCCAGCCATGTCCAACCCTCGTAGGTCGACCATTTGTGCTCGCGGATCACCCGGAACAGGATCGGATGTTCGAACTGCGGGGAACAGGCCCGGGTGACCCGGTAGGTGGTGCCGGAGCGGATCACCGCCGGTCCAATGGTGTCGTCGGTGCCTCATCCACCCCGTACAGGACCGGCACCGACCGCAACACCGCCGCGACCGGTGCCTGTGCCTTCTCTGCCATATGGTCCGCGACCACCACGCCGAGCAGGAACAGCGACGCCGCCGACTCCAACACGATCGCCAGGCACCACCGGTCGGCGGGTGCGCGCAGGATGATCCCGAGTCCGGTGACGGCGAACACCACCGCGAAGGCACCGCACAGGTATCGGGCCGCCCGCCACCGCCCTCCGGCCCGCCGTGATGAGGCGCGCCGGTGCGATCGGGGATACACGCTCAACCTGTCCTCCGGTACGCCGACTGCTTCAGCAGGTCCACATACTCCTGCGCCACGGTGATGAGTCGCTGCATCCCGAGGATCGCCCGTTCGACAGACCCGTATGCCGGATCGATGTTGACGGCGAACTCGCCGTCGTCGATTTCCAGCACAGGCTCGTCGCCGGAGTCGATCACTTTGGCCTGCAGGTACGCCGCCGACAGGTCGCCGAGGATTTCCCGTTGCACCTGTTCCGTCACAGTTGCACCACCTTGTGATGTGTGGTTGGGGGGCGGCGGCCGGGAGTCGCGTCGGGCCTCGTCGCAGCTCGCAGCGGTGCACAGCGCGCCGTGGCCGCTCAACCAACCGCCACCCCCCGCCTATGGGTGGGACACCCGGGCGGCTCAAACACCCGGGTGTCCCCTTTCTCCGGCCCGCCCGATTCCGGAGTTCCTGGGAGCGCCCGGCCGGCACGGGCTTGCGCCTATGCCGAAGGTCAATTCGCGCGCCGGCCGGGCTCTTCACCCCCACCAACCCCGATGGTTTGATCACGACATTGGCGTCCGATCGGTGTGGCGGGTGTCCGGCCGGGAATGCCAGTTCGAACGGCGTCGGCAACCCGACCGGACCCTGCTAACCTAGCTAGCGATGTTCGGTAGGGCAAGACTCTTGGCGAGGGAAAAACAACCGGGGGTGATCGAATTGGACGGTGAGGCTACGAGATCACCCGTGTACCTGCGCGTTGTCGAGGACATCACCGGGAAGATCAAAGACGGGGTACTTCGACCATCGGATCCGCTGCCCACGCCGCGGATCCTCGCCGCCGAGTACGCCGCGCTGTGGGGCATAGAGATTTCCCCGGGAACCATCCGAAGGTCCATCGGACTGTTGCAGGACCGGGGACTTCTGGTCGGCCGGAAAGGCAAAAGGCTCGGAGCTGCGGGTCAGCGTCACCTCGGGCCGGTCGGCGACCGAAAGGACAATCCCCTCACCTTCCAGCACGGCGAGCGTCCGGTCGACGCCGGCAAACATGGAGAACGGCCCGTCGCTCGCGACATTGGCCATGCTGAGGCGCCATTCGAAGTCGTGGAGACCGGCGCCCTCGGGGAACACCGCGATCTCGGTCGTGACGCCGCCGCCGTTTTTCCACGGCATGCGGCGATGGTTGTTGGCGCGGAGGATCTCGCGAGGTCTCACGCGAGATCGGGTGTTGGGCGAGGTCTCGATGGGCACCGCGGCGAGGCGGAGGCCGGCCGCGACGGCGCGCAGGATGACCTCGTG
>Ga0207708_10003393_pt1 | contig 11731 bp, 9 predicted proteins | sample KBSK5101metaG_FD_184340 | JGI IMG/M metagenome (GOLD analysis project Ga0207708, IMG submission 184340) | Corn, switchgrass and miscanthus rhizosphere microbial communities from Kellogg Biological Station, Michigan, USA - KBS K5-10-1 metaG... | ecosystem: Host-associated > Plants > Roots >...
CGGCCGCCGACCGCGGTCCGGCCGCGGGCGGGGATCGCCGCCGGCGCGGCCGAGCTGCCCGGCACCACGCCGTCGCCCGTGCGGAGCACGACGCCCGCGCCCGTGAAGCGCCGCATGAGCTTGATGTAGCCGGCGTCGTCCTGCACCGACAGGGTCACGCGGCCGAGGTCGCGGCCGCCGGCGGAGCGGATCGTCCGCGACACGGGCGCCAGGACGAACGGCCCGCCGACGTCGCCGATCAGGCGCCCGTTCGGCGTCGTCGCCCGCACGCGCACGATGTGCAGCGGCTTGATGTGGAAGAAGTGGATGATCGCCGCGCGCAGCCCGACCGGGTCGCGGCGGCGCACGGCCCGCACGAACGGGGGATAGCGCGCCGCGAGCCGGAGCGCCTGCTTCGCCTCGCGGCCGGTCCGCTCGGCCCGCACCAGGCGCTCGCCCACGGCGCCGACGGTGTTCGCGACCGTCGCGTCCGCGGTCGGCGCGCACGCGCCGTGCACGGGGCGCGTCAGCGACACGACGAGCGTCGGCGTCCGCCCGACGATGCTGCGGTGCAGCGCGGCCCGGGCCTCGATCCGCGCGGCGATCTCGTGCAGCGTCCGGTCGACCACGACGCGGCACCCGCCGGGCGCGGTCGACACCGGGGCCGGGGTCGCCGGCGTGCGCAGGGCCGCGTCCGCCGCGGCCTGGTCGCGGGCCGCGCTGCCGCATCCCGCGACCGCCGCCGCGCACAGGGCGACCGCCACCAAGATCGATCCCGCACGCATGACACGGCACGGTGCCCGGCCGATCTCAAGCTGCGGTCAACGCGGCGTTCGGACGCGCTTCGGCCGGACCCGGGTCAGGATCCGGCGCGCCCGCCCAGGTAGCCTGCGCGCCCCGTGAGCGCCGACTTCGACCAGGCGATCGCCGCCGCCTACGCGACCGAGGGCGCCGCGCTCGACCTCGGGCGCGGCGTCCTGGACGGCGCCGTCCACCGCCACGCGGCCGTGCGCGTCCCGCTCGCCACGCTCAACCGCCACGGCCTGATCGCCGGCGCGACCGGCACGGGCAAGACGAAGACCCTCCAGCTCATGGCCGAGCAGCTGTCCGCCGCCGGCGTGCCCGTGTTCGTCGCCGACGTCAAGGGCGACGTCTCCGGCCTGTCGGTCGCGGGCGACCCCGGCGGGCCGGCCGAGAAGCGGATGGCCGACCTCGGCCTCCCGTTCGCGCCCGCCGCGCTCCCGGTCGAGTTCCTCGCGCTCGGCGGCCTCGGGCCCGGCGTCCCCGTGCGGGCGAACGTCACCGACTTCGGGCCGCAGCTCCTCGGCAAGGTCCTCGGCGCGAACGACACGCAGGAGGCGAGCCTCGCGCTCGTCTTCCACTACGCCGACACGAAGGGCCTGCCGCTCGTCGACCTCGCCGACCTGCGCGCGCTGCTCACGTTCCTCGACTCCGACGCGGGCAAGCCCGAGCTGAAGGGGATCGGCGGGCTGTCGAGCCAGACGGTCGGCGTGCTGCTGCGGTCGCTCGTCGGCCTCGAGACGGGCGGCGGGACGGAGTTCTTCGGCGAGCCCCAGCTCGACGTCGCGGACCTCATGCGCACCACGCCGGACGGCCGCGGGATCATCTCGTGCCTCGAGCTCGCCGCGGTCCAGGACAAGCCCGTCCTGTGGTCGACGGCGCTCATGTGGCTCGTCGCGGAGCTGTTCGAGTCGCTCCCCGAGGCCGGCGACCTGCCCAAGCCGAAGCTCGTCTTCTTCCTCGACGAGGCCCACCTGCTGTTCGCCGACGCGACGAAGGCGTTCCTCGAGTCGGTCGCGCGGACCGTGCGGCTCATCCGGTCCAAGGGCGTCGGCGTCTTCTTCGTCACCCAGCAGCCGACCGACATCCCCGACGAGGTGCTCGGCCAGCTCGGCGCGCGCGTCCAGCACGCGCTGCGGGCGTTCACGCCGAACGATGCGAAGGACCTGCGCGCGACGGTCTCGACGTATCCGCGCTCGGAGTTCTACGACCTCGAGACGCTGCTGACCTCTATGGGGACCGGCGAGGCGGCGGTGACGCTGCTCTCGGAGTCCGGCGTCCCGACGCCGGTCGTCCACACGCGGCTCGTCGCGCCCGCGTCGCGGATGGCGCCGGCCGACGACGTCGCGGGCGCCGCCAAGGCCTCGCCGCTGTGGGCGCACTACGGCGAGCGGACCGACCCGCAGAGCGCGCGCGAGATCCTCGCCGCCCGCCTCGACCCGCCCGCCGCGCCGGCGCCGGAGGCCGAGGCGCCGAAGCCCGAGCCGCCCCTCGAGCACATCCCGATCCCGGAGTCGATGCGCGGCCCGCAGCGGCGCCGGCCGCGGAGCCGCGCGCCCGCGCCGGCCGACAGCACCCCGGACGCGATCGGCGACTTCCTCAACTCGCGCTCGGGCCGCGCGCTCCAGAAGGAGATCGTCCGCGGCGTCTTCGGCCTGCTGAAGAAGCGCCGCTAGATCTCGATGCCGAGCTCGTCGAGCGCGACGTGCAGCTCGGCGGGGTCGCGGTAGACGCGGAACGCGCCGGCGCGGGTGAGCTCGTCGTCGCCGTAGCCGCCGGACAGCAGCCCGACGCTCAGCATCCGCGCGCGCCGGGCGGCCAGGAGGTCCCAGACCGCGTCGCCGACGACGAAGCACTCGTCCGTCTCGGCGCCGAGCCGCCGGGCGCACTCCAGGAAGAGGTCGGGCGCCGGCTTGGCCCGCTCGACGTCGCCGCGCTGGACGACCACGGTGTCGTCCGGCACGTCGAGCACCGCGAGCGAGGCGTCGATCTCCGGGCGGCGCCCCGACGTCGCGATCCCGTGGACGACGCCCCCAGCGCGCAGCGCGGCGAGCAGCGAGACGGCGCCGGGGAGTGCCCGGCGCTCGGGCAGCATCTCGCGGAAGAGCTCGCCGTGCCGGTCCTGGAGGGCGTGCGCCTCGGTTTCGTCGAGCGCGCGGCCGAGCTCGCGGCCGACGGCGCGCGTGAACAGCCCGCCGCTCATCCCGATGCGGCGGTGGATCCGCCAGCCGTCGATCGCCATGCCGCGCTCGGCGAGGGCGCGCTGCCACGCGAACACGTGGGCGTAGACCGTGTCGACGAGCGTCCCGTCGAGGTCGAAGATCAGCGCCTTCATGCGGCGTACTCGGCGACGACGACGCGGAAGCCGAGGTCGAGCTCGTCGCGCTCGAGGACGTCGGCGTAGCGGCGCTCCCACGCGCCGCTGTCGAGGTCCGCGCGCAGCCGCGCGACCGCGGTCGCCACCTCGTCCTCGGGCAGCAGCCGGAAGACCGAGATGCCGTCGCGCACCCGCGGGTCGAGATAGGCCCGCGGCCGTCGCCAGAAGGCGCCGTAGAAGCCGTCCGCGCAGTCATGGGGGACGGGCACCGGGCGGAACTCGAGGCCGTCGCCGAGCGGCGCCATCATCTCGGCGAGCACCTTGCCGTGCAGGCGGCGCAGGAACGTCGGCAGGTAGTCGCGCGTGAGCCAGAAGTCCTCGGCGACCTCGGGCTCGTGCTGGAAGACGACGGCGCGGCGGCGGGCGACGCGGCGCATCTCGCGCAGGCCCCGCGCGCGGTCGGACCAGTGGTGGTCGGTGAGGACGGCCATCGCGGCGTCGACCGAGTCGTCGGCGAGCGGCAGCGCCTCGGCCGTGGCGATGATCGCCGGGGCGGCGTCCGGCGGGCGCTGGGCGATCATGACCGCCGAGGGCTCGATCGCGACGAGTCGCCGGTCGGCCGGCTCGTAGGAGCCGGCGCCCGCGCCGACGTTGACGACCGTCGCCGCGTCGCCGAGCGCCGCGTGGATCGCGGCGGCGATCCGCGGGTCCTCGCGCCGGGTCGTCGTGTACCCGACGCCGAGGCGGTCGTAGAGGGCGCCCTCGGTCACCGCGCCCCGCAGCGGGCGGCGATGAAGCGCACGGACAGCGCCTGCAGGTCCGGGTCGTGCTGGACCGACCGGTGATGGCCGCCGGGCACGACCTCGATCCGGCTCGCCGGCGCGGCGGCGTGCAGCGCGCGCGAGTGCTCGACCGGCACGTCCTCGTCGCCCTCGGCGTGCATGAGCAGCAGCCGCTCGCCGAGCGCGGCCGCGGCGGCCGACAGGTCGGTCGTCTCGAGCAGCGGCGCGAGCGAGGCCGGGTCGGCGCGGAACGGGAAGCGCCGGTCGTCGAGGCCGCGGCGCAGCTGGGCGCCCGACGCGGGGCAGATCGCCACGACCGCCGCGGCGTCCAGCGCGGCGCCCGCGGCGAGCGCGAGCCACCCGCCCATGCTCGACCCGCGCAGCGCGACCGGCGCGCCGTCCGGCAGCAGCGCCGCGATCGTCGCGACGTCGTCGATCGCGCGGCCGTCGAGCGCGCCGTCGCTCGCCCCGTGCCCGCGCTGGTCGAACGCGACGGCGGCGAGGCCCGCGGCGGAGCACGCGCGCGCGAAGTCGAAGTGGTTCTCCTTCTGCGATCCGGCGCCGTGGAGAACGACGACGCCGCCGGCGGGCGCCTCGGCGGGCAGGAACAGCGCGTAGGAGAGGCCGTCGCGCTCGCCGGTGTCGGCCGGCGGCTCGGTGTGGACCGCGCGCATCACATGACAGTATGCGACGCCGCATGGCCGCCGCCGTCCAGAAGCCCTCGCCCGCGTACCCGCTCGGCAGCCGCCTGGACGACGACGGCCGCCTCGAGATCGGCGGCTGCGACGCCCTCGACCTCGCCCGCGAGTTCGGCACGCCCGCGCTGATCGTCGCCGTCGACGACATCCGCGCGCGCGTCCGCGCGTTCCAGGCGGCGTTCGCCGCCCGCACCGACGCCTTCGAGGTCCACTTCGCCTCCAAGGCGTTCGCCTGCACCGCGGTCATGCGGCTGATGGCGGAGGAGGGCCTGGCGTGCGACGTCGCCGGCGGCGGCGAGCTGCACATGGCGCTCAAGGCCGGCTTCGACCCCGGCCGCATCCACCTGCACGGCAACGCGAAGTCGCGGCGCGAGCTGGAGGAGGCCCACGCCGCGGGCGTCGGCCACGTCGTGCTCGACAACATCCGCGACATCGAGCGGCTCGAGGAGATCGTCGCCCCGGGCGAGCGCCAGCCCGTGCAGATGCGGATCGCCCCGGGCGTCAGCCCCGACACGCACCCCTCGATCTCGACCGGCGGCCCGAACACCAAGTTCGGCTTCAACCTCGACGCGGCGGCGCCCGCGATCGAGCGCGTCATGGCCTCCGACCGGCTCGACCTCGAGGGCCTGCACATCCACATCGGCTCGCAGATCGTCGACCTCGCGCCCTTCCGCCCGGCGATCGCGGCGCTCGCCGACCTGGGCGACTTCCGCATGTTCAACCTCGGCGGCGGCCTCGGCGTCGCGTACACCGAGTTCGACCACCCGCCGAGCATCGAGGACTACGTCGCCTTCAAGGTCGACGCCGTCGAGCAGATCGCCGGGCCGGGCAAGCGGATCCTCGACGAGCCCGGCCGCGCGCTCGTCGCGAACTCGACCGTCACGCTCTACACCGTCGAGTCGGTCAAGCGCAACGTCATGACCTACGTCGCGGTCGACGGCGGCATGTCCGACAACCTGCGCCCGATGCTCTACGGCGCGCGCTACGAGGCCCAGATCGTCGGGCGCCCGGGCGGCGGGACCCGCTGCCACCTCGTCGGCAAGCACTGCGAGTCCGGGGACGTGCTCATCCACGATGCCGACCTCGCGGACCCGCGGGCGGGTGACGTGATCGTCACGCCGGCGACCGGCGCGTACGGCTTCTCGATGGCGAACACGTACAACGGCCAGCCCCGCGCGCCGGTCGTGTTCGTCTCGGGCGGCGACGCGCGCGTCGTGGTGCGCCGGGAGACCTACGAGGACCTCACCGTCCGCGATGTCTGAGCCGCAGCTGTTCCGGATCGGGCTGCTCGGCCACGGCACCGTGGGCGGCGCGTTCGCGACCCTGCTCGAGGAGCGCGCGGACGAGATCGCCGCGGTCACGGGGCTCCGGCCGGACCTCGTCGGCGTCCTGACCCGCAGCCGCGGCGAGTTCGCCGACATCCTCGAGCGCTCGGACCTGATCGTCGAGGTCATGGGCGGCCTCGAGCCCGCGCGCGAGCACGTCCTCGCCGCGATGGCGGCCGGGCGGCACGTCGTGACCGCCAACAAGCAGCTGCTCAGCCAGCACGGCGAGGAGCTGTGGTCCTGCGCGCGCGAGAACCGCGTGCAGCTGCGCTTCGAGGCGGCGGTCGCCGGGGTCGTCCCGGTCATCCGCGTCCTGCAGGAGACGCTCGCCGCCGCCCACGTCGACCGCCTGCACGGGATCGTCAACGGCACGACGAACTTCATCCTCACCCGCATGGCCGAGACCGGCGCCTCCTACGACGACGCGCTCGCCGAGGCCCAGCGGCTCGGGTACGCCGAGGCCGACCCGACCGAGGACGTCAACGGCAAGGACGCGGCGGCCAAGATGGCGATCCTCGCGCGCCTGGCGTTCAACACGCCCGTGCACCTCGACGACGTGCGCTACGAGGGGATCGAGCACATCACGGGCGAGGACATGGAGTACGCCCGCGAGCTCGGCCTCGGCCTCAAGCTCATCGGCACCGCCGAGCGCATCGACGGCGGCGTGAGCGTGCGGGTGCACCCGGCGTTCCTCTACGGCGACCACCCGCTGGCGTCGGTCAGCGGCCCGTTCAACGCCGTGACGATCGAGTCGCAGGCGATCACCGAGATCACCCTGAGCGGCCCGGGCGCCGGCGGCCCGCAGACCGCGAGCGCGGTGCTCGGCGACGTGATCAGCGCGATGATCCCGCCCGCCTCGACCCCGCCGACGACCGCGACCCTGGAGATCGTCACCGACGTCGCGTCGGCGTTCTACCTGTACCTCGAGGTCGCCGACCGCCCGGGCGTGCTCGCCCAGGTCGCGCAGCTGCTCGGCCTGCAGGGGGCGTCGATCCGCTCGGTCGTGCAGAAGGGGCTCGGCGAGAACGCGCGGCTCGTGATGGTCACCCACCCGATCCTCGAGTCGAGGTTCTACGCCGCGCTCGAGCTCATCGCCGGGCTCGACTTCATCCGCGCGCGGCCCCGCGCGATCCGCGTGATCGACGAAGAGTTCGTGTAGAGGCCGACCGTGCCCGGGCTCATCGAGCGCTACCGCGACCGCCTGCCGTTCGCCGAGGGCGACCCGGTCGTGTCGCTCAACGAGGGCTCGACCCCGCTCGTCCACGCGCCGGCGATCAGCGAGCAGGCCGGCGCGGAGGTGTGGCTGAAGCTCGAGGGCGCGAACCCGACGGGCTCCTTCAAGGACCGCGGCATGACGTGCGCGGTGTCGGACGCCGTCCGCAACGGCGCCGAGGCGGTCGTGTGCGCGTCGACGGGCAACACGGCCGCGTCGCTGGCCGCGTACGCCGCGCGGGCGGGCATCGGCGGCGCGGTCATCGTCCCGGAGGGCAAGATCGCCGCGGGCAAGCTCGCCCAGGCGCTGATGCACGGGGCGCGGGTCATCGCGCTGCGCGGGAACTTCGACCAGGCGCTCGAGATCGTCCGCGAGGTCACCCGCCGCAACCCGATCGCGCTCGTCAACTCGGTCAACCCGCTCCGGATCGAGGGCCAGAAGACGGCCGCGTTCGAGATCAACGAGGAGCTCGGCGAGGTCGAGGGGCTGTGCATCCCGGTCGGCAACGCCGGGAACATCACGGCCTACTGGAAGGGCTTCCAGGAGGCCGGGCAGGCGCCGAGGATGCTCGGCTTCCAGGCCGAGGGCGCGGCGCCGCTCGTGCTCGGGCACCGGGTCGAGAAGCCCGAGACGGTCGCGAGCGCGATCCGCATCGGAAACCCGGCGCGCTGGGAGGACGCGATGGCGGCCGTGACGCAGTCGAGCGGCCGCATCGAGGCCGTGAGCGACGCCGAGATCCTCGCCGCCTACCGGATGCTCGCCGCGCGCGAGGGGATCTTCTGCGAGCCCGCGAGCGCGGCGTCGGTCGCCGGCCTGCTCAAGCACGGCACGGGCGGCGCGCGGAGGATCGTGTGCGTGCTCACCGGCCACGGGCTGAAGGACCCGCAGACGGCGCTCGAGCAGTCGGGGTCGGTCGTGCCGTGCGAGCCGTCGCTCGACGCGGTCGAGCAGGCGATCCTGTCGTGAACCGGCGGCGGCTCGTCCGCGTCCCCGCGTCGAGCGCCAACCTCGGGCCGGGGTTCGACACCTTCGCCGCCGCGGTCGGGATCCACATGACGCTCGAGGTCGAGGAGACCGGGCGCTTCGCGGTCGAGACCGACCTGCAGATCGCGCGCGACCGGCGCAACCTCGCCGTGCGCGGCTTCGCCCGACTGCACCCGCCGGACGGCTTCGCGTTCCGGATCGCCTCCGACATCCCGCTGTCCGGCGGCCTGGGGTCGAGCGCCGCGGCGTACGTGTCCGGCCTGCTGGCGGCCGACCACCTCTTCGAGCTCGACAGCGACCTCCTCGCGCTCGCGACCGAGCTCGAGGGCCACCCCGACAACGTCGCCGCCGCGCTGCAGGGCGGGTTCGTCGTGTGCGCCGACGGCCGGGCGGTCCGCTTCGAGCCGCCGACCGGCCTGGAGGCCGTGCTCGTCGTGCCGCACGCCGCGGTGCGGACGAAGCAGGCCCGCGCGGCGCTGCCGGCCGAGGTCCCGATGGGCGACGCGGTCTTCAACGTCTCCCACGCCGCGCTCCTGATGCTCGGCCTCGCGCGCGCCGACTGGGACCTCGTCGCGGCCGGGCTCGACGACCGCCTGCACCAGCCGCGCCGGGAGCACCTCTACCCGCGGTCGATGGAGCTCGTCCGGGCGGCGCCGGGGCTCGGCGCGCTCGGCGCCACGATCTCGGGGGCCGGCCCGACGGTGCTGCTCTGGTGCCACTACGAGCAGACGGGCGCGGTCGTCGAGGCGGTCCGCGCCGCGGCCGAGGGCTGGGCGGACGTCCTGCACGCGCCGTTCGAGTCGCAGGGCGCCGACGTGCGCGCGCTGTAGCCGCGCCGCCACCTCGCGCCAGCACCTGCGCCCGGGTACGGGCAGCCCCCGGGCACCCCCCAGAACACCCCCGCGCCCGCCGCGACGATCCCCCGCCCGCGACGCCTGTGGACCGAATCGCCGCGTCCCCGCCCGGCTGGGACTGTGCCCGCAGTGCTGCATCCCACCCCTCAAGGAGAGACATTGCCTGCCAAGAACTTCGCGGCGCGCGCCGGGCGCTGGAGCGCCGCGCACCGCAAGACGGCCATCTTCGGATGGCTCGCGTTCGTCATCGTCGCCTTCGTGATCGGCGGCAAGGTCGGAACGCAGACACTGGCCGAGAAGGACCTTGGCGTCGGCGACTCCGGCCGCGCCACGAAGATCGTCGACAAGGCCTTCCCCGAGGTCGCCGGCGAGCAGGTCTTCGTCCAGAGCAAGACCCAGAAGGCGACCGACCCGAGCTTCCGCGCCGCCGTCCGCGACGTCGAGCGGCGCCTCGAGGCCAACCCCGAGGTCCGCAACGTCAAGTCGCCCTACGCCAAGGGCAACCCGGGCCAGCTCGCGCGGAACGGCCATGCCGCCCTCGTGAACTTCGAGATCGCCGGTGATCCGGACCAGGCCCAGGAGAAGGTCGATGCTGTCCTGGCGACCACCGCGGCCGCGCAGAAGGCCCATCCCGAGCTGCGCATCGAGCAGTTCGGCGGCGCGAGCGCCGGCAAGGCCGTGCAGAAGATGTTCGCCGACGACCTCCACAAGGCCGAGACGATCTCGCTCCCGGTCACGCTCATCATCCTGCTCCTCGCCTTCGGCGCCATCGTCGCCGCCGGCCTGCCGCTCCTGCTCGGCCTCACCGCCGTGCTCGGCACGATGGGCGTCGTCGCCGGCGTCAGCCAGTTCGCGCCGGCCACCGACAACCTGATGTCGGTCGTGCTGCTCGTCGGCCTCGCGGTCGGCGTCGACTACTCGCTCTTCTACATCCGCCGCGAGCGCGAGGAGCGCAAGGCGGGCCGGAGCCCCGAGGCCGCGCTGGAGGCCGCCGCCGCCACGTCCGGGCGCACCGTCCTCGTCTCCGGCTTCACCGTCATGGCCGCCATGGCCGGCATGTACCTCACCGGCGACAAGGGCTTCAGCTCGATGGCGACCGGCACGATCCTCGTCGTCGGCGTCGCGATGATCGGCTCGCTCACCGTCCTGCCCGCGATGCTGTCGAAGCTCGGCGACAACGTCGACCGCGGCCGGATCCCGTTCCTCGGCAAGCGGCTGGCCGCGCGCTCCGAGTCGCGCGTCTGGTCCTGGACGCTCGACCGCGTCCTGAAGCGCCCGCTCGCCGCCGCGCTGATCTCCGGCGGGCTGCTGGTCGCGCTGTCGATCCCGGCCTTCGGCCTGCACACCGCCAACTCCGGCACGAACGCCATCCCGCAGAACACGCCCGTGATGAAGACGTACAACCGCATCACCGCGGCCTTCCCGGGCGCCAAGAACACCGCCGAGGTCGTCGTGAAGGCCGACGACGTGACCAAGCCGGCCGTCGCCGGCGCGATCCACTCGCTGGAGCAGAAGGCCACGGCCGCCGGCACCGCGATCGACGACATCACGACCGACGTCAGCAAGGACCGGACGGTCGCCACCGTCGACATCCCGATCGCCGGCAACGGCAACGACGCGAAGTCCGAGGCCGCCCTGGCGTCGCTCCGCGACGACATCGTCCCCGCCACGGTCGGCAGCGTCGCCGGCACCGAGGCGCTCGTCAGCGGTGACACCGCGGCGAACAAGGACTACAACGACATGCTGAAGGCGCACGCGCCGATCGTGTTCCTGTTCGTCCTCGCCCTCGCGTTCCTGCTGCTGCTGACGACGTTCCGGTCGATCGTGATCCCGATCAAGGCGATCATCCTCAACCTGCTGTCCGTCGGGGCCGCGTACGGCGTGCTCGTCCTCGTGTTCCAGAAGGGCTGGGGCGAGTCGCTGCTCGGCTTCAAGAGCACCGGCGCGATCGAGCCGTTCCTGCCGCTGTTCCTCTTCGTGATCCTGTTCGGCCTGTCGATGGACTACCACGTGTTCATCATCAGCCGGATCCGCGAGGCGGTCGACCGCGGCATGAGCACCGACGACGCCGTCGCCCACGGCATCAAGACCACCGCGAGCACCGTGTCGAGCGCCGCGATCGTGATGGTCGCCGTGTTCGGGATCTTCGCGATCCTCTCGTCGATCATCTTCAAGCAGATCGGCGTGGGCCTCGCGGTCGCGATCCTCATCGACGCGACGATCGTCCGGGGCATCCTCCTGCCCGCCTCGATGAAGCTCCTGGGCGAGCGCAACTGGTACCTGCCGAAGAAGCTCGGCTGGCTGCCGAAGCTCCACCACGAGCCGGAGGTCGCGCCGGCCGCCGCCTAGTCCCCCCACAACCCCCCGACGCACCCGACGCCCGCCGAGGAAGCCCTCGGCGGGCGTCGCCGCGTTCCTAGGACCCGCCGCTCCCGTTCGACGCCGCCTCCAGCATCGGGCGGAGCCTCCGCCGCGCGTCCGTCATCTTCAGCCGCCCGAGCAGCTCGTCGGCGAGCAGGACGTAGTCGGCGCCGAGGTCGGCGCGGTGGTCGAGGATCGACACCGCGCGCTCGGAGGACTCGGCGTAGGCGATCGACTGGCGGATCACCGTCTGGAGCAGCTTGTCGCCCACATGCTCCTGCAGCGACTGGTAGGCCTCGCGCGAGTGGACCGTCCGCATGTCGGCGATGTTGAACACGACGCCGAGCCACTCGAGGTCGGGGTTCAGGCCGTCGCGGGCGAGCTCGATGACCTCGAGCGCCTGCTCGACGCCCTGCA
>Ga0207708_10003395_pt1 | contig 11728 bp, 11 predicted proteins | sample KBSK5101metaG_FD_184340 | JGI IMG/M metagenome (GOLD analysis project Ga0207708, IMG submission 184340) | Corn, switchgrass and miscanthus rhizosphere microbial communities from Kellogg Biological Station, Michigan, USA - KBS K5-10-1 metaG... | ecosystem: Host-associated > Plants > Roots >...
GACGGTGAAGCCCTCCGCCTCCAGAATCTGCTTCATGAGGTCTCGAGCGCCGTCGTCGTCTTCGACCACCAGGACCGAGGCGGCCCCGTGCAGCACGAAGGGCGTCAATCATTACTGTTACCCGTTAAGTTATGCAGCGGCGCCTTCGACGCTGTAGTGCTGCAGTCGGAGCAAGCAGCAGAGCGCGTCTCGATTTAGCTCGTTGTCGTCGACGACGAGAACGGATGCGCCGAGCCCGACGCGAGCGGTGAGGTCCATTGAGGGTCGGCTCCGGCCGTGCAAGCCGTACGAACAACTCGTCGATGGACTCGACCGTGAACGCCTCTTTCAGCGCCGCCGGCGGCCCCATCGCGGCGATGCGTCCCGCAACCATGATTGAAATGCGATCGCAGTACTCCGCTTCGTCCATGTAATGCGTGGTCACGAGCACCGTGGTTCCGTGGGACGCCGCGTCGTAGATCAGCTCCCAGAACTGCCGCCGCGTGATCGGATCGACGCCGCTCGTCGGCTCGTCGAGAAAGACGATGCGCGGCTGGTGGACGAGGGCGACCGAGAAGGCGAGCTTCTGACGCCAGCCGAGCGGCAGGCTGCGGACCTGTGTGTCGGCGATGCTCGAGATGCCGAGCCGCTCGAGCATCTGCGCGGTGCGCTCGCGGATCTGCTCGCGCGTCAGGCCGTAGATGCCGCCATACAGGCGGATGTTCTCGCGCGGCGTCAGGTCCTCGTAGAGCGAGAAGCGCTGGCTCATGTACCCGATGTTGCGCTTCACCTGCTCGGTGTCACGGACGACGTCATACCCCGCGACGCGTGCCGTGCCGCCAGAGGGCTGCAGCAGGCCGATCAGCATCCGGATCGCGGTCGTCTTGCCCGCGCCGTTCGCGCCCAGGAAGCCGAAGACCTCTCCGGCTTTCACCTCGAACGAGATGTGATCCACGGCGGTGAAGCCGTCGAACGTGCGGGTCAGGTCGCGCACTTCGATGGCCAGGCCGCTCATGCCGCGTGCTCCGTCCGGGCGATGAAGCTGTCCTCGACGGTCGGGTCGAGCCGCGCGACGGTCGCGTCGGCAAAGCCCTTCGCGGCCAGGAACGTCTTGACGTCCGCCATCATCCGATCGGCAGGCACGTCCGCACGCTGGTCCGTGTAGTGGATGACGTCGCCGAACGGGTAGACGCTCCGCGCGTGCTCGTACGTGCGCAGCGCGAGCAGCGCCTTGTAGCGATCCTTCACGCGGATGCCGGCAAGCGGCCGTCCGAACGCGGCGGTGATGCCGCCAGGCGTGTCGACGCCGAGGAGCCTCCCGCGATGGATGAGCGCGATGCGATCGCAGCGTGTCGCCTCGTCCATGTACGGCGTGGAGACGACCGTCGTGAGGCCGCCCGCCTTCAACACGCCAAGCAGGTCCCAGAATTCGCGGCGCGAGACGGCATCCACACCCGTGGTCGGCTCGTCGAGAAAGAGGATGTCCGGCCGGTGCACGAGCGCGCAGCAGAGGGCCAGCTTCTGCTTCATGCCGCCCGACAACGCCGCCGCGCGGCGGTCCTTGAACGGCTCGAGCTGGACGTAAATCGGCTTGATCTGTTCGTACTCGCGTTGCACCGTCGTGCCGAAGACGGAGGCGAAAAACGTCAGGTTCTCCTCGACGCTGAGATCGGGGTAGAGCGAAAAGCGCCCGGCCATGTAGCCGACGCGCTGGCGGAGCGCGCGGTAATTCTTGACGACCTCGAGGCCGAGGACCGTTGCACGTCCCGCATCGGGAACCAGCAGCGAGACCAGGATGCGGAACAGCGTCGTCTTGCCGCCGCCATCGGGGCCGATGAAGCCGAAGAGCTCCCCCTTCTCCACCGCGAACGACACCTGGTCGAGCGCGACCGTCGCCCCGAAATGCTTGCTGATCGACTCGACCTCGACGGCTTGATGGGGCGGTGAGCCTTCAGCGCGCGAGTCGTGGGGTCCGGCTTTAGCCGGACCTTGAGAAGGGCTCATTGGTCGAACTCGACGTCCACGGGCATACCGATCTTCAGCACGCCGTTCTCGTTCGGCACGCGAAGCTTCACCGCGTAGACGAGGTCCGCCCTCTCGTCGCGCGTTTGCACCGGCGTGGGAGTGAATTCGGCTTTGGTAGCTACCCAGCGCACCACCCCGGGAACGGTGAGGAGCTTCCCGGCCTGATCGACGTGGACCTGCACGCGCTGGCCGATCCTGACCGAAGACAGCTGCGCCTCGGTCACGTAGGCACGAAGTATCAGGGTGTCGACGTCGGCAATCTTGTAGAGCGGCTGGCCGGACTGCACGACCTCACCGGTTCTGACGTACGTGGCGAGGACGGTGCCCGCGGTTGGGTTAATGACTCTGCTCTTGACGATCTGATCGTTGATCTGAGCGACGCGAGCGGTGCTCGACGTCGCGTCGCGTGACACGCTCTGCTGCTGCGCCTTTGCCGCTTCGATTTGCGCCACCAGTGTCTTGTAGTCGCGTTCCGCCTGATCCCTCTGCTGGGCGGTGGCGGCCCGCTGCTCGTACAATCGCTGCATCCGCTCGTAGTTCCGGAGCGCGATGCCGCGCTGCGCTTCGTAGACTCCGATCTGTCTGCCGGCCTCGGTTACTCGCGCAGCAGTTGCCTGCTGCTGGGCGACGATCTGCGCGCGCTCGAGAGCCAGCTGGGAAGTGTCGACAATACCAACCAGCTCGCCGACGCGAAGATGCGCGCCCTCAATGGGAGTAAACGACATCAGCTGACCCGTAGACTGGGAAGAGACCGATACTTCGTCAGCCTCGAAGTTCCCGTAGGCATCGGGGGTCGAGCCGCGGTGACAAGCCACCACTCCCAACACACCAAAGAACACCGCGAGAGTTTTACAAGTCCTTCTGACTGTCTTGCTCATCATCTGACCTCAACGCCCAGTGTATTGAGGAACCGGGCGCGAGCCTGAGCAAGCTCGACACGGTGCAGGGCGCGGGCGGTGCGCGCACTAAGCACGTCGGTCTGTCTGTCCACGTAGTCGGCCGAGGTGACGACGCCTTCGTTGAAGCGGGCGCGCGTCTCGGTGAGAATGCTCTCGCGGAGCGCAACGATCTCGTCGTCGTCACGAACCACCGCTTCGAGGCGATCGATGTTGGCCGCGTCCTGCTGCACTCCGCGCCGGATCGTATTGGTGAAGGATTGTTCTTCAGCAGTGAGTATCTGGCGCTGCAGCTCCAGTAGCTGTCGTTCGCGCCTGCTCGTGCCCCACGTCCACGGCGACCACTGCAGCTGAATGCCGGTGAGCCAGTAACTGTCGAAGCCGGTGTTCAAGGGATTCAATCCCGGCTGACCGTACCCCGCTCGGCCGAACGCCGAGACGCGCGGCAGCTCCTGAGACTTGCGCGCTCGCTCCTGCTCCTCGAGTACCGCTCGTTGTCTCGCGAACTGCTCGTACTCGGGGCGCGCGCGGAGAACTGGCAGCGAGTCGCGGACGCGGGCGACGTCGTTACCAAGATCCGTCGCCGCGAATAGAGCGGAGCTGTCGAATGTTCGACCCGTCAGGTCGGCCAGCACGGCCAGCGCGGCGCGCCTGTTGGCGCCGGCTTCTCCAACCGACTGCCGTCGGCGGAGAATCTCCGCGCGAAGCGCTCTCTCCTCGCTCGCGAGCGCGGTACCCTCGCGCACTCTCGCGGCGGCGACGCGCTGCTGGGCAGCGAGATCTGTAATCGCGTGCTCGAGCTCGGCGATCTGTGCCTGCGCCTGCAGCGCCGCGAAAAAGGCGTCGTTGACATCCTGCCTGAGTGGATACAGCTGCGCGCGAAGCCGAGCCTGCTCCTCAACCAGCTGCGCGTCCTCGACGGCGCGACGCGCACCGATCGTCGGATCGTAGACGGTCTGGCCGGCGGCGACGTGGGCATCGTAGGTGTCTTTCGGAGGTTCGGGAAAGGGCGGAGCGCCAGGTATTCTGACGGGCACCGTCGGTACATCCGATTGATATTGCGCCTGCCCCTGGACTGTGATCGTAGGAAGTCTCTCCGCCCGGAGGTTCGCCTGACGGAGGCGGGATTGCTCGTTCAGGATGGCGAGCTCGCGGCCGCGCGGGTCGCGCATAACTGCGGCTTCCTGGAGCGCTCCCAATCTCAGCGAGTCAGCCGGCGCGCGCGCCGAATCAGCGAGCGGATCCTGACCGAGCGCGCGCTGCGAGGCTAGCAGCGATAATCCGAGAGCGGCGGCTGCGTAGTATCTCATGGGCGGATCGCACCCCGGAAGAAGTCGGGGAGCTCTTTCTTCCGTTGCTGTATGAAACGGTGGAACCCGGCGTCGTCCATCCCGAAAACGATCGACAGCATTGGCCGGGCGGCGAAGGGGAAGACGCAGAGGGAGATGAGATTGATCAGAAACTGCTGCGGGGTCATCGCCCGCATTTTGCCTTCGCGCACACTCTGGTCTATTTGCAGCTCGAGAGTCTTGAGCAGAACCGGAGCGACGTTCGCGGGGTCGGTGCCGATGGCATTTGTCAGCAGGCGGTGAACTCTATCCGCATCGTGATGAAGCTCGGAGATGAGATAGCCGGGCACGAACAGGTTCTGCGACAGTGTGTCGAGGTAGATCGTGGTCAGCCGCTCGATCTTCTCGTCGAGAGTGGCGTCGGCGGTCAGCGTCTGCACCAGAGCGGGGAAGATCCGCGATGCGGCCTGCTGGAGAACTGCGGCGCTGAGGCGCTCCTTGCTCCGGAAGTAGTAGTGAAGGAGCGCCTGATTGACGCCCGCCTCTCTGGCGATCTCCTGCATTCTGGCGCCGGCGGTGCCGCGCCTCAGGAACACCGCGCGCGCGGCTTCGAGTATACGCAGCTCGGTGGCTTCTTCCCGCGACTGGCTCCGTCCCGGCGCCGGTCCCCGACCGCGCCCGGCGACTCGCTCGCGCGTAGCACTACGACCAGTTGGCGAGACCTTTCGCCTGGGAGTTAGGGACCGTTTGCCGCGTGCACCAGTTTTAACCATAAAGTTTAATCAGGCAGTTAAATCGTGATGCAGTCTAGGCGTGAACGGATGTTCCGCAATGGCGCCTGAACTGGTACCTTATGGCGTCCGCTGGAACCGTCGCTACTATGGATGTGGCAACGCCTTTCAGGAGAAGACCCATGACCACCGCCACCGCACCCACCACTACTGCCGCCGTCGCCGAGGAGCTCGTCGCGCTTTGTCGCGAAGGGAAGAACCTCGACGCCATCAACACGCTCTACTCGCCCGACATCGTCAGCATCGAATCGATGGGAAACGAAACTATGCCGCGCGAGATGCGGGGAATCGACGCCATTCGCGGCAAGAACCAATGGTGGGGTGAGAACAACGTCGTCCACTCCTCCAGTACGACGGGACCTTTCGTCGGGCCGGACGACCAATTCGCCGTCTATTACAACTTCGACGTGACGTTCAAGCCCACGGGTCAGCGGAACAGCATGGAAGAGATGGCGCTCTACACGGTGAAGGACGGCAAAGTCGTGCGCGAACAGTTCTTCTATCGCACCGGACCCTGAGCGGAACCCTCACTCGCGCGGATCCCTCCGCGCACGAGGACTCAGCGCTAAGCGCTGAAGCGGCGTCGGTCGCCTCCGACGCCGCTTCTGTTACACCTCGGCCAACGCCGTCCACGAGCCAACGCACAGCGATCGAGGCGGCTCCGCAACCTCTCCTGGTTCTCGCCGGCCCCGGTGCCGGCAAAACGTTCTGCCTCATCGAGCGCGTGCGCTACCTCATCGAGCGGCTCGAGATCGATCCGTCGAGAATCTGCGTCTTCACCTTCACCAACAAGGCGGCTGGCGAGATCGCCGAACGTCTTCACCGCGAGCTTGGTGACCGGGTTGAACGCGTCAAGCGCGGCACCATTCACGCGTTCTGCGCCGAGCTGCTGCGCGAGTTTGGGGAGAACGTCGGACTCGAGCCGGGGTTCGGAATCGCCGACGAGCCCGAACAGAAGGCGGTTCTGCGGCAGCTTCGTGTGCCGCCGAAGATGCAGAAGAACGTCCTCGATGCCTTCAGCCGTCATCGCTTCCGCGGCGATTCACTCGGCCAGCGGTATCAGCGGTATTACGAGCGCTATCAAAAGACGATGTCCGAGCGAAACGTCGCCGACTTCGACACGCTGGTTCTAAAGACCGCTCAGCTGATGAGAATAGACGACGTGGCGATTCAGATCCGCACCCGATGGGACGTCGTTCTCGTGGACGAATTTCAGGATCTGAACCCGATCCAGTATGCGATCGTTCGCCGGCTCGCCCAGGAGCACCGCCACATCTTCGCCGTCGGGGACGACGAGCAGGCCGTCTACTCGTGGACGGGCGCCGATCCAAAGGTGTTCACGCACTTCCAGGAAGATTTTTCGATTTCTGCCGACCAGGTCGTGCATTTATACGACAATCGTCGCTGCCCCCGCTCGATCCTCGATGTCGCGCGCAAGTTCATCGCGCTGAATCAGCCGATCTTCGCCAACAGACAGCCCCAGAAGACCGACCACGAGACGTCGTTCCCCGTGCAGGCGACCAGTTTCTCCGACGACGCGGGCGAGACGAAGTGGATCATGGACGATCTTCAGCGTGACCACGCCTGCAATGATGGCAAGCCGGGGTGGGGCGATGTCGCGCTGCTTTATCGGAAGCACCGGATCGGCAGCGCTCTGGAGTCTGCCTTCCTTAACGCCGGCATCCCGTGTTGCCTGGCGCAGGGACGAGCGCTCGCTGACGATAAGGTAGTTGCCTACGTCCTCGCCGCATTGCGCGTCATCGCTACTCCAGGTGACGAGATCCAGCAGGAGCTGTTCTATCAGGCGGTGCTGCCCGAAGCGCTGTTCGACAACGCGCGCGCCTGGGCAGAGGAGAAGGGACGCACTCTGGTTCACCAGCTGGAGCACATGGCGCGCACTCTGCCTCGCGAGCACAACGACACGAAGAAGATCTGGCGAGGCATCTACGCGTTGCGAAATCTGGACGCGCTCGGCAGAAGTCACACTTCGCTCGGCTCGCTCGTCGAGGACATTCTCTCCGAGAAGGTCGGCACGTACAAGACAATCCTCGAGCAGCATCAGGAGGATCTGACAGACCCTGCGTCGCATGATGAAGTCGTGGCACTCGCGGAGCGCATTCTCTCGGCTGCGCACGACGGCAGACCTGCCTGGTTACCGCGAGTCGGCGGCGCCGAGATTCCCGCGCGCAAGATGCTGTTGGAAATGGGCATGAGGTCGGTGGAAGTCGGCGGAGCGCCGTCTCGGGACGCGCTGCGTGTCACGGGCTCGGATCTCCCGTCGCTTGGACTTGGTCTGGGGTTGTTCAAGACCGCGCAGCTCGTACGCACGCGCGAGTTTGCCACCACCTTCCGCGATTTCACCGCGATCGACCTCGAGACCACCGACAGGGACGTCGATCGCGCCGAGATCGTGGAGCTCGCTGCGGTTCGAGTCAGGCACGGTCGGGTCGTCGACGAGTTCCACTCCCTGGTGAAGCCGCGCGTACCGATCAAGGCGGGCGCGATGGACAAACACGGGATTTCGGAGAACGACGTCGCCGATGCACCGTACTTCGAGGCGACGTGGTCAAAGTTCAGAGAGTTCTGCGGGTCGGATGTCTGGGTCGCGCACAATGGGTACGAGTTCGATTTCCCCATTCTGCGTCGAATGGCGGCTAAGCTTCCCGGAGGATCCGATTTCTCTACCTACGACACGCTTCCGCTGGCCCGAACGCTCCATAAAACAAGCGGAAGGCTCGAGCATCTGGCGAAACGTTACGGCATCCATGTCCAGCGCGCGCACCGGGCGCTGGAGGATTGTCGAACGCTGGCCAAGGTCTTTCCCGCGCTCAGCGAGACGCGCGTCGAGTTTGCACGCAAGACCGCTCTGGTGAACCTGCTCGACCAGCTGGGTATCGCACTGGCACTCAGCGATAAGGCATCGTTGTGCGAGGAGGCGCGCAAGATATTCGACATGATCCCGCCTTACTCACTCGGCCGTCACAGTGATTGTCTCGACTTCTATGGGTTCGAGCGGGATTCGTGCGGCGACTCCGATCTCCCAACTGTCGACGAGCTCATTGGACGACTGGGCGGACATCAGCTCATGGAACGCCTGCGCGCCGAGAAGTCGGCCGACAAGCGCTACCCGGAAACGATGGGGAGACTGCGTCGACTGATCGAGGCCTGCGGCGAGGGAGATTTATCGGCGCAGATCTGCGCCTTCCTGGAGCGCGCGGTGCTGTCGAAGTACGACGGCGCCGAGACCGGAAAGAGCCGGGTCAATCTGCTGACGCTGCATTCCACAAAAGGACTAGAGTTCTCCCGCGTCTACATCGTGGGCGTCGAAGACGAACAGCTGATCCCTATTCCGCGCGACGGCGTCATCGACAAGCCCGAGCTGGAAGAAGCTCGCCGGCTGCTCTATGTCGGAATGACGCGCGCGAAGGATCGACTGGTGATGACGCGCGTGAGGTCGAGGGGCGAACGCGCCACTGGCGGTCACCGGTTTCTCGACGAGATGGGGCTTACTCCGCGCGCCTATTGACGGGAGGACCGCGGGTGACACGCCACACCGTGTTTCCCACGTCATCCGCCACCAGCAGTGCGCCATCGCCCCCGATAGCCACACCGACGGGACGTCCCATCGCGTCGCCGTTTGGTTTGATGAACCCAGTGAGCACGTCAATCGGCTTGGCGGATGGAGCGCCATTGGCGAAAGGAACGAAGATCACCTTGTAGCCACTGAACGGCTTGCGATTCCACGAGCCGTGCTGGCCGACGAACATTCCGGTCGAGAATTCAGGCGGCAGGAGCCTCGCACCGGACCAGGCAAGACCCAACGACGCCGTGTGGGAGCCGAGGGCGTAGTCAGGTGGAATTGCCCGCTCCACGAGGTCGAGCCGTTGCGGGTCGATGCGATGATCGATGTGACGGCCGTAGTAACTATACGGCCATCCATAGAACGCGCCTTCCCGGACGGAGGTGATGTAGTCAGGCACGAGATCGGCGCCGAGCTCGTCACGCTCATTTACCGCGACCCAGAGTTTGTGCGTTTGTGGCTCCCAGGCGAGTCCTACAGGATTGCGCAGACCGCTCGCGAAAACTCGGTGACGTCCGGTGGCGAGATCGATTTCCCAGATCGCTGCGCGTCCGTTCTCGTGCAGCATACCGTTTTCGGCCGCATTGCTGTTCGATCCGACGGAGGCGTAGAGCTTGGTTCCATCGGGGCTGGCGATGACGTTCTTGGTCCAGTGGTGATTGAGACGGCCGCCGGGAAGATCGACGACAGTAACTGGAGGTGCGACGATTGTCGTCGCGCCAGCGGTGTAAGGAAAGCGGACGATGCCGTCAGTATTGGCGACGTACAGCTCGTTGCCTACGAGCGTCATGCCGAACGGCGAGTGCAGATTTGCGATGAACGTCGTGCGCGTGTCTGCGACGCCGTCGCCATCGGTGTCGCGCAGGAGGAGGATTCTGTTGGCACTTGGGACTCCTCCGCCGGCACGGGCCTGAAAGGCGCGGAAGAAAAGCCCTTTGATTCCCTTGGCGTCATCCGGTCGCTTCGGCGCATTGGTCTCGGCGACGAGCACGTCACCATTGGGGAGGACGTAGAGCCAGCGCGGGTGATCGAGGCCGCGCGCAAACGCGCGTACGCTGAGACCTTCGCCGGGAACCGGAGTGAGATCGCCGGGCCAGCCTTCGGCTTTGACGACCTTCATGACCGGGAGGAGCGATTCCTTCGGCGGCGGGATCTTTGGTTTCGGCCCCGTTTCCGCCAGCACGGGGACGCGGGCCGGAACTCCGCACGAGGCCGCCGCGATGGTCACCGTCAGGATTGACGCCGCTGCTTTGAGGGTTCGGTGCATGCAATTTTTCGGCGCAAAAATCACGCGAGTGGCCGTCGAATGCTAAGTTTGAAATCATGCCCGAGCGCGGACAGCAGCTAACACGCGGCGAGTGGCGTGTCGCAGTCGGCGACGACGCGACCAGCGCGCTTTATGAGCCGCCATCGGAGGGGACAGACGGAGACGTCACCCTCATTTTTGCGCACGGCGCGGGCGGTAACATGCACGACCGCGGCGTGCAGTCGACTGCCAGCGCGTTGCGCTCGCGGGGAATCGGCGTCGTCCGTTTCAACTTTCTCTACAGAGAGAAGAAGTCCAGCCGGCCGGACCCGATGCCGAAGCTGAAGGACACATTCTCGGCAGTGATTGCCAAAGTTCGCGAAGAGCTCAACCCGCGCACTCTGATTCTCGGCGGCAGGTCGATGGGAGGGCGCGCCGCGTCGATGCTCGTGGCCGACGGATTTCCATGTCAGGGCCTGCTGCTACTCGCCTACCCGCTGCATCCACCGGGTAAGCCGGATCAGCTACGCGACGCTCACCTGCCGGCGATTCGCGTTCCAGTGTTGTGCTTCAACGGAACGCGCGACCCGTTCTGCACACCGAGCCTGATGGAAGAAGTTTTGAAGCGGGTGAAAACGGAGTGGAAGATGGAGTGGGTCGAGGGCGCTGACCATTCGTTTCACGTCCTGAAGTCTTCCGGGACTACTGACGCTGCCGTCCTCGAGGGGATGGCTGACGTGTGCGCGGATTGGGCTGCGAAGATCACAGGCGAGCCGCACCGCTAGTCGCTGTTGTTTCCGCTACAAGATTGCATATCGATGGCGACCGTCCGCACTTGACACTGCACAACACATAGTTAACCTATAGATTAATTAACCATAAGGTTAACTACTTGACTCAGGATCGCCTGTCCGTTGTTCTCTCCGCGCTCGCCGACCCCACGCGGCGCGCCATTCTGGCCCAGCTCGCCCTGAAAGGCGAAGTACCAGTGAAGGAATTGGCGAAACCGTTCCGGATCAGCCTTCCCGCCGTTTCGAGGCATCTCGCCGTTCTCGAAACGGCCGGCCTCATATCCCGCGGCCGCGAAGCGCAGTGGAGGCCCGCTCGCCTGGAAGCCGCGCCACTGCGCGACGTATCGGATTGGATAGAGCACTATCGCCGGTTCTGGGAAATGCGGTTCGATCGGCTGGACAGCTACCTGCATCAACTTCAGAAGAAGGAGAAAGGCAATGCCCGCAAAAGGCGCAGGAAGTAAATCGACCAAATCGACGAAGAAATCGGGCGCGGCCGGGGCGACGCCAGCGCTCGTCATCAAACGCACGTTCGCCGCGCCGCGCGACCTCGTGTGGAAAGTCTGGTCCGACCCGGATCTGGCGAAAAACTGGTGGGGGCCCAACGGCTTCACACTTCCTTTCGTGGAGATGGATCAGCGACCCGGCGGGAAATGGCGCGCCCAGATGCGCGGACCCGATGGCAAGGACCTCTGGCAGCACGGCGTCTACCGCGAAATCGTCCCGCCCGAAAAAACTGTTTACACTTTTATCTGGGACTCAGAGCCTGATCACGAGATGCTCGTCACGGTTTTGTTCGCCGCGCGCGGGAGCAAGACCGACATGACATTCAGGCAGGAAGGATTCACATCAACTGATGAGAAAGCCGGGCACGAAGATGGCTGGAATCAGACCTTCGATCGTCTGTCGGCTTTTATCAAGACTCATCAGGGAGGACAACATGCTCGGCGATAAGGAAGCGGTCCCGACAGTTGCAGTCCGCGATCTCGCGGCCGCGAAGAAGTTTTATAGCGACACTCTGGGCCTGAAGCAGATACCGTCTGCCGAGAAGGAAGTCCTGAACTTCAAGAACGGCAAATCGGAGCTGCTGGTCTACCAATCCCAGTTTGCCGGAACCAACAAGGCCACTGC
>Ga0207708_10003397_pt1 | contig 11727 bp, 8 predicted proteins | sample KBSK5101metaG_FD_184340 | JGI IMG/M metagenome (GOLD analysis project Ga0207708, IMG submission 184340) | Corn, switchgrass and miscanthus rhizosphere microbial communities from Kellogg Biological Station, Michigan, USA - KBS K5-10-1 metaG... | ecosystem: Host-associated > Plants > Roots >...
AGATGCGCCAGGAATGGCGCGCCCAGGCGGCGAACGAGCTTGCCACCGCCCAGGCCGAGCTCTCCGCCCGCCAGCGCGCCCTGCCCGCACTGGCCAGCCGGCTCGAACGCACGGTCGTGCGGGCGCCCTTGCCCGGCCGCGTCAACCGGGTGCTCACCACCACCCGCGGCGGCTCGATCGCGCCGGGTGCGCCGCTCGTCGAGATCGTGCCGTCCGAGGAGAGCCTGCTGATCGAGGCGCGGGTCCGGCCCCAGGATATCGCCTTCGTCAGGATCAACCAGAGCGCCAAGGTCGCGATCACCGCTTATGACCGCTCGGTCTACGGCACGCTGGATGGCCGCGTCGTCGCCATGTCGCCCGACGCCGTCACCGAAGAGCGGACCGGCGAGACCTTCTACCTGGTCCGCGTCCGGACGTCGGCCAACGCACTGCACGACGCGCGCGGACAGGCAATGCCGATCGGCCCGGGCATGGTGGCCGAAGTCGACCTGCTCGGCGACAAGAGAACCGTGCTCCAGTACATCCTGACCCCGATCACGCGCCTCGGCGAGACCGCGCTGAGGGAGCAATAAGCACCGTGATCGCGCGCTGGCGCGATCGGGCCTGGGAGAAGCGGGCCCGGCGCGCCCGCGAACGGCAGCTCGACTACATGCGCCACCGCGCCGCGAAGCTCGCCGGGAACGAGCAATGGGTCATGACAAGCATGGCGGCACGCTCGCAGTCGGTGCGCGAACGGCTGAGCCGGCACCGCCCGATTGCCGACGAGGAAAGGGTGCTCGAGGTCGGCAGCGGCGCGACCGGGCTCATCTTCCAGTTCGGCACCAGGGATGCGATCGGCGTGGATCCGCGTCGCGGCGATTGCGCTCACGTGCGGCGCGATCGCGCTCGGCTTCGACGACCAGCTCCTTGCCTGCACCGGCTTCTGCGCCGTCGGCGCCGACGGCCGCGTGCTGGTCGGCAACAACGAGGACTACGACATCCCGCGGACGAAGCTCTGGTTCGTGCCTGCGACGCCCGGCGCGTACGGACGCATGTACGTCGGGTTCGACGACCTCTCGCCGCAGGGAGGCATGAACGAGAAGGGGCTCTTTTTCGACGGTTTCGCCGCGCCGCCGGTCCGGGCGGCGGGCTCGGCCGACCTTCCGCAGTATTCCGGCAACATCACGGACGCCGCGATGGCGCAGTGCGCGACCGTGGACGAAGTGGTCCGCCTCTTCAGCGGCTACAACCGGTCGTTTCTGAGCGACGCGATCCTGATGTTCGCCGACGCGAACGGCGACGCGGTTTCGATCGAGGCGGATGCGATCGTCCGCAAGACCGGCCGCTATTTCGTCCAGACCAACTTCCACCAGTCGCGTCCGCAGCACGGCCGCGACGGCCGTTTCCTGACCGCCACGTCGATGCTCGATCGCGCGGGGGATCGCATCTCGGACGACCTGGCCCGCGACATTCTGGCCGCGACCCACCAGGAAGGGCCGAGCACGACGCTCTACTCGAACGTCTACGATCTCCGCGCCCGGACGATGCGCCTCTACCTGTTTCACGACTACAGCCGCGCCGTCACGTTCAGCCTCGACGAGGAGTTGAAGAAGGGCGCGCACACGCTCGACATCCCGTCGCTCTTTCCGAGGAACGCCGCGGCCGAGGCGTACGCGGCGGCGCACCCGCCCGAACGGGCCCCGCTGAGCGGCGGCGTCGTGGGCGCCGCGGCGCTGGCGTTCGTGTGCCTGGCGATTGGCGCATCCGCGTACGGCTGGCGGCGTGGAGGACGCGTGATCCAGTTCGGCCTTGCGGCCATTGCCGCCGTAATCGTGATCCCCACCGCGCTGACGATCGTCGCGTTCAACATGGTCCCGGATCGGTCCGCGCCGTGGATGCGGTTCTCGATCGGGCCGGCCACCGGCGATTCCGCGAGGGAGAGTCCGGGCCTGGTGTGGGCGGACGGCATGACGATCAGGCGGGCGCTGGCGATCGCGTATCAGGTGCCGGCGGAGCGCGTCATCGGTCCGGCCTGGCTGAGCGAAACGCGCTACTCGATCAACGCGGTCGCCGGGCTCGACGCGGAGGACGCGCTGTCGTCGATGCTGCAGCAGGAACTGAAGAACCGCCTGCACGTCGAGGCGCACGTCGAGTCGAGGCCGTTCGACGCGTTCGTGCTGTCGGCGCCCGGCCCGGTGCGGCTCGTCGCCGCGAAGGGGCAGAGCCCGGCCACCTGGATTCGGAAGAAGAGCGTGCTGCTTCGCGACGGATCGATGGGGAGGCTGGCGCTGGCGCTGCAGGCGATCCTGGGCCGCCCCGTCATCGACGAGACGCACGTCAAGGGGGACTACGATCTCGCGTTCGAATGGAGCGATGACCGCGTGGCGTCGGTGAGCGCGACGCTGCGCGATCGCTTCGGGCTGCAGTTGACGCCGGCCACGCGCAACCTGGACGCGCTGATCGTCGACGGCATCCGCCGCGATCCCGCGATGTATCTGCTCGCGCACGCGGGGCGGCTCACGCGCAGCGCACCCCCGTTCGTGCGGCAGCGCCTGGCCAGTCTCCTGACGATTCACTGAGGCGCGAACGACTTCCGCCTGAGGGCGTCGACTTCCGCCTGAAGGCGGAAGCCACGGGGCTCCGTGCCAGAATACGCGCGTGCGCCCGTCCGCGTTGGCGTGGATCGTCTGCGTCGTCCTCCTCACCGGCGCCGCCTGCGGCCGCCGCTCCACGCTGCCACCGGCGGTCGGCGACCAGGAGTTCTGGCAGCTCAGCGCGTCGCTGTCCGAGCCGCCGGGCACCTTTACGGTGTCGGACAACTTCGTCTCGAACGAGCCGCACGTGTCGGACAACGCGCGATGGCTGCGGCGCGCGGGCGGCGTCTACATCGGCGTCGGCCCCGAGCAGAACTTCACGTATATCGCGCGGCTGCGGCCGTCGATGGCGTTCGTCGTCGACATCCGCCGCGAGAACCGCAACCTGCACCTTCTCTATAAGGCGCTGTTCGAGATCGCCAGCACCCGCGCCGACTTCGTCTCGCTGCTCTTCTCGCGCCTGCGGCCGGCGAGCCTGCCGGCCGGCGCCTCCGTCGAGCAGATCTTCACGGCGTACGCCGGCGTGCCGCCGTCGCCGGCGCTCTTCACGCTGAACGCCGCGCTCATACGCGATCGGCTGCTCCAGGTGCACGGGTTCCCGCTCGAGGCGAGCGATCTCGAGTGGATCGACCGCGCCTACAGGGCGTTCTTCACCGACGGGCCCGAGATCCAGTTCTGGGGATCGCGCAGCGTCGATCCCGGCACGATTCGTCCTTCGTACCGCCGGTTGATGACCGCCCCCGACTTCACCGGACAGCGGCGCAGTTTCCTCGCGAGTGAAGAGGACTTCCAGGCGGTCAAGGCGCTCGAGGTGCGGAACCTGATCGTGCCGGTGGTCGGCGACTTCGGCGGCGCCGACGCCATCCGCCGCGTCGGCGACTACGTGCGCACCCACGGCGGCGCGGTGCGCGCGTTCTACGGATCGAATGTCGGTGTTTATCTGACAAACGATCAAACGCGCCAGTTCTGCCGCAACCTCGCCGGTTTGCCCGCTTCCCCCGATGCCTGGTTCATCGAAAGCGACGGGGTGCGCTCTTTCAACTCGAAGCTCAGCGCCTGCACCGCGGCGAAGACGGAAACGACCAAATCGCCAGCCGCGCCGTCTCTGAGATAATCAGCGCCCAAAGGGGGACCGTGCCTCGCATCCCGGCGATCCCGGCAACCATCGACGACATGCCCGAGTCGGTTCGCCCCGCGCTGCGGCGGCTGGCGCGACGGCTCGCGCTCGGCGTGTTCCTCGACGCCTGGCCCGCCTGGGCGGCGGCCAGCCTGCTTGCCGCGGGCTCCCTCGTCCTGATCTGCCGGCTGTTCGTCGCCGGCGCCGCGCCGTACCTGAAATGGTCGTGGCTCGCGCCCCTCGTCCTCGCCGTTCCCGCGATCGTCATCGCCGTCGTCCGCGGCTATCGGCCGGCAGACGTCGTCGCCGTCGCCGACTGGTTGAACGGCGGCAACGGCATGCTGCTGGGGGTCATGGAGACGCGGGACCCGGCGTGGAGCGAGTCGGAGATGGTCCGCGGCGCGTCGGCGTTTCCCATGCCGACGCTGCGGCCGTGGCGGCGGCTGCGAATCGTGCCGGCCGCGGCACTGTTCCTTTTCGCCGCGCTCTGGCTGCCGCAGCGCGCGCCGCGCCCGCAGCACACTGCGCTCGCCGACGAAATCGCCTCGGGCCTCACCGCGGCGGTCGCGGAGCTGAAGCAGCAGGCGCTGATCACGCCGGCCGACGAGAAGGCGCTGGAGGAAGAGATCGAGCGCATCCGGCGCGGCGCCGATCGGCGCGTCGACGCCTCGTCGTGGGAAGCGGCGGACGCGCTGAAGGAAAAGCTCGCGGCGGACGTCGCCGAAAAGCAGAATGCGTTGAAGTGGGCGCAGGAGAGCCTCGCGCGCCTTCAGGCCGCCGCGCAGGCCGGCTCCGCCGGCGATCCGAAGCTCGCCGCGGCGTCCGCTGAACTGGCGAGGGCGCTCGAGAAGCTGGCGCAGGACGGCATGCTGGCCGGCGCGCCGGACAACCTTCGCCAGCTCATGAAAGGCGGCCGCCTGCCGGCGGATCCGAAAGCCCTGGGCGAGCTCGCGGCAGCGGTGTCCAAGTACCTGTCCGAGACCCGTGGACGCGTCGGCAACGTCGCGGTGCTCGGCAAGGAGGCGGGACGGTTCGATCCCGCGGAATTCCCGCTCGACCACAGCGAGATGACGCAGGACGGCGACGGCGATCCGGGGCGCGGCGGCGTCAACCGCGGGCGCGCCGACGCCGACCTGACCTGGGGCAAGGAAACGGCGATGTTCGACAAGTTCAAGGCGCAGCCGCTGCCGCCGGGCGCGGCGCGCAGCGCCGACGACTGGACGCCGGTCGTGGAAATGCCGGGCGCGCCGCAGGCCAACCCGGAGATCAGCTCGGCGGCGGCGGCGCGGCAGTACGCCGCCACCGCCGGACAGACGGCGTGGCGCCGCACGCTGGCGCCGCGTCACCAGAGCGCGGTGAAGAAGTACTTCGCAAAGTGAGCGACCCAATGAGGGAAGAGACTGGAGAGACCCCAGGCCTGCCGACGCCCGACGCCGTTGCCGCCGGCCAGGCGCAGATCGCGCGGCTCGTCGGCGAGCTGCGCCGCGTGATTCTCGGCAAGGAACAGACGATCGACGAGGTCGTCGCCTCGCTGCTGGCGCGCGGCCACGTCCTGCTCGAGGGCCTGCCGGGGCTCGGCAAGACGGAGCTGGTCAAGGCGCTGTCGCGGCTGCTGTCGCTCGACTTCCGCCGCATCCAGTTCACGCCGGACCTGCTGCCGACCGACATCACCGGCAGCCACATCCTGCAGGAGCGCGAGGGACGCAAGGAGTTCGTCTTCCATCCGGGCCCCGTCTTCACCAACATCCTGCTGGCCGACGAGATCAACCGCGCCTCGCCGAAGACGCAGGCGGCGCTGCTCGAGGCCATGCAGGAGCGCCGCGTGACGGCCTTCGGCGAGACCCGCGTGCTGCCCGATCCGTTCTTCGTCCTCGCGACGCAGAACCCGATCGAGCTCGAAGGCACCTATCCGCTGCCCGAGGCGCAGCTCGATCGCTTCATGTTCAAGGTGGACATCGCCGGCGTCGATCGCGCCGTGCTCGAAGAGATCCTGGTCACGCGCGTGCACGGCGAACCGCCGCCGCTCGGGCCGGTCGTCTCGGCCGCCGCGCTGCGCGATCTCTTCGCGCTCGTCGACGCCGTGCACCTGCCGCGCAGCGTCGCCGCCTACATCGCGCGGCTGGTCGCCGCGTCGCATCCGTCCAGCGGCGAGGCGCCGGACGCGGTGCGCTCGTTCGTCAAGTACGGCAGCTCGCCGCGCGCGGCGATCTCGATTGGCGCGGCGGCGCGCGCGATGGCGCTGATGCGAGGACGCCCGAGCGTCGGCTTCGACGACGTGCGCCAGGTGGCGCGGCCGGCGATGGCCCACCGCCTCGTGCTCGACTACACCGCGCGGCTCGAGGGCTGGGACGGCCGGCGCCTGGTCGACGCGCTGCTCGCGGCGGTGCCGGAGATCGAACGCGGCCTGCCGCAGACGCTCGCAGCGAGGTGACGTGACGACATCCGGCGCACGGCGCTTCCCCTGGGTCATCGGCCTGCTGCTCGCCATCGTGGTGGCGCGGCCGTCGGCGCGCGCGTCCGGTGATTTCCGCACCGTCGAAGTCGAGTCGCTGCGGATCACCCTCGACTCGGAATGGGGAGCGCGGACCGCGCCCGGATACCTGCCGGTCCGGCTCGACATCACGAATGTCGGCGAGGCGCGGGTCATCGAGATCGTGGCCGAAGGGACCCGGTTCTTCCGGATGATGCGTCCGCCGGGCGGTGCCGGCAGCGTGCGGTTCCGGCAGGCCGTACGGCTCGCGCGCGGTGATCACGTGCGGTTCACGGTGCCGATCCCGATCTTCGCCGACAGCGAGAACCTGCGCTTCGAGATCGAGGAAGACGGGCGGACGCTCGAACGCTTCAACTACCTCGGGTTCCAGAGCGGCACGCCCGCGCCCGACGCGGCGGCGCTGATCGTCGCCGATCCGTCGGGGCCGTTCGCATCGATCGCCAAGGGCTGGCCGCGCCCCGCCGCCGGCGCGGGCCCGGCGTTCCGCACGATGGGGCCCTCGGGCCGGGCGTCACCGCTCGACTTCGTCCTCGAGCCGGCGCGGCTTCCGACCAACTGGATCGGCTACACCTCGCTGCGCGCCGTCGTCATCGGTCCGGCGGAGTGGGGCCAGTTGAGCGACGCGCAGAAGAGCGCCCTCCTCACATGGACGGCGTGCGGCGGCGATCTCATCGTGCCGGACGGCGACATCAACGCGCTCTTCGGCGGCCGGGTCCCGCCGGCCTCGCCCGATGTCGCGGTGCGCGCGTATCTGTTCGGCCGCATCCACCGGCCGGCGTCGGCGGAGATCACGACGAGCGGCCTCGGCAACGTGCTCGCCGAGGCGCTCAAGCTGCAGGACGCCAACTGGGCGCTCCCGGCGAACCGCGCCGCGGACTGGGGCGTCATGGGCGCGCGGTCGTTCCGCCTGCCGATTGCGGAAGTCAACGGCGTTCCGGCGCGGGCCTATCTGTCCATCCTGATCGTCTTCGCGCTGATCATCGGTCCGGCCAACTACTGGTTCCTCTGGCGCAGGCGCCAGCAGGTGCTGCTCGTGCTGACGGCGCCGCTCATCTCGGCGGTCTTCATCGTGCTGCTCGCCGGCTACGTCGTCGCCGGCGAAGGGCTCGCAGTGAGCGGCCGCGCGACGACGTTCACGATGCTCGACCAGGCGAGGAAGCAGGCGGTCATGCGCGGGAGCGCCTCGCTCTACGCCGCCGGCATGACTCCGAGCGGCGGATTGCGCTTCCCGCGCGACGTCGCGGTCTTCCCAATCGGCACCGACGGCACCGGCAACCGCGACACGATGGTCGTGGACCTGACCGAAACGCAGCGATTCGCCTCGGGCGTGGTGCATGCACGCGCGCCGACGAACTTCGAGGAGATCGCCTACCGTCCCGCGCGCGAGCGCCTGGCGTTCAGCGCGGAGGGGGGCGGATTCGCCGTGACCAACGGCCTGGACGTCCCGATTACCCGGTTGATCTATCGGAGCGGCGGTCACGTGTTCAGCTTCTCCGGCGCGTTGCCTGCCGGCGGACGAGCCGTCCTGAAGCCAGGCGGCATCGCCGCGGCGACGTTCGTGCCAAAGGGCATTCCGCTCGCGACGCGATTCGAGCACTTGATCGACCATCAGCCCGACGGGTCGTACATCGCGGTGCTCGAACGATCGCCCTTCTGGGACTCCGGCGTGCCGGCGCTCGTCGAGCGCGGCAGCTTCCACCTGCTGCTCGGATGGCCCGAGGGGCAGCCGTGAGCGACGCGATGCTCGAGCTCGACGGCCTGGTCCGCCACTTCGACGGCGTCCGTGCCGTCGACGACGTGTCGTTCAGCGTCGAGCGCGGCAAGGTCCTCGGCTTCATCGGCCACAACGGGGCCGGCAAGACGACGACGATGCGGATCCTGGCGACGCTCGATACGCCGCAGCGCGGCGACGCCCGCATCGGCGGCTACTCGGTCGTCGACGCGCCGGAGCAGGTGCGGCGCATCACCGGGTTCATGCCGGACTACGCCGGCGTCTACGCCAACACCACCGTCACCGAGTACCTCGACTTCTTCGCCCGCGCGCACGACCTGCGCGGCGAGGCGCGCCGCCGGGCGGTCGACACCATCATCGAGTTCATGGGGATCGGCGAGCTGCGCGATCGCGACGTAGAGAGCCTGTCGAAAGGGCTCAAGCAGCGCGTCGCCCTCGGGCGCGCCATCGTGCACGACCCGGAGGTGCTGATCCTCGACGAGCCGGCCGCCAACCTCGACCCGCGCGCGCGGATCGAGTTCCGCACGCTGATCCGGGAGCTGGCCGGCGACGGCAAGACGATCCTCCTCAGCTCGCACATCCTGACCGAGCTGGCGGAGATGTGCGACGCGGTCGCGGTGATCGAGAGAGGGCGGATCCTCGCCACCGGCACGGTCCAGGAAATCCTCCGCGGCGTGCGCCAGCGGCGTGTCCTGTCGGTGCGCCTCGCCGCCGCCGACGAACGGATCGAGCGGTTCCTGCTCGAGCAGCCCGGCGTGGTCAACGTGCACGACGTCGGCGGGCGGCTGCAGTTCGAGTTCGACGGCGGCGACGCCGAGCAGGTGGCGCTGATCGGCCGTCTCGTCGCCGCCGGCTTCCCGGTGCTCGAGTTCAGCGCGCACAAGGCAGGCCTCGAGGACCTGTTCATCGAGATCACCGAAGGGCCGGCGCAATGAGCGCGGCCCTGCTGCGGTGGCTCGACGACGCGAGCGATCGGCTGAGCGCGATCGCGGTCAAGGAAGTGCGGCAGGTCGTGCGCTCGCGCGAGTTCACCTACGCGTTCTTCGCCAGCCTGGTCGCCGCGCTCGCGATCGCCTTCTTCGGCGCCGCGGACGCGCTGACCGGCAGCGGCACCAGCGGCACGTGGACGTTCGTGGCGCTGATGGTCTGCCTGACGCTGCTCGGCCTGACCGTCGTGCCGCTCGGGGCCTTCAACGCGCTGCGCACCGAGCGCATGGAGCAGACCTTCGATCTGATCACCATCACGGCGCTCTCGCCGCGACGCGTCGTCATCGGCAAGCTGACCGCGCAGGTGGTCAAGCTGGTGACGTTCTTCGCGGCCGTGGCGCCGTTCATGGCGATGAGCTTCCTGCTCGGCGGCATCGATTTCGTCACCATCCTGATCTCACTCGGCGTGCTGTTCATCCTGTCGATGTGGACCTCTGCCGCCTTCCTGTTCCTGTCCACGCTGGCGAAGTCGCGCGCGACCTCGGGGCTCGTCTTTGGCGCGGCCGGCTTCCTGGTGATCTTCGTCCTGTTCCTGAGCCGCATTCCGATGCTGGTCTTCGGCCGCGGCGGCATGGGCGCGATGTCGTTCGGCACCTCGCGCGCGGCGACGTGGTGGGCGCTGGCGATCATGGCGAGCGGCTGCGTGATGACCCTGATCAACCTCGTGCTGCTGGCCGAGAACCGGCTGGCGGTGCCGACCGTGAATCGCGTCACGCCGCTGCGGATCGGCTTTCTCGCGCAGTTCCTGCTGATCGCCGGCTGGGTGCTCTCGTACGTCAGGGAACCGCCGCGCGTACAGGAGGATGCGATCGGCGCGCTGGGCGTGATCGGCGGCCTGCACCTCGGGCTGGTGGCGCTGTTCGCGGTCACCGAAGATCTGGTGCTGCCGCGACGGGCGCTGCTCGAGATGCAGCGTCCGGGGCCGCGCGGCTGGCTGCTGGCACTCTTCCGCCCGGGCGGAGGGCGCGGCGCCGCGTGGGTCCTCGCGCAGATGGCGCTACTCGTCGCGGCCGGCGCGATCTTCCAGCCCGACGGCTCGACGCTGCGGTGGCTGGTGGCGATCTGCGCCTACGTCTGCTTCTTCACCGGCATCCCGGCCTACTTCTACCGCCGGATCCGGCCGCGCGGCACGGCGACGCTGAAGCTGCGCGTGGCCGCGCTGCTGATGCTGCCGATCGCGCTCATCCTGCCCGACATCCTGTATTACGTGATGGGCAAGTCCGAAGTCTTCGACCTCGGCTTCGGGCGGCGGCACCTGATCAATCCGTTCCGGACGCTCGCCAACTGGCCGTTCGTCGAGTCGTCGGGATGGTCGGTGGTGCCGTTCCTCCTGGGGCTCGCCGGACTGGTGGCGTATCTCGGCCTCATTCAGCTCGGCGCGCGCACGACGGCGGAGGACATGGCGAGCGCGGCGGAGGCCGCGCCGATCGCCGACGGAGAGCCCGGCAGTGCCGACGCCCTCTATTGACTGGCCGGCGGTGCGCGCCGCGGCGTTCCGCCTGACCCTGCCGCGCATGCCGCTCGGCGGGCGGGTCGGCGAGCGCCTCGGCTCAGGCACCGGCAGCTCGCTGGAGTTCCAGGACTATCGGTCGTACGCGCCGGGTGACGACCTGCGTCACGTGGACTGGGCGGCGTACGCGCGGTCGGAGCTGCTCGCGGTCCGCCTCTATCGCGAGGAAGTGGCACCGCGCGTCGACCTGGTGATCGACTGCAGCCGGTCGATGGCGGTCACGGACGAGAAGCTGCGGGCGCACGGCGAGGTGACGGCGCTGCTGGCCTGCGCGTGCGCCTCGACCGCGGCGGACTCGCGAATGATCACGACCGCGTCGCGCCAGCCCGAGCCGCTGCTCCGCGCCGAGGACGTCGAGCGTGCGCTCGCCTGCGACGCCGCGAGGTCGGCGCTCGAAGGCGGCCACCTGCCGCTGCGGCGGCGATCGCTCCGTGTGGTGGTCAGCGATTTCCTGTTCCCGCACGATCCCGAGGCGCTGCTACCGCGCCTCGCGCGCGACGGCGCGTCGCTGGCGATCGTGCAGCTCACGCTGCGCGACGAAGCCGAGCCCGCCGCCGAGGGCGGACGCCGCCTGATCGACGCCGAGGGGGGCGGCGAGCTGGACCTGGTGATGGACCCTGCCGCCGTGCGCGAGTACCGCGCGCGGTTCGATCGGCTGCGCGCGGGATTGTCCACGGCCGCGCGCCGGGCCGGCGCGCGCTTCGTGCACGTGACCGCCGGGCGCCCGGTGCGCGACGTCGCGCGCGCGCTCGCTGCCGCCGGGGTGCTCGAGGCGGCATGATCTTCACCTCGCCGATCGGGCTGCTCGCCCTGCTCGCGATCCCGGCGATCGTCGCCATCCATCTCTTCCGCCGCCGCTTCCCGCCGCGAAGGATCGCCGGGCTCTTCCTGTGGCAGATGCTGCGGCAGACGCCGGAAGGCGGCGGACGGCTCTCCCGGCTGCCGATCACCGCGAGCCTGATCCTGGAGTGCCTCGCGGCGCTGGCGCTGGCGTTGATCCTGGCGGGCGCGCGGCTGTCGCCGGCCGCCGTCAGCCCGCACCTCGTCGTGCTGCTCGACGACTCGGCGTCGATGGCGGCGGTGAACGCGCGCGGCGAACGCGCGCGCGATCGCGCGGTCCGTCGCGTACTGCAGGAGATCGATCGCCTCGGGACCGGCGCACGCGTGACGATCGTGGTCAGCGGCGAGCGGCCTTCCGTGCTGCTCGGGCCGGCGGCGCTCTCGATCGAGGCGCGATCGGCGCTCGACACGTGGAAACCGGCGGCACCCGATCATCCGCTCGCGCTCGGGGTGCGGCTCGCGCGCGAGCTCGCCGGA
>Ga0207708_10003399_pt1 | contig 11725 bp, 6 predicted proteins | sample KBSK5101metaG_FD_184340 | JGI IMG/M metagenome (GOLD analysis project Ga0207708, IMG submission 184340) | Corn, switchgrass and miscanthus rhizosphere microbial communities from Kellogg Biological Station, Michigan, USA - KBS K5-10-1 metaG... | ecosystem: Host-associated > Plants > Roots >...
AGATTGTCGGAGCCGTTGCTCGTCGCGGTGAACACGATCGTGCTGCCGTCGCGCGTGAGCGCGAAGTCGCTCACCGACAGATCCGGCGCCTCGAAGACGGTGCGTTTCGCGCCGCTCGCGCGATCGTAGACGTCGAGATACCAGCGGTCCGACTCGAACCCCGGCCGCCGCTGCGCGCGGACGATCATGAACTTGCCGTCCGGCGTGAACGCCGGCTGCGCGTCCGCCGCCGGATTCTGCGTCAGCTTCTTCGCCTGGCCGCCGCCGGCGGGCACCGACCAGACGTCGCTGTTCGTGCTCCAGGCCTCGCGATCGTTGCCGTCGCGGTTGGAGACGAAGATCACGTCCTTCCCGTCCGGCGTGAACTGGATCGCCGCATCCTCGGCCTGCGTCGGCGGCGAGTCGAAGTTCCCCGGCGTGATGTCGGTCGGGTCGCCGCCGCCGGCCGCGGGGACGACGAAGACGTGATGGCGCGCGTTGTCGCGCCACTCGTCCCAGTGCCGATAGAGCAGCCGCGTCTCCAGGTGCACGTTCACCGGCGTATCGGCGGTGACCTTGACGTCGGAGACGAACGCGATGCGCGAGCCGTCGGGCGAGAACACGACGGGCGGCTGCACGCCCGACGGCAGCTTCGTGATCTGGCGGACGTTGTTACCGTCGGCATCGGCGATGAAGAGATCGCCGCCGCTCGCGCGCGTGGAGATGAACGCGATGCGCTTGCCGTCAGGGGACCATCGCGGCGTGTTCTCGGACTTCTCGCCGCCGACGAGCAGCCGCGGCGCTCCCGATCCGTCCGCCGGCACCACCCAGATGTCGGCGTTGCGCGCGCCGCTCGTGACGTCGGTGGTCGTCCTCACGAACGCGACGAGCTTGCCGTCGGGCGACAGCTGCGGATCCGCCACGCGCACCGCGCCGATCAGATCCTTGATGGTCATGGGCCGGCCGGCCATGGCTGGCGACGCGAGCAGCAGCGTCGCCGCGGCACACGAAGCCCCGCGAAAGATCGATTTCATGGGGCCTATTGTAAGGCCGAGCGAGCGCAGCGAGCGAGTCCCGCCGTAGCTTCAGCGAAGGCGGATGACCTCACTCCGCCCGCAGCGCGACCAGCGGATCGACGGCCATCGCCCGGCGGGCCGGCACGAAGCTGGCGAGGAACGCGATGGCGGTCAGGAAGATCGAGACGCCGATGAAGGTCAATGGGTCGGTCGGGCTGACGTTCACCAGCTCCGACTTGATAATCGGCGTCACGAAGAACGATCCGACGACGCCGATCAGGACGCCCATGATGGCCAGGCGGATCCCCTGCACGACGACCAGCCTGAGCACGTCCCCCTGCCCCGCGCCGAGGGCCATGCGGACGCCGATCTCCTGCGTGCGCTGCGCCACCGAATACGACAGCACGCCGTAGACCCCTATTGCCGCGAGCAGCAGCGCGATGCCGCCGAAGAGCGAGAACATCCAGCCGAAGAGGAAGTACTGCCAGTAGCCGCGCTCGCGCAGCTGCTTCATCGTCGAGACCTGGAACACGGCCATCCGGGGATCCGATCCGCGGATCGCTTCACGCGCGGGCGCGGCAATCAGCCCCGGATCGCCGGCAACCCGGATGGTCAGGCCGGTGTTGGGAAAGGCGCCGTAGGCAAACGACACGTAGGCGCAGGGATCGATCGGATCGGCGTTGTCGAGCTCGCCGTGGCGGAAGTCGGGCACGACGCCGACGATGGTGAACCAGTCGCCGTTCGCTTCGTCGATCGGACGGAAGCGGCGCCCGATCGGATCCTCGTTCGGCCAGAAGCGCTTGACCATCGCCTGGTTCACCACCGCATAGGCCGAACGGGTCACGGCCTCGGTGGCGGTCAGCTCACGGCCGCGCACGACCGACAGCCCCAGCGTCTCGAGCATGTGCGGCGACACGCCGGTGAAGCCGACGCCCGGCTCCTTTCCTTTCTCGAACGGCCGCCCTTCGATGAGGATCCGGCTGAAACCGCCGCCGCCGCTGAGCGGCACGAGGTTCGACGCGAACGCCGCCTGTACGCCCGGCAGCGCCTCGAGGCGGCGCAGGATGTCTTCGGTGCGCTGCACCTTCGACTCGGGCGTCGCGTACTGCTCGTTCGGCATGTAATAGCGCATCGTCATCAGCGGCGCCGCCTCGAACCCGCCGCTGGCGAGCTGCAGGTTGAGGAAGCTGCGAACGAAGAGCGACGCGCCGATCAGAAGCAGCAGCGACAGCGCCACCTCGGCGACGACCAGCGTGTTGCGCATCCAGGCGCGGCCGCCGCCGGCGGCGCCGCGGGCGCCGTCCTTCAAGCCGTCGATCAGGTCCGCCTTCGACGCCTGGATCGCCGGCGCCAGCCCGAAGACGATGCCGGTTACTGCCGCCACGGCAATCGAATAGAGGAACGACCGGACGTTGAGCGACCAGTGAATGAAATACGGAATGTCGTCGGGCGGGATCGACATGTCCATCAGCTTCAGTCCGCCCGCGGCGCAGAGGAGGCCGAGCGGCACGCTGGCCAGGCCGATGATGATGCTCTCGGTCAGGAGCTGCCGCAGGATCTGGCCGCGTCCGGCGCCGAGCGCCGTGCGGATCGACATCTCTCGAGAGCGGCTCGAGGCGCGCGCCAGCATCACGTTGGCGACGTTGAAGCAGGCAATCAGCAGCACCATCGTCACGGCGCCCATCATCGTCCAGACGATCAGCGTGACATCGTCGGGAATGGCCCACTTGTACAGGGTGATGATGTTGGCGCCGCGTCCGGCGTTGGTCGTGGGAAACGCCTCGGCGAGGCCGGCCGACACGACGTCCCCTTCCTTGCGCGCCTGCTCGAGCGTGACGCCGTCCTTCAGCCTCGCGAACGCTTCCAGCCCGCGGATGTCGCGCTTGTCGGTGACGCCGTATTGCGCGAGCGGCAGCCAGAGATACTGGTTTTCCGGGAACCTGAAGCGCGGCTGCATCACGCCGATGACGGTGTGCGGGCGGGAGTTCACCTGGATGACGCGGCCGACGACCGAGGGGTCGCCGTTGTAACGCCGCTTCCACAGGTCATCGGAGATGAGCACGACGGGCTCGCCGCCCTGGCGGTCGTCGTCGGCGGTGAAGCCGCGCCCGAGCTGCGGCCGCTCGCCGAGCATCGGGAAGAGCTCGTGGCTGATGGCGCCGCCGGCATAGCGATCCGAATCGCGGCCGTCGCTGACGGTGAAGCTTCGATACTGGATCGCGGCGATGGTGCTGAAGGACTGCGCCCGCTCCTTCCAGTCCTGCAGCTCCAGCCACGAGAGGCTGCCGCGACGCTCGCCGGATTCCTTCTGCGTAGTGTGGATGACGGCGATGGTGGCGGGGTCCTTGTAGGGAAGCGGGTGGACCAGGACGCCGTCGACAACGCTGAACATCATGGTGTTCAGGCCGATGCCGATCGCCAGGCAGAGCACCGCCAGGCCCGTAACTCCCTTGTTTTTCAGGGCTGTACGCAGGCCGAACCTGACGTCCTGGATCAGCATGTGACCTCTATACGCCCGGAACATCCCCCTTGTTCCGGTGTCTACTGTTGTCATGCTCGAAGCCCGGGGACTCACCAAGTACTACTCGGCCATTACGGGCGTGCGGGACGTGAACTTCCGCGTCGAGCGGGGAACGGTCCTGGGACTCCTCGGGCCGAATGGGTCGGGGAAGTCGACGACCGTGGGCATGCTCACGGGCCTTCTCGAGCCGTCGGGCGGATCGGTCACGCTGAACGGCACCGACATCCGCTCGGACCTCCTTCGCTACAAGCAGGACCTCGGCTACGTGCCTGAGGAAGCGCAGCTCTACACCTGGATGACCGGCGCGGAGTACCTCACCTTCTGCGCGCGGCTGCGCGGGCTCACCGCCGCACAGACCAGGCGCCGCATCGACGCGCTGCTCAACGTGTTCGGCCTCCAGACCGATCGCGACGCCGCGATGAGCGCGTACTCGAAGGGAATGCGGCAGAAGATCCTGCTGTCGGCGGCGCTGATTCACAATCCGTCCATCGTCGTGCTCGACGAGCCGTGCTCCGGCCTCGACATCGGGACGACGCTCGTCATCCGGAGCCTCATTCAGCGCCTGGCGCAGGGCGGCTGCGTCGTCATCTACAGCTCGCACGAGCTCGAGATGGTCGAGCGCGTGTGCAAGGAAGTCCTGATTCTTCGCGAAGGACGCGTCGCGGCCCACGCCACCACGGCGCAGCTGCGCGAGCAGGTCAACGCTTCTTCACTCGAGGACGCTTTCCGCGCGCTGGTCTTCACCACGGACGTCGACGCCGTCGCCGGAGAGATCGTTGCCGCCATCAGCCACTGATCGCCTGGCGGAGCCGCTCGAGGCCCGCGATCAGGTGCGGACGATCGCGCGCGCCACCTTCGACGGCTTCCTGCAGAGCGACCTGATGCCGCAGGGCATGCAGGCGCCGGCGATCATCTGGGCCGCGGCATTTCTCGTCGCGCCGGCGTTGTTCCTGCCCGCGCAGTTCATGGTCAAGTATCCGCTCATGCGGCGCTTCCACCCCGACATGGTGGAGATGGCGCTGTGGGACGATCGGATGCTCTTCATGCTGATGTCGGCGGGCGCGATGGGACTGGTGTCGGTCGTGCTGTGGGACACGCTCTTCCCGGCGCGGCGCGATGCGTTCGTGCTCACGCCGCTGCCGGTGGCGCTGCCGGTCCAGATGCTGGGTCGGCTGGCCGGGCTCATCACCCTGTGCCTCGTCTTCGTGGTCACGCTCAACGGCGTGCCGGCTTTCACCTTTCCTGTCGTCGCGTCGGCGACGTTCGCGGTCATGCCGCGAACGATGATCGGACACCTGACGGCGGCGGCGCTGGCGGACGTCTTCGTCTTCTTCAGCGTCACGGCGCTGCAGGGAATCGTGATCCTCGGATTCGGGCGGCGATCCGCGGCGCGGCTCGCCGCGGTCGCGCAGACCGCCGCCGTGCTCTGCCTGGTGCTGACGCTGCTGTTCATCGGCGGCATCCGGGAGGTCACCCGCGACGCCATCCTGCGGGGCGACATGGCGGATCCGATCCTGCGGTTCGCGCCGATCGCGTGGTTCCTCGGCCTCTACGAACTGATCGCCGGCACGCCGCGCGCGATCATGACGCCGCTCGCCGTTCGCGCGCTGATCGCGGCGCTCGCGCCGCTGGTGGTCACCGTCGCCATCTATTTCTTCGGCTACCAGCGCCTGCTGGCGCGCGCCGTGGAGACGCCGCCGCGTTCGCGGCGGTCGCTGCTGGTCGTGGCGGCTTCACGCGTAATACGCCTGGTCTTCGTGCGGCGCCCTGAAGAGCAGGCGATCTGCGCGTTCGTGCTGCGCGCCGTCGCGCGCAGCGGCCGCCACAGCATGCTCATGTCGATGTATCTCGGCGGCGGCCTCGCGCTGATGATCACCGCGGTCCTGCCGGACGTGATCCGGTTCGGCTCGAGTGCGCTCGGCGAACCGCGCGTCCCGACGCTCGCGCTGCCGCTCATCCTCAGCGCCGCGCTCGCGGTCGGCGTGCGCATCATCTTCACCATTCCGGCCGAGATGAACGCCCGCTGGCTCTTCCAGACGACGGGAATCTCGCCGCGCCGCGCCGACGCCGGCGCCCACAAGGCGATGCTGCTGATCGTCCTGCCGCCGGTGATCCTGACGGCCGCCGTCTCCGCCGCTGTCCTGTGGGATCGGCGGCTGGCGCTGCCGCATGCCGCGTATTGCGGCGCGCTGAGCCTGGTGCTGTGCCAGGTGCTCCTCGCGCGCTACCGCGGCATTCCGCTGACCCGTCCCTACGTCCCGGGCGGATCGCGCATCCACATGCTGTGGGCGTTCTACCTTTCGGCCTTCCTGACCTACACGTTCACCGCGACCCAGTTCGAGCGCACGCTGCTGCACAGCGGCGGCACGCTGGCGGTTCTGAAGGCGGCCGCGGTGTTCGGCGCGATCGCCTTCGTCATCTGGCTGCGCCGCAAGTCCAAGGTGCGGACCTGGGACGACGTGCTGTACGACGCGGAGATTCCCGAGGACGTGATGTTCCAGGGCTTCAATCTGACGGAGGTCTACGCCGCGCAGGCGGTCGCTCACGCGCCCAGCATCTACTCCGGGCCGCCGCCCCGCAACCGGCCGCGGAAGGCGCCGCGTGAAACGCACGAGGCGGCCAACGACTCGACGGATCGTTCCGTCTAAGCCTCCGAGCCGGAGGTCCGTCCGATGTTGTTCCAGTCACTTCGCGTGGCGCTGCGTTCGCTGCGCCGCCGCCCCGGGTTCAGCACCCTTGCTATCGTGACGATTGCCCTCGGGGCGGGGGCCAACGCCGCCGTGAGCGCCGTGGCCTACGGCGTGCTGCTCAAGCCGCTCCCCTTTGCGGATCCCGATCGCATGGTCGCCGTCTGGCCGGGACGGTTCATGTCGCAGGTCGATCTGCGCTACCTGCGCGATCACGCACGCGGCTTCTCCGCGATTGCCGCGATCGCGCCCGGCTGGACCTTCTCGCTCAACGGCGCCGGCGATCCGTCGAAGATCACCATCGATCGCGTCTCCGGGAACCTGTTCGAGACGCTCGGCGCCCGGCCGCTGCTCGGGCGGGTGCCGCGCACCGACGAGGAACTCCCGGGAGCGCCGCGCGTGCTGGTGCTCAGTCATCGCTACTGGAGGACGCGGTTCGGCGGCGACGCGTCGGTCGTCGGCCGCACGGTCACGCTCGACGATGTGCCGCACGAGATCGTCGGCGTCATGCCGGCGTCGTTCGAGGTCGTGACCACCAACGTGGACGCGTGGGTGCCTCTGCCCGCCGATCGTGCGGCGTTCTACGACAAGCTCTCGTTCGCGCTGCTCGTCGGCCGCCTCGCGCCGGGGGCGACGGTCGAACAGGCCGATCGCGATTTCAAGGCGCTGATGCCGTCGATGCGGCGCGATCTGGGCTACGCGACGTCGTACGGCCGCAACGCACGCCTGGAGGATCTGCGCACCGCGACGACCGGCGACATGCGCTCGTCGCTGCTCGTCCTTGCCGCCGCGGTTGCGCTGATGCTGCTGATCGCGGGAGCAAATCTCGGGACGCTGCTGGTCGCGAGCGGCGCCTCACGCGCGCGCGAGTTCGCCGTCCACGCGGCGATCGGCGCCTCGCGCGGGGCGCTCGTCCGCCTGCAGCTGGCCGAAGGGGCGATCGTGGCCGCGGCCGGCGCCGCCGTGGGACTCGTGCTTGCCGCCGGCGCCGTGCCGCTGCTCGTCGGCCTGCTGCCGCGGGACACGCCGCGCACCGGCGACATCCGCGTCGACGCGACGGTGATCGTCGCCGTTCTCGGCGCGGCGCTGATCGTCGTCCTGCTCTTCGCGCTCGCTCCCTCGTTCACTGCCGGCCGCCGGACATTCGGCACGCTGCTGCGCGCCGGTGCGGCGACCGAGTCGGCGGCGACACGGCGCACGCGCGGCGTCATGGTCGCCGTCGAGATCGCGCTGGCACTGGTCCTGACGATCGGCGCCGGCCTGATGATGCGTACGCTGATCCGGCTGCAGGGGGTCGATCCCGGAATCGACGTCGACCGCATTCTCACGCTGCGCCTGCAGCCTTCATCGGCACTGTATCGAGTGCCGGGGACCCTGCTCACCTATTACGACACCGTGCTGGCGCGCCTCGCCGCGATTCCCGGCGTCACCGCCGCGGGAGCCATTCAGCACCTGCCGTTCAGCGGCATCCAGTGGGTGGACGCGTTCGAGATCGAGGGACAGCCGATTCCGCCGGGCGAGGCCCGGCCGTCAGCGGGATTGAAGCTGGTCAGCGGCGAGTACTTTCGCGCGGTGGGACAGACGGTGCTCGCGGGACGAGCCTTCACCGCCGCCGATCGATCGCTGCCCGATCCCCCGGTCATCGTCAACGACGCCTTCGCCAGGCGCTACTTCGGCAGCGCCGCGGCCGCGGTTGGCCGTCGCATGCGCACGGGCCGCGCCAGTGCCGGCACCCCCTGGGTCCCCATCGCCGGCGTCGTCAGCGACGTGCGCACGGAATCGCTCGACAAGCCGGCGGAGCCGACGTTCTACACGGTGGTGGCCGGCAACAGCATGCCGGCGCTGATGATCGCCGTCCATACCGATGGCGATCCGCTTTCAGTGGCGTCCGCGGTGCGTGAAGCCGTGTGGTCGGTCGATCGCAGCGTGCCGGTCAGCGATCTGCAGCCGATGCGGACGCTGATGGGGACGACGCTGGCGCGTCCGCGGCTGCTGCTGACGCTCCTCGCGGCGTTTGCCGCGAGCGGCCTCGCGCTCGGCGCGATCGGCGTCTACGGCGTGGTCGCGTTCGCCGTCGCGCGGCGCCGCCGCGAGATCGGGATCCGCATGGCCCTTGGCGCCGACCGCGCGTCGGTCGTCAGGCTGATGCTCGGCGAGTCAGCGGTTTACGCCGGCGCTGGCCTCGCCGCCGGGACGCTGCTCGCGCTGTGGTCGAGCCGCATGCTCCGCGGCCTGCTGTTCGAAGTGCCGCCGACCGACGTGGCGACCTACGCGTCGCTCGCCCTCGGCGTCGCCGCGCTCGTCGCACTGGCGAGCTACGCGCCCGCACGCCGCGCCGCGTCGGTCAACCCGGCCGACGCGCTGCGCACGGAACGGTGACCAGTTGCCGGTTGCCAGTTATCAGTGATCGGTCGTCGGTCATCGGTCATCGGTCATCGGTCATCGGTCATCGGTCATGCGCTGAGCCGCCAGCGGACGATCAGATAGATCGCCAGCAGCGTCTGCAGGCCGAGGCCGCCGGCGGCGATGACCGGGGATCCGCCGAGGAACTGGCAATACGCCGCGACCGCGAAGATCGCGCCGAACGCGAGCCCGGCGCGCCAGCGAAGCTCACCGGCCGCCGCGAGCATGACGACCACCACGACCGACACGATCGGCGCCAGGTAGACGGCGAACGGAAAGAGCTGGAGCACGTATATAAAGGATGCGATAGCATCAATTTGACACTAGTATCAAACGGATAGTACCCTCCGGCATGGCTCCTCCGCTGAAACCCCTGGTCTTCCAGATCCTGCTCGCGCTCGTCGAAGGCGAGCGGCACGGGTGGGCGCTCGTCCGGGACGTGCAGCACCGCGGCGGCTTCGACGAGATCATGCCCGGCAACTTCTATCGCACGCTGCGGGGAATGCTGGCCGACGGCCTGATCGAAGAAGCGGCGCCGCGCGACAAGACGAAAACCGGCGAGGCCGATGAGCGCCGTCGCTACTTCCGCCTGACGGCGGCGGGCACGGCGGCCGCCGCCGGCGAAGCGCGGCGCCTCGAGGCGCTCGTCCTCGAGTCGCGCGCCAAGCGGCTGCTGACGAAGCGAAGCTGAGATGCGCCTCACCGCCGCCGCCTATCGTCTGTTGCTGCGCGCGTTCCCGGCGGAGGTCCGGCGCGAGTTCGGCGGCGACATGGCGGCGATGTTCGCGCGGCAGGTCGAAGAGGCGCGCCGCGAGCGCCGCAGCGTCTCGCGGTTGTGGTGGCGTGCCGCCACGGACGCGGCGGTCAATGGTGTCGGGGCCAGGCTGGTCTCGCCGAAGCCTGCCGCGAGTTACATGCGGGCGGCGGCGGACGGAACGAAGCCCCCAGGTTCAAGAACGAGGTGGTGGGTGCACGCATTCCTGCAGGACTTCAGATATGCCATTCGCGTGCTCAGGCGTCAGCCCGGCGTCACGTTCGTCGCCGTGCTGACGCTCGCGCTCGGCATCGGCGCGAACTCCGCGATCTTCTCCGCCGTGAACGCCGTGCTGCTGCGCCCGTTGCCCTATGACGACCCCGATCGCCTGGTGACCGTCTGGGAGAAGCGCCCCGCCGAAGGGGTCAGCGACAACGTCGTCTCGCCTGCCGACTTCCTCGACTGGTCGCGCATGAACCAGTCGTTCGACGCGATGGCGGCGATGACCAATACGACCGCCGACCTGACCGGCAGCGGAGAACCCGAGAAGCTGTCCGTCGGCGTGGTCTCTCCGCCGTTCTTCGACATCCTGCGCGTGCGGCCGATGCTGGGGCGGACGTTCCGTCCCGACGAGGGCATCGTCGGGAAGCCCCGAGGCGTGATCCTTGGCCATCAGTTATGGACCGCCCGTTACGGATCGGATCCGGCCGTCATCGGGCGGACGATGACGCTGAACGGCAATCCGATCGAAGTCATCGGCGTGCTGCCCGCCTCGTTCGAGTTCCCCGACGAAGAGATCGATCTCTGGGGCGTGCTGCAGCTGGAGGGGAGCCCGCAGCCGCTCAACCGCTCGAGCCATCAATTCGACGTCTACGCACGGCTGAAGCCGAACGTCTCACTCGAGCAGGCGCGCGGCGACATGGAGCGCATCGGCCAGGCGCTGCAGCAGCAGTACCCCGAGGCCAATCGCGGGCACAGCGCGTGGGTGATCCCGCTCGAAGATCGGCTGAAGGGCCCGGTGCGCAGCTCGCTGCTGCTGCTGCTCGGCGCGGTGGCCTTCGTGCTGCTCATCGCGTGCGTCAACGTCGCCAACATCCTCCTGGCCAAGGCCGCGGGCCGGCGGCGCGAGATGGCCGTGCGCTCCGCGGTCGGCGCGGGACGCGCGCGTCTCGCGGGGCAGATGCTCACCGAGAGCCTGGTGCTGGCGATCCTCGGCGGCGCGGCGAGCCTCGTCGTCGCGTGGTGGGGGACCGCGGCGCTGCGGCAGCTCGCGCCGCGCGGCGAGCCGATTCTCGGCCTGGCGCACCTCGGCCTCGAGCCGCGCGTGCTCGCGTTCACCGCGATCCTCTCGCTCGCCACCGGCGTCCTCTTCGGCTTCCTCCCGGCGTGGCACCTGGCGAGCCAGGACGTCAGCGCGTCGCTCAAGGACGGCGGGCGCTCGCCCGGCGGCGTGCGCCGCCGGCTGCGCGTCGCGCTCGTGGTCTCCGAGATCGCACTGGCCTCGCTGCTGCTCGTCGCCGCGGGACTCACGCTGCGCAGCTTCCAGCGCGTCCTCGAACAGCCGGCGGGCTTCCACGTCGATCGCACCGTCACGGTCACCATCACCCTGCCGCCGGCGCGCTATCGATCGGACGACGCCTACCTGTCGACGTTCGAACAGCTCGAGGAGCGTCTGCGCTCCCTGCCCGGTGTCCGCGCCGTCGGGGCGACCAGCCTTCTGCCGCTCAGCGGCCGTGACGGGCGACGCGGCGTCGGCATCGAGGGCCGCGAGCCGACGCCGGATACGCCGACGCGCGCGCATCCGCGCTCGGTGACGCCCGGCTACTTTCAGGCGATGGGCATCGCGCTGCTCTCGGGACGCGGCTTCACGCCGGCCGACGCCGCGACGTCGCCGCGCGTCGCCATCGTCAACGACACGATGGCGCGCCGCTACTGGCCGGGCACCTCACCGGTCGGACGCCGCCTCAAGCTCAGTGACAGCGACTGGATCGAAGTCGTCGGCGTGATCGCCGACGTGAAGCACTGGGGCCTCGACGCACCGGTCAACCCGGAGATGTACTTTCCGGTGCGTCAGTCGCTCTCGGGCACGATGGCCTTCGTCGTCTCGACCGGCGGCGACGCCTCGCCGCTCGCGCCGGCGATCCGCGACCAGATCCGCGCGGTCGATCCGAACCTGCCGGTGGCCAACCTGCGCACGATGGAAGCCATCGCCTCGGGGTCGGTGGCGTCGCGGCGCGCCGGCATGCTGCTGATCGCGGTCTTCGGCGCGCTGGCGCTCGTCCTCGCGGCGGCCGGCATTCACGGCGTCATGTCGCACCTGGTGGCGCTGCGCGCCGGAGAGATCGGCGTGCGTATGACGCTCGGG
>Ga0207708_10003402_pt1 | contig 11723 bp, 9 predicted proteins | sample KBSK5101metaG_FD_184340 | JGI IMG/M metagenome (GOLD analysis project Ga0207708, IMG submission 184340) | Corn, switchgrass and miscanthus rhizosphere microbial communities from Kellogg Biological Station, Michigan, USA - KBS K5-10-1 metaG... | ecosystem: Host-associated > Plants > Roots >...
CGCCGCATGAACGCAATACGTCGCTTCGGCCAGTGAGCCTTCTGCGATGTTCAGGAAGTGGAGGCGTGCACGTCGATAGCGTCTGGCATACCCTTCAACGATGTTTGCGGCGACAGAGTAGGCGGCCTTTCGAAGCTGCTGACCGAGTTCGAACCTCTCGTGAGAAGGAAAGGACTGAATCGTCAGCTTGTGCAACCTGATGAACAGATCGTCGGCCCGCTGCCACGCCACAAGCGTGTAATGCGCAAACGCCATTGAACACCTCCTGATGGTTCACGGCGCATGCCGTCGCTGCCCGACGCCCTTGCAGGCTCCGCTTTACCTGCCACACAGCCGCGCGCGAAGCGCGCCGACCCCGACCGACCCACCCGGCGCGCCGCAGGCGCGCCCGGCCGCGCGCGAAGCGCGCGACCCGAACCCAACCAACCCACCCGACCTACTCGACTCACGCGACCACCCGGCGCGGCGAAGCCGCGCGCGGTCGCGACCTCTGAAGGTGACGCTTCCCTTATGCGCGCTCGTTTTTTCGAACGAAATCGCGCCTCTCGAGTGGCATCGCGCTTGAACTCTCCCGGGTCGCCAGCTTTGGCTATGAGGGCCACCATGAGAACCCATCGGTATGTGCATGCTTTGATTCTCCTTGCCGGCGTCGGGCTCGCGACGCCGGCCTGCGCGGAGCAGCTGTACGGCTACGGCAACCAGCGACGCGTCTACGACCGCGAATTCGAGCGCCGTGCCTATGAGAACGGCTATCGCGACGGGCAGAGGCAGGGACAGAACGACGCGCGGCGCGGGCGCGACTACTCGTACTCGCGCCACGACGAGTATCGCGACGCCGACGACGGGTATCGCCGCGGCGTCGGCGATCGCGACGACTATCGGCGCTCCTTCCGGCAGGGCTTCCAGACGGGCTACAACGAGTCGTTCAACCGCTACGCCCGCAACGGCTCTCCGCGCGGCAACTACCCGGTTTACGGCGACAACCGCAGCGGGGGCGTCTACTTCCCGTCGAACCGCGGCGTGTATCGCTCGCCCGCGGCCGAGAACGGCTACCGCGACGGCTTAGAGGCTGGACGCGACGACGCGCGCGATGGCGATCGGTTCGATCCGGTGCGGACCTCGCGGTACCGCTCGGGCGATCACAACTACGACAGCCGCTACGGCTCGCGCGACGCCTACAAGCGCGACTATCGCGCGGCGTTCGAGCAGGGCTATCGCGAGGGCTACGGCCGGTACTGAGAGAGCCGGCAGGGCGGGTGGGGCAGGTAGGGCAGGTGGGGAGCCCCTACCTGCCCACTACCCGTCCTAACTGCCCTACCTGCCCGACCTGCCCACCTACCTGCCCTACCCGCCCCACCTGCCTCACCTGTCCTCGTCAGAACGCGAGCATGTGTGTGTACTTGACGATCAACCCGCGTCCCGTGTTGATCGGCGTCGGCGTCTCGGTCAGCCGCTGCTCGTTGTAGACGATGAAGAGATCGCTCAGCGGGCGGTGGATCAGATCGAATCGCACGTTGGCGCTGAGCTGCTTGAGGTCGGTGTTGTACTGCACCAGCGTGTCGAGAAAGGTGCGCGTGTTGAACGCGTAGCCGATTCGCGACGTGACCAGGTTGGTCACGAAATCGCGCATCGGCGGCGGCAGGTGGATGTCGTTGCGCTGCAGCGCCGTGTCGAACGTCAGGTGGTAGGAGGGCCGCACCAGCACGCCCACCTTGGTCGACACCTGCGTGCCGGTCCAGAAGCCGCCGCTGGTGATCAGCGCCGAGCCCGACACCTTGCGGCTGTGGTCGGTCTCGAGCTCGAGGACGTATTCGTTCCAGCCGTAGCTTCCCGGCGCGAACGACTGGTCGGGGCGGATCGCGAACGGCACGGTGATCCGCTCGAAGCGCGGGTTCCACTGCAGCTCGAGGTAGCCGCCGCGCTCGAAGAACCACGCCATCGCGACGTGGTTGGTATGCGTCACCTTGCGGTTCGACTGGTCGGTGTAGATGTTGTAGCGCGTGTGCGGGTGCAGCTCGCGGATCCCGAGCTTGCGCCACCACTCCGGCCGGAAGCGGATGCCGAAGTCGGCGAAGTGCTTGCGCACGCCGCGCCGCTTGATGAAGCCGATGTCGTCCCTGAAGTTGTCGCCGACGCTGAGCAGCGAATACTGCGTGTGCAGGAAGTTGTCGTTCCAGACGACCGACCCCTTCCCCGCCATCTCGCCGCCGGCGACGTCGGGCGTCGCGGATTTCGCCAGGAAGCCGTTGAGGCTGAGCGCGCGCCGGAACCGGAAGTTCGCATCGACGCCGGCGACCTGGTTGCGATCGCTCGACGCGTCCGACGACTGCCGCGACAGGAAGATCGCGCCGACGTCCGAGTTGCGCAGGATGTCGCGGCGCCCGCGCAGCACGGTGTAGTTGTCGCCGGCGCGGCCGTCGACGTCCTGCGTCTGAATCGTCATCGCGCCGACGCCGGTGCGGCCGACGCGGCCGGTCAGCCGCCCGCCGGCGATGATCGGGATTTCCTCGCCGCGATCGGTCAAGCCGATGCGCCGCGAGAAGAACAGCAGCATCTCCTCTTCCGGCGGCGAGAAGCGCGCGTTGCCGAGCCGCGATTCGCGCGGGATGTCGCCGAAGTAGAACATGCCGGAGTTCTCGAGGAAGAACTCGCGCTTCTCCGGAAAGAACAGGCTGAACTGCGTCAGGTTGACCTGCTGCTCGTCGGCCTCGGCCTGCGCGAAGTCGGGCTTGACCGTCACGTCGAGCGTCAGCGACGGCGTGACGCCGTACTTCACGTCGAGCCCCGCTTCGCCGTCGCGATCGAACCGCTCGCCGCCGACACCGCGCGTCAGATCGGCGCCAATCCACGGCTTCAGCCGGAGGTTCCGTCCCTGGCTGGCGTCCGGCAGGCCCGACAGCGTGCCCGCCATGCCGGCGCGATAGAGGTTGTAGACGCGCGGCACCGGCGACCAGTAATCGACTTCGTTCTTGCGCCGGATGCGGCGGCTGAAATTGACGCCCCAGATGCGGTCGGCGCCCCGCTCGAACCGCAGCGTCTTGAACGGAATCCGGATCTCGGCCGTCCAGCCGCTCTCGCCGCGGGTCGTCGCCACGGTCCACACCGCGTCCCAGCTGGTGTTGACGTCGCGCCCTTCGTTGGCAATCTGCGTGTCCGACTTCGCGCCCGCCGGGTTGACGACGAAGACGAAGCCGTTGCGGCGATCGGCGAAGGTATCGAGGATCACCTCGAAGCTGTCCTGCTCGCCGGCGGTGAAGTCCTTGCGGATGTCGTTGACGACCAGCGCCGACGGCATCGCGTCGTGGCAGACGACCCCGATGTAGAGCGCGTCGTGGTCGTAGACGATGCGCACGTCGGTCGGCTCGCTGGCCGCTTCGCCTTCGTGCGGTTCGGCCTGGATGAAGTCGCCTGCCGGCTGCGCATCGCGCCACGCCTGCTCGTCGAGGGCGCCGTCGATCGTGATCGGCGCCCGGGCTTCGACCGCGCCGACCACGCGATGGCCGTCGGGCGACTGCAGCTGCAGCGCGCCATCGGCGCGCGCGAGCGCGGGGAACGCGAACAAACCGTAAATGAAAAGCCCCAGCCATCGGCTGGGGCGTGGGGGAGCGCAAGGGTTCGTCATCTGAAGGTGCGTCCAAAAGCCTATCGCAGATACCGGCAGCGTGAGATCCCGTCCGCGTCGGCAGCGTGAGAGCGCACCGGGGCAGGTCGCGGGCGCGCGCCGTTCGAAAGGCTGCGGCGCCAGCGCCGGCAAGGTCGTGTCCGACCGGCCGTGACCATCGCGTGGGAAACGCATCCGCCGGCGATTGTCCTGCCGCTGAGCACGGCGCCTCTCGTACCTCGCCCGACAGCCCCAATCAGGGTCGGCAGCCAGCAGGCTCGCCCGCCGGTGGCGAATCGGTGGCGCCGTGCCTGCAGCGCCTCCGGATGCGTTTCCCGTCTGACGCGCGAGACACGCGAGGTCTAACGGCCGGCGTCCACGACCCTGCCGGCGCTGGCGGTGCGCGATCGATCAGCGGCAGTCGTGAGAGCACCGGGGCAGGTCGCGGGCGCGATCCGTGTGACCAGGCATGCACACGCGGCAGACGGCAACCGTGTCCGCAAGCGTTCCGGGCACGCCGCCGCCGTTTCGACAATGGCGCCTGGATCAGCTGTGCGCCGGGATGATTGTTGGCAGTCGTCGGGATCACCCGAGGCGGCGTGCGCATCGTGAGCACAGGCGCTGGAGGACACGGTTGCCATGCCTGCTGTCACCCGGATCGCGCACGCGACCTGCGCCGGTGCGATCTCACGCTGCCGAGGAGCGGCCACGACCCTGTGCCGGCGCTGGCGCCGCTGACGGCGCTGCGCGCCGTGATCAGCGGCGGACGCGGCCCGACGCGTCGCCGCCGGCGAGCGCGTCGACCTCGGCCACCGTGGCGCGGTTGAAGTCGCCGGGAATGGTTTGCTTCAACGCGCTCGCGGCGACGGCGAAGCGCAGCGCCGCGTCGAGCGGGCGGCCGTCGAGCAGCGCGTAGATGAGACCGGCGGCGAAGCTGTCGCCGCCGCCGATGCGGTCGACCAGGCGCACCACGTACCGCTGGCTCTCGTGCAGCGTCGCGGTCGCCGCATCCCACAGCACCGCGCTCCAGCCGTTGTCGCTGGCCGACAGGCTCTCGCGCAGCGTCACGGCGACCAGCGCCGGGCCGAACTCGCGCGTGACGCGCCCGGCGGCATCGCGGTAGCCGCGCGTGTCGAGCATCCCGGCGGTGACGTCCGCGCCGGCCACCTCGATCCCGAGCACCGCCTGCAAGTCCTCTTCGTTGGCGACGACGACGTCGACCTCTCGCATCAGCGGCCGCATCGCCGCCTGGGCCTGCGACTCGGTCCACAGCTTCTTGCGGTAGTTCAGATCGACGCTGACGCGCGCGCCGGCGCGCTTCGCCGCGCCGATCGCGGCGGCGGTCGCTGCCGCCGCCTGCGGCCCGAGCGCCGGCGTGATGCCGGTGACGTGGAACCAGGCCGCGCCCGCCATCACCTCGTCCCACTTCACCGCGCCGGGGGCGATCTCGCTGATCGCCGAATGCGCGCGGTCGTAGATCACCGTGCCCGCCCGCTGGCTGGCGCCGGTCTCGGCGAAATAGATGCCGACCCGACCGCCCGAGCGAACGACGAACGAGGTGTCGATGCCTTCGGCGCGCAGCGCGCGCACCGCCGCGTCGCCAATCGCGTGCGGCGGCAGGCAGGTGACGTAGCAGCTGTGCAGCCCGAACTGCGCCAGGCTCGCGGCCACGTTGGCTTCGCCGCCGCCGAAGGTCGCCGAGAGCACCGGCGACTGGAGGAACCGCTCGAACCCGGGCGGGCTGAGCCGCAGCATCAGCTCGCCGAAGGTGACGATTTTTTTCGTCATCCGCGGGCGGCGGCGACGCTGGCCACCACCTGGCGCGCGTTCGCGGTGATCTGGTCCCAGGCGCCGCCGTCGACCGCGCGCGGATCGACCAGCGCCGAGCCGACGCCGACCGCCGCGGCGCCGGCGCGAATCCAGTCGCCGGCGTTCGTCAGCGTCACGCCGCCGGTCGGCATCAGCTTCACCTGCGGCAGCGGCCCGCGCACGTCCTTGATGAAGCCGGGCCCCAGCGCCGTCGCCGGAAACAGCTTGACCATGTCGGCGCCGCTTTCGTGAGCGGCCAGAATCTCGGTCGGCGAGAAACATCCGGGCATCACCGCGACGTCGCGCGCATGGCACGCCGCGACCACGTCCGGCTTGAACACCGGGCTGACGACGAACACCGCGCCGGCGTCGACGACCGCGTGCGCGGTGGCGGCATCGGTCACCGTGCCGGCGCCGAGCAGGAACCCGTCGGGCAGCGCCGGCGCCAGCTCGCGGATCAAACCCACCGCGCCCGGCACGGTCATCGTCACTTCGATCGCGCGCACGCCGCCGCGCGCGATCGCGTCGACCACCTCGCGCAGCTTCGCCGGATCGCTCAAGCGGATCACCGCGACCACGCCGAGCGCTTCGATGCGGGCGGTGACCGCGGCGCGGTGTGCGGGTGTCACGGCGGGCATGATGCCATCCACAATGTGCGGCAGGAGAGGGCCAGGCGACGACTACTATAACGCGGCGCCGCGCCCGGCGGCGGCAGCCTCACGACGGCTCGACCGGCTGACCGGTCCGCGCCGACTGGTAGACCGCCTCGATCAGCGCGACGCTGCGGCGCCCCTCGGGGCCGTCGCACGCCGGCGCCGACCCGGTGCCAATCGCGCGGATGAAGTCCTCGATGACCCGTTGATGGGCCGACGCGTCCGCCACGACCGGCGAAGAAGCGCTCGCCGCCGAACGCCCCGGCTCGCGTGGGCCTGCCACACCGAAGCCCGCGCGAACTCCTGCGGGCGGAGGCGGGTCGGGTGGGTTGGTTGGGTTCGAGTCGCGTTGGTCCAAGGGTTCGATGAGCTCGACGCCTAAAAGCCGGTCGCCGTCGATGATCAAAGTGCCGCGCGACCCGGTGAGCTCGATCCGCCGCGAGTAGCCGGGGTAGGCGGAGGTGGCGGCGTCGATGGTGCCGAGCGCGCCGTTCTCGAACTCCAGGACGGCGACCGCCGTGTCCTCGGCTTCGATCGCGTGGAGCAGCGCCGCGGTGCGGCCGAACACGCGCCGCACCGGACCGAACAGCCACAGCAGCAGGTCGACCGTGTGGACGCCCTGGTTGATCAGCGCGCCGCCGCCGTCGAGCGCGTGGGTGCCGCGCCAGCGCGAACCGGCGTAGTACTCCGGCGGCCGGTACCACTTCACTTCCGCGGTGGCGAGGATCGGCCGGCCCAGGCTGCCGGCGGCCACCAGCGCGCGCGCGTGCTGGATGTCGGGCTTGAGGCGGTCCTGGAAGATGACCCCGAGCCGGACGCCGGCGCGCTCGGCCGCGGCGATCAGCGCATCGGCGCGGGCGGCGCTGATGTCGATCGGCTTCTCGACCAGGACATGCAGCGCGTGCGCGGCGGCGGCAATCCCCTGCTCGGCATGCAGGCCCGACGGGCTGCCGATGACGACGAGATCGAGCGGGCGATGGACGAGCAGCTGTTCGAGCGAGGCGCACGCCACCGCGCCGTGCGCTTCCGCGAGGCGGTGCGCGTGCTCGCGCGTCGGCGCATAGACGGCGGCGACGACGACGTCGGGGATCGCGGCGGCGGCACGTGCGTGGGTGGCGCTGATGTTGCCCGCGCCGACGAGCCCAACGTGGATCGTCAAGGCGCCGTCAGGTGGTCGCTTTCTCGAGCAGCGTCTTCATGCCGGCAAAGCTTTGACGGCTCGATTCCTCCGGCGTGCCGCCGCCGCGCCAGTGCGTCTCGAGCGTGCAGGCGTGGCGGTAGCCGTCGCGCTGCAGCGCGCGGAACTGGCCCGCCCAGTCGATGACGCCGCGGCCCATCGCCATCCACTCCCACTTGCCGCCGGCGCCGCGCGCCGCGTCCTTGCAGTGGACGTGGCCGATGCGATCCTTCGGCATCGCGGCGTAGCCGCCCGGGAACGGCACCTCGTCGCGGAACTGCGCGTTGCCCGGATCCCAGGTGAGCTGCAGCGCCTTCTCGGGGATCGCGTTCAGCAGCCGCGCCGCTTCCGCACCGGTGGCGGTGTTGCACGCGTACTCGTTCTCGAGCACCAGCGTCAGGCCGCGGGCTCCGGCCTTCACGGCCGCGGCGCGGATCACGTCGTCGATCGCTTTTCTGTGCGGCGCCTGATCGTCGAGCCGCCAGAAGTCGAAGATCCGGATGCGATCGGTGTCGAACGTTTTCGCGAGCTCGAACGCGCGCTCGAGCAGCTCGGTCTGCTGCGCGTAGGTGAAGCTGGCACCGAACTCGTCGCGCTTCGGGCTGAAGCTCGATTTCGGCGCGTCGGGCCAGTCGACCTTGAAGATCGGCGAGGCGATGCACGCGACGCGCAGCTTGAAGCGCTCGAGGACCTTGCGCGTGTCGGCAATCCGGGCGGCGTCCCAGTTCATGATGTTCTTGCCGCCGGCCTCGCGCAGATCGACCAGCCCGAGCCCGAACTCGCGCGACGCCACCTCGCAGGCGTGGCCGAAGTCCTGCGAGATTTCGTCGGTCAGGACCGAGAGTTTCAAGGAGGCTGCGGCCGACGCCGCGCGCCGCCAGGCCGAGGCGGCCGCAGCAGCGCCGAAGCCCGTGAGGAGGGCACGTCGTGTAAGCGCCATGGCCGCTAGCATACGCCTTTCGGCTCGCCCCGCTCAAAACCCATCGACCTTCTTACCCGAACCCAACCAACCTACCCGACCCACCTGACCACGTCCGACGTTGTACTATCCCGTCGTGGCGAATCTCTTCGACCTGACCGGCCGCACCGCCGTCGTCGTCGGCGGCACCACCGGCATCGGCCGCGCGCTCGCGCTCGGGCTGGCGGATGCGGGCGCCGACGTGGTGGCGACCGGCCGGCGGCCGCACGCCGTCGAGGAAGTGGCGGCGGCGATCGAAGCGCGCGGACGCCGCACGCTGCGCCACCCGGCCGACGTCGGCGACAGTGCCGCGCTGCGCCGCCTGCGCGACGCCTGCCTCGCCTCGTTCGGCCGCGTCGATATCGTGGTCGCAGCGGCGGGGATCACCAAGCGCGTCGCGACGCTGGAGATGAGCGAGCAGGACTGGAACGCGATCCTCGACACCAACGTCACCGGGATGTTTCGCGCGTATCAGGCGTTCGCGCCGGCGATGATCGAGCGCGGCGCCGGGCGGTTGATTGGCGTCGCGTCGCTGGCGTCGTTCGTCGGCCTGCAGGAGGTCGCCGCCTACACCGCCAGCAAGGCGGCGGTGGCGGGGTTGACGCGCGCGCTGGCGGTCGAATGGTCGCGCCACGGGCTGACGGTCAACGCGATCGCGCCGGGCGTGTTCGAGACCGACTTGAACCGGCAGATCTTGAAGGGGGCGCGCGGCCAGGAATTCCTCACGCGGACGCCGATGGCGCGCTTCGGCCGGGTCGAGGAACTGGTCGGCGCGGCGGTGTACCTTGCGTCCGATGCGTCGACGTTCGTCACCGGCCAGGTGATCGCCGTCGACGGCGGCTTCCTCGCCAGCGGGGTCAATCAATGAACGCGGCCATCATCATCAGCGTGGCCGACAACGTCGCCACGGCGCTCGAGCCGCTCGACGCGGGGCGCCGGCTGCGCATTGGAGACGTGCAGATCACCGCCGCCGAGGCCATTCCCCGCGGCCACAAGATCGCGCTGCGGGCGATACGGGCCGGCGAGCCCGTGGTCAAATACGGCAGCTCGATTGGCAGCGCGTCGGCCGACATCGCGCCGGGCGCGCACGTGCACACGCACAACGTCGCCAGCGCGCGCGGGCGCGGCGACCTCGCGGGCCAGACGTCGAGGGAAGAATGAAGTCAGGGTCGGCGTTTCTCGGCTACGCGCGGCCGGACGGGCGGATCGGCGTGCGCAACCACGTGCTCGTGGTGCCGACGGTGATCTGCGCCGCGGTGGTGGCGGAGCGCGTCGCCGCCTCGATCGCGCCGATCGGCGCGGCGCTGCCGCACCTCGCCGGCTGCGGCCAGCTCGGCCCCGACATGTCGATGACGCACGACACGCTCGCCGCCTACACGCGGCACCCGAACGTCGGCGCGGTCATCGTCGTCGCGCTCGGCTGCGAGCAGGTGGTGGCGCAGCAGCTGGCCGAGAGCGCGCGCGCCGCCGGCAAACCGGCGCACATCGTCTCGATTCAGGGCGAGGGCGGAACGGTGCGCGCCACGGCGCGCGGCATCGAGATCGCGCGCGAGCTGGCCGACGCGGCCGCGCGCGTCGAGCGCGCGTGGTGCCCTGCGTCGGCGCTGGTGCTCTCGGTCAAGTGCGGCGGGTCGGATTACACGTCGGGCCTCGCGTCGAATCCGGTCGTCGGCCGCGTCGCCGACCAGCTGGTCGATCTCGGCGGCTCGGTGGTGCTCGGTGAGATCGCGGAGATCATGGGCGCCGAGCATCTCCTGGCCGAGCGCGCGACGACGCCGGCCGCCGCGACGCGGCTGCTGCGCGTCGTCAACCGCGTCGAAGCGGAAGCGATGGCGCTCGGCCTCGATATCCGCGGCACGCAGCCGTCGCCCGGCAACATCCGCGGCGGCCTGACGACGATCGAGGAGAAATCGCTGGGGGCGACGCACAAGGCAGGCGAGCGCACCCGGCTGGTCGACGTCGTGAGCTATGCGGCGCCGGTCAGCAAGCCGGGGCTGACCGTGATGGACACGCCGGGGCTGGATGTCGAGTCGGTCACCGGCATGGTCGGCGGCGGCGCCCAGGTGGTGCTGTTCACGACCGGCCTGGGCACGCCGACCGGCAATCCGATTGCGCCGGTGATCAAGATTACCGGCAACGCGCGGACCGCGTCGACGATGGCCGACAACACCGACATCGACGTCAGCGGCGTCCTCGCCGACGCGGAGTCGTTCGAGGCGGCAGCCGGGCGCGTGTTCGCCGAGCTCGTCGAGGTGGCGTCGGGGCGGCCGACCGCGGCCGAGCGCCTCGGCCACCGCGAGTTCGCGATCCATCGCCGCAACCCGACGTTCTAGAGAGCAGGCTGCTGAACAGAACAGCCTGCATTGAAAGTCTGAAGTTCGAAGTTCGAAGTTCGAAGTACAAAGTCTGAAGTTCGAAGTAAGAAGTCAGGCTGAGCATCATGGACACTGCCGTCGCCACGCCGCGCGTCGGACGCTTTCGCTGGACGATCTGCGGCCTGCTGTTTCTCGCCGCGACGATCAACTACGTCGACCGCCAGGTGATCGGCATCCTCAAGCCGACGCTGCAGGGCGAGTTCGGCTGGTCGGAGATCGACTACGGCGACATCGTCTTCGCGTTTCAGCTGGCCTACGCGATCGGCTTCCTGTTCGCCGGCCGGATCATCGATCGGCTCGGCACGCGCCGCGGCTTTTCGCTGGCGCTGATCATCTGGTCGCTGGCGGCGATGGCCACGGCGGAGGCCACGCGCGTCGGCCCGGCGATCGCGTTCGTGCTCGGCGGCTTCGGTCTCGCGTACTCGTCATCGGTCGCCGGCTTCATGTTCGTGCGCTTTCTGCTCGGGCTGGGCGAGTCGGGCAACTTCCCGGCGGCGATCAAGACGGTGGCCGAGTGGTTCCCGCGCCGCGAGCGCGCGTTCGCGACCGGGCTGTTCAATGCCGGCACCAACATCGGCGCGGTGATCACGCCGATGACGGTCCCCTTCATCACGGCGCGGATCGGGTGGTACTGGGCCTTCATCCTCACGGGCGCGCTCGGGTTCGGCTGGCTGCTCTTGTGGTGGGCGTTCTACGGCCCCCCCGCCGGACATCCGCGCGTCGGCGCCAGCGAGCTCGCGCACATCACCAGCGATCCGCCGGAGAGCACGGTTCGCGTTCCGTGGGCGAGGCTCGTCGGCTACCGCCAGACGTGGGCGGTGGCGATGGCGAAGTTCCTCACCGATCCGGTCTGGTGGCTCTACTTGTTCTGGATGCCCGACTTCTTCAGCCGCACCTACGGCCTGTCGCTGCTGGAGCTCGGGCCGCCGCTGATTGTGATTTACCTCCTCGCCGACGTCGGCAGCGTCGGCGGCGGCTGGCTGTCGTCGACGCTGATCCGGCGCGGCTGGTCGGTGAACAGCGCGCGGAAAACGGCGATGTTCGTCTGCGCCGCGTCGGTGGTGCCGATCGTGTTCGCGTACCAGGTGCGCAGCATGTGGGGGGCGGTTGCGCTGCTCAGCCTGGCGACCGCCGCGCATCAAGGCTGGTC
>Ga0207708_10003408_pt1 | contig 11717 bp, 13 predicted proteins | sample KBSK5101metaG_FD_184340 | JGI IMG/M metagenome (GOLD analysis project Ga0207708, IMG submission 184340) | Corn, switchgrass and miscanthus rhizosphere microbial communities from Kellogg Biological Station, Michigan, USA - KBS K5-10-1 metaG... | ecosystem: Host-associated > Plants > Roots >...
CGTCGTCGGCGTGTCGGCCACCGGCTCGACGTTCCAGGACACGAGCGAGGGCGAGTACCAGGACAACCTGAAGTCCTTCTACTCGAGCTTCGGCGTGTCCGGCGTGGACGTCACCGCCCCGGGCGGCGACTCCGTGTACTTCACGACGGAGTCGGTCAACGGCCGCGTGCTCTCGACCTATCCGTCGAACCTGCCGTGTGCCCGCAGCCGCAAGGAGCCGACCGGCGATGCGACGTACCCGACGGCCCAGTACTGCTACCTGCAGGGGACGTCGATGGCGGCTCCGCACGTGGCGGGCGTCGCGGCGCTGATCGTCTCGCGCTACGGCAAGGCGGACGGAACGGGGGCGCGGATGTCGGCCGGCGCGGTCGCGGCACGGCTGGGCAACACCGCCGATCCGCAGGCGTGCCCCGGCACCCTGCCGCCCAACTACCTGACCTTCACCGGCGTGAACTCCGGTGCGGTCCAGCAGTGCCAGGGCGGGAGCGGCTCGAACTCCTGGTACGGCAACGGCCAGGTCGACGCGCTCAACGCGATCGGAGGCTGAACCTCGCGGGGTGGGCCGCTCCGGCGGCCCGCCCCGCCTACGGGCTGAGGATCTCGGCGACGTTCGAGGCGAGGAACGGCAGCGCCACGAGCACGACGGCCGCGAGCGCGAGGCGGCCGGCCAGCAGCACGCGCGGACCCGGCTCGATCGACGGCACGCCCCGCGAGAGCCGGGCGGCGAGGGCGACGACGAGCGCGCCCTGGAACAGCGCGAGCGCGGTGAAGCAGAGCACGGACAGCCAGTCCGGGCCGACGAGGTTGAAGTCGAAGTTCTCGGATCGCAGCGGCTCGTTGGCGCCGGCCAGGATCAGCAGGATCGCGCCGAGCGCGAGGCCGCCGGCGCGGCCGCCGCGCACGACCGGGCCGGCGAGCGCGTACAGCACGCCCATCAGCGCGCCCGCGGGGAGCCCGACGAAGACCACGAAGCCGAGGGTGCCGCCGAGGGTGATCTCGCCGATCGTGGCCTCGGCCTCCGTGATCGCGCCGTGCGCGTCGGGCGAGGTGATCGCGAGCAGGCGCATCACGAGCCGCCCGCCGGCGCCCGCGGCGATCAGCCCGGCGCCGAGCCCCGCGCCCAGGCAGACGAGGACGTAGCGTCCCAGCGGGAGCGCCGGCGGCGCCGCCCGCGTGTGGCGGGCGACGAGGACGAGGCCGGCGGCGGCGACCGCCGCGCAGATCGCGATGATCAGCACGGCGTCGTGTTCGTCAGCCGTGGGCCGCGTCCTCCCGGGCGCGCATCGGGAGCAGGAACGCCAGGGCGCCCGTGACGACGACGAGCCCCGCGTCGATCCACAGCGCCGTCTCGAGCGCGGAGCGGATGTCGTGCGAGGCGAGCACGGAGAAGAACACCGTGCCGATCGCCGCGATGCCGATCGCGCCCGAGAGCTGCTGGGTCGCGTTGAGCACGCCCGATGCCGACCCGATCTCGGCCTCCTCGACGCCGGCGAGCACGAAGTCGAACAGCGGGGCCAGCAGCATGCCCATCCCCGCACCGGCGACGAGCTCGGGCCCGGCGATCTGCCAGACCGTCATGTCGAGCCCGGTGGTGGCGACGACCGCGAGCATCCCGAGCACGCCGAGGAGCATCACCAGGGCGCCCGCGTGCAGCGTCGGGCGGCCGAAGCGGGGCGCCAGCAGCCCGGCGCCGAGGCCGGCGCCGACCGCGGTCCCGAGCGACCACGGGATGAACGCGACGCCCGCGTGCGCGGCGCCGAAGCCGAGCCCGAGCTGCAGGTAGAGCGAGAAGACGAGCATCAGGCCGATCATCCCGGCGAAGAACACGAGCGCGCACGCGAGCCCCGCGCTGAAGGCCCGCTTGCGGAACAGGCTCATCGTCACCAGCGGCGAGACGCCGGCCCGCTCGCGCCGGCGCTCGACGGCGACGAACACCGCGAGCATGGCCAGCGCGGCCGCCATCGAGGCGAACGTCCACGCGGGCCAGCCGGCCTCGCGGCCCTGGATCAGCGGGTAGATCAGCAGCCCGGCCGCGACCGTCACGAGCGCCGCCCCGAGGAGGTCGAGCGTCGGCGGGTGCTCCGAGCGCGACTCCGGCAGGAGCCGGGCGCCCATGATCAGCGCGGCGGCGGCGAGCGGCAGGTTGACGAGGAAGATCAGCCGCCAGCCCGTGCCGAACAGGTCGGCCTCGACGAGCACGCCGCCGAGCACCGGTCCGAGCACTGCGCTCAGCCCGATCACGGGGCCGAACAGCGCGAACGCCTTGCCGACCTCGTCGGGCCCGAACGCGCTGCGGATGATCCCGAAGCCCTGCGGGATCATGATCGCGGCGCAGGCGCCCTGGAGCAGGCGGGCGGCGATCAGCGCGCCGGACGTGGGGGCGAGCCCGCACAGCAGCGAGGCGATCGCGAAGCCCGCCACGCCGAGGAGGAACATCCGGCGGCGCCCGTAGATGTCGCCGAGCCGCCCGCCGGTGACGAGGCCCACGGCGAACGTGAGCGCGTAGCCGCCCGCGACCCACTGCAGCGCCGACAGGCCGCTGCCGAGGTCCGCGCGGATCGTCGGCGCCGCGACGTTGACGATCGTGCCGTCGAGCAGGTCCATGCACTCGACCGCGAGCACGAGCGCGAGGATCGCCCAGCGCCTCGGGTGCGCGGCGGACGGGGTGGGAGGGGCGGGAGGGATGAGCGTGGGAGCCGACATGCAGAACACCGTTCGTAGAAAACGAACACTGTTCTAGCACTAGAATGGTGTTCGTGTCCAGCGAGCTCCCCGAACCTCCCCGGCGCGGCCGCCCGGCGCGCTCATCCTCCGCCGGGGCGCGCACGCCGCTGAGCCGCGACCGGATCGTCGACGCGACCTTCCGCATCGTCGACGCGCAGGGCCTCGGCGCGGTCAGCATGCGCAGCGTCGCCGAGGCGCTCGGCACCGGGCCGGCGTCGCTCTACGCGCACGTCTCCGGCAAGGACGAGCTGCTGTCGCTGCTGATCGAGCGCCTCGCGGGGGAGATGCGGCTCCCCGAGCCCGACCCCGAGCGCTGGCAGGAGCAGATCAAGGAGCTCGTGCGCGAGATGCACGCGGTCCTGCTCGCGCACCGCGACCTGGCCCGCGTGAGCCTGGGCAACATCCCGCTCGGCGAGGGCGCCCTGCGCGTCTCGGAGCGGATGATCGAGATCCTCGCCCTCGGCGGCCTCCCGAAGCAGGTGATCGCCTACGCGGTCGACCTGCTGCCGCTCTACGCCGTCGCCACCGCCTACGAGCAGTCGCTCTTCAACGAGCGCACCTCGACCGAGGAGGGCGCCCGCTACTTCGAGGAGGTCGACGCCTACTTCGCCGCGCTCCCCGCCGACCGCTTCCCGCACATGGCCGCCCTGGCGCCCGAGCTCGCCGAGGGGGACGCGGGCGAGCGCTTCGAGTTCGGCCTCGACGTGCTCGTCGCCGGCCTGGCCGCCTACGGCCAGCGGGCCAGCACCGCGTAGTGCACGGTGAACAGCGTCTCGGCGGTCCGGGGCGCCACGCGGTGCAGCCCGGCCCGTAGCGCCCACTTGGCCGACGCCGTGGCGCGCGCACGCGCGCCCACCGCGAAGAACGCGTGATGGGCCCGCGGCAGCGGGTCCGTGAGCTCGGCCTGGATCTCCAGCCCGGCGTCGGCCACGAGCTCCCGCACCGCGGCGCGCGAGAAGAAGTGCAGGTGCCCGATCGCGGCGGCCTCCTCGCGCTTCGCCGGGCGGGCGGCGGAGCGGTTGTCCTCCAGGGGCACCTCGATCAGCACCTCGTGCGCCACCCGCGCGGCTTCGGCCAGGAGCGGCCCGGGCACGGGGACGTGCTCGAGCACGTGGGAGAGGATCGCCAGGTCGTACTCGCCGTCCTGCGCCGGGACCACGTCGCCGTCGAAGGCCTCGATCCGCCGCGCGTCCGGCAGCGCGCGCCGTGCCAGCTCGGCGGCGGGCGCCGAGAGCTCGAACCCGTCGAACACGGGCGCGAGCCCGCGCAGCGCCGCCAGCAGCGCGCCGTCGCCGCAGCCGATCTCGACCACCCTGCGCGGCCGCAGCTTCGTCTGCTCCAACAGCCTGCGCACGTGGGCGGCCTTCGACCGCGCGCCGAGCGCGCGCCAGCGGCCGAGGCGCTCCGCCTCGGCCGCGTCGGCTTGCGTATAGCCCGCCTCGTAGAAGGCGCGCGGGTCGTCCAGCGTGGCCCTCAGGAGACCGCGGAGAAGCCCTCGGACACCTTCGCCCAGTTCACGGTGTTCCACCAGGCGTCGAGGTAGTCGGGGCGCTTGTTCTGGTACTTGAGGTAGTAGGCGTGCTCCCAGACGTCGACGCCCAGCAGCGGCGTCTTGCCCTCGGAGATCGGGTTGTCCTGGTTGGGGGTGCCGACGACCGCGAGGCCCGAGCCGTCGTGGATCAGCCACGCCCAGCCGGAGCCGAACTGGTTGACGCCGGTCTCCTTGAACTTCGCCTGGAAGTCCGAGAAGGAGCCGAAGGCGCTGTTGATCGCGTCCGCCAGCGCGCCGTCGGGCTCGCCGCCGCCGTCGGGGCTCATCCACTCCCAGAACAGCGAGTGGTTGTAGTGGCCGCCACCGTTGTTGCGGACCGCCTTCTGCTTGTCCGACGGGAGCGCGTCGAGGTTCTTGAGGACCTCCTCGATGGGCTTGCCGTCGAAGTCGGTGCCCTCGAGCGCGGCGTTGACCTTGTCCACGTACGCCTGGTGGTGCTTGTCGTGGTGGATCTCCATCGTCTTCGCGTCGATGTGCGGCTCGAGCGCCGCGAAGTCGTAGGGAAGAGCAGGGACCTCGTAAGCCATGTGGGGGTTCCTCCCGTGATCTGGGCGTGCAAAGGATTCGAACTGACTTCTACCACTAGGCTCTCCCCACTCCATGACCCGCCTATCCACGTACTTTCTGCCCACTGAGAAGCAGGCGCCCGCGGATGCCGAGGCCCTGTCGCACAAGCTGATGGTCCGCGCCGGCCTGATCCGCCAGCTCGGCACCGGCCTGTGGTCGTTCCTGCCCGCCGGCTGGCGCGTGCACGAGAACATCGTCCAGATCATCCGCGAGGAGATGAACGCGGTCGGCGGGCAGGAGATGCTGATGCCGGTCATGCTGCCCGCCGAGCTCTGGCAGCGCAGCGGCCGCTACGGCATCCCCGAGGTCTTCAAGCTGCAGGACCGCAAGGGCGCGGAGCTCGTGCTGGCGATGACCCACGAGGAGGCGGTGACCCAGCACGTCGCGCAGGTGGTGCGCTCCTACCGGCAGCTGCCGTTCAGCCTCTACCACTTCCAGATCAAGGAGCGCGACGAGCCGCGCCCGCGCGCCGGCCTGCTGCGCACGCGCGAGTTCATCATGAAGGACGCGTACACCTTCGACCGCGACAAGGAGGGCCTCGACGCGCACTACGAGCGCTACCGCGAGGCTTACGACCGCGTGATGGAGCGCTGCGGGATCGAGTGGTACCGCGTCGAGTCCGACGTGGGGGCGATGGGCGGCCACGGCGCGCACGAGTACATGGCGCCGTCGCCCGCGGGCGAGAACGACGTCGCGCTCGCGCCCGGCTACGCGGCCAACGTCGAGGTCGCCAGCGCCGACGCGCAGCCGGTGGAGCTGCCGGCGGGGCTCGACGCCCCCGAGCTCGTCGAGACGCCCGGCCTGGTGACGGTCTCCGACGTCGCCGGCCGCTTCGAGATCGCCGCGGGCGCGCTGCTGAAGGCCTATCCGGTGATGGTCGAGGACCGCGGGCTGCTGCTCGTGATGGTCCGCGGCGACCACCGCGTCAACGACATCAAGCTCCAGAACGCGCTCGGCGCCTCCTTCCGGCCCGCCCGCGCCGAGGAGTTCGCCGACCGCATCGGCCCCGCCGGCTACATCGGCCCCGTCGGCATCGACGTGCCGATCCTGCTCGACGACGCCGTCGAGCCGGGCGCGTACATCACGGGCGCCAACCGCGAGGGAGCGCACCTGCGCGGCGTCGAGCCCGGCCGCGACTTCCCGTTCAAGCGCGGCGACGTGCGCTCGGTCGAGGCCGGCGACACGGTCGGCGGCCACCCGATCCGGATCGAGCCGGCGATCGAGGTCGGCAACATCTTCAAGCTCGGCACGCGCTACTCCGACCCGCTCGGCGCGAGCTACCTGGACGAGTCGGGGCAGTCGAAGGCGATCTGGATGGGCTCCTACGGGCTCGGGCCCGCGCGCCTCGCCGCCGCCGCCGTCGAGCAGTACGCCGACGAGCAGGGCATCTCGTGGCCGGCCTCGATGGCGCCGTTCGACGTGCACCTGGTCGGGCTCGGCAAGGCCGGCGCCGAGGAGCGCGAGGCCGCCGAGCGCCTCTATGAGGAGCTGCGCGAGGCCGGCCTGGAGACGATCTACGACGACCGCGACGCCGGCCCGGGCGAGAAGTTCGCGGACGCCGAGCTGCTCGGCGTGCCGCTGCGCCTGACCGTGGGCCGGCGCACGCTCGCCAACGGCGAGATCGAGGCGCAGGTCCGCCGCGGCCGCGAGACCCGCTCCATCCCGGTCGAGGGCGCCGCCGATGCGGCGGTGGAGCTGTGGCGCAGCCTCCCGTAGGCGACGACGCGCGCGGACGCCGCACCCCGCGCGAGGCCGGGCAGGACGCGGTCGCGAAGGCGCAGGAGACGGCGGAGAAGGCGCGGCTGACGTTCCGGCGCCTGTCGGGGCTGGACCGCTCGGGCCCGCCGCCGCCCCAGACGCTCTCGGGCCAGCCGCTGAACCCCTGGACGATCCCGAACGCGATCGGCTACATCCGGCTCGCGCTGATCCCGGTCTTCCTCGCGTTCGCGTTCTCGTCGGGCGACGGCGTCAGCCGCAGCGCGGTGATCATCTTCGCCGTCATCGCCTGGAGCGACTACCTGGACGGGATCGCCGCGCGGCTGACGGGTCAGTACTCGCGCATGGGCGCGCTGCTGGACCCCGCCGTCGACCGCCTGCTGATCATCTCGGGCGTCGCCGTCTGCTGGTACTTCGAGCTGCTCCCGCGCTGGGCGCTGGCGATCCTCGTGGCCCGCGAGCTGTTCATGGTCGGGCTCGTCCGCTGGGGCCTGCGACGGCATCTCGACGCGAAGGTCAACTGGCTCGGGCGGGCCGGCGTGTGGCCGGTCATGGGCGCGCTGTTCTTCGGCATGGCGGGCCTCGCCACGCTCGGCGAGATCTGCCTGTATGTCGGTCTCGTGCTGGTGCTGGGGAGCACCGCGCAGTACCTTCGCGAGGCGGTCCGCATGACTCGGGCCCAGCAAGGCTCAAGCTCAGCTTGACATTGCTAAGGTCCCGAACATCACGACAGGAGAGGACACGACGACGATGGACACCTTCCCCGACCTGGGGTCGCTCTCCGACCAGGAGCTCAAGGACCTCATCCAGCAGCTCACGGACGAGGAGCAGGAGGTGTCCTACCGCCGCCGCATCCTGCACGGCAAGATCGACATCCTCCGCGCGGAGCTGGTCAACCGGCTGCGCAAGAAGCACGAGGGTGGCGAGGAGGTCATCTCGGGTGCGGACGTGCAGCGGCTGACGGACATTCTCGCGGGCCGCGCCTCAGGCGACGGCGGCGAGCTTTAGCTCCAAAGGCCCCCGAGCGAGTGGCCCGCCACTGCCCAGAGTGCGGCTTCGTCGTCTCCGAGGGGGCGAACTACTGCCCCAAGTGCGGCGCCTTCCAGGGTTCGCACGAGCCGACGCGTGACGACGCCACGACGGCGACGTACATCATCGACGAGGCGACCGGCGAGCTGCGCCCGGTCGACGTCGGCGACGTCGCGGCCGAGAGCGGCGCGCTGGTCATCCGCTCGGGCGGCGGCCGCGTCGGCCAGTCCTTCGCGCTGCAGGGCGAGCGGATGATGATCGGGCGCTCGCCCGACGCCGAGATCTTCCTCGACGACGTCACGGTCTCGCGCGACCACGCCCAGCTCGTGCGCCGCTCCGGCGACTGGTACCTGGACGACTCCGGCTCGCTCAACGGCACGTACGTGAACCGCCGCCGCATCGACTCGCACCGCCTCGAGGACGGCGACGAGCTGCAGGTCGGCAAGTACAAGCTCACCTACCTCGCGCGCTAGATGGCCGAGGAGCCCACCGCCCAGCAGCCGTCCGCGCCGCCCGCCGGCGACGGCAGCGCGCCCGTCGGGCCGGAGACGGCGCCGCAGGGCACCGGCAAGGCCCTGACGATCGGCGCCGTCTGCAAGGCGCTCTCGCAGGAGTTCCCCGACATCTCGATCTCCAAGATCCGCTACCTGGAGGACCAGAAGCTGCTCACCCCGCGGCGCACGCCGGGCGGCTACCGGCTCTACTCCTCCACCGACGTCTCGCGCCTGCGCACGATCCTGCGCCTGCAGCGGGACGAGTTCCTGCCGCTGCGGGTGATCCGCCAGGAGCTCGCCGCCGGCCGCACGACCGAGGAGCCCGTCCACGACCAGGCCGCGCCGGCGGCGGCCGCCACCGGCGACGCTCGCCCGGGCGCGGCGCTGCGGCGGCTGACGTTCTCGATCCGCTCCGGCGGCGCGCTGTACTCGCTCGAGGACGTCGTCGAGGAGACCGGCGCCGACCCCAAGCTCGTCGCCGAGCTCGAGGACTACGGGATCGTCAAGGGCGAAGCGCGTGGGGCGGGCGGGCCCCAATCACCGAAGTACTACGACGAGACCGAGCGCGAGATCGTGCGCGCCGTCACCGAGCTGGCCCGCTACGGCGTTGCGGGGCGCAACCTGCGCGTGTTCCGCACCTCCGCCGAGCGCGAGGCCGCGCTGCTGCAGCAGATCCTCGCCCCGGCCCTGCGCTCGCGCAATCCCGAGCGGCGCAAGGAGGCGGTCGAGGCGCTCGAGAACCTCGCCGCCGTCGCCTCGCACCTGAAGCACCTGCTGCTCGTGCGGGATCTCAGGCGGATCGCCAAGTGAGCGCAGGAGACCTGCGCGACCACATCCGCGACATCCCGGACTTCCCCAAGCCCGGGATCGTGTTCAAGGACATCACCCCGCTGCTGCTGGACCCGCAGGCGCTCGACCGCGCGGTGACGCTGCTCGCCGAATGGGCGCGGCCGAAGGAGATCGACCTCGTGCTCGCCGCCGAGGCGCGCGGGTTCATCCTCGGGGCGGCGCTCGCGCGCGAGCTCGGCGTCGGCTTCGTGCCGGCCCGCAAGCCGGGCAAGCTCCCGCACGACACCGTCGCCGCGGAGTACATCCTCGAGTACGGCGTCGACGCGCTGGAGATGCACGCCGACGCGCTCGCCCACGGCGCGCGGGTGCTGCTGCACGACGACCTGCTCGCCACCGGCGGCACCGCGAAGGCGCTCGCCGAGCTGGCCGAGGGCCGCGGCGCGAAGATCGCGGGCTGCGCCTTCCTGGTCGAGCTCGCGTTCCTCGGCGGGCGCGAGCCGCTGGCGGGCTACGACGTGCACTCGCTGATCTCCTACGACGGGGAGTGACGTGCGCGTGACGCGGTCGCGGACCGTGCCGGTCCCGCTGGACGACGTCTGGGCGGTCGTCGGGGACCCGCACCACCTGCCGCGCTGGTGGCCGCTGACGGAGCGCGTGGAGGCCGTCGACCCGCAGGCGTGGACGTCGGTGCTGCGCAGCGACCGCGGCAAGGTCGTGCGCGCGGACTACCAGGTCGAGGAGCACGAGCCGCCGCGGCGGCGCGCGTGGTCGCAGTCGCTGGTCGGCACGCCCTTCGAGCGGGTGCTGCGCGAGCACCGCACGGAGGTCGCGCTGGCGCCCGACGGCGCCGGCACGGCGGTCACGCTGACCGTCACGCAGCGTGGCCGGGGCACCGCCCGGCTGGGGATGTGGATGATGCGCCGCGCGACGCGGCGGCGGCTCGACGACGCGCTCGACGGCCTGGCGGGGTCGCTGTGAGGGAGCAGGTCTTCTGGGGCTGGGGCGAGCCGGGGGCCGGGCCGCTCCTGCAGGCGCACGCCGACGAGTTCCTGCGCGACCTCGGGCTGCCCGGCGGCATCGTCGAGGTGCCGGTTGCGCTCGCGGACGTGCGCCTGCGGGCGCCGGAACTGCCCGCGGCGGCGCGTGCGGCGCTGGAGGCGGCGGTCGGCGCCGGGCACGTGCTCGACGACGCCGAGACCCGCGTGCTGCGCTGCCGCGGCAAGAGCTACCTCGACCTGCTCGCCCAGCGCGCCGGCGACTGCGAGGCCGCGCCGGACGCGGTCGTGCGCCCGGCCGATCACGACCAGGTCGCCGCCGTCCTGCGCATCTGTGCCGAGCACGGCGTGGCGGTGGTGCCGTTCGGCGGCGGCACGAGCGTGGTCGGCGGCCTGGAGGCCCCGCGCGAAGGGTTCGCCGGCGTCGTGTCGCTCGACCTCGGCCGGATGGATCGCCTCGAGTCGGTCGACGAGCGCTCGCTGACCGCCGTGTTCGCGCCCGGCATCCGGCTGCCGGAGGCCGAGCGCGCCCTCGGCGAGCACGGGCTGCGGCTCGCGCACGCGCCCCAGAGCTTCGAGTGGGCGACGGTCGGCGGCTGCGTCGCCACGCGCTCGGCCGGCCAGTCCTCGACCGGCCACGGCCGGATCGACGAGAACGTCGTCGCGCTGCGCTGCGCGACGCCCGCGGGCGAGCTGGCCACGCTCGGCGCGCCCGGGACCGCCGCCGGCCCGTCGCTGCGCGAGCTCGTCGTCGGCTCCGAGGGCGCACTCGGCGTGATCACGCGCGTCGCGCTGCGCGTCCGGCCCGTCGCCGAGCGGAGCCGCCACGAGGGCTGGTTCGCGCGCTCGTTCGCCGACGGCGCCGACGCGCTGCGGCGGCTCGAGCAGGAGGGGCTGGCGCCCGACGTCGCGCGCCTCTCCGACGAGACCGAGACGCGCGTGGGCATCGCGCTGGCGGGACCGGGCGGTGCCGGCCGGCGCGCCGGGATGGCCGCCACGCGCGCGCTCGGCTACGGCGAGGGCTGCCTGCTCGTGCTCGGCTGGGAGGGCGACGAGCGGGCGATCGGGGCGCGCCGCCGGCCGGCGGCCGCGCTGCTGCGCAAGGCCGGGCTGCTGTACGCCGGCAAGGGGCCGGGGGAAGGCTGGGAGCGCCAGCGCTTCGCGGGGCCCTACCTGCGTGACGACCTGCTCGACCGCGGCGCGCTCGTGGAGACCCTCGAGACCGCGACGAGCTGGACGGGGCTCGAGCCGCTGCGCGACGCGGTCGCCCGCGCGCTCACCGGGGCGCTCGGCCAGGCGGTGGTCGGCTGCCACGTCTCGCACCTGTATCCGACGGGCGCCTCGCTGTACTTCACCGTGCTCGCCGCGCGCGACCATGACGATCCTGCCGGCCAGTGGGAGCGGGCCAAGCGCGCGGCCGGCGAGGCGATCACCGCCGCCGGCGCCACGATCACCCACCACCACGCGGTCGGCCGCGACCACATGCCGTGGCTGGAGGCCGAGCACGGACCGCTCGGGCTCGAGCTGCTGCGCGCCGCCAAGCAGCGCTGCGACCCCGCCGGCGTCATGAACCCCGGCGTGCTGGTCGGGCGCTAGGCGGTCTGCAGCCGGCGCACGTCGCGCACGGTCAGCAGCACGACGGTCGAGACGAGCGAGACGGCGGCGGAGATCCAGAGCGCCTCGCTGATGCCGACGGCGGCGGCGATCGGGCCCCAGATCGCCATCCCGACGGGGGCGAAGGCGAACGAGCCGAACCAGTCGTAGGCGCTCACGCGCGAGAGCGCGTCGGGCCGGATGTGACGCTGCAGCGCGGACTCCCAGACCGCGTTGCCGAACATCATCCCGATCCCG
>Ga0207708_10003411_pt1 | contig 11715 bp, 7 predicted proteins | sample KBSK5101metaG_FD_184340 | JGI IMG/M metagenome (GOLD analysis project Ga0207708, IMG submission 184340) | Corn, switchgrass and miscanthus rhizosphere microbial communities from Kellogg Biological Station, Michigan, USA - KBS K5-10-1 metaG... | ecosystem: Host-associated > Plants > Roots >...
CGGCCGAGGAGGAACTCACCGACCTCAGCATCGACGAAGCGCTCGCCCGTGAACGACCGGAGGCGTCGGTGACCGATGCGGCCGTCGGGCTCGAGGCTGAGGGAGTGCCGGACGTGGAGGGTGAGTTGGTCGCCGAGGGATCCGTCGAGGAAGACGGGTTCACGTCTCCCGAGGAGGCGGCGATCTCGATCCGGGACGACGCGCCCGGCGCGACGGACCACGACGATCCTCACCCAAACATAGATGAGTCGTGACAGACGAAGGCTCTGACCGACCGTCCGACGAACGAATCCAGCCGACCCCCGAGTTCCTGCTCGATGTGCGCACACCGGCGGAGCTCGCGATCTCGCCCGATGGGACCGCGATCGCGTTCGCGCTCCACGCGACCGTGGCCGACGAGGGCTCGTTCGTTCCGAGCGATCTCTACGTTGCGGGGACCGGATCGAGCGAGGAGCCCGTCGCGCTGACCGGTGGTGGGTCGTGCGATCAAGCGCCTGCATGGTCGTCGGACGGCACGCGGCTCGCGTTCCTGTCGGATCGGCGACACGCCGGCCATCATCTTCCGTACACGATGCCCGCAGCGGGGGGCGAGCCCGTCCTCGCTGCGACGATGGGTGGGTCGTGTGAGAGCGTCGCCTGGTCGAACGATGGCGGGCGGCTGCTGGTCGTCGCCGCAGACCCCGGCTCGTACGGCCTCGATTGGAGCGCGCGGGCGGTGGTTGGAGCCGATCCGATGCCGGACCCCATCGTTCGCCGGCCGGACGATGCTCGGCGCCGGCTGTTCCTGATCGACCTCGCCGTCGGCACCGCGAACGAGGTGGGTCCGCTCGACCTGAGCGTGTGGGAGGTCGCGTGGGACGGCGATGACATCGTCGTCGCACTCGTGTCGAGCGATCACTCGGGCTCGGGTTGGTATCAGGCGAAGGTGGCGCGTCTCGATCTCGGAGCGCGGACCGCGGTGACTCTCTACGAGCCCGCATGGCAGGTGGAGGGTCTCGAGCTGTCGCCCGATGCGGATCGCGTCGCGGTCGTCGAGGGGTATGCGAGTGACCACGGCCTGCTGTCCGGGAGCGTCCGGATCATCGACCTCACGTCGGGCGGCGCGAGCGATCCCTGGCCGGACCTCCAGACGGTCGGGGTCGTGTCTTGGGCCGACGCGGGTTCGCTCTGGTACGCGCGGACCGATGGCACCGGCAACGCGTGCGGCCGCATCTGGCTCGACGGGCGTCGCGACGAGCGATGGCGCGACGACGCCTTCATCGGTGACGCGATCACCACGCCGGCGTGCGTGATCACCGACGACGCCGCCGACATCTGGACGACGCATCAGGCGCACGGCGTCGCGCCGGAGCTGGCGAGGTTCGACCCCACGACGAACGACTGGACGCGGCGGACGTCGTTCAATGACCACATCGTCGCGGGCCGCGTCTTCCCCGATGTGCGAACCGTCCGGTGGATGGGGGAGGGGGGCGTCGAGATCGAAGGCGTCTTGATGACGCCCGCGGGTGCCGAAGGCCCGTTCCCGACGATCGTGTGCGTCCACGGCGGGCCGACGTGGAACTGGGGGGCGTACTTCTCGGATTCCGAACCGAACGCGGTGTTGCTTGCGTCGGCCGGCTACGCGTGTCTGCTCCCGAACCCGCGCGGCAGCGCCGGTCGCGGCCACGCCTTCGCGCAGGCCGTGATCGGCGATGGCGGCGGCGTCGACTACCGCGACATCATGGCGGGCGTGGAGTATGTGATCGCCGACGGGATCGCGGATCCCGATCGCCTCGGTATCGCCGGGCTGTCCTACGGCGGGTACATGGCGGGGTGGGCGGTCGGACAGACCGATCGGTTCGCTGCGGCCGTCGCGATGTCGGTCGTGTCGAACTACGTGTCGTTCCACCTCACCTCGGAGGTGTGGTGGTACGACCACGCGATCCTGGAGGGGGTTTGGCACGACGCGTCCAGCCAATACGCGGAGAGGTCGCCGGTCACCCACGCGCATCGGGGTTCGACCCCGACACTGATCCTGCAGGGGGCAGACGATCGGTGCACACCGCCCGGCCAAGGTGAGGAACTCTTCAACGCCATCGCCGAAACCGGGACGGACGTCGAGCTCGTCGTCTATCCGCGTGAGGGTCACGTACCGGTCGAGCGTGCACACGCGCTGGACGCGATCGCGCGAACGCAAGCCTGGTTCGACGCGCATCTCTAACAGGCGGGGTTCGGCCCTGGGAACGCCTCAACCCCTCATCGGTGGCACGATGGCGCTGTGGCCGGCCGACGGACGAACCTCGCGCTGCTCGCGCTCCTGATCATCACGTTGCTGACGGGCGTGCTTTCGTGGGCGATCGGGTCCTCGTTCGATCGATGGATCGTGATCGCCCACGGCGTCGCCGGTCTGGCGATCGTCGTGCTCGCCCCGTGGAAGGGGGTGATCGCGCGACGAGGGGTCGCGCGCGGGCGGCCGGGCACGGGAACGTCGATCGCGTTCGCCGCGCTGATCGTGGCGTCGATCGCGGCGGGCCTCGTCCACATCACGGGGATCGTTCGATCGGTCGGGCCCTTCTCGCCGCTCGGGGTCCACGTCGCGACCGCGGTCGCAGCTATCGCGCTCGGCGTCGTCCACGTCGTGCAGCGGCCGGTCCGCGCTCGCGCGACCGACCTCTCGCGGCGGAACCTGCTTCGGAGCGGAGCGGTCCTGGGTGCGGGCGCGGTCGGGTGGCTGTCGATCGCCGGGGCTCTCCGCTTGGCCGGCGCGTCCGGGGTGGATCGGCGGATGACCGGTTCGCTCGAGCACGGATCCGGGGCGCCGGCCGACATGCCCGTGACGCAGTGGCTCAACGACGCCGTGCCGACGATCGATCCCTCTACCTGGCGACTGCAGGTGCTGCAGGGCACCCGTCAGCTGTCGGCGGACGAGCTCGCGGCGTTCGGCGACACGCTGCACGCGACCTTGGACTGCACCGGAGGGTGGTACGCCGAACAGGATTGGAGGGGCGCTCGTCTCGACCAGCTCCTGCACGATGCGACCGGACGCTCGATCGTCGTGCGCTCGGTGACGGGATACAGCCGGCGGTTCCCGCGATCCGACGCCTCGGCGCTCTTGCTCGCGACGCACGCGGCCGGTGAACCGCTATCGCCCGGGCACGGAGCCCCGGCGCGGCTGGTCGCCCCGGGACGGCGCGGGTTCTGGTGGGTGAAGTGGGTCTCGGCGATCGACGTCGACGACGTGCCGTGGTGGTGGGAGTCGCCGTTCCCGCTGACGTGACGAGGATCAGTGGGCGCGCAGGAGGTCGGCGATGCGCTCGGCGACGGCCATCACCGGCAGCTGTGTGTTCGCGCGCGGGATCGTCGGCATGATCGACGCGTCCGCGATGTAGACGTTCGCGAACCCGTGCAGCCGCCCAGCGGCATCCACGACGGATCCACCGTCGGTCCGAGGACCCATCTTGCAGGTCCCGACCGGGTGCCAATAGCCGCCAACCGAATCCCTCATGTACCCCTCGAGCTCGTCGATCCCCGATCCGTGACCCGGGGCGACCTCATCGGTGAGGAGCTCTTCCATCGCCCGTGTGCGAGCCAGCCTGCGAGCGATCTCGATGCCGCTCGCCAACGTCGCCATGTCCCGGCCCGCCGGGTCCGAGAGGAATCCGTGATCGACGATCGGGAGATCGTCGGGGTCTGGTGACCGGAGCCGCACACGTCCCCGCGACGCCGGCTTCATCGCGTGGACGTAGAGGTGCGCCAGTGGCTCCTCAGGCACCTCGGCCGGGTCGGCCGTCAAGGATCTCCGAACACGCATCATGACGTGCAGGTCCCAGGTGCCGGGCGGACAGACGTCGCTCCGCGCCTTGATCAAGCTTTGGGCGCGGGCCGGCCGACCCGCGAGGTGACGCTGCGTCTCGTCGAGGAGCGGCGCCGTCGGTCGATACGCGACCTCGACCCTCGGGTGGTCGATCAGGTTCCGGCCGACGCCGGGGAGTTCCACGAGGGGTTCCACCGCGAGCCTGGCGAGATCATCCGAGGGTCCGATCCCGCTGCGAAGCAGGATCGAGGGAGATCCGTAGGCGCCCGCCGCGAGCACGATGAGGTCGGCGGAGATCTCGCGTTCGCCGGTGTCGACGCGAACGATCGCGCCGGTTGCTCGTTCTCCGTCCAGCTGTAGCCGGTCGACCAGAGCATGCGGAACGACGGTGAGGTTCGGTCTGGCCCGACATGGGTCGATATAGGCGAACGCTGCGTTCCAACGGAGGTCGCCGACGGCGTTCACGTTGATCGCGGCGGCTCCCTCGACGGCCCCGGGATCGTCGAAGTCCTCGAGGATCGGGATGCCGATCTCCGCTGCCGCTTGGAGGCCGGCCCGCATGAAGGGTTCGAGGTCCTCCGCCTGCGATCGGCGTACCCGGAGCATGTCGAAGGCGCGACGCCGGTACGGCTCGACCGTGGCGTGGGACCACCCGCCGTTCCCTGCTTCCTCCCACTCATCGAAGTCCGCCGGGGCCCCCCATGCGACGAAGCACCCGTTGTGGGCGGAGCATCCGCCGACCACCTTCGCGCGCCACGAGGACCACCCGCCCGCGAAGCCCCAGTCGTGCGACGTGGCGAGCTCGTTCGCATACAGCAGGTCGGCGGGCCAACGACCCTCGTCGTACGCGCCGTGATCCGGTCCCGCTTCGATCAGACAGACCGATCGGTCGGGATCCTCGCTCAGTCGCGACGCCAGGACGCAGCCCGCGGAGCCCGCGCCGAGGACGAGCACATCGAAGGAGGATCTCCCGTTCGTCATCGCTCGGGCGACGACGGTCCGTCCGACACGGCGTAGAGGTGCCACTGGTCCGGCACGCCCTTCAGCGTGTGGACACCGCGATCATCGAAGGACAGCCCTGACCCCGCGACGAGGTCCTTGACGGTGCTGGACACGAGCACCTCGCCGCCGTTCGCCAAGGACGCCACGCGTGCGCCGATGTGCACGGCGATGCCGGCGAGGTCGCCCGGAAGCTGCTCGACCTCGCCGGTATGGCAGCCGGATCGAACCTCGATCCCGAGACTCCGAACCGCCTCCGAGATGGCCCGAGCGCACATGACCGCGCGGGCGGGTCCGTCGAACGTCGCGAGGAAGCCGTCGCCCGTGGTCTTCACCTCGACCCCACGGAACCGAGCGAGCTCCGCTCGGACTCGATCGTCATGCGAACGGAGCAGCTCCTTCCACCGGGTGTCGCCGAGGGCGGCGGCCGTCTTCGTCGAGTCGACGATGTCGGTGAACAGGACCGTGGCCAGCACGCGATCCGGTGTTGGACCTCGTTTGACCCCGGTGAGGCCTTCTTCGATCTCGTCCAGCACCGCGTCCTGATCTCCGACCCACGGCAGGTGGTCTTCACCCGGGAGCACGACGAGCTTCGCGGTGGGGATGTGCTCCGCGAGGTACCTCGCTTCTTCGGTCCTCACGATGCGGTCGCCTTCGCGGTGAAGGATGAGCGTTGGAACCTGGATCGCGGACAGGATCGGCCGAACGTCGATCTCGGCGTTCATCCGGGTGAGGGCCATGGCCGCGTGTGGGCTCGCGCTCTGCACCAGGTACGAGGACCAGAACCGCATGAACCCTTCGTCGTGCGCAGCGCTCGGTGCGCGAGCAGCTCGACCGACGGGACCACCCCACCCCTCTTCGATCTCCCGCAGGGAAGTGTCGAAGTCCTCCTCGGACTGACCCCAGGGATAATCCTGCGTTCGCTGACGGCGGGCGTAGCTCCCGTACATGATGAGCGACACGGTGCGGCTCGGGTACGTGGCGGCGAACAGCGCCGCCATCGATCCCCCTTCGGACACACCGAGCAGGGCCGACCGTTCGGAGCCGACGGCGTCCAACACCGCTCGCACGTCGTCCATCCGTTGCTCGAGCGTCGGGAGCCGCTCGTCTGGAACGCGATCGGAGAGTCCGGTTCCCCGTTTGTCGAAGAGGATCAGGCGGGAGAAGGCCGACAGGCGCGTGAGGAAACGCGAGTACGACGGCTCTCCCCAGTTGAGCTCGACGTTGCTGACCCAGCCGGGGACGTACACGAGGTCGGGTCCGGCCCCGACCACCTGGTACGCGATGTGCGCGTCGCCGCTCTTCGCGAATCGCGTCTCGGGTGGTCGCACACCTCGCCTCCTTGCGATGGGCCAGCGTATACCCCAGTGGATCGACGCACCGATGACGGGAAGATCGTTTGACCGGGTCGTCACGACGGGTGACTGTGGTCGTCGCAGGCGACCCAGGGCAGAAGAGAAAGGACCCAGCGTGAGCGATCGTCCGAAGAAGAGAACGAGGAAGAAGGAACTCGATCCGCGGCTCGAAGCACACCGCGTGATGCAGCAGTTCGTCGACATCGACGAGGCATCGCAGGTCAGCACCCGGGATATCGCCGTCCGTGTCGCGACGGCGTGGGCGCTCCTGGCGATCGCGGACTCGCTCGCCGCATCCAACGTCCAAGCGGGCTTGCGCGGGTCGACCCGCTAGCCCTGCAGTTGGCCGATCAGCTGCGGGACTGGGCCGTCGGCCGGCGACGGCCACGGCTCCCGCGGTTCTGGTTGCGGCCGTTCGATCGCGGTCGCTCCTGGTGGGCGGGGAACCCGGCCTGGACGAACTCCGCGTCGAGACCGAGCTTCTTGGCGATCAGGCCGACGTCGAACCGTTGCTCCGGCGTCACGAACGTGACCCCTTCGCCGGTCCGCCCGGCGCGAGCGGTGCGGCCCACGCGGTGGACGTAGGCGTCCTCGTCGGCGGGCGCGTCGAAGTTGATCACGTGCGTGATGTCCTCGAGGTCGAGCCCACGGGCGGCGACGTCGGTCGCGACCAGGACGTCGTTCGCTCCCGTCGCGAACCTGCCGAGCGAACGTTCGCGCTGTGGCTGTGACATGCCGCCATGGAGCTCACCGGCATGGAAGCCTTGCTTGCGCAGGGTGCGTGCGAGCCGATCCGCCCCGTGCTTGGTCCGGACGAACACCAGCGCGAGTCCCCGATCGGCCGCGAGCTCGCGCACGAGCGCCTCGGTCTTCTTCGGGTGCTCCACACAGATGAAGCGGTGGTGCGCGTCGGTGATCGTCACGCCGCCGTCTCCCACCTCGTGGCGCACCGCGTCCCGCGTGAAGCGAGCGGCCAGCCTGCCGACCTCGCCGTCGAGCGTGGCCGAGAACAGCATCGTCTGCCGGTCCGGGCGGAGCATCTCGAGGATGCGTCGAACATCCGGTAGGAAGCCCATGTCGAGCATGCGATCCGCCTCGTCGAGCACGCAGATGCGGACCCGATCGAGGCGCAGCAGCTTCCGTTGCACGAGGTCCAGCAATCGGCCCGGCGTCGCGACGAGGATGTCTGCGTGGCGCGCCCGTTTGGCCTGCGGCCCGATCCCGACCCCGCCGTACACCGCGGCAACATGCAGGCCGGCAACGTCGGCGATCGCACGGAACTCCTCGGTCACCTGGCTCGCCAGCTCACGCGTCGGGGCGAGGATCAATGCGGAGGGGCTCCGCCCGCTGGGGGAGAGCCGCTCGACGAGCGGAACCGCGAACGCGAGCGTCTTGCCCGAACCCGTCCGCGAGCGAGCGAGGACATCACGCCCTGCCAGCGCATCGGGGATCACTTGGGCTTGGATCTCGAACGGTCCTGCGATCCCGCGCTTCCGCAGGGCGTCGTCCGTACGTTCGGACACGCCGAGCTTGGCGAAGGTCTGCGGGATGGTGGACAGCACAGCGCTGCCCGGTGATGAGTCTCGGTGCATCTGGACCTCAACTTCCTGTGTCGGTGGACGCGGCGCGTCGAGGACCGGCGGAACCGCACAGGAGTGAGGAACGATCGAGTGAGGGATCAGCGAGACGTCGTCGCGCGTAGCCTCGAAAAGAGGGCTCGCGGATGGGACCTCCTCACTGTACACGAGGTGCTCCCCGATGCGTGGACCCGTCCTTCGTCGCGTTTGACACGCGGCGGGGCGCGGCGAAGCATCCCGTTCGTGACGGGAACGAGCGAGCACTGGACCTGAGGGGGGAGAGATGGCGAGCGAGAGCAGGGCGGGAGCGGTCACGCGCGTCGAGGGGTGGATCCAGGAAGAGATCATCCGCCCGCTCGATGACTTCCAGGATCCGAAGCAAGAGTGGCGCCGGCTGTTCTCGGAGCTGCTCGGGACCTTCTTCCTGGTGCTCGTCGCCGCCGGTGGCGGCATGATGGGTCAGGTCTTCCCCAGCGATGTGCCCCATATCGCCGCCGTGGTGGCGCCGGGCCTGATGGTCATGGCCATCATCCTGTTCATGGGCAAGGTCTCGGGCGCGCATCTGAACCCGGCCGTCACTATCGGGTTCACCCTCCGTGGGGACTTCCCGTGGACCCGGGTTCCCGGGTACATCGTGGTGCAGCTGATCGGCGCATCGTTGGCCGCGTGGTTCCTGCAATCGGTGGTGAACGTGTCGGCCGTCTACGGTTCGAACTACCCGGCCGCGAACTACTCGGCGTCCAACGCCTTCTTGATGGAGACCGTGCTCACCTTCGGCCTGCTGAGCGTGATCCTGGGAACCGCGTCCGGTGCGCAGAACGTCGGGCTGTTCGGTGCGATCGGGGTCGGCGCGTACATCGCGTTGGCCGGGATGTGGGGGAGCCCGATCTCCGGCGCCTCGATGAACCCGGCGCGCACGTTCGGCCCGGATCTGGTGGGCGCGAGCTTCACCGACTACTGGGTGTACGTGGCCGGACCGCTCTGCGGCATGGTGCTCGCCGTCGGCGCGGCATGGGTGCTGCGAGGCCGCGGTGGAGGCCTCTCGGGGTCGGGGGCCGCGCAGGGCGTGATCGACACGAAGGTCCAACGACCCGGCGACGCCTGACGAAGGGCCGGCGCTCGAGCGGACCTGGGAGCGGCGTGGTCGCGTCCCTAGACTTGGCACGTGGGTGCCTGCTCGAACTGCGGCGCTGAGCTCCCTGCTGATGCGAGCTTCTGTCCCGCGTGCGGCCATCGGGTCGCTGGGTCGCGCGCCCGAGGGGAGGAGCGGAAGCTCGTCACCATCCTGTTCGCCGACATGGTGGGGTCGACCGAGCTCGGTGAGCAGCTCGACCCCGAGGAGCTCAGTGTCGTCCTCGACTCGTACTTCACCGCGATGCGACGCGAGATCGAGGCCGAGGGTGGCACGGTCGAGAAGTTCATCGGCGATGCCGTGGTCGCGGTCTTCGGCGTGCCGACGGCCCACGAAGACGATCCCACGCGGGCGCTTCGGGCGGGGCTCCGGATGCGCCGAAGCCTGGAGGTCTTGAACCGGTCGCTCGAGGATGAGCGCGGGATCCGTCTGGCGATGCGCATCGGCGTCAACACGGGCGACGTCATCGCCCACACGGATCCCGCTCCCGGAGAGGCCTTCGTGACGGGCGACGCCGTCAACGTCGCCGCACGGTTGGAGCAAGGGGCCGACGAGGGGCAGATCCTGGTGGGGGAGCGCACGGCTCGTTCCGCGAAGGGCGTGACGCTCGAGCAGGTCGGTCCGTTGGCGCTGAAAGGGAAGCGGGAAACCGTCCGGGCGTTCGTGTTGCTCGACGATGACGTCGGACGTCCGAAGACCGCAGAGCGGTTCGACGCTCGCCTGTACCGGACGAAGATGGTCGGACGCGAGGCCGAGCTGGCGATGGTTCGAAGCGTGTTCGACCGGTGCATCGCCGACGGCCGCCCGCAGCTCATCACGGTCTATGGGGACGCGGGTGTCGGGAAGACGCGCTTCGTCGAGGAGTTCGCGCGCAGGACGGACGATCTCATCGAGCAGCCGCTCGTGATCACCGGCCGATGCCTCCCATACGGCGAGGGGGTGACGTACTGGCCCCTCGGGGAGATCTTGAAGTCACAGGCCGGCATCCTTGACACCGATCCGCCCGATCTCGCCCTCGAGAAGGTCCACAAGGTCGCCGAGCAGTTGATCACGGGAGCGGTGTCCGCGGATCCGCCCCGAGCGAGTGCGGGGCTCGCGTACACGATCGGTCTCGAGGATCCGAGCCTCCCGCGGTCGACGAGTGATCCCCGGGAGGTGCGCGATGACCTCCGAGCCGCGTGGCGCTCGTTCTTCTCCGCCCTCGCCCGATCCAGCCCTGTGATCGTGGTCGTCGAGGACATCCACTGGGCGGATCCCGCGCTGCTCGACCTCCTGGAGGACACGGCCGAACGGAGTGAGGGGCCCCTGCTGTTCGTGTGTCCTGCGCGGCCCGAGCTCACGGCCCGCCGGCCCGACTGGGGCGGAGGACGGTGGAACCGCTCGAGCCTGCTGCTCCAGCCGCTCTCCGATGATGAATCCTCGCAGCTCCTCGACCTCCTCGTCGAGCGAAGTGCGATGTCGGACGACCTTTGTGCGCTCATCATCGAGCGCGCGGGGGGGAACCCCTTCTTCCTCGAGGAGATCGTCCAACGCCTCTTGGACGACCCCGCGAACGCCGAGCACCTAGAGATCCCGGATACGGTTCAGGGTGTCCTCGCGGCTCGGATCGATCTGCTGACGCCGGTCGAGAAGACTGCCCTGCAATCGGCCGCCGTGGTCGGGCGGACGTTCTGGAACGGCGCGGTCCACGAGCTCCTCGAGCCCGGTCCGGGCGCCGTCGAGCTCGACGAGATCCTCGTCCGACTCGAGGAGCGGGGCCTCGTTCACGCGGACGCGGGCTCGTCGATCGTCGGCGAAGGGGAGTTCTCGTTCCGGCACGTCCTGATCAAGGATGTTGCGTACGAGAGCCTCCCCCGGCGGGAACGCGCGAAGGACCACGCGATCGTGGCGGGATGGATCGAACGCCGGACCACCGAACGCGGACGCGAATTCGCCGAGCTCCTCACGCACCATTACGAGCGTGCATACCGATCGCTCTCGGCGGAGGTCCGAGCCGATCCGGATGAGATCGAGCGATTGCGGGCGAAAGCGTTCGGCTTCGGCGTGGTCGCCGCGACCGAGGCGGGGAACAAGCTTGCGCTCGAGCAGGCGGAGCGCTTCGGGTCCACCGCGCTCTCACTCGCCGCCACTCCCTCCGAGCGCGCCCGCGCGCTCGAGACCCTGGGTATGACCTATATCCACGACTACCGAGGCGACAAAGCGTGGCGGTCTTTCAAGGAGGCGATCGATCTCATCTCGGATCAGCCACCAGCTTCCGAGGACGCTGGGTCACCGGACCTCGCGCGGCTCTGCGCGCTCGCGCTCGAGATCGCGAGGCGTGCGCCGGGAACGATGCGTCATCGCATCTCTCCGGAAGAGGAGGAGCGATATCTGGAGATCGGTCTTGCCGCCGCAGGGCCCGGGGACAGCGAGGAGCGCGCCAGGCTCCTCACCGTCAGCTCGTTCGGGCAGGTGTCCACGAGCGAGGAGGACCGACGACGGGCGATCGACACCGGCGAGCAGGCCGCCGCGATGGCGGAGCGATTGGGGCGGGTCGATCTGGAGTCGGCGGCGCTCGACGGGATCACGTCGGCGCACCACTCCACCGGGCGATATGGGGCGATGGAGGATCCGATCCGGCGGCGCCTCGAGCTGGCTCCGAAGCTCGCCGACCCCTACGAGGTTGGAGACATCTACGCGATGGCATCGTGGTGGGCGTTGAACACCGGCCGGTATCGGGAGTCGCTGGATCTGGCTGATCGCGGGCTCGCTCAAGCCATGCCCCGTTCGCCCGTCTACGCGCTGTACTGCCTCGACTTCCGGGCCGGCGCCCACTTCCGGCTCGGCGACTGGGACGGCGTCTTGGCCGACGTCGCGGTC
>Ga0207708_10003412_pt1 | contig 11714 bp, 10 predicted proteins | sample KBSK5101metaG_FD_184340 | JGI IMG/M metagenome (GOLD analysis project Ga0207708, IMG submission 184340) | Corn, switchgrass and miscanthus rhizosphere microbial communities from Kellogg Biological Station, Michigan, USA - KBS K5-10-1 metaG... | ecosystem: Host-associated > Plants > Roots >...
CGGTTATCCCGCTGCAGATGCGGCGGGCCTGCACGCCTTCCACGCCTCGGAGCTGCCGTATGTGTTTGGCACTGCGGATCGAACGCCCGCGCTGTGGCCGAAGGTGCCTGAATCTCCGCAGGAGACTGAACTCAGCGACGCGATGATCGGCTACTGGACGAGCTTCGCGACCGCCGGCGTACCCAAAGCTGCGAATCAAGCGTCCTGGCCCGCCTACGGCGCCGCGCGTGGCTACATGCTGTTCGCCGACACTCCGCGGCCGGGCACGCAGCTGCTGCCGGGCATGTACGAGTTGAACGAGCAGGTCGTGTGTCGACGGCGCGCGAAGGGCGGATTGCCTTGGAACTGGAACGTCGGCGTCATTGCGCCGACCCTGCCGACTCGCGAGGACGCCTGCCGATGAACGACGGTTCCATGCAGGAGTTCGCGCTCACGCTCGACAAGTTTCTCGATCACGCTGCCAAGTGGCACGGGCGCGCGCAGGTCGTCACGGGGCGCGATGCCGGGAAGATCGATCGCGTGAATTACATTGAGCTAAAAGCGCGCAGTCTGCGCGTGTCGGCGGTGCTGCGGGATCTCGGCATCGGCGTCGGCGAGCGCGTCGCGACTCTCGCGTGGAATACGCAAGCGCACGTCGAGACGTGGTACGCGATCATGGGCCTCGGTGCGGTCTGCCACACGCTCAATCCGCGGCTGATCGCGGCGCAGCTCGCGAGACAGGTCATGCGCTCGGGTTGCCGCATCATCGTCGTCAGCGCCGATCTCGAATCTCTCGCGCGGCAGATCGTCGAGCGTACTGCCGTAGTCACTCGCGTGCTGATCATCGACGGACCAGCGCCCGAGTGGAGCGGCAACTGCCGCGTCGCCCATCTCGAGACTGCGATGAGTCAGGCGCGGACCGCGGCGACGTGGGGTGGTATCGACGAGCGTGCCGCGTGTGGCCTGTGCTTTACCTCCGGTACGACCGGTGCGCCGAAAGGAGTGACGTACACGCATCGATCGAGCTACTTGCACGCGCTGAAACTCTTGCAGGCCGACATGCTCGGGATCACCGCCGCCGACAGCGTGCTCGCTGTCGTGCCGATGTTTCATGCGAACGCGTGGGGATTGCCGTTCGCCGCGCCCGCGGCTGGTGCCAAGCTCGTGCTGCCTGGTCGCCATGCTGACGGCGCGAGCCTTGCGCGCTTGATCAACTCCGAGGAAGTAACGATCGGCGTGGGCGTTCCCACCGTGTGGCTGGGCCTCGTCGAACATCTCGATGCGGCCGGTGGCGACGTCCCGTCGCTCGAACGCATTCTGGTCGGCGGCTCGCCGTTGCCGCCCGCTTTGATGGAGCGCATCGAGCGACGCCTCGGCGTTTCGGTGCAGACGAGCTGGGGTATGACGGAGCTGTCGCCGTGCGGGACGATGTCGCCGCCGCGTGATCGCAAACGATCAGCCGCGATCTCGGGTCGACCGGCGGTCGGCATCGATCTGCTCTTGAAAGACGCCGATGGACGCCCCCTGCCCGAACAGCGCAACGCCGAGGGACATCTGTGGGTGCGCGGCGCCGCCGTGGTCGAGCGCTACTTCGGCGAGGAGAGCGTCGCTACCGATGCCGACGGCTGGTTCAACACGGGTGATCTGGCGCGCATTGATCCGGACGGCAATCTGATCATCACCGGGCGGGCCAAGGACCTGATCAAGTCAGGCGGGGAGTGGATCAATCCGGCGGAGATCGAGGCCATCGTCGGTGCCCTGCCCGAGGTATCCTTGGCAGCCGTCATCGCGCGCGCGGATCCGAAGTGGGGCGAACGGCCGGTGCTGCTCGTCGAAATGCGCGAGGGCGCGGCCGCCGACGACGCGGTCCTGCTCGCGGCGCTGACGGGCAAGGTCGCGCCCTGGTGGATACCGGATACCGTCATCCGCCTGAAGAAAATGCCGCTGGCGTCTACCGGAAAGATCGACAAAATGCAGCTCAGGTCAGACTACGGCAGTGCCTGAGCGGAGACCCGATCGTGTCCCCAGATTCGAAAGACGTGAAGCGCCGACGCAAGCCAGCCAGCAAAGCCAAGCAGCCGAAATCCGCAAGCCCGCGGGCCACCAAGGCGGCGCAGCGCGCTGAAATGATGGAGCAGATTCTCGATACGGCCGAGGAGCTGTTCTCCAAGCACGGCCTGTACGGCGTAACGCTGAAGGACGTAGCGAAGCAGGTGGGCGTGCATCACACGCTCATGAACTACTACTTCCGCGACAAGAAGAAGCTGTTCGACCAGGTGTTCGCGCGGCGCGCCGTCGTAACGAGTACGCGCCGGATGCAGGCACTCGACGACTACGACGCGGCGACCAAAGGCAAGCCGACGATCGAAGGCGCGCTGCATACGTTCCTGGATACCGACCTGGATCTGTACATCGAAGGCGGCAAGCCCTGGAAGAACTACGGCGCGCTGGCCTCGCAGGTCGCCAACACTCCACAGTGGGGCGCCGAGCTGATGGACAAGCACTTCGATCCGGTGGTGCTGCGGCTGATCGGCTTGCTCAAGCGCGCGTTACCGCACTGCTCGGAGGAGGACATCCTCTGGGGCTATCACTTCGTGTCCGGCGCGTTGCTGCTGACGCTCGCTCGCACGGGGCGTATCGACAAGCTGTCGAACGGCCGGTGCAAGTCGGACGACTTCGCTGCGGTGAAGAAGCGGATGGCGAAATTCATGGCCGCCGGGTTCATGGCCGTGTGCGGGGATTAGCGGGCGGAAATTAGCCCGGTCGCCCTACATATATATGTAGCGCGGCTTGTGTTCCCCGGGGGGGATGACGAAGATACAGCCCCTGCCATGGCTGAAAGATCGTTCACGCACGAAGTCGGTAAATTGCGCCTCGGCGCCGGGCAGGAATTCCGAGGCGAGGGCATCCTCGCCGTCACCAAGGCGCTGCTGCAGTCCGGTGTTGGTTATGTCGGCGGCTACCAGGGTGCGCCGATCTCGCATCTGATGGACGTGCTGTCGGATGCCCAGGGGCTGCTGAAAGAGCTCGGGATCCACTTCGAAGCCAGCGCCTCGGAGGCCGCTGCCGCGGCGATGCTGGCTGCATCGGTCAACTATCCGATCCGCGGCGCCGTCACCTGGAAATCCACTGTCGGGACCAATGTCGCCTCGGATGCGCTCGCCAACGTCGCCTCCGGCGGCGTGACCGGCGGTGCGCTGGTGATCATCGGAGAGGATTACGGCGAAGGCTCCTCGATCATGCAGGAGCGCTCGCACGCTTTTGCGATGAAGTCGCAGATGTGGCTGCTTGATCCCAGACCTAATCTCGAGAGCATCGTCGCGATGGTCGAGCGGGGGTTCGAGCTGTCGGAGGCGTCGAACACGCCGGTGATGCTGGAGCTGCGCATCCGCGCGTGCCACGTGTATGGCTCGTTCATCGCGCACGACAATCGGCCGCCGAAATTCACGCTGCAGGATGCGCTGGATAATCCGACGCGCGATGTGAATCGCATCGTGCTGCCGCCCGCGAGCTTTCTGCACGAGCAGGAGAAGATCCATCAGCGCTGGCCGGCGGCGGTGAAGTACATCACCGAGCATCGGCTCAATGAATTTCTGGGCGGAACGGATGGCGAGGTCGGCATCATCCTGCAAGGCGGCCTCTACAACACGCTGATCCGCGCGCTGGAGCTGCTTGGGTTGGCAGACTCGACCGGCCAGACCGAGCTGCCCCTGTACGTGCTCAACGTGACCTACCCGCTGATCGAGAGCGAGATCATCGAGTTCTGCCGCAGCAAGAAAGCCGTGATGATCGTCGAAGAGGGTCAGCCCGAGTATCTCGAACAGGCGCTCAACTCGATCCTGCGCAAGGCGGACGTCGCCGCGCGCGTCATCGGCAAAGATGTGTTCCCGCGAGCCGGTGAATACACCGGCGATGTGCTGCTGCGAGGCGTACGTGCGTTCATGCGCGTGTACGCGCCCGACCAGCTCGATCGCGCGACACCGCTCTTGCCCCCACCCCCCGCCGAACTCCCGAAAGAAGTGCAGGCGCTCGCACCGCTGTTGCCGATCCGGCCGGCCGGCTTCTGCACCGGCTGCCCGGAGCGGCCGATTTTCACGGCGATGAAACTGCTGCAGCGGGAGCTCGGCCCGGTGCACATCAGCTGCGACATCGGCTGTCACCTGTTCTCGATCCTGCCGCCGTTCAATCTCGGCAACACCACGATGGGCTATGGGCTCGGCGCCGCTGGCGCATCGGCCTTCAACGCACCCCGTAACAAGCGGGCGATTGCGGTCATGGGCGATGGCGGCTTCTGGCACAACGGCCTGACCTCCGGTGTCGGCAACGCGGTGTTCAATCAGAGTGACAACGTGCTGGTGGTGGTCGACAACGGTTACTCGGCCGCGACCGGCGGCCAGGACATCCTGTCCTCGCGCGCGGACAATCGCTCGAAGAGCACCAAGCATCCGATCGCTGAGGCTGTCAAAGGCGTGGGCGTGAAGTGGGTACGCGTCATCGAACACACCTACGACGTCGGGCGCATGCGCGATGTGCTGCGCGAAGCGATGACCACCCCGGAGAAGGGTCCGAAAGTCGTGCTCGCAGCCTCCGAGTGCATGTTGAACCGCCAGCGTCGCGAGAAGCCCGCGTTCAACAAGGCGGTCGCGGGCGGTGCGCGCATGGTGCGCGAACGCTTCGGTGTCGATCCGGATACCTGCACCGGCGATCACTCGTGCATCCGCTTATCCGGCTGTCCTTCTCTCACCATCAAGCCCAATCCCGATCCGCTGCGACAGGATCCCATTGCGCACGTCGACAACTCCTGTGTGGGGTGCGGGGTGTGTGGTGAGGTCGCGCACGCGGCGGTGCTGTGCCCGTCGTTCTATCGCGCACAGCTCGTGTTCAATCCCACCGGCTGGGATCGCGTGCTCAAGAAGCTGCGCGCCGCTCTGATCGGCTTCTTCCAGAACAGGGCGGAGCGCCGCAGGCTGCGACATGCCTTCTGAGGTGACGCGGCCGATCAAAATCGCGATCGCGGCGCTCGGCGGACAAGGCGGCGGCGTGCTCGAGGACTGGCTCGTCGCGGTCGCTGAACTCTACGGCTGGATCGTACAGGCAACCTCCATTGCCGGAGTCGCCCAACGTACCGGCACTACCGTTTACTACCTCGAGATGAGCCCCGCACCGCGTACGCCGGCCGAACGCCCGGTCCTCGCGTTGATGGCGGTACCCGGTGACGTCGATCTGGTCGTGGCCGCCGAGCTGATGGAAGCCGGACGCACCGTCGTTCGCGGGCTGGTCACGCCGGATCGCACAACGACTGTCGCCTCGACTCATCGCATCTACGGCATCACCGAGAAATCGGCGATGGGTGATGGCGTCGTCGACGCCAACGCGGTGTATGCCGCGCTTCAGTCACGCTCAAAACGCCTGATCACGTTCGATATGCAGGAACTCGCCGAGGAGCACAACAGCGTCATCAGCTCGATCCTGCTCGGTGCGATCGCGGCCTCGGCGGTGCTGCCGTTCCCGCGGGCGCTCTACGAGCAGGCAATCACGCAGTCGGGCGTCGCGGTGAAAACCAATCTTGCGGGGTTCGCGGCGGGCTTCGAGCGTGCGCTGACTCGGTCGCCCATGACGGCCCTCGTGCCGCCGAGCGCTGGCCCTACCACTGAAGCTGGCAGAAAGCTCGACGATCGCATCAAGGCACAGTTTCCCGCGCATCTGCACGGGCTGCTGCAGGAAGGCGTCAAGCGCGCGATGGATTATCAGGACGCCGACTACGCAAAGCTCTATCTCGACCGCGTGCAGGAGATCCGCGACGGCGGCGGTTATGCCCTGACCGCCGCGATTGCCCGGCACCTGGCCTTGTGGATGACGTACGAGGACGTGATCCGAGTGGCCGACCTCAAGACTCGTGGCACGCGCTTCAACCGCGTGCGCGAGGAGGTGCGCGCGCAGGCAGAGCAGATCGTGTACATGACGGAGTTCATGCACCCGCGCTTCGAAGAAGTCTGCGAGACCTTGCCTGCGGGACTCGGGGCACGGCTGCACGCAAGCAGCACGGCGCGTCGATGGTTCGCACCGCTCTTCCGCAAGGGCAGGCATGTCCAGACTGCGCACCTCAGTGGATTCCTGCTTCTGTACTTCGTTGCGGGTCTGCGGCGCTGGCGTCGCGGTACGCTGCGCTATCGACTCGAACAGCAACGGATCGGCGCATGGCTGGAGCACATCAAGTCACTGGCAGCGAAACCTGGCGGCTACGACGCCGCGGTCGAGCTGGCCGAGTGTCAGCGTCTGGTCAAGGGCTACAGTGACACGCACGCACGCGGACTGCGGAATTACGGTATCGTCAGCGACGCTGTGCAACGCATGGTCGACCGCCCGGACCTCGCTGCCATCATCAAGCGCCTGCGGACAGCCGCGCTCGCGGACGAGGAGGGCAAGCAGCTGCGCAGCGTATTGAACGAGCTACAACCGTCTGAGACTTGAATCAGCCGTCGGACATCACTCATGCAGCATCTTGCCTGGCCTTTTTTCGACGACAGTCACCGCAGCCTCGCGCCCGCAATCCGCAGCTGGGCAGAACAATCTCTGCACGGCGACCACGACGAATCGCGTGAAGGAACCGATGCGGCCTGCCGGCAAATGGTTGCCGACCTCGGCGCTGCCGGATTCACACGTCACTGTGTGCCTCGCGCTTATGGTGGAACGTCCGACGACTTCGATGCGCGCGCGATCTGCCTGGTGCGCGAAACACTCGCGGAATACGACGGACTGGCCGACTTCGCATTTGCCATGCAAGGCCTCGGCAGCGGCTCGATCTCGATTGCCGGATCGGACGAGCTCAAGGCGCGCTACTTGCCGAAGGTTGCGTCCGGTCGCGCCATTGCCGCTTTCGCGCTCTCGGAGCCTGAGGCGGGTTCGGATGTTGCAGCCATGCAGTGCTCCGCGCGACGAGATGGCGATCACTACGTTCTGGATGGTGCCAAGACCTGGATCTCGAACGGCGGCATCGCCGATTTCTACTGCGTGTTCGCGCGAACCACGGCGGGGCAGAGACGCGCAGACGGAACGACCGGTGCGCAAGGCATCACAGCGTTCGTAGTCGACGCCGACGCGCAAGGTTTTGAGATCGAGCAGCGCATCGACGTCATTGCGCCGCATCCACTCGCGACCTTGCGCTTCCGCAATTGTCGCGTGTCCGAGGCGCAACGCATCGGCGGCGAAGGGGAAGGATTCAAGATCGCGATGCGCACGCTGGATGTCTTCCGCACATCCGTAGCTGCCGCTGCGTTGGGATTCGCGCGCAGAGCGCTGCGTGAAGGGCTGGCCCACGCGCGTCAGCGCGCGATGTTCGGCAAGACGCTGGCCGACCTGCAGCTGACGCAAGCAGCATTGGCCGACATGGCGACCGAGGTCGATGCAGCGGCTCTGCTGATCTATCGAGCCGCGTGGTTGCGCGATCATGGCAAGGTCGTCACCAAGGAGGCAGCGATGGCCAAGCTGGTCGCAACAGAAGGTGCGCAACGAGTGATCGATCGCGCGGTTCAGATGTTCGGTGGGCGCGGCGTGCGCCGTGGCGAAGTGGTCGAACGCCTGTATCGCGAGATCCGCGCCTTGCGCATCTACGAAGGAGCGACGGAAGTGCAGCAGCTGATCATCGGTCGCGAGCTGCTGAAGGAGTAAGGCATGGCGATGTGGCGCCCGCCGCAGCGCATCCGCCATACGCCGCAGCCCGGTCGCTGGCCGACGGCGGAGCAGGCACAGTCCGCTCGCTTGTTCAGCCCGACGCAGATCGGTCCGCTCGCGCTGCGGGCGCGAACCTGGGTGCCGGCAATGGTCCCGTGGCGTGCAACCGAAGACGGTTTCGCGAGCGACAACGTCCTTGCCTGGTACGAACGCTTCGCGCGTGGCCGGCCTGCGGTCATCGTGGTCGAGGCGACCGGCATTCGCGACATTCCCAGCGGCCCACTGCTACGCATCGGTGACGATCGTTTTCTGCCGGGGCTGCGGCAGCTGGTCGAGATCGTGCGACGGGCGAGCGACGGCGAGACCCGCCTGCTCATTCAACTCATCGATTTCCTGCGCATCCGGCGTCGCCCGGATCCCGGCAAGTTCTTCGAGCGCATCCTGCAGGTCGGCGATCGGCATCGCCAGGTGCTCGGCCTGAACGATGCGAGCGACGATGAAGTGCGGCGTGCGCTCGCCACACTCGACGATCGAGCTCTGGATAGCGTGTTGACTGCGGCCGAGATCGAAGCGCTGCGCTTCGGCGCACGCGAGCGCGTGACTGATCTGGAAGTGGATGCGATTCGCGAGCTGCCGCGGCAGTTGCCGGAGCAGTTTGCCGGTGCAGCCCGGCGTGCGCGTGCAGCAGGATTCGACGGCGTCGAGTTGCACTACGCTCACGCGTACACCATGGCTTCGTTCCTGTCAGGATCGAACACGCGCGACGACGGCTACGGTGGATCTGCGCCGGCGCGTGTGCGATTGCCGCTCGAAGTCTTCCAGCGCGTCCGCGCCGAGGTCGGCGCCGACTACGCTGTCGGGTGCCGGATGCTTGCGGAAGAAGCAATCCCGGGAGGCTACGGTGTAGACGATGCCTGCTTCTACGCATGTGCTCTCGCGCGCGGTGGCATGGACTTCATCTCGCTATCGCGCGGCGGCAAATTCGACGACGCGAAGCAGCCCAAGGTCGGTGAGGCAGCGTATCCGTACACCGGACCCAGCGGGTATGAATGCATGCCGTCTTACTATTCGGATGAGCGGGGGCCGTTCGGGCGCAATCTCGGTCCCACTGCTGCCGTCCGCGCAGCCGTGAGGAGCGCGGGGCTTACGACACCGATCGTCGCGAGCGGCGGCATCCACAGCTTCGAGCAGGCAGAAGCGGCGCTGCGCGAGGAACGGTGTGACATCGTGGGTTTCGCGCGGCAGGCGCTCGCCGACCCGGATTGGTTTCGCAAAGTACGCTCCGGCCACGGCGCACAGGTCCGCACGTGCCTGTACACCAACTATTGCGAGGCCCTCGATCAGCGGCACCGCGAAGTCACGTGCGAGTTATGGGATCGCGAGGCGCTGGACGAACCCGGCGTGCGGCTTGCGAGCGACGGCAAGCGTCGCCTGCTGGCCCCCGACTGGCACGACGACTGACGCCGCAGATCGCGCGCGCGCTCTTGCCGGTGCCGGAACCATCAGCAGACACGTCCCGTTGAGTGGGCACCTGTTCACATGGAGATCCGTCATGATCACGACCAACAGGTTGCTGCAGGTGCTCGTCCTGACCGCTTTGTCGGTGACTGCCGCGCGGGCGGCTGAGCCGGACAAAACCGTGTCCGGTGCGGAAGAAACGTTCAAGTCGCTCGACAAGAATTCCGATCAGCGTCTGAGTAAAACAGAGGCAGCGAGCGATAAATCGCTGGCGAGGACTTTTGCGTATCTCGATGCCGACGGTGATGGTTATCTCACGATGCGTGAGTACACTGCGCACATGAAGAAGCCGAAGGGGTGAGGAAGCCGCATGTCAGCCGTCGAACAGCCGCGTCCGCCATTTCCGCCGTTCAACACCGACACTGCGACTCAGAAGGTGCGGATGGCGGAGGACGCGTGGAATACGCGCGATCCGCAGCGAGTGGCGCTGGCCTATACGCCCGACAGCGTGTGGCGCAACCGAGCGGAGTTTCTGGCGGGACGCGAAGCGATTCAGCAGTTCCTCACGCGCAAATGGGCGAAGGAGCTGGACTATCGGCTGATCAAAGAACTCTGGGCCTGTCACGGCAATCGCATCGCTGTGCGCTTCGCTTACGAGTGGCATGACGATTCGGGCAACTGGTATCGCTCATACGGCAACGAGAACTGGGAGTTCGACGATCGCGGCTTCATGCAGCGTCGCATCGCGAGCATCAACGATCTGCCGATTGCGGCCAGCGAACGCAAATACCATTGGCCACTGGGCCGGCGACCGGACGACCACCCCGGGCTTTCTGCGTTAGGTCTTTGAGCGCAGCGGCTCGCCGACACTCCAGGCGCTTGCCCAGGCGAGCGCGAAATACATCACGAGCGCCTGGACTGCGAACGACGCCGGACTCGGCGGGTCGGGCGTGAAGGGCGTGACAATCGTCAGTAGCACCAGGACGCCGAGGAAGATCCGGTTGCGCTGCTTTGGAAATGTGGCGTCGGATCGCTTCGATCGACTGAACAGCAGCCAGCCACCGAGGAGCATCGCCAGCTCGAGTGCAAGCACGAGCGGGACGTTGTTCCACAGTCCCAGCCCGAGCCGTGCGGTGTCGTTGCCCGCGATCGTCAGGTCGGGTGTGTGCACCGGCAGATCGAGTATGAAGTGCGAGAACACCGCGAGCCCGAGCCACAACGATTCGCGTCGCGGCAAGCGAACGATCGCGGCGAGGATGGCGACCGCGACAGCCCAGCCGAGCGACCCGACCAGACTGTGCGTGATCGGCATGTCGTACAACCGATAAGGGTTGTAGCTCGTGTACTTGTGAACGATCTCCATGTGCTCGACGCCGCTGAGCACGAACACGCTGAAGAGCACATCGAGTGCCTGCACCGCGAGGAAGTACGCAGCGAGCGGCGCCTTCGGAGCGACTGTCTTCGCAGCGTAGGCTGCGCCGTAGTGACCGATGAACATGCAAGAGCTCCCCGCGTACTGGCGACACGCTAGTTGAGCGACTCCGGAAATATCTCCCGAATCAGCAGCACCGCGCGTCCGCCCTGGTAGATCCGATAATCGCGAGTCACGACACTTGCTGTGGCCGCAACCTGCAGAGGTTCCGCCCACCGACTCGCAGCAGTCCTGTTCGCCGTCAGCAGCTCGCGATAGGTCTCGAGCCGACCTTCGCGCAACAGTTCCCCGATGCCCTTGTGCTCCTCGAGCAATTGGCGGCGCATGTGCTGTGAGATGTGCTCCAGCACCGCGACGCTTTCCGCCACCGCATAGACCGTGCGCGTTGCTCTGCCGATCAGCCTGACGTAGCGGTGCAGGATGTGATCGCCCACGGCGACGTCGATCTGCGGATAGGGCGCGTCGCTGGTTCTTTCGGCGTGTTCGAGCACGTCCACCTCGATGGCTTCGCCGAAGTAAGCCTCCAATGTTTTCGTGACGGTGCCGTCGGTGACGAGCAGGACGCGGAGGATGGGCGACAGACCGGGGAAGTCTGCGGAGTGTTCGAAGTCGAGTTTCATCGCGCCGAATTATATGCGATGACGTGGCTCTGCAACGCCGGGAAGAACTCGTGGAAGTCGCTCATGAATGCCGCTTCCTGGTCGAGGAGATCACGCACGCCCTGGTCGAGCGCGAATTGCTTGTGCCAGCGTGCTTCGAGATAGGTCGAGATCCGGGACAACGCGCGCTCGACTCCTTCCACGCGGGCGTAAGAGCCGAGCAGATCATGGCGAATGATGCGTTCGAGCATCGTTCGCGCGCCGTCCGGAAGCTCGATGCCGCTTGCCTTGACGTCGCTGTAGAACGCGGCGGTAAAAGCCCCGAGTGCGACAGTTGAGTAGCGCTCCCAGTTGCGCGCCAAGCAATAATCGTAGAAGACGTCGACCAGCACTCCACTGAACCGTCGATGCGCGCCCCCGATACGTGCGCGGCTGCGTTTGACCACCGGATGGGCGTCCGTAAACGCGTCGATTGCCTTGTGACAGGCCGCGCCGCGAACGAAGTCAGCGCTCATCGCCTCGCGCTGCTCGCCTCGGACGACGTCAGCCAGCAGATTGCCCAGCCGGAACTCGAC
>Ga0207708_10003413_pt1 | contig 11713 bp, 10 predicted proteins | sample KBSK5101metaG_FD_184340 | JGI IMG/M metagenome (GOLD analysis project Ga0207708, IMG submission 184340) | Corn, switchgrass and miscanthus rhizosphere microbial communities from Kellogg Biological Station, Michigan, USA - KBS K5-10-1 metaG... | ecosystem: Host-associated > Plants > Roots >...
TGTTTCGTTAGCAATTATGCTGTACTGACCCGGTCCAGGCGTGGTAGGAGAGAAGGATGTTCGTAAGTTGCAATCACGAAGTGTTTGACATGTTTCCCGAGGCGAGCGTGCACGGGATTGTTTTCCAGGGCGTTGCTGAGTTCGATCCGGCAGTTGTGGCTCCGTGGAAACAGAAAGCTATCGAGAGTGTTGCCTCCAGCGGCTTTACCATTGAATCCATTTTGGAAGCGCCGGTCGTGAAGGAATGGCGAAATGCTTTTCAAAGATTCGGTGTGAAGCCGAGTAAGTATCGCTCCGCGATCGAACAGCTATACAGAAGAGCTTTGCGCCAGGAGATAATTGAAACGAGTCTGCCGCTCGTCAATCTCTATTGTTACGTGAGTCTAATCGAGATGGTCCCGATGGGCGCGTACGATCTCGAGAAGGTTGACGGAGATATCCGTGTTCGGTTGAGTAAGGAGAACGAACCTTTCCTCGGAATCGGAGACACTACTCCAATGATGTCGACTCCAGGCGCCGTTGTTTATTCAGACGATGGCGGCATCATTTGCTGGGCGTGGAACCATCGCGACGCAGCACGAGTTTCATTATCTGCAGAAACAGACAGAGCGATCTTCTTCGCAGATTGCGCGGAACACGAAAGCGAATCACGCGCCCATTCCGCAATCGAGTTGTTGGCTGAGGCCTTGTCAGCAACGGGCGCTGTCGAACTGACCAGGTTTGCGCTCAATCTTGATAATCCAACCGCGACCGTATAGATAAATTTGGGAACGCTGAGCACAGAGCAGCGTCTAAGAGCTTGTGGATCCATCGCGTAATTACGTATCAGTTGCAGGTCTTATACTTCTGATCTGTGTGTTAGGAGCAAGCAGTTGTCAGCGACAAACACGCGTTGCCGGGCGCAAACCTCCCGTACCTCCAAATGCGCCTGTCACACCACTCCCAGCCAACGCGCCGCCTCAACTCAAACAAATGCTCGATGGCGCAATCGCCCAGGCCGGGGTGACAACGAGTTACGATCCCGCCTACGTCGCGCTCGATTATCCCGGCGGCGACGTTTCAGAAGCGACCGGTGTTTGTTCGGACGTCGTGGTTCGCGCCTTTCGTAAAGCCGGGATAGATCTGCAAAAGGAAATTCACGAAGACATGACAACGGCACGCTCCGACTACCCGACAAAATGGGGCGCGATCAGGCCGGATTCGAATATCGATCATCGACGTGTGTTGAACCTGATGGCTTATTTCAGGCGTCACGGAAAGTCGTTGCCGCTAAGCTACGACGCCACGGATTACCAGCCCGGTGATATTGTTGCGTGGGATTTGACGAGCGGCATCGATCACATCGGTATCGTGACCAACATGTTGTCAGACTCAAACGACCGCTACCTAATCGTTCACAACATCGGCGCCGGCACACGAGTCGAAGACGTGCTATTTGAATGGACGATCAAGGGGCATTACCGTTTCTTTTGAGCAGAACACACATGTTTCGCTTTATTCTTTTACTCCAGGTCGTCCTTATTGCATTGTGCGCTGGTCCTCACCGTGCCGTTGTGATTCACGCTCAGGCAACCGATCAGAAGCATAGTCAGCCGAAGCATAAACTCCTGTTTACGCTTCAAGGAAAGGTAGCTGTGGAGACGCCTGAGCAGGACTCAAAGCCGCTGACAATCGATTTGAAACGATGTGCCGCTTTAGGTCGCAGCATGGCATGGGGCCTGGGTTCAGACACAATCGAAATCAAAGGTTTAGACAAGGGTAGGTGTGTGTTACAGCACTTTACGGAGGTAGAAGGTGGGTACAGCCGAAGTGAATGTCGTTTACCCACCGAGTTCGGAGAGGTTTCAATTTACTGGGGTGGCAGTTCTTTCTACTACTCGCGTAATTTGTCGAAACAGTGCAAAGTCATCAAGACGGGGAACGTCTTTTTGGATAGATTGAAGCCTTAGATCGACCGGCCCGTAGCCATTCGTAGTCTTTGCCTCAAACTCCTTCTCATTCACACCGGGCTTTGAGGCAAAGCGCCATTCGTATACCTCACCAAAGTACAGGTTGACGGAACTAACGTCCAATTACATGCGCCTCTTGAATTCCGTATCTTCACTGCATTACAGAATTTGAAGGAGCAACCATGAGATTGACGCTTTCATTCCTTATCGTTATTTGCTTAGCCGGATTGACCATGGCGCGTGGCGCCGACGAGCGACTCAAGATTGCGGATTTTGTCAGCGATCCCGAGAGCTTTGCGGGCCGCACCGTCGAAGTTGAGGCTCGTGTAGTTGCGATCAGTGCTGACGGTAAGAGCCTGGAGCTCTTCGATTCGCAAAGCCACACTCGAATTTCTGTTCAGTTGGCACAATTGCCTAAAACTGAACGCAAGGCGCTGATTTGCTCGGACGTGCGCGAGGTTCTGGTTCGTGGCCGCGTTTCGATGGTCGCTGGGCGAATGACAATCCACGCCGAGAGTGTCCGTTCTTCATCCACAGATTACGCAGATATCAATCTGTGAAATCTGTCGATACAACCTGTAAGAAATGACAGTTTCCTAATCCCTCACTAATACGATATCCAAGCTGCGGTTTGTAAATGATCGGCGCAAATCTGCAGCTTGTTTTCGAACGTTCGCCCGACGCCATTCTTTTACTCGACGACGGCGTGCTCATTGACTGCAACCAGGCGGCAGTCGACATGTTGCGCGCTGCTGGAAAAGAAGAACTACTTTCGCTCTCACCATCCGATCTCTCACCGCCTATTCAGCTTGACGGCACCCCATCCTGGATCAGAGCACAACGCATGAATGCAGTAGCAGTCGAGCGTGGCAGCCATCGCTTCGAATGGGTAGCAAGTCGTCGCGATGGTAGCGAGTTCCCGGTTGAAGTCTCATTGACTGCGATCCCGTTTCAAGAAAGAAAAATACTCTACGTCGTTTGGCGAGACATCAGTCGCCGCAAAGAAGCCGAACAAGAACTCTGGAAAGCGCATCGAGCTGAGGACGAGTTCCGCGCCGGCCAGGGGCACGTGCTCGAAATGATTGCGAAGGGAGCAACACTCTCCGACGTTCTCGCCAGTTTGGTGACGTTGATCGAAGCCCAGTCTGAAGGAATGGTTTGTTCGGTGCTGCAACTCAGCGAGGACGGAAAGCACATTCGTCATGGCGCGGCGCCAAACCTTCCGGAGATTTATGTACAAGCCGTTAATGGAGCTCCGATTGGACCAAAGAATGGTTCCTGTGGTACCGCGATGTATCGCGGCCAGCCCGTAATCGTGACAGACATGCTGACCGATCCGCTCTGGGAAGACTATCGCGAACTCGCGAAACTGTCTGGCCTGCGGGCTTGCTGGTCAACGCCGATCTTTACGGGCAAGGGAAAAGTCTTAGGGTCGTTTGCGATGTATTACCGGCAACCTCAGGCACCGACCGGATCCGAAGCGCGACTCACCGAAGTTGCGACTCACATCGCGGGTATCGCGATCGAACACGAACGCGCACAGAATGAATTGCAACACACGCGCTCAGAGCTTGCTCATGTCGCTCGAGTCACGACGATGGGAGAGCTCGCGGCGTCGATAGCGCACGAAGTTAACCAGCCGCTGGGTGCGATTGTCGGAAACGCCGATATCTGTCTGAACTGGCTCCAACAAGACGAAGTCGATCTCAATCAGGTCGCAGAAGCGCTGCGTGATATAGCCGCCGATGGTCATCGCGCGAGTCAGATTATTTCGCGCATTCGTTCGTTGGTGAAAAAGCATGTGCCTGAGAAATCATTGTTGAATCTGAGCGACGTCGCGCGCGACGTGATTGGTCTGGTTGGTCATGAAGCGCAGAGAAAACAGGTGGCGATCTCTTCGCAGTTGGGTGACTCGCTGCCGGCAGTGGAAGCAGATCGAGTGCAGTTGCAACAAGTGCTACTGAACCTGGTTATGAACGGCATGGAAGCCATGCACGAGACAGACGCGAATAAGCGGCAGTTGACTTTGCAGACAGTGATGTCGAACGGCAGTGTGTTGGCTGCTGTGAGCGATCGTGGGATGGGAATTGAATCCGCCAAAGCCGAACAGCTATTCAAACCATTTCACACAACGAAGGCGAACGGAATGGGAATGGGTCTCGCGATTAGCCGATCGATCATTGAATCGTTCGGCGGCAAGCTCTGGGCTGAAGCAAACGCCGGAGGTGGTGCGATTTTCACGTTCAGCCTGCCCGCGAGCAGTCAGGAAATACAATGACAGAAAAACCGCCCGTGGTAATCGTGGTCGATGACGACGTCTCGTTCCGCAATTTTCTTTCGCGGCTCGTGAGTACCATAGGCCTGAAGACGGTTCCTTTCGAATCGGCGGAAGCGTTTCTCGCGGCGCCACCGCCTGATTCTGCGGCGTGCCTGGTGCTGGACGTGCAGATGCCCGGTTTGAGCGGTCTGGATCTGCAACGCCGCGTCGCCCACGGCTCACGACCGCTACCGATTATTTTCACTACCGGTCATGGTGATATTCCGATGACGGTTGAAGCGATGAAGGCCGGTGCGGTTGGTTTTTTCTCGAAGCCTTTTCGCAATCAGGACATGATTGATGCGATCAAGGAGGGAATTGCCCGTGACCGCGAAATGCGGCAACAGCTCGACGAGTTGGCAGAAATCCAGGCGCGCTACGATTCACTGACGAGCCGGGAACGCGAAGTCTTTGCACTCGTCACCGAAGGATCGTTGAACAAACAGATTGCCCATCAACTCGGCACCAGCGAACGCACGATCAAAGCACATCGCTCGCAGGTCGTGCTGAAGATGAAAGCTGACTCCGTTGCGGACCTTGTACGCATGGCCGACCGGCTGAAGATCCGTCCGCAGATTACACAGAAATCTGCATAGCACATGGCTTGCACAAATGGTTCTAAGCCTGCGAAGCAGGCGGAAGCATAAAGCCTGGGGCGTAAGCCCCAGGGGAGCAAAAACAAACAGAATTGCGAGCCCATGAAATGGGCGACAGCACATCGCCGATGCGTCTTCGTGTCGGTCTGTCGCCCGCATTCGCGGGCTCGAAAATTCTTTGTGCTTTGATCCTGGGGCTTACGCCCCAGGCTTTATGCTTCCGCCTGCTTCGCAGGCTTAGAACCACTTTTGGTGTAGAGTCAGTTCTGGCTATTGTACTTTGGTGCAGGTCGATTGAACTCTCGTACAATTCTGACCTTTGTTTAGTGCTGGTAGACTCACTGCCAGCATGTCGCATTTAATCTCCATTGTTGATGACGATCCGTCGATGTCACGAATGTTGTGTCGTGCCATCAAGGCTGCCGGGCTGAGTGTCGATGCGTTCGGATCGGCGGAGGAGTTTCTTGATTCCGAAGCGTCGCGCGCGTCTGTTTGCCTGATTCTTGACGTAAATTTGCCGGGAATGAGTGGTCTCGAGCTGCAGCAGCGTCTGAACGCATCGAGGTTGGACGTGCCAATAATCTTCATGTCTGCCCAGGCCGACGAGGCCACGCAACTGCGCGCTCTCAAGGCCGGAGCGGCCGGTTTTTTGCGCAAGCCATTCAGTATCGACTCCTTGCTCGCGACCCTGCGTTCGATACCTTTCTAGCACCTGCACCAAAGTACAGTTCCAACGAACCAACGTACAATTTTCGAGTCGTCAACAACTTGGTACTCTCCTTTCTGTCAGGAGAAACAAACTGAAGGAGAGGTAAGGATCATGACGATACAAAAACAACTTTCGCACTTGTCATTCGCGGCCATCATTCTTGTATTCGTAGCTCTGCCGGCGCTTGCGCAAACCGGATCCGCTGATAACCAAACGGCCGTGGCCGTTACCTTGAATTCAGTTGAAGCCGAGCAGTTGGCTGCTCTTCGGAAGACTCGCGTGAGTTTGCCGGCTAAAGAGTCGCCCATCGTTGTTGCGCCGGCCAGTACGGAGAAACAACCTTCGTTTTCGATGACTCAATTCATGAAGTCTGCGACTGCACCGGCAGTCATCAGCGACAGCAAGGTATTGGAATTCACGACTCTTGAGAAACCGAGCACTGCGAACTCAAAGTCGGTCAACTTCGTCCCATCGCGCGGACCGAAGTTCCCGTGGCAATAAAGTATTCAAAGTTGGGGGCGGCGACGAGGGAAGGGCGCTTTCGAACGCGAAGGCGCCCTTCAGGTGTTCTTACGGTGTTTTGGCTTTCTTGCAGGAGGGAAAAGGGAACTTAAGCTCGACGTTGTAGATATTGCTTGTCGCTCGAATCTCGACTGGTGCGGTTCGTATCTCCGGAACGTCCGTACCTGATTTTTTGATTAGACGGTCCAGCTTCGGACAGTTTTCAAAGTCGCCGGCGAAAGTGATCATTTCACCGAACAAGGATCCGTTTGCTCCGTTTACAATCTTGATTGAAAATCGGCCCTTTTGATCTGACTTGGTTTGTGCGTCATTTGGATCTTCGTCATCCTCATCTTCCTGCGCCGCCTTTTTCCGCAACGCCCTGAACTCCACATACTCGTCGGCAACCGGTTTCCCATCTGAGAAGGTCAACACCCCTTCAACAGTGATCGTTTTCAACTCAATCGGCGGATAGATTTCCAGGTTCTCGACAGTGTCGCCAATACCAATATTGAATACGGTTGCTTCTTCGCGCTTGGACACCTTCGGATAATAGAAAGTCCGAAACGGCTCGTCGCTTGTCATCTCTCCATCGTTGTTCAGGATGATGACATAGGGACCTGGTGGAATCCGGTTGATCTCGAAAGCGCCGTCTTTTTCGGTGCAGTCGCCCAGGTATTTTCCCTCCGTACCGTCGGCCGGGATCAAGTGCAGACAAACACCGTTCATGGGTTGGCCCGTCGGATCATAGACGTGTCCACGGACGGCGTTATCTATCTCGAACGTAAGGTCGAGTGAAGCATGCTTGTTGGCTTCGAGAATGATTGGAATTTTCTGTAACGATCCGTCATTCGCTTTTCGATCGAAGCTTGGTGAATAGTCTAACCAGTAACGTTCGACCTTCCAGCCTTTGGGAATTTCCGGTTCGATGAAGTAACGTCCAGCCGCCAAGCCGTAAATCTCATAGACCCCATTCTTATCTGTTTTGACTTCCTGGGTGCCCTTGTCCCCGACGATGCGAATCGTTCGACCGGCAACACTCTCGCCTGTCTCGTAGTAAAACCTTAGCGTCCCGGAAATGCGAGTCTGGTTGCGAATCTTGTCGAGATTATTAAGGTAGAGAAGATCATCAGCCGCGTACTCGACGGGCTTGTTCCGGCCGCACGTTATCGCCATCCACCGATTCAACCCTTCGAACCGCCTCAGATAAAACAGAAACTTCTTTCCGATGTCCCTTTCGTTGAAGGTCCAAATGCAGTTAGCTCCGCCTCCCTGTACGAAGATCATCTCATCGCCGACCTTCAATGTTCCTTTGAACACCTGCTCGACACGCATTGAAGTCGACATAACGCCGTGAACGTACTGCTCCCCCACGGCTATTCGTCCCGCTGGAGCAGTTTTTTCCGGTGGCGCCTTTTCAACCGACACTGCACTGACGATCACCACGACATCTGAGTGATCGAACGCGTTCAGGACGGTCGGTGCAGCGCCGCACGAGCAGGCCTCTGCGGTTCGTAAACTCAGCAGGAAGATCAAGAGGAAGAAGGGCAGAGACGCGTATTGTTTCAAGCGTCGGAAGCGCATGAGCTTTCTCCCGTAATCTGTCGATATCCTATTTGTCTTCGGGCAACTTGTAAGTAATGTTGCCAAGTTCATCCATAAAATTGATTCCGGGCTTACCATCTGCGGTTACTGATATTCGTATTCGTTCTTTACCTTTTGCATCGCTGAGGCTGATGAATGACGATTTATTACGTCCTCTTCCGATTGACAAACGATTAACCAGGAATTCGCCTCTGTCTTGCATCTCCTTGAACGCTGCTTTTCGCGCTGCTTCATCTGGTAACTTCTTTATGGCATCAACTTTCGCAGTTCGGTCTGGTGTTGTTATGTTTTCATCATTGAACGACAAGCCTGCAAAATAATTGCCTTCGGGATTTTCCAGATGTTGAAACGCAATCGTCTGGTCGCCACGAAACTTGTCAAACGTCAGCGAGTTATATTGCCCTTTACCGGTATCGCCGCTAAAGACTAGACCGCCGACTTCGTCACCTCGCTCGTTGAAGAAAATCATTCCCGCCGGTCTGCCACTGTCTCTGGGAATAACCTTTCCATCAACGCTTCCCGGATGCTGCCGTTGCGCGTTGGAGATGACCATCTTCAACTTGCCGTCCTTTTCCACAATGTTTATGCGCTCGACATCAATCTCCTCAAACTTCTGCTTTTTACCTTGCATGACAAAGGCTGAAAGCAGAAATATCGCGCAGAAAAGCGTGGTGACAACAGCGTAAATTTTCAAGAAGCGCACTTCTTTTTGAAGTTTTGTTTCCATAGCAGCAAGCTCCACTCTGATCTTATCTTATGCCCTTGCGCGATTTCATTTACCTGGTTCAATTGGACTCCACTTGGGGACCCGGTACGCCAACCGGGAGTGGCCTATTTTTGAGATTACGCCAAAGCCGTGACTTTCCGGTAATTACGCCGAAGGCGTTCGCTAACCTCAGCCTAGGGTTGGAGCGGAGCGACAACCCTAGGATCACAACCTCCGAAAACCATGTAACCCTGAACAGGGTTCGCCAATTGCCGAACCCTTACAGGGTTTTTGCGTGATTTAAATTTCGATACCCAGGGTTGTCGCGCATCGCGCTCCAACCCTGGGCTCGGGCTAGCGAACGCCTTCGGCGTAAATCTTAAAGATACACGGGGTTGTCGCGCATCGCGCTCCAACCCTGGGCTCGGGTTAGCGAACGCCTTCGGCGTAATTTTAAAGATACACGGGGTTGTCGCGCATCGCGCTCCAACCCTGGGCTCGGGCTAGCGAACGCCTTCGGCGTAAATTTTAAAGATACACGGGGTTGTCGCGCATCGCGCTCCAACCCTGGGCTCGGGCTAGCGAACGCCTTCGGCGTAATTTTAAAGATACACGGGGTTGTCGCACATCGCGCTCCAACCCTGGGCTCGGGCTAGCGAACGCCTTCGGCGTAATTTTAAAGATACACGGGGTTGTCGCGCTTCGCGCTCCAACCCTGGGCTCGGGCTAGCGAACGCCTTCGGCGTAAAATTGAAACTGGGTCACTTCCGCCCGATCCAAGACTCATTCGCATAACATCACTACTGCTGGCGTTCGAATCGGTCTTCGCCGCGAAGCTTAACGAACGTAGCTACTGCCTTTCGTTCACCCTGCGGAGTCTTTTGAATGACTTGAACACGGTGTTGGCCCAATGAGAGTTTGTCGTCTACCTTGACGGTGTAGGTAAGCTGGCCGTCCTTTTCGACAGTAACTTGCGCCAGCGTTTCCCCATCCACGAGTACCTCTGCGGGCATTCCCTGAATGAAGCCTCTCGCCATGAGATGGACCACTCCGCCCTCTTGCACCACTCCCGGACCGATACGTGATTGTGTGCTGATGGAGAGGTAGGGTAAGCCGGAACCAGGCTTGTCCCCCGGAACTTCTTTACCCGGTTTAGGTGTTATCGGCTCCTCCTGTTTGAATTCCTGTTTGCTTGTAAGATAACCGACCGGTTGACCGGCTTTGAAAATAACCCCGTTGATGACCTCCCCGTTCTTCAAAGCAAACTCTGCCGCCGGATCGTCCTGAAAGCCGGCGCCCTCTTTGCTCTCGGCGATTTCAGGCATCGCCTGTTTTTCCACAGCGTAGAACTTGTAGACGGATCCAGGCGTGACAGTGATCGACTTGATTGTGTCACCCGAGCGCACCAGACCGTTGACGCGACCGCCGCGAATAACCAAAACGTTGTGCTCCTTCCACGAAAGGTCACGGATCAAGTTCAGACTGGCGTCAGGGCGCAATCGCACGATGCAGTCTCCGTAGTTGAAACCACAGATTGGAACGATCGGAATCTCTTGCCAGCGCCACCACATATCGATGGTCCACAAACCGCGCCCGTAAGTTGAAACGTAGACCTTTCCGTTTGGAGTGAAGAAGAAGCCCGTGACATAGCGCATGGCTTCGGAATCGACGATGGTCTGCCAGGTATTGCCGCCGTTGTCAGAGTAGATAACACCGGCGTCGCGTGTGCCCACCATAATCAGGTTTCGGTCATAAGGACTGAAGGCGATTTCCGTCACCTGGAACCGGTATGGGTGGGCGTCATAAAGCAGTAAGCGTCCGCTCTGTGTTACGAGGTCAGTTAGTGCGTCATCGGGAAACCACGTATCGCCGCCGGTTATCGATTTCAAAATACGTCCGTTAACCACGTCGGGCGCGATCAAAAAGTTCGGGTTATTTGGATCGACACCGTAGATCGGATGCCAGTCAAACTCGGTCGCGCGCACCCCCAGATTGCCGCGATCCGGCAGGTAAAGGAGGTTTTCCTCACTGATTGTTCCGGGGCTGGTGCGCAACACGTCTCGCATGCGGGCGAACGCAATCCGCGGATTGTCGCTCGGATCGCGCAGCGCCCCTTCAAAAGTCGCATAGGTGGTTACGGTCCCTGCTGCCGTGCCTGACCTGAAGATGGCGCTGACGGGATTGAGTGAAGTCACTCCTACTTCGCGCCATCGTTCGAGATTGTCGTTTGACATAGCTAGCGACCAGTTACCTACAGTCCGGTCTATAAAAAAGTAACGTCCATCTTCAAACCGCATCCAGTTACGAGGCGATAACAAAAAAGATTCTGATGGAGCAAAAGCGGAACCCCCGATGGTGCTTCGCCATGCGACAGCATCCCGCTGATTGAGGAGGTTGCCATCACTGAATCTGGGACCAGCCCAACAACCAGTACTCCCCCAGGCAACGCGTGCTGCCGGGTCGCTGGTTGACGTAGCCATGTGCCACGCCTGCATGTGCCAACCTTCGGCGCAATCGTAGTTGGGCCATGTGCGTCCACCATCGGGCGAGGCCCAGATCGCATTGTCCTGCGTGGCGAAGTAGAGTGATGGAACGTTGCCTGCTCCTCGACCATAGTTAGTGCCTGCCAGGCTGGTGATCTGGTACGAGTTCATTCCGCTCCCGCCCGGCGAAGCGAGTGTCCAACTAGTGGCTTCAGGGTTTTGCGGTTTAAATAGACCGCCGTCGCTCCCAAACATGACGGGCCGTTTCTGAGCATCGAGTCCTAAATGGCCAGAGTCATCATGCACTCCCTGGGCACGTCCGATTAGTTGCCAATCGCAGGGTGACGGAGCTGACCCTGATCGGCGAACACATCGCAAACTGCGGATACAGGCCATGTCCGTACAACTGGCTTTGTAGAGACCGACGCCGAGACCAACAAAGAGGTCAAGCGACTCCGGGCCGCTTGTGCCACGTGCCGCACGAACAAACGGTCCTCTTGACCCGCCACCAGGCAAAGGGATCTCGGTCCAACTGTCGGCGGCCACCTCATAGAGAAGCAGCGTTTCATAGTTTTGTAAGATAAAGACCTTATCGCTGTCGTACGGCGACACGTCAATAGTTTTGAATTGAATATCACTGGCTGAGAACCAGCCGCGTCGAATGACTCTCCAAACGTCGTCCGGCTCTTTGAGGTAAATTGCCGTTTGGGTGACGGCGATAGCGCGGTTTCGTGGGAGTCCTTGTATCGAGAACGCCGCTGGGCCAGTAGGCTCGAGTAGTCTGTGAGACCAGCTATCGCCGTTATTCGAGCTGATCGCCACGCCGTATTCGGTCCAGCGCATCTCG
>Ga0207708_10003417_pt1 | contig 11703 bp, 9 predicted proteins | sample KBSK5101metaG_FD_184340 | JGI IMG/M metagenome (GOLD analysis project Ga0207708, IMG submission 184340) | Corn, switchgrass and miscanthus rhizosphere microbial communities from Kellogg Biological Station, Michigan, USA - KBS K5-10-1 metaG... | ecosystem: Host-associated > Plants > Roots >...
TGGCGCACGGCGCCGTTGACGCGCATCTCGATGCGCAGGTCGGCAAGACCGGCCACTTCGTCCTTCGTCACCAGCCAAGGGCCGCTCGGTGCGAAGGATTCGTACATGCCCGCCTCGAACACCGATTCGCTGCCCGGCTCGCGGTGATCGACCGCCACAGCGGTCATCACCATGTATCCGGCGATCACGTCGGCCGCACGCTCCTCGGTAACGCCTTTGCAAGTCGCGCCGATGACGACGGCAATGCCGGTGCCGCAGCGCACCGCGTCGACGTGACCCGGACACGTGATGTCACGCGCGGGTCCGACCACGGCACCCGACGGTTTCATCGAAAAGGACGGGACGCCCGACGGCGCGTAGTTGCCGTGGGTGACGATCAGATTGGTAAGCCGCAGTGGCGCGTGCAGCCGGCATTCGGCGAGCGGCGTGAACAGCGGCTCGCCGTCCAGGCCCCGCGCAGCGGGCTCCGCCGCGAGGCGCTCCGCGAGCCAGCTTGCGACGTCGGTCACGACGCGCATGCCACCCGCGCCCGACGCGAGCAGCGCCGCGATCGCGCGCGGGATGCGCAACGCGGCGATGTCGCGTGCGTGCTGATCGCCCTGCGCGTGCAGCATCGACGCATATCCGGCGCGCAGATCGCCGACTGCCACGCCGTTCAGCACGGCACCGAGCCGAGCCAGCGACGGCGGTTCCGCCGTTCGGTTGAAGCGAACCCAACGCATGCGAAGAATCCCCGTCACGCCACAGCGGTTGTCGACGCCGACCGCTGCGCGCACTGTTCCAAATGCTAACACGCCGTTCCATAATTTGGAATTGCCCGCCGGCCAGCCAACGACCTGAGTAAGATGAGCGTGTGGAAAAGACCGTCGTCAAGGCGCTGCAGGTGCTCGAAGCGCTCGCGCGAAGCGAGCAGCCGCGTGGCGTTTCCGAGCTCGCGCGCGAGCTTGGCTTCTCCAAGAGCAACATGTATCGGCTGCTCGACACGCTGCGCGAGGCGAGCTACGTGAACCGCGTGGCCGGCGGCACCGCCTTCGAGCTGTCGCTGAAGATGTGGCACCTGGGATCGAGAGCCACCGCGCGGCTCGACATCAAGGCGACGGCGCTGCCCTACCTGCGCGAATTGCGCGACAAGACGCAGGAAACGGCGCGGCTCACCGTGCTGCACGGCGATCAGGGCATCTGCATCGAGCAGGTCGAAACGACGCTGCCGATGCGGATCCAGACGCCGATCGGCGGATCGCTGCTGCTCTACTGCTCGGCCACCGGCAAGGCGATGCTGGCGTTTCAGTCGAGCGAGTTCATCGATTCGATCGCCGCTTCGATCGAGAAGTTCACGCCGATGTCGATCGCCACGCGGCGCGAACTCGTCGACGACCTCGCACAGATTCGCAAGAACGGGTTCGCGATCAATCGCGGCGAGCGGATGGCCGGCGTGTGCGGCGTCGCCGCGCCTGTCGTCAACAGTGCGGGTGCTGCGAACGCCGCGATCGGCATTTCGGGTCCGGCCGAGCGACTCACTTACCGCGTGCTGCGCAGTTACGGCCCGCTGGTGCGCGACATCGCGAAGCGGCTCTCGCACGACCTCGGCGGAACGCCGGTACCGATTGTCGAAGCGTCCGCCACCGCTCAGCGCGCGGCAAGCGGCTGACGCAGCCGCTCCACGTACCGCGCGATCACGTCGACTTCCAGATTGACGGTCGCGCCGACGGCAAGTTGCGACAGCGTCGTCACGGTGAGCGTATGCGGAATCAGGTTCACGGTGAAGCGCACGCCGTCGACGGTATTGGACGTCAGGCTCACGCCATCGATCGCCACCGATCCTTTTGCAGCGATGTATCGCGCAACCGATGCGGGGGCGTCGATCGCTAGCAGCCAGTTTCCGCTCGGCGCCGCATCGACCGGCGCGAAGATCGCGACTGTACCGACACCATCGACGTGCCCGCTCACCAGATGGCCGCCAAGACGATCACCGAAACGCAGCGCCTTCTCGAGGTTGACGGCGCGACCGACGTCGAAACCGCTGGTGCAGCACAGCGTTTCCGCAGAGACGTCGAAGCCGAGCACGGCCGACAGGTTCTCGACGACGGTCAGGCAGCAACCGGCGACGGCGATGCTGTCGCCGATCGCGATGTCGGCGCAATCCATGCCCGACGCGTCCACGCGTATCCGCGCGCCGGCACCGGCGGGCTCGTGCGAAACGACGCGTCCGACGGCGACGACGATTCCGGTGAACATCAGGCGGCCTCGATCGCGGCCGCGGACCTGCGAACGCGCGCGACGATCCGCAGGTCGGCTCCGAAACGGTCCACCGACATCCAGTCGAGGTTCACGCGCGCCGCCAGGGAGTCGAGTGGTGCCGCGCATTCGAACATGCCTCGCGCAGGATCGCCGATCACGGCCGGCGCAAGATAGACGACGAGCTCGTCGACGAGTCCCCCGGTTATCAGCGCACCGTTGAGCTTCGCACCCGCTTCGACATGCACTTCGTTGACACCGCGTCGTGCGAGCTCGCGCAGCAATGCGACGAGATCCACGCGGCCCTCGGCGTTCGGCAGCGCCAGCGTCTCGACGCCCGCGGGCCACCGGTCGTTTCGGGAACCTGCGGTGACGACCAGCGCGTTGCCATCCGCGAACACGCGCGCGTCGACGGGCGTATCGGCATCGCGATCGACGACGACGCGCAGCGGTTGGCGCGGCGTCGCGACTTCGCGCACGGTGAGCGCCGGATCGTCGCGCAGCACGGTTCCAACACCGGTGACGATCGCGCACGCGCGGGCGCGCCACGCGTGCCCGTCGGCGCGCGCGTCCGGCCCGGTGATCCAGCGGCTGTCGCCGTTCATGAGCGCCGTGCGGCCATCGAGCGACGCCGCGATCTTGCTGCGCACCCACGGCACGCCGCGCGTCATTCGCGACACGAAACCCACGTTGAGCTCGGTCGCCTCGCTTTCCATCAGTCCCACGTCGACGACGACGCCGGCGTCGCGAAGTCGCGCTGCACCATTCGCCTGCGCCGGGTTCGGGTCGAGCATCGCCGCAACGACGCGACCGATGCCGGCACCGATGACGGCATCGACGCACGGCGGCGTACGGCCGTGGCGATTGCACGGCTCGAGCGTCACGTACAGCGTTGCGCCGCGCACGTCCTGCCCCTTGCTGCGCGCATCGTCCAGCGCCGCCTGCTCGGCGTGCGCCTCACCCGAGCGCGCATGCCACCCTTCGCCGACGATCGACCCGTCTTTGACAACGACGCACCCGACGCGAGGATTGGGGGTCGTCGTGTAGAGCCCCCGCTCAGCAAGCGCCAGCGCGCGCGCCATGAAGCTGCGGTCGTCGCTCGCGGTCAGGCCCCTCGCGCGCGCGGCGCCCGCCGCCGCGGTGTCCCCGCCTGGGGCGGAGCCCGCGCCTCGGGACGGCCCTTCGGCGCTCACAGCCGATTGGTCACGCCGGACGCCGCGCGCCCTTGCGCTGCGCGGGAACGGCTTCGACTTCCTTCAGTGCGTCGCGGAAATCGGACACGTCCTGGAACGACCGGTAGACCGATGCGAACCGGATGTACGCGACCTTGTCGAGCTTGTAGAGCTCTTCCATCACCATCTCGCCCAACTGTCGCGACGGAATCTCGCGCTCGCCGAGCGACAGCACGCGATGGACGATGCGGTCGATCGCCGCGTCGACGAACTCGGTGGGCACGGGTCGCTTGTGCAGGGCGCGCGCGAAGCCGACGCGCAAACGAGCCGTGTCGAATTCGGCACGATCGCCATTGGTCTTGACGACCTGCGGCAGTCGCAGCTCGACGGTCTCGTACGTCGTGAAGCGCTTCTGGCAGGCCGTGCATTTGCGGCGGCGGCGAATGGAATCGCCGGCTTCGGATACGCGAGAATCGATGACCTGCGTATCCGCGCTACCGCAAAAAGGGCATTTCATGCCCGATAAACGGGAAATTTGCGCGTCAGCGCGGCAACGCTGTTACGCGTGCGCGTGATCACCGCCTCGTCGGCCGGCGCATCGAGCACGTCGGCGATCAGGTGCCCGAGTTGCTCGCATTCGATCTCGCCGAACCCGCGCGTCGTGACGGCAGGACTGCCGATGCGTATGCCCGACGTGACGAACGGCTTTTCGGGATCGTTCGGGATCGCGTTCTTGTTGACGGTGACGTGAGCGTTGGAAAGCACCGTTTCCGCATCCTTGCCCGTCACCTGCTTCGCGCGAAGGTCGACCAGGAACATGTGCGAGTCGGTGCCGCCCGACACGACGCGCAGGCCGCGTTCCTGCATCACCTTGGCGAGCACGCGCGCGTTCTCGAGCACGCGCTCCTGGTAGATCTTGAAGTCGCGTGTCAGCGCCTCGCCGAAAGCTGCGGCCTTCGCAGCGATCACGTGCATCAGCGGCCCGCCCTGCAGGCCCGGGAACACGGCCGAGTTGATCGCCTTCGCGTGCACTTCCTTCATCAGGATGAATCCGCCGCGCGGCCCGCGCAGTGTCTTGTGCGTCGTGCTCGTCGTGTAATCGGCGGTGGCGACCGGGCTGGGATAGACGCCGGCGGCGATCAGGCCCGCGTAATGCGCCATGTCGACCATCAGGAGCGCGCCGATGTCGTCGGCTATAGCGCGAAAGCGCTTCCACTCGATGACGCGCGAATAGGCGGATGCGCCGGCGATGATCAGTTTGGGCTTGTGTTCCCGCGCGAGCCGCTCGGCCTCGGCGTAGTCGATGAGCTCGGTCTGCGGGTCGAGGCCGTAGGCGACGACGTTGAACCACTTGCCCGACATGTTCACCGGCGACCCGTGCGTCAGGTGGCCGCCGTGCGGAAGGCTCATGCCGAGAATCGTGTCGCCAGGCTTCAGCGCGGCGAAAAAGACCGCCTGGTTCGCCTGCGCGCCCGAATGCGGCTGGACGTTCGCCGCCTCGGCGTGGAACAGCCGCTTGACGCGGTCGATGGCGAGCTGCTCGGCGATGTCGACAAACTCGCAGCCGCCGTAATAGCGCTTGCCCGGGTAACCCTCGGCGTATTTGTTGGTGAGCTGCGAGCCCTGCGCGGACATGACAGCGGGGCTCGCGTAGTTCTCCGAGGCGATCAGCTCGATATGCTCTTCCTGCCGCCGGTTCTCGGCGGTGATGGCATGCCAAAGCTCGGGGTCCGACTGGGCCAGCGTCGTGGAGCGGCTGAACATGGATCGTGCGCCGGTAAAACGATGATTTTAGCACCGCGCGCCCGGGCGACCGGACCCACGGCGCCGCTTTTATCGCCGCGATCGCCTATAATTCGCCGTCCCGAGCCCCGGCCCACCCTCGCGCCGGCGCTTGACGCTATCCGGCAACGTAAAAACGCTCGGTGCGACGTTTGGCGCCGCCAGGAGGAAACGTGAACGCCATGCTCGCGCTGTCACGGGCGATCGACGCCATCACCGAGCGCGTCGGCCGGGTCGTCTACTGGCTCGTGCTGATCGTCGTGCTGATCAGCGCCGCCAACGCCATTGTCCGCAAGCTGTTCAACTACAGCTCGAACGCGTACCTTGAGATCCAGTGGTACCTGTTCTCGGTGATCTTCCTGTTCGGTGCCGGCTACACGCTGCTGCGCAACGAGCACGTGCGCATCGACATCATCGCCGGTCGTTTGTCCGCGCGCGCGCAGAACTGGATCGATGTCGTCGGCATCGTCCTGTTCCTGTGGCCGATGTCGTTCGTCATCATGTGGATGTCCTGGCCGCTGTTCGTCGACTCGCTTACTCGCCACGAAGTGTCGACCAACGCCGGCGGCCTCCTGATCTGGCCTGCGCGTCTGATGATGCCGATCGGCTTTGCGCTGCTGATCATGCAAAGCGTCTCGGAGCTCATCAAGCGGATCGCGTTCCTGCGCGGGCGCATTCCGGATCCACTGCAGAAGCACGGGGGCAAGTCCGCCGAGGAGGAACTGGCCGAGGAAATCGCGCGGCAGCGCGGTATGGAGTCGACCGTTCTCGAAGGCAAGAACCCATGACCGCATGGCTCATCGCCAACATGGCGCCGCTGATGTTCGGCGGGCTTATCGTTACCCTGCTGATCGGGTTTCCCGTTGCGTTCTCGCTCGGCGCCGTCGGCATTCTGTTCGGATTGATCGGGATCAAGCTCGGCCTGCTCGACACGTCGCTCCTGCAGGCGCTGCCCGAGCGGGTCTTCGGCGTGATGTCGAACGACACGCTGCTCGCCGTGCCGTTCTTCACGTTCATGGGACTGATCCTCGAACGGTCGGGCATGGCCGAGGACCTGCTCGACACGATCGGTCAACTCTTCGGACCGCTGCGCGGCGGGCTCGCCTTCGCCGTCGTCTTCGTCGGCGCGCTGCTGGCGGCGACGACCGGCGTCGTCGCCGCGAGCGTCATCTCGATGGGACTGATCTCGCTGCCGATCATGTTGCGCTATGGCTATGATCGCAGGCTGGCATCCGGCGTCATCGCCGCGTCGGGCACGCTCGCGCAGATCATCCCGCCGTCGCTCGTGCTGATCATCATGGCCGACCAGCTCGGCCGGTCCGTCGGCGACATGTACGCGGGTGCGTTCATCCCGGGCATCATCCTCGCCGGCTTCTACGCGCTGTACGTACTCGGAACGACGATCGTCAAGCCGGAATGGGCGCCCGCGCTGCCGCCCGAAGCGCGGACGATGCGCGAGCCGGATGGCTCGGGCGGAGCCCGGTCGCTGCTTGTGCTCGTGATCGTCGCGGCGATTTCGGCGGTGGCGTACGCAAAGCTGCGGATGCAGGGATCGCCGCTCGACGAGGTTTTGGTGATCGCGACGAGCGTCGGCACCGCCGTCGCCTTCTTCGCCGCGGTCCTGAACCGCGTCTTCAAATTCGGGCTGCTGTCGAAGATCGCCGAGCGCGTCGTGTTCGTGCTGATTCCGCCGCTCGCGCTGATCTTCCTCGTGCTCGGCACGATTTTCCTCGGCGTCGCGACGCCGACCGAAGGCGGCGCGATGGGCGCGACCGGTGCGCTGATCATGGCGTTCGCACGGCGAAGGCTTACGTGGAAGCTCCTGAAGCAGGCGATGGACACCACGGCGAAGCTGTCGACGTTCGTCGTGTTCATCCTCGTCGGCGCGCGCGTGTTCAGCCTGACGTTCTACGGCGTCAACGGGCATGTCTGGGTCGAGCACCTGCTGACGAGCCTGCCGGGCGGCGTGCTCGGCTTCCTGATCGTCGTCAACATCCTGATCTTCGTGCTCGCGTTCTTCCTCGACTTCTTCGAGCTGTCGTTCATCATCATTCCGCTCGTGGGGCCGGTCGCCGACAAGCTCGGCATCGACCTCATCTGGTTCGGCGTGCTGCTCGGCGTCAACATGCAGACGTCGTTCATGCACCCGCCGTTCGGCTTCGCCCTCTTCTACCTGCGCAGCGTCGCGCCGGCGAAGGATTATCTCGATCGCATCTCGCGCAAGGTGACGAAGGGAGTCACCACCGGCCAGATCTACTGGGGTGCCGTGCCGTTCGTCATCATCCAGGTGATCATGGTCGGCATGGTGATAGCGTTCCCGCAGATGGTGATGGTCTACAAGGCGGGCGAGAAGGAATACGACATCAACAAGATCCAGATCATCGTGCCCGAGCAGCAGACCGAGCCGTCGGCCACACCCGGCGCCGGTCAGGTCCAGCAGCAGACGCCCGGCGGAAACGAGCAGGAGCAGGCGGAAGAGGCGCTCGAGAAGGCGCTCGGCGGCGGCGCCGCCGGCACGCCGAACGCCACCGGTGCTGCACCCAACGCGCCGCCAGCAGCCGCACCGGACGCGCAATCCGGCGCAGCGCCAGGCACGAGCCAGCAGGACGAGGATGCGAAGGCATTGGAGCGGGCGATGGGGACACCGTCACCCGATGCAGGCAAGGCCGCGCCGAAGTAGCGCGCAGGGAGCCCTCTTGGCGGCGACGCGCCGCATCACCGGCGCGACCGGAGGCCAGCGCCGCAGGGTCGCACGTTCGCGGCGTCGAACCCATGAAAAAGCCCCGCCGCAGCGGGGCCTTTGCGATGCGATTCGCGGAGTACTTACTTGTTCGGCCCGCGCTGCGACAGCCGGCCCGCCGCGATCATGAAGTTGTCGAAGCGGTTCTCGGATACCTGGAACCACGACACCTGCTCGGCGCGAAACGCCTTCCACGGCTCGTAGACTTTCTTGAACTTCGCGTTCTTCGTCGCGATGTCGTCGTACGTCTCGGTCGTCGCCTTGTAGCAGGCCGCCATGATGTCGTTGCTGAACGGCTGCAGCTTGACGCCGTTCGCGATCAGTTTCTTCAGCGCCGGCGGATTGAGCGCGTCGTACTTCGCCATCATGTCGACGTTCGCCTCGTAGCACGCGGCTTCGAGGATCGACTGGTAGTCCTTCGGCAGCTCGTCCCACGCCTTGTTGTTGACGAAGAGGTCGAGCTCGGGACCGCCTTCCCACCAGCCGGGGTAGTAATAGAACTTCGCGACCTTGTAGAGGCCAAGCTTCTCGTCGTCATAGGGCCCCACCCACTCGGCGGCGTCGATCGTTCCCTTCTCGAGCGCCGGGTAGATATCTCCGCCGGGAATCTGTTGCGGTATGACGCCGAGCTTCTGCAGCGGCAGCCCGCCCGTGCCGCCGATGCGGAATTTCAGCCCTTGCAGGTCGGCCACCGTTTTAATCTCCTTGCGGAACCAGCCGCCCATCTGCGCGCCGGTGTTGCCCGCCGGGAAATTGACGATGTTGTAATCCTTGAAATACTCGCGCATCAGCGCCATGCCACCGCCGTGATACATCCACGCGTTCTGTTGGCGCGCGTTCATGCCGAACGGAATCGCGCAGGAGAACGCGAACGTCGGGTCCTTGCCGAAGAAGTAGTACGGCGCGGTGTGCGCACACTGGATCGTCCCATTCTGCACGGCATCGACGACGCCGAACGCCGGGACGATCTCGCCGGCCCCGAAGGTCTGGATCTGGAACTTGTTGTTCGTCGACGCGGCGACGCGCTTGCTGATCGTGTCGGCGCCGCCGAAGATCGTGTCGAGGCTCTTCGGAAAGCTCGACGCGAGCCGCCACTTCACTTCCGGCGCCGCCTGCGCGAACACCGGTGCGGAGCTCGCCGCCAGAATGCCGGCAAGACCCGTGTGCTTGATGAATGAACGACGCTCCATCCTGTCTCCTTGCTTGGTGTGTATGCCGACCCCGCCGGCGTTGGCTTCCATTCCGGGCCGCGAAGCCCGCTCCTCCAATGGCGCGACGGCGGGTGTCGCCGACGCACTTCGTAGCCCGCAATTCTAGCAGTTGGAACAGCGGTTGCGCCCAGCGCGACTACGGCGCGAGCTTCCTCACCGCATTGAACAGCGTCCACGTCCATCCGGTCTGCCGCTCGAGCGTCTTCGTGAAGCGGATCAGGTAGCGCGCGCTGCCCGTGTCGAGCTCGATCATGCCGCCCGGCGCGAACCGGTCGTCGGGGCCGATCAGGCTGCGCTGCGACGCCTGCCGGTTCTCGGGGGCCGCAGGCAGGTAGATGCCGAAGAACGGCCGGTCATGGGCGGCGCGTTGCGCGCGCGTCGCCTCGACGGGCGCTGCCCAACTGCGCAGCAGCACGCGGACGAGGCGGCGGGCGATGATCTCCACGCCAACCGTCATCTCGTCGACCTGCTGCCGCTGCATCCGCCGCACGACACCGAGAATCCAGTTGTCGCCATCGTGGATCGCGAGGAGCTCGCCAAGCTTCGCCGGCGCCTCCGTGGACGGCGCCACCAGCCTGCAGCCGCTGTCGCTGCGATCGACCATCTTCCAGCGGGTACCCCGGACGCGCCGCTCGATGGATGCGGGGTTGATGCCGGGGTTGATCTGCGTGACTTCGTCGAAGCTCGTGACGACGCCGGGCGTACGCGCCGTCTCGGGCAACCGGTCGATCTCGGCCACGGCGCGCGTCAGCGCATGCAGGCCGGACACGACGCGAACGTGCTCGTCGGCTGACCGCCGCGATGCCCGCGGCGCGTGCGCGATCGCATCGGGCCCGAACAGCGCGGCGAGCCGCATCAGCAGCAGGCGCTGCTCGCGCGAGGGCAGGTCGCCGGCGGCCGGCTTTTCCTCGTCAGTCTCCGGCAGCCAGCGCAGCCGCTCGACGATCCGCGTGTAAACCGGCGACGTGTCGACGTACATCGCGCGCCCGCCAACGACGGGCTGGTCGCGACGGCGCAGTCCCTGCGAGCCCGTCACGTCGACGAAGAAACCGGCTTCGCTGGCAGGGGTCGGCGTCAGCATCAGCGTCGGCGCCCAGTCCTCGAGCTGCTTCGCCACCCATTGCACCTGGTCGGGCGTGAAGTTGCCCGAGTCGAGGCGCATCAGCAGCAGCATGTTCAGATACACCTGCTCGAGAAAAATGCCCGGCGTCTTGAAGTGTCCGGCGCCGAACACGAGCTGCTCGCGCTGCCACGAGCGGGCGCGGGCGAGCTCGTAGATCTCGTGGAACTCGCGCCACTGCGCCGGTATCCAGTGGCTGTAGCGAAACAGCCTGAACTTGCCGTCGAGTCCCTTGTAATGCGCGAGTCGTACCAGCGCCCACGGCAGCGTCACACGCCACCGACGGTTCTCGGCGTGCGGAAAGCCTGCCTGCAGCGCGGCGTTGTAGGCGGCGATGAATCCCTTGACGAGATCGAACACCGCGTGCCACAGGCGCGACTCGACCGTCGAGCTCTTCTGGTAGTTGATCGTGTACTGCAGCGTCAGATCACCGATGATCGGCTCGAGCCGCGCGTCGAGCTTCAGCAGTGCTTCGAGCTGCGCGGCCGTTGCCTCACGACCGCCGCTCGGGAACGCCGCGAGCAGCTCGAGGGACTTGCGTTGGATCTCCAGCACGTCGCCGGCGGGAAGGCGCGCCATCCAGCGCCCGATCTGCGTCGTGTTGCGCAGCGGATCGTTGAGGCGGCGCACCCAGTCGAGAACGGGCTCGATCATCGGTCGATCAGGATCGCCGCATTGTTCGAACGCTGGCCGGCCGCGCGTGAGGAGGTCAGAGCGCGGCCCAGGCGATCAGCTGCCCGCGATCGTCATGCGCGCGATCAGCATCGAGCCGACATGGCGCGAGCCACGAAGCTCGAGGTCGTTGCCGAGCGCAACGATGTTGCGGAACATCTCTTTGAGGTTGCCGGCGATCGTGATCTCCTCGACCGGGTACGCGATTTGCCCGTCCTCGATCCAGAATCCCGCAGCGCCGCGCGAGTAATCGCCGGTCACCGGATTGACACCCTGGCCAAGTTGCTCGGTCACGAACAGCCCCCGCCCCATCCGGCGCAACAGCGCGGTGAGGTCCTCGGTGCCCGGGACGACGAGGTTGTGCGCTCCACCGGCGTTCGCCGTCGACTCGAGCCCGAGCTTTCGTGCCGAGTAGCTGCCGAGGAAATAGCCTCGCAGCACGCCGTCGGCGACGACGTCACGGGCCTTGGTCGCGACACCTTCGTTGTCGAACGGTGCGCTGCCGCGCGCTCGCGGCAGGTGCGGTTCCTCGCGAATGCTGACGTGCGGCGCGAACACCGGCTGGCCAAGCGAATCGAGCAGGAACGACGACTTGCGGTACAGACTTCCGCCGGACACCGCGTGCACGAACGCACCGATCAGGTCACCGGCCTCCGAAGCCTCGAACAGCACCGGGCATTCGAGCGTGCCCAGCTGCCGCGCACCGAGCCGACGTACGGTGCGCTCGCCGGCGATGCGGCCCACAGCGGCAGGCGCCAACAGGTCGCCGGG
>Ga0207708_10003419_pt1 | contig 11692 bp, 11 predicted proteins | sample KBSK5101metaG_FD_184340 | JGI IMG/M metagenome (GOLD analysis project Ga0207708, IMG submission 184340) | Corn, switchgrass and miscanthus rhizosphere microbial communities from Kellogg Biological Station, Michigan, USA - KBS K5-10-1 metaG... | ecosystem: Host-associated > Plants > Roots >...
GCCCGATCTCACGCCGGACCAGGCGCTCGCGCAGCTCCTGACGTGGGACTCGCTGCGCGACGCCGAACGTCCCGCAGACGCCGAGCGGCCCGCGACACGGCTCGTGCTCGAGCCGAAGCCCGGGACGGTACCGCTGTCGGGCGAAGTCTTGGCGCTCGTCGTGCCGCTGTTCTTCGCGTTCGGCCTCATCCTGACGATTGGATGCGCGAACGTCGCGAACCTGTTGCTCGCGCGCGCGGTCGCGCGCCAGCGCGAGATCGGCATCCGACTCGCGATCGGCGCGTCGCGGCGCCGCGTGGTCCTGCAGTTGCTGACCGAGAGCATGCTACTTGCGTTGGTCTCCGCTGGGCTCGCCTTCGGCATTTCACGCGTGGTCCTCACGAGCGTGTTCTACGCGGTGACGAGCACCTTCCCGCCCGAGCTCGGCGACATCACTATCCAAGTGCCGCCCGCGGACTGGCGCGTCGCATTGTTCCTGATCGGCGGCGCCGTGGTCTCCACGCTCATCTTCGCGCTCGCGCCGGCGCTTCAGGCAACGCGCCTCGACCTCGTGCGAGCGATGCACGGCGTGCTGGGCGGCAACCGCCCCGGCCGCATGCGCGGTACGCTCGTCACGGTGCAGGTGACGGCATCGGTGTTGCTGCTCATCTGTGCCGCCATTTTTCTGCGCGCGACGTGGAGCTCCGCGGCGATCGACCCAGGTATCCGCACGAGCGACATCCTGACGGTGAACGTGCTCAACTCGCAGCGGCGCACCGCCGTCCTCGACACCGTGCGCAACGAAACATCGGTCGCCGCGGTCGCAGCGGCGCGGCCGGGTGCCATAGGCGGATTCCCGGCGCTTGCAGAAGGCGCGAACAAATCGACCTCGACGTTTCAGTTCGCGTCGCCGGAGTACTTCGGAGTGCTTGGCATCGACATCGTGCGCGGGCGCGGCTTCATGGAGACCGAGCGTGGCGCCGAGGAAACCGTAGCGATCGTGTCCGAGAGCACGGCACGAGAGCTGTGGCCGGGCCTCGACGCCATCGGTCAAGTCGTGCACGTGGCGACGGACCCTGAGCTACCGGCGGCCCTGGAGCTGGGTCCCGTGCCGGCCTTCTCGCGCAGCTTGGTCGTCGTCGGTGTAGCACGCGACGTGCCCGGGTTTCGCTTGGGCGGCTTCAGGATATCCGGTGCCGGCATCTACGTGCCGACCAGCGCGGAGGCCGACGGCACGGGGCTGCTGTTGCGCATGCAGGGCGATGCCGAGCGAGCACAGTTTGCGCTCGTCGATCGGCTGGCGGCGATCGATCCAAACATGGCCCAGGTGTCCAGTCTGCGGACTTTCGCGCTCGCCGAATCGTACATCCTCGGAATTCCGTTCTGGTTCACGCTCGTGCTCGGAGCGCTCGCGCTGTTTCTCACGTTGTCGGGGCTGTTCAGCGTGCTTTCGTACGTCGTCGAGCAGCGCATGCGCGAGTTCGGTGTGCGGTCGGCGCTCGGCGCGACGCGCGCACGCATCGGCTTGCTCGTGTTGTCGCAGTCGGCTCGTCCGGTCGGCATCGGCATCTTGATCGGCGCCGGCCTCACGGCCGGATTCGCCGGGCTGTTGCTCGCGACGCCGGGTGCGGAGGGGATCGCGTCGACAGTGCGTCCGTTGGATCCGCTCCCCTACGCCGCTGCCGTGCTCTCTGTCGTCGCCGCTTGCGTGTGTGCAGCGTTGGTCCCGGCGTTGCGCGCGGGGCGCATCGACCCGGTCGTGGCGCTCAGGCAGGACTGACGTTACGCGGGACGACTCTCATCGAAGAACTGCAGCGCCACGGAGTTCGTGATCGCGATCATGCGTTCTGCACGGATGCTGCCCCGGTTGGCACCAAGCATGACGATGCGCCCTCCGCGGAGGGATTCTGCACCAAACGAGGGCAAAATCCCTCCGCGGAGGGATTTGAAGCGTCGACCGCGCCGTCGCGGATGAGCGCTAGCCCGTAAAGCCGTAGAGCCGCTGCGGATTGTCGACGAGCACCTGGCGCTGCAGCGCCGCATCCGGCATGAAGAGCGGAATGAGGTCGACGAGATCGCCGTCGTTCGGCATGTGCTTCTTGATGTTCGGATGCGGCCAATCCGTTCCCCAGAGCGCGCGCTCCGGCGCGACCTTCAGGATTGCCTGCGCGAACGGCACGGCGTCCGTGAACGGCGGCCCTTTCGACGAGATGCGCTCGGCGCCGCAGATCTTGACCCAGCAATTCTCCATGCGCGCGACGTTCAGCAAGATCTTGAACGGCTCTTGATCGAGGCCGTCCTTCGTCGGCACGCGACCCATGTGGTCGATGATGAACGGCACGGGCAGCGTGCGCAGCATCGAGTCGAACTCGAGCAGGTCCTTGGCATCGAAGTGCAGCACGACGTGCCAACCGAACGCGGCTGCGCGCGCGACGAGCCGCTTGAATTCTTGTAAGTCCGGCGTGCCGCCCAAGTGCTGCACGAAGTTGAAGCGAATGCCGCGGATGCCGCCCGCGTGCAGCTTCGCGAAGTCGCGGTCGGAGAAGCTTTCGTCGACGTTCGCGACGCCGCGATAGCGGCCGCCGCTCTGCGCGATCGCGTCCAAGATCACCGTGTTGTCGACGCCGTGGCAACTCGCGTTGACGAGCACTGCTCGCGTGAGCCCCAGCGTCTTCTGAAGCTCGACGAACCGCTCGAGCGGCGCGTCGGGCGGCGTGTAGCTGCGATCGGCGGCGTACGGATATCGATCGCCCGGCCCGAAGATGTGGCAATGCGCGTCGCACGCGTTCGGCGGGGGACGGTATTTCGGCACCCGCGTGTTCGGGTCCGGAGCCATGCAGACCGGGATCTCAGCCAAGCCGCTTCTCCAGCCGGTCGAGCGTCTCCATCGCGGGCAGCACCTGCGCGACGCTCGACTTCGGCTCGCGGTTCTCGCGGATCGCGGCGACGAACTCGCGGTCTTGCAGCTCGATGCCGTTCATCGAGACCGCGACTTGTGACAGGTCGATCTTCTGGTCCTTGCCGTCGAAAAGATCGTCGTAGCGCGCTACGTAAGTGCCGTTGTCGCAGATGTAGCGGAAGAACGTGCCCTGCGGGCCGTCGTTGTTGAACGACAGCGCGAGCGTGCAGCAGGCGCCCGACGGCGTGCGCATGCTGATGCTCATGTCCATCGCGATCTTGAGCTCGGGATGCAGCGGCCCCTGCAGCGCGTGCACCACGGACGGCGTCTCGCCGGTCTGGTAGTGAAACAAGTCGACGGTGTGACACGCATGGTGCCACAGCAGGTGATCGGTCCAGCTGCGCGGCTTGCCCTCGAGATTGATGTTCTTGCGGCGAAAAAAGAACGTCTGCACGACGAGGTGTTGGAGCTTCAGCTCGCCTTTCTGGATGCGATTCGCGACCCATTGATGCGACGGATTGAACCGGCGCGTGTGGCCGGCCATCGCGATCTTCTTGGTGGCCTTCTGCGTGTCGTGAATCTTGCGCGCGTCGGCGAGCGAATCGGCGATCGGAATCTCGATCTCGACGTGCTTGCCGGCCTTCATGCACTCGACCGCCTGCGCGGCGTGCACCTGCGTCGGCGACGTCAGGATCGCGGCGTCGACGCCGGGTCGCGCCAGCGCTTCGCCCAAGTTCGTCGTCCAGTGTGGGATGCCGTACTGCTTCGCGACCGTCTCCGTCGACTCCTTGCTGCCGCCGACGAGGCTCACGACTTCGGCGTCTTTGATGTTCTTGAGTCCGTCGAGATGCTTGCGGCCAAACGCGCCCTGCCCGACCATGACGATCTTCATTTTCGTTCTCCGTGTATCATTTCGTTAGGCTAGCACAAGCAAACCAAATGGCGATTCGATCGGAAGAGAGCGTCGCGCTACGGACCGACTTCTCGTTGCTGATCGGCGGCGAGCTCGTGCAGAGCGCGCAGCACCTCGACGTCATCAATCCCGCGCTCGGCACCGTGTTCGCGCGTTGCCCAGCCGCGCAGGCACCGGAGCTCGACCGCGCCGTCGACGCTGCGCGCCGCGCGTTTCCCGCGTGGCGCGCGCGCTCGTTCGCCGACCGCGCCGCGCTCGTCAAGCGCCTGTCGCAGAAGCTGCGCGAGCGTCAGAACGAGCTGGCCGAGCTCTTGACGCGCGAGCAAGGCAAGCCGCTCGCACAATCCGTTGCCGAGATCGACCGCGGCGCCGCGCAGTCCGACGGCATGGTCGGCATCGAGATTCCCGTCGAGGTCATCGCCGACGACAACGACAAGCACATCGAGCTGCGTTATCGGCCGCTCGGCGTCGTCGGCATCATCACGCCGTGGAACGCGCCCGTGAATCTGGCGCTTGGCCCGCTCGTCTCGGCGCTCTACACGGGTAACACGGTTATCTTGAAGCCTTCGCCATACACGCCGCTCGCGACTTTGAAAGTCGGCGAGCTCATGAACGAGGTGTTTCCCGCCGGGGTCGTCAACGTGCTCGCCGGCGGCGACGAGCTCGGCGCGGCGATGACCAGCCATCCCCGCATCGACAAGATCTCGTTCACCGGCTCTGTCGCGACCGGCAAGAAGGTGCTCGCGAGCGCCGCGGCCACGTTGAAGCGCGTGACGCTCGAGCTCGGCGGCAACGATCCCGCGATCGTGCTCGACGACGTGGACGCGAAGGCCGTCGCGAAGAAGATCTTCTTCGCGTCGTTCGTCAACAGCGGCCAGGTCTGCATGGCGATCAAGCGCATCTACGCGCACGAGAGTATTTACGACGATCTCTGCGACGCGCTCGTCGACGAAGCCAAGAAGGCCAAAGTCGGCAACGGCTTGGATCCCAGCACCGAGCTCGGCCCCGTGCAGAACAAGATGCAGTACGACAAGGTCGTCGGAATCATCAAGGACACGAAGAAGGCTGGCGCGAGATTCCTCGCCGGCGGCGAGATCCCGGCCGGCCCCGGTTACTTCCTGCCGCCGACGCTCGTCACGGACATCGCCGACGACAGCCGTCTCGTGCAGGAAGAGCAGTTCGGCCCGATCGTGCCGATCCTGAAGTTCAGCGACGTCGAGGACGCGCTGCGCCGCGCCAACGACACGCGCTACGGTTTGAGCGGCTCCGTGTGGACGAAGGACCTGAATCGCGGCGCCGAGATTGCCGCACGCCTCGAGGTCGGCACGGCTTGGGTCAATCAGCACCGCACGACGTCGGCGTTCGTGCCGTTCGGCGGCGCAAAAGAATCCGGGCTCGGCCGGCAATATTCGGCGCTCGGGCTCAAGAGCTACATGGAGCCCGAGGTCGTCAGCGTCGCAAAGCGATAGCTCGGCAAGGAGCTATAGTCGCAAGATCGCAAACGCAGCGCCCGCAAACTGCACTGCCGTCAGAAACAGTGAATTCAGGAGATTGACGACCACGGCAATGATCGCGCATGCGATCCACGCAAGCAGACGGCGTCGACTGTGAGCAAGGTAGAATCTCCGAACCCCGATCGCGAGATACACGAACTGCCACACCATCACGGACAGCAGCAACGCAATCGAAAGGGCGAAGCTGGATATGAGACGGAGCCTCATGGTGAGCACGACGAGCAGCAGCGATAACAGCACGAAGCTGTAGTAGTGCATGCTGAACACCGCGTGCTCGACGAGCAGCGGCCGCCGACGATGGAAACAGGCGTACAGCGTCAACGCAACGAGCAAGACGGTCGTGAACGACAACGGCGTTGCGAAACCGTTGAGCGTTCGATTGAAACGCGCTCGCGTGTCGTCCGAGACGGCTGCGACCGGGCCGAATCGCTCAGTGAACATGCCCTCGAGAATCCCGAAACGGTCCACCGACTGCAGCGTGGCTTCGATCGAGCGCCCCGGCGACATCGGCGCGGGCGCAGTACTGAGCTTGACTGGACCGACATCTAGCGTGAAGCCGATGCCTCCCTGGGTCGCGAGAACGTACGCGATGATCGTGACGATCAGCACGCGCACCGGACCGACATACGGGCGACGTCGGCCTGCGGCATACTCGAGCGCCAGGAACCCGGGGCGAAACAGCAAGAGCTTCAGCGTGCGCCAGATCTTGCCGTCGACGTTGAGGAGCTCGTGCAGGACGCTGTGCGTCAGGAAGTAACGCAGCGTGAGCTTGCGGGCATCGAGGACCTCCTCGCCGCAGCTCGAGCAGTAGTTTTCGCCGTCGAGCCGATGACCGCAGCTCGCGCAAGCCGTAGGTATATCGACCGCGTCGGTCATCGTTGCGACCTCATCGCGGCCGAAGTCTATATCAAGCGCTGATCAACGTTGCGCAGCCGTAGTCTCGGCAGGCGCGCGCTCGCCCAGGTTCTTGAGCTGACGCAAATCGACGACGACGTCGTAGCCTACGGGCGGCGGCGGGCCGAAGCCCGTAGTCAGAAGATAATCGGTACCCTCCGGCAAGCCGTTGGGAAAGCGCTCGCGCATCGCGGCCTTGAACATTTCCTTCGCGGCCCAGTCGGCGTCGGACGTCAACGAGCCGTACTCGTCGGCGTACAGCCGCTTCGTCGAGCGGTGTTCGACCGACGGTCGGATCACATACACGCGCGCTTCACTCGTGAGCCGCAGCCGGTTGGCCGCGGTCTCGATGATCCGCCACTCGTTGCCTTGCGGCTCGGCGATCAGCGTCAACGCGTTGTGCCGCGCGAGCACGGCGCCCGCGACGAGGACGGCCGCCACCACGCCGCCCTCCGCCAGACGCGGCAGGCCGAAGCGCGCGGCGATTGCGCGGAACCCGAACATCGCCAGCGCGAGGTAGAGCCCCGAAAGCGGCAGCAAAGTGCGGTAGCCGATCGCCTGCGAGCTCGCGGCAAGGCTCACGCTGTGCGCGACGAACGGCAGCAGCAGCGCCACGAACAACCAGCGCGCCCGTTGCTGCGCGGTCTTGGCGCCGTAGAGGAAGCCGAGCACGATGACGGCCGCGACGACGGCGACGACGATCCAGAACTGCGGCGGTGTCGAGAACGCGTCGCGCAGCGCGAACAACGCGACCGAGTTCGGCAGCGGATTGCGTGCGAACCACAGCAGCTTGATGAACGGGTGCGGCTCGATCTGCATGCGCGCCGCCTCGGGCACGACGCCCTCGGTGAAGACGACGTTCATGACGAGGAACCCGGCGAACAACGCGGCGAACAGCGTGCCGATGTGAACGATGATCCAGCGCGAGTCGTTGCGCGCGCTCGTTTCCGGGCGCAGCAGCAGCGTGGCCGCGAACGGCACGATGGCGAACAGCGCGCTCGTTTGATAGGTGAGGCCCGCGATGAAGTAGAGCCCGGCGCCGGCCGCGACGCACACCGGCCCCAGGCGCCCCATCGTGTGCATGCCGCGCTCGACGAGCTGAAATCCGAGGAGAGCGACGATCAGTGCGAGCGCGATCGGCCAGGCGATGGCCCAGCCGACGACGACCTGGATTCCGGGCAGCACTATCACGGCGGCGCCCATTGCGGCAGCGTGCATCTCGCTCCATCCGGAACGCCTGAGCTGCCACCAGAGCAGCACGCCGACGACGCCCGCGAGCACGGCGGCGAGCGCGCGCAGCTTCGCAAGCTCGGCGACCTGATGGATCTCGCTCAGCGAGCCTTCGAGCACCGCGCCGTAGACGGGCCGGCCGCTCGACGAGGTGAGCTGCATCAGCCACCCCGGCCGCTCGCGAACCTCGCGCAGATTCGAATAGTCGTCGCGAAAGCCGTATTCGTGCGTGACGGTCGGCCAGTAAACGACGAGAGACAGGATCAACAGTGCGGCGACCGAGAGCCAGTGGCGCATGAGCTACGACTTCCGCGCCACGACGTAGTACTGCGCGCCGAGCGGGAGCCAGGTCATTCTCGCTTCGAATGGACGCATGCCGCGTAACGCATGAGGAAAGAAAATCCGGTAGCGAATCGCCGCGTCCACGAATCCCGCGTCGCGCAGCCGCCGCCGCATCGTCGGCGCACGTACGAGCTTCGCGTGCTCGTCGAACTCGCAGGTATTGACGGCGTAGCGAGTCAACGGATTCAACGGATTGTGCTCGAACACGAAGAGGCGACCGCCGGAGCGCAGCACTCTGCGGATCTCGCCGAGCAACGCGACGTGCTCGTCGTGCGGGATGTGATGGAACACGCACGAAGCCAGCGCGACGTCGAATGTGCCGTCGTCGAACGGAATCTTGCGGCCGTCGAAGTGCTCGAACTCGGCCGCGCTGCCGTGTTGCGCAGCGCCGACGTCGAGGCTCTTGCGCGAGACGTCGAGGCACGTCACGCGCGCCGCCGGCAAGTGCCGCGTGAAGAACGGCACCGAGTAGCCGACGCCGGCGCCGAAGTCGAGCACCTTGCGCGGCACGATCTCGTCACGCGCCAGCTCGGCGGCGATGTCGACGATCTTGTACTCGGCGAAGTACTCGGGATTCTCGCCGGACATCCGGATATTCTCCGCGTGCATCGCGCGGTACTCGTCGGCGAACTTGTCGAACTCGACCTCGTCCATCACTCGCCTCGGACGTTGGGATGCGAAACGAGTTGCATGCCGCGTGCCAGCACGAGCGCGCGAATACGCGGGCTCGTCAGCGCGTCGCGCTCGGCCGCCCACGCGTACTGCCAATCAGCTCGCGGCTGCATGTCTTCGTGACCGGGATGACACATGAGCTCCACCGTTCCGCGTTTCGGCAGGCCGGCGAGAACCGTCTCGAGATTGGCTTCGTCGAGCCGCCCGCCGAAATAGAAGCCTACGAATCCGTCGCTGCGGCGCAACCGCTTCAGCGGTGAAGCCGCGCAAAAGAGATTCAGTGCCATCTGCTCGGCAACGCGCCCCCCATGCTTCATGTTGCGCAGCATGTAGCCGCGCAAGCGCTCGGCTGGGTAGCGCACGGCGCGGACGCCGTGCGCCTCCGCGAGCTCGGCGACGACCTGCGCGACGCCGGGTAGAACGTGGACATGCTGGTGGCCGTCGAGGTGATTGATGGCTATGCCCGCCGACCGGACGCGGCGGATCTGCGCGTCGAGCTCGCGGCGAACCTCCTGCATCGACACGAGACCGCGCAACCGTTTCGCGAGCAGCTGCTTCAGGTGCGGCTCGAACGTGCCGTCGCTCCGAACGAGGCTGGCCGTCGCGGCCGCGCCGCTCAACGGCCGCTGCTCAGTGAGCACGAGATGCACGCCGACGGCGAGACTCGGGCGCAGTCGTGCGAGCTCGAGAGCGTGCTCGAACGCCGGCCCCGTGGCCATGACGGACGTCGACGTCACGATGCCGTGGTCGTGCGCCTCGACGATGCCGCGGTTGACGGCCTCGGAGATTCCGAAGTCGTCGGCGTTGACGATGAGCTTCACTCCGCCGCTCATCGCTCCCGCTCCGCGAACGCCCAGTGCTTCATGCCTAGATAATGCGTCGCGAGGATCGCGAGCGTCAGGGGCAACCAAACCGCGAGCGCCGGCAATCCGGCTCGGTCGACGAGCAACAGCACGATGACGGTGCTGCCCACGAGCGTCGCGGCGTTCAGCACGCCGAACCTCAGTGCATGCGCGCCGACGTGCCCTTCGGCTCGAAACGTCCAGAGGCGATTCAGCAGGAAGCTGTTGACGAGGCCGGCGCAGTACGCGAGCACGTTCGCAACGGCGGCGCGGCCGTTCGACTCGCCGAGCGGCAGATACACGTACGACGCGTAAAAGGCCGCGAAGCTCACGACGAAGTTGGCACAGCCGACGACGACGAAGCGCGCAAAGGGATGCCGCAGACCGAAAGCCGGCACGCGCTGGGCTCAACCTTCCGCTCGAGCGTCCGCGGGCCCGCGCCGTTGCGATCGTCGATCGGCGGACGCGAGCGTCGGCCGCGTCGTCTCGCGCACGAGGAATCGCGGCCTGCGGCGCACCTCGACGACGATACGGCCGACGTACTCGGCCAGCACGGCGAGAAACGCGAACAGCACGCCGAACAAGAACGAGGTCATGGCGACCGAAGACGCCCAGCCGGGCACAACCGCGTCGTCGACCCACCACCCGACGATCGCATACGCCGTGCCGAGAAACGCTAACGTCGATGACAGCAGCCCGACCGCGATGCCAATGCGAAGCGGAACAAGAGAGAACGAGCTCACGCCGTGCCAGCCGAGCGTCATCATCTTGCCCAAGCTGTACTTGCTCGTGCCCGCGTGCCGCTCGCCGCACTCGAACGGCACGCTCGTCGTCGCGTAACCGACCCAGTGCACGAGCCCGCGCAGGAACAGCCCCTCCTCCTCGAACTTCAAGACTTCGTCGACGACTTGTCGATCGAGCAAGCAGAAATCAGCGGAGCCGGGCTCGATCGCGACACCGCTCATGAACGCGAACAGCCGGTAGTAGAGTTTCGACGTCTTGCGCTTGAACCACGACACGTTCGGCGGATCGCGTCGGATGGCATGGACGATCTGGAAGTCTTCGTGCCATTTGCGTATCAGCTGCGGCACCAGCGACGGCGGGTGCTGCAAGTCGGCGTCCATCATCACGACGGCCTGGCCGCGTGCAGCGGCGAGCCCCGCCATCAGCGCGCTCTGGTGACCGAAGTTGCGCGACAAGCGGACGCCGCGGACGCGCACGTCGGAAGAGCTGAGCCCGTTGATCGTTTCCCAGGTCCGGTCGGAGCTGCCGTCGTCGATGAGGACGATCTCGAAATCGTCCTCGCCCGCGCCGCTCAATACCTCGCGCAGATTGGCGCACAACACCGGGAGATTGCGTTCCTCGTTGTACGCTGGTATCACGATGGAAATCATGCGTTTACTCCCGAGCAATCGCGCTTGCTCCGACCTGCAACGTTCGTACCGCCGGGCATTTGCCGCGGTGGCGAGCCCTGCAGGTCTCCTTCAATAGTACGCCCGATGCCCCACGCGAGTCTCAAGGCATTCGACAGCCTGCCGGCGAAAGAACGCTGGTTTTGCCGCGCGCGCCTCATGCTCGCGCCCCTCGAGCAAGTCGCAGCCCGAGCCTCGGGCGAGGACGTTCTCGACGTCGGCTGTGGCCACGGAGTGCTGGCCGCGCTGTTGTTGCATGGCCATCCCGAGCGCCGCGTCGTCGGCATCGACCCGGACCTCCGCAAGATCGAGTGGGCTAACGAGTCCATAGGCAAGAGCCCGAACGCGGAGTTCCACGCCGTCACCATCGAAGCGCTCGCGGCCGACCGGCCCGCGTCGTTCGACTCCGTCATCATCGCCGACGTGTTGTGCTTGATCGCACGCACGACGTGGCCGCCGTTTCTGGACGCCGCGCGGCGGCTGTTACGGCCCGGTGGACAGCTGCTGCTGAAGGACGCCGAGAACGATGGGTCTTGGCGCGCCACCAAAGCGCTCTGGCAAGAGCGGCTCATGGTGCACGTGCTCAAGCGCACGGTCTCCACGGGCGGCATCGGCTTCGCGACGCGCGAAGAGCTCGCCGGTTACGTCGAGCGCGCAGGCTTCGTCGTCGACGACATCACGAGCTACGCGCGAGGGTATACCGCACCGCACGTGCTGCTGACCGCTCACGCGACGGCGACAAACACTTAGCGTCTCGAGGATCGCTCTCCGGGTTCGTCGTCACCGGTGCGCGGTACACCATGGACCAATCGCCCTTGTCTCGCGACGCTACTGAACAAGAGCCCGGCGGGCGTTCTCCGGATCGCAGACCTCGAGCGACGGCTCCAAGTCCGGGCGGTGGTCCCAGAGTGCCGTGTACGAGATGGGGCTCGTCAAATGGGCCGGATCCTCGACGGTGAACGTGTACTCGAGTTGCCGCCAATCCGCTGTGAGCC